>Ga0114922_10000772_pt1 | contig 30842 bp, 26 predicted proteins | sample AartaG_FD_100975 | JGI IMG/M metagenome (GOLD analysis project Ga0114922, IMG submission 100975) | Deep subsurface microbial communities from Aarhus Bay to uncover new lineages of life (NeLLi) - Aarhus_00045 metaG | ecosystem: Environmental > Aquatic > Marine > Oceanic > Sediment | place... | reverse complement strand
TCCATGCCCTGGAGTATCAGAGTAGAGAATGCTCTGGCTGTTCGTCCATTGCCGTCATTGAACGGATGAATCGCTACAAACTCGAGGTGTGTTACAGCGGCAACAACCGCGGGGTTTATTGCACTCTCATCCATCACACCTTGAGTCCAAAGTGTAAGATCTCTCATCAGGGACGGAACTGAGCCTGCACCCGGGGGAGTAAATATAATCTCTCTGGTAAATGGATCCCGTACTTTGACGGCTCCCTTTCTATATTCTCCCGGGGTGTAGAAGTCAAATCCATACATTATTAGATTGTGTAAATGCCTGATTATTCTTTCGTCATACGCTTCCCCACCCTCGGCACAACACTCATCAATCCAATCCAGGGCATTCAGGCAATTTACGACTTCAAGCTCATCGCCTTTGCTCAATTCTCGACCTTGTGCGTCAACCAACGCGTCAACATCATCCTCTCTCAAGCTGTTTCCCTCAATTAGCGTTGAGTAGTGAGCGCGTAAAACAAGCGCCTCTCTCTCAAACCATCGGCGGAGATTTGGGTCAAGAGCCTCATACAGGAATTGCAGCCTATGCAAGTCATCTAAAAGACTTTCAATAGAATCATTGATTCGAATTAGTGGTTGGAAAGTCATTGCAACATTCCCTATCTTTTATTGCTTAATTTGCCACTATAATATTATATTATTGCATTTTTATCAACTATATGTATCGTTTGTTGTACTGCCCAGGAAAATTTCCAATAGGGATTGAATTTTAGAGGAGAAAAACTGGATTTCTTACAAGATACAAAACAGCGCTCAATATGCCGAGTATTGATTTCTTCACGCTGTGGAAAATGGGGAGTCGATCGCTAGGATCGAACCAGGCTGCGCCTCAAACGCCATCTCCAATGAGACTAGACAAAAATGACAACCTCAGCAGGGTCTTGAATGGATCCCTGCGGGAACCTTTACGCAGTGCCTTTCGTCTCAAGCATAACGATCAACTCTGAAACAAATGGAGGCAATCATGAAGACGAAAAGTAACCTGCATAAACTCACCCTCTTCACCCTGCTCTTCCTGCTTCCCCTCAGCGCCTGCAGTTTCTTCCAACCAGCCCCGAGGGACGAAAGGACAGGCGGGTGGATTGATTGGGACAGCACAGGTGGTTGGTCGGGGTATGAAGCCTCAGCGGATGGCGTCTATTTGGAGGAATCTGGACCCCGCCTGGCACTCGGCTCCGCCCCTCCAGAACCCTCCGTCTCGATTGATGCTGAGAAATCGATGGTTTCTCCAGAACGCTCGAATCAATACGCATCGATGCGCGCCGGGAGCGTTGATGACAACGCAGCGTGGGACGATTACCTGCTCTACCGCCAGCGCTTCTCCGAATCAGGCATCCTTGTCCACGACCTCGACGTTAGCGAACGTCACACGATCCGCGTGACGGATTCTGACGGCCGTCCCATTTTAGGGGCTGTGGTGACTGTTAGTGATGCAAATGGCCGTGAGTTATCCCGACTGCAGACAACCTCGGACGGCCGGGCGCTTTTCTTCCCGAAGGCGGTCGATGGAGGAGAGGCGCAGGGAACCTTCATCCAAGCCGAAAAGGATGGCCAGGAGGCTGTTCTTGAGATCGGTGGCGAGACCCGCGAGCATACGCTGACACTCGACGCACGCTCAGCGACCGAACCGATCCGATTGGATGTGTTCTTTCTGATCGACGCCACCGGCAGCATGAGCGATGAGATCCAGCAGCTCAAGGACAATATGATCAGCGTATCCGAACGCATTCACGCCTTACCCTCCGAGCCCAATGTGCGCTTCGGGATGACGATCTACCGCGATCGCGGCGATCTCTTCGTCAGCCGCACTTTCGATTTCACATCCGATATCCAAGCCTTCACGGATGAGCTTGCACAGGTCGTCGCAGAAGGCGGCGGCGATTATCCAGAGAGTCTGAACGAGGGCCTGCACAGCGCACTTCACCTTCCCGAATGGCGCGTCGAAGAGACGGTCAGCCTGATCTTCCTCATAGCCGATGCCCCGCCCCATCTCGATTACAGTCAGGACTACGATTACGCCCAGGAGATCTTCACCGCGGCTGAAGACGGCATCAAGATCTTCCCGCTCGCATCGAGCGGGCTCGACGATCAGGGGGAGTACATCTTCCGCCAGTTAGCCCAGGTCACCGGAGGCAAGTTCCTCTTCCTAACCTATGGCGCGGGCGGAGGGCCCGGGGATGACACCCCACACCATGTCGATGATTACAGCGTCCTTTCTCTCGACGACTTGGTGGTCAAGATGGTCGAGGAGGAACTCGAACCGTTGGGCTATAGCCAGTAAACACATCCAACTCCGATGAAATTTCGCTGGAATGGTAGCTGGGGCGGACTGCAGGTCCGCCCCACTTTCTCTTCGTCTCTTTCGCAGATGCAAGCTTGATCCCTCACAGACGTCTGAGCCAAACGGTCGTATAATCACCTGCAATCGATTGATCTCTCATTGTTAGTGAAAGCCTTTCTATGAATCTGGTTGTTCTGCGACGACACGCTAAAAAACCCTCAACCATCCTTCTCGCGACGCTGCTGACATTGTCGGGCTGCCGGTTAACCGCGCCCTCGGTCTCATCGCCAGAAACGATTGCATCTCCTGCTGCTGGGCAAACCCAATCCGCGGTTCACACACCAACGAAACATCCATCCCAGCCCGAGCCCACTCCCACACCATCACCACCACAACCACTTTTCCTCGGCGTGCCGCCTCAATGGGCACAAGCCGCTGCGCGAGCTGTCGAGCACGTATCCGGGACAGAATCGAACTGGGTGTGGGTTGTCGAATCATCAAGCGATCCGAAAGAAAACCTGTCACAAGGCATATTCGGCCTGGCGTTGCTGCATGATTCAGAGGGTGTCCTAGTTGGGAGCCGCCCACTTTCACTGGCGGTCCCGCTCTCAAGCTCGTGGGTGCAGATCTCGTTGCCTGAGGCGCAACAAATACTGACAGATGGCAGCCCCTACGTTGCCGTGATGGATTGGTCGGAAATGACCCCAAATATGAGGTCGCTCCTGGTAAACGGCCTACACCCTTCCGATCCAGACTACCCGCTGCGGGATCAATGGTCTTTGCACAGCTCGCCGGGTTTCGAGAGCGTTGCCGAAGAACTTGCCCCATTCTTGATACAGGAGCTTACATCTGACGCGGTCCTTCATCTTGCAGCAGTCGGCGATGTAATGCTTGACCGCGCGCTCGGGGAGGCGGTCCTCGCTGGCGATGTGGATTACCCGTTTGCGCAGGTCGAAGGCGTGCTCTCCTCAGCTGATATAACCATCGGGAATCTCGAATCGGCACTCGGAGACCTGGGCACCCCCGAGAACAAGGGTTACACCTTCCGCGCTCCAAAAGAGACGGCCGAGACTTTATCACTCGCGGGATTCGATTTGCTCTCTCTAGCGAACAACCATGCCATGGATTTCGGCGCGGAGGGGTTGATGCAGGCGATCCAACTGCTAAAGGCGCGCGGGATTAACACGGTCGGCGCGGGAGCGAACGATGCCGCCGCCCACAACCCGGTCATCTTCGAGATGAACGGCGTCAAGCTCGCTTTCCTGGCTTACGTAGACGTGCCCATTGAATTTCGGGGCTTTGACGCTCGAGCCTGGATCGCTGGCGAGAATCACGCCGGAGTCGCATGGGCCGAGCCAAGACGCATCCACAACGATGTCGCCGATGCCCTCTCACAAGCGGACATCGTCGTGGTGATTTTGCACAGCGGGTACGAGAACGTCGTTCAACCGAGTCCGCCCCAGGTAGCCGCGGCTCATGCAGCCATGGAAGCCGGCGCGAAGCTCGTGATCGGGCACCACGCACATGTCCTGCAGCCTATTGAACTCAACCGTGATGGCGTGATCGTCTATGGTCTGGGTAACTTCGCCTTTGAAGATGCCGGTCCCCCCGAGACGGGGTTGTTGAATATTTGGATCGGCGCTCGTGGAGTTCGTGAGCTGGAGCTCATACCGTTTCTCCTCGACGCCGAGGGCCGACCAAGTCCCGCTGGCGAGGAGATATCAAGCGCCATCCTTGAATCTTTCTACAGTATGACGATGATTTCTGAAGACGTGGATTAAGCCTCATGAATGATTTTCAAGAATTGGCTCTTGACACGAGAAGGCAAATAGTAGTACAATTGTTCTAGTCACCGATGGCGCATTTTTATGCTCTCACGGCCACCCGGGCTGTAACTAAAGACACTCCCCATCGGAATGGAGTTCCCAATGTTCCACAAACTGATTCTTGTTGGTAACCTCGGCCGCGATCCCGAGATGCGCTACACGCCTAGCGGGCAAGCGGTCACCAACCTGTCGGTAGCGTCCAACCGGCAGTACACCAGGTCAGACGGTGAATCTGTCAAAGAGACGATCTGGTTCCGCGTTTCGGTCTGGGGCAAGTCAGCGGAGGCCTGCAACGAGTATCTGCGCAAGGGCCGCCCCGTCCTTGTCGAAGGCCGATTAAACCCGGATGAATCCGGTAATCCACGGATGTGGACGGGAAATGACGGGCAAAGCCGCGCCTCCTTCGAGGTGACCGCGGAAACCGTAAAATTCCTTGGCGGACGAGACGATGCGCCTTTCGATGCCGCTGAGGGTATGCCCCCCGCAGCGCCCGAATCGGAAGACGATATTCCCTTTTAGGGAGAACAACTAACCCCTACTCCACCGAGAGAAAATCGGTGGAGTAGGTTTATTATCCCGCGGAGACGACCCATGACAAAAAAAACGCAAAAACCGCATGTTGGCGGGCGCATGCCAGTTCACCTTCCCGCCGATTTAAAACCCACCTACGCTAACTTTGCCCTGATCACAAACTCACGCTCTGAGATCGTGATCGATTTAGCACAGGTCATGCCGCAAATCCCACAGGCTCGTGTGCAGACCCGCGTAGTGATGACTGCTTTAAACGCCAAGCTCCTCCTTCGTGCACTCGGAGACCATATTGGCCGTTTCGAGTCTCAGCATGGTGAAATTGAACTTCCCAAGAGTAATTCACTCGCCGATCAGCTTTTTAAATCGAACACAGACGAAATTGAAGACGAGGGAACTGATGGATAATCTCGATCAAATTGGCGACCGGATCCGGCAGCACCTGGAAGAAAAAAACGCTGCTCGCGACCAGGCTCTCCAACGCTCGCGCTCGCTCATCCGCTTCTGCTCAAAAACTATCCGCGCCGTACATCGTGAAGAGTTCGAACTCGCCAAAGATCTCCTCAAAGAAGCATCAGAACTTGTTAATCAATTGAGCACCGAACTGGCGCCGTTTCCTGATCTCTACAAAGCGGGATACACACAGTCAGCGCTCAAGGAGTTTGCTGAAGCGAGCATTGTGTTCCGGCTAGTCTCTGGCGAACCGCTTCCCGAACCCGAAGAACTACAAATAGATTTCGTCCCCTATCTGGGGGGCCTTGGTGAAGCAGCGGGAGAACTTCGCCGTCGGACCCTTGACATCCTGCGCCGCGATGATCTAGCGGAGGCGGAGCGTCTCCTGGAAATGATGGATGATATCTACGGCCTGCTCGTCACAATCGACTTCCCAGATGCCCTGACCAACAGCCTGAGGCGGATTACCGACATGGTGCGGGGCGTGACCGAACGGACCCGGGGCGACTTGACAACAACATTCCAGCAGGGTGAGCTGAAGCGTGCGCTCCAATCTGTCGAAAAGCGACTTAAGGATAACTGAACCTTGGGCGCGCAAACAATCCGGGCATCCGAAATCGCTACCTTCGCGTTCTGCCAACGGGCATGGTGGTACTCACGCCTTGGTGTCCCACCCGAGAACTTAGAATCTCTCTCACAGGGAACACGATGGCACCTGCATCATGGGATGCAGGTCATTCTTTGGCGATGGACCCGAACTCTTGGCATACTAAGCATCCTCACCGCTATGGTTCTGGGCACAATCGCTTTAGTTTCAGCCCTCTCTGGGTGACCTATGCCAACGCTCATCCTATCATTGCTAACCCTTGGAGTGCTGTTGACCCTGTTCAGTCGCCATCGCTTACAAAGCCTTGGAATCCCTGCCGGACGCCTTGTATCTCTCGACACTTCACGATTGAAGCCGGTTACCGAGCCTCTGTATGACCCCGATTTAGGTCTGACCGGCCGACCTGATTACCTCATTCAGCGGGGCCGTAGCCGCATCCCGGTCGAGGTGAAATCCGGTCGTGCTCCTGAGAGGCCTCATCGCTCGCATGTACTTCAGCTAGCCGCCTACTGCCAGTTGGTTGAAACCACCACGGGGAAGCGTCCTTCATATGGCATACTCAAATATGCCGATTGTGCTTACAAGCTTCCCTACAACCACGCCTTACAGCGGGACTTCTCAAATATCTTGCGTGCCCTACGAAACGCGCAAGATTCATCACCGGACCGATCGCACAATTCCCCGGGAAAGTGTCGAGCCTGCGGCTACCTTTCATCCTGCGACCAATCCCTCGTCTGAGTGTGCAGAGGATAAGACGTACGCTTATAATAAACACAATGATCAATCCCGATACTCCCCCAAAGCGGATCGTCATCGCCATCCACCCTGAAATGGAAGGCGCTCAACAAACCGCGGGCGATATCTCTGACTTCCTTTCCGACCAGGGCCTGGATGCATATTCAGGTTTGCTTTTTGATGAAACCCTGCGCGGCCGAGTTAATGCCGGCGATTTCGATCTTATGATCGCCCTTGGTGGAGATGGCACCATGTTGCGCGCCGTCCATCTTTGCGCACCAAACAACGTGCCCATTCTGGGCATCAACCTTGGGGGGCTGGGATTCCTTATTGAAATCGCGCGCAATGATTGGATAACCGCCCTGGAGAGAATCCTGCGCGGCGACTACTGGCTCGAAACCCGGATGATGCTTCGCACCGAACACTTACGGGGCGATGAACTTCTTGGAATGTGGGACGTATTGAACGAATGTGTTGTCGGGCGCGGCGAGACGGTTCGCCCGGTGGTTCTCACAGCCGAGATCGATGGCCATGCCCTGACGACTTACGTCGCCGACGGCTTGATCGTGTCCACCCCAACCGGCTCGACAGCATACGCGCTCGCCGCCGGTGGTCCAATCCTCCCGCCGGTATTACGCAATATCCTGCTCGTTCCAGTCGCTCCGCATCTGTCTGTTGATCGAGCTATTGTCCTGCATGAAGGCTCCGAAGTGCGAATTGAAGTGAAAACTGACCACCTGGCTTCCCTGAGCATGGATGGCCACGAACCGATTCAACTGCAGGATCATGATATCGTAAGAGCCTACGCCAGTGAATTTGTGGCTCTCTTCGTACGCTTTCAGGATCCGGATTATTTCTATCGAAACCTGACCTCACACATGAACCGGAATCCCTCCGCGAGCGCAATGACATGACAGAGCATTCACTCACCTGTGCCAACCACCCCCAGCGTGAAACGACCCTGCGCTGCAACCACTGCGATAAACCCATCTGTCCTCAATGTGCCGTTCAAACCCCGGTAGGTTACCGTTGCCGCGAGTGTATTCGCGGGCATCAGAAGGTTTTCGAAACATCCACTGCCATCGACCTTCCTATCGCAGGTGTAATTTCGCTTATTTCCGTCGGTCTTGCCACCGCGATTCTGCACTTTATAGGATTCTGGGGATTACTTGTTGCCCCGATCGTCGGCGGAGGCGTTGCCGAACTAATACGTTTGGCAGTGAAAAAGCGCCGCAGCCAGCGCCTAGCGACAACGAGCATCGTTGGCGGGATTCTGGGTGTGCTGCTTTATTTGGGCTTCCGGTCGATTCCCGTCTTCACCTTACTCACCTTGGGCATCGATCTTGATCTGGGTTTCATCGGCGCCACACTCATAGATTTCGCCTGGCCTCTAGGATACGGTTTCATCATCATCAGTACGATGTACTATCGCCTCGGGGCAATCAAACTCTAGTTCACGACATGCTAAACGAACTTCACATCAGAGATTTCGCCATCATCGAAGATTTACGGCTTACCCTGAAGCCGGGCTTTGTTGTCTTTACTGGCGAGACTGGCGCTGGCAAATCCATCATCATCGATGCCGTGGAGATGCTGCTGGGCGGTCGGGCGGACAGCACTTTCGTCCGCACCGGCTCTGATATAGCCTTGATCGAGGGGCTTTTCAATCTCAAACCGCCCACCCAGGAAGCGGTCAATCAAATCCTTGATCGGGAAGGTTTGTTAGACGATCCGGAACAACTTCTCCTTGGACGAGAAATCCGCCGTGAGGGACGGAATATCAGCCGCGTGAACGGTCGCGTGGTCACGCTAGGCTTGCTCTCAGAAATCGGAGAGTTGCTGGTTGATGTCCACGGTCAATCCGAGCATCTCAGCCTGCTGCGGGTGCGCGAGCATATCCTCCTCTTGGATCGATATGCCAACAATGACGACATTCTCCAATCGTACAAAGAGCACTACCAAACCTTGGGGGAAGTCCGCCGTCACCTTGAACAACTGCGCAAGCAGGAACAAGATTCCGCCAGGAAGATTGATTTCCTCACCTTTCAGATCAATGAGGTTGAATCAGCCAATCTACAGCCTGGAGAGGACGAGACCTTGCTTGAGGAACGCTCCCGATTGGCGAATGCTGAACAGCTTGCCCGCCAAACTGAGGAGGCGATCACCGCTCTTGATGGACAGATTGAGGATCAGGAATCGGCCGCAGATCTTCTCGGACGGGTCGTACATTCCACGTCTGGTCTTGCCAAAATTGACCAGAGCATGGCCGATGCAAAGTCTCAGTCACAAACGATCGTCGAGCAAGTGAGCGAACTCGTCCGGCGGCTTCGTCTTTACCGTGAGGAGATTCTGTTCAACCCACATCGGCTAAACGAAGTCGAAGAGCGCTTGAACATGATCACCACCCTGAAGCGCAAATATGGGGGAAGTATTGAAGCGGTGTTGTCCCAAGCCGAAACCGCAAAGGAAGAACTGGAGAATATTACCCACGCAGAAGAGCGGCTTAAAGAACTGACGGAGGAGGAAGGTGACCTCCTTCATCGCCTGGGTAAGTTTGGGGAGCAACTCACCCAGATACGACAGGATGCTGGAAAGCGCCTGGCTAAAGCAATCGAGCACGAATTGGTAGATTTAAATATGAAAGGGGCCAGCTTCGGCCTCGCCCAACGCTCGGTTGACGATCCCAGCGGAGCTCCTGTCGACGACCGGCATGTCGCCCTCGGCCCAATCGGTCTGGATCATATCGAATTCCTGGTCGCACCTAACCCCGGCGAAGGGTTAAAACCGTTGGCGAAGATCGCCTCAGGTGGTGAGACGTCACGCCTCATGCTCGGATTAAAAGGTGTTCTAGCGCAAGCCGATCGAACGCCGACATTGATTTTTGACGAGATCGATCAGGGGATCGGCGGCAGAGTCGGCGCGATCATCGGGGAGAAATTGTGGAATTTAACACCTGAACACCAGGTGCTGTGTATCACTCACCTGCCACAATTGGCTTCATTCGGAGATCAGCATATCAAAGTTGAGAAGCAAGTGAAGGGTGAGCGCACAATCACCCTTACGCACTCTCTGAGCGACTCTGAACGGATAACGGAGATGGCATCAATGTTGGGAGGTGTGACGCAGGCGAACCTCGAAAGCGCTACTGAACTGCTCTACACAGCCAGCGCCGATAAGACCGAAGCTTAAAACGGGGGGGACAAAAGAGCCGTCCTTCCCTATATTAATAAATCACAGGGGCCGAGCCATGTGTCGACCCGTCCTCTGGCTGTGTTTAAGACCGGTAAGAGCACTGCTGTAACACGCCCAACTGCATAGGCTAGTTCAAGGTAAATCGATACGCGGTCATACCCATAGCATAAACGCAAGGGGCTGCCCTTTACTGGCAGCCCCAAAACTTTCTACGCTCTAAGCCTAACCTCTCAGGCGATGACTTCCTCGTCGATTTCGACTGGTGTGCTGCTCTCAATTGGACGGAAGACCACACCCTCATCTTCGACATAGTCGACTAACACCTGACCGCCTTCTTTGAACTCGCCCTGGAGGATCTTTACAGAGAGTGGACTCTCAACATGCTTCTGGATCGCGCGCATGAGAGGCCGCGCACCGAAGTCCGGATCTAAACCCTCTTCGGCCAGCCAGCTGCGTGCCGCGTCGCTCAAGCTAACTGTCAAACCGTGGTCTTCAAGCCGTTCACGGACCTGTTCCATCTGAAGTGTGACAATCTCCACCATGTCCTCCAGTGTGAGTTTGGAGAAGATGATCACCTCATCAATACGGTTGAGGAACTCAGGTCGGAAGGTGTCCTTTAGGGCACGCTCAATCTTGGCTTCCCCCTCCCCTTCCACCCCCTCGCCTGACCGCTGGAAACCCAACGTCCCTGAACGGGTGACGAATTCTGTACCCAGGTTGGATGTCATGATCAGGACGGTATTGCGGAAATCGACGATGCGACCCTGGCCATCTGTGAGCCGACCATCATCCAGTATCTGAAGCAGCGTATTCCACACTTCGGGGTGCGCCTTCTCGATCTCATCGAACAAGATTACACGGTATGGGCGCCTCCGAATTGCCTCCGTAAGCTGTCCGCCCTCTTCGTAGCCAACATAACCTGGAGGTGCGCCGAACAAACGTGAAACGGTGTGCTGTTCACGATATTCACTCATGTCGATTCGCACCAGAGCGTCCTCTTCATCGAAGAGAAATTCCGCTAGAGCTTTGGCCATCTCGGTCTTGCCGACACCTGATGAGCCCAAGAAGATAAACGAACCTATCGGTCTACGTGGGTCCTTGAGGCCCGCGCGCGCACGCCGGATCGCATCCGCAAGTGCATGGATGGCTTCATCTTGCCCGATGATGCGTTCGTGCAGACGCTCTTCCATTTGAAGTAGTTTCTCGGCCTCAGTTTCCATCACCTGGTTTACCGGGATGCCGGTCCACTGTGCAACGACAGCAGCGATATCGTCCTCGTCCACAACTTCGTCCAGCTGGTGCTCGACCTCCCAGGCGTCACGCTTTGTTCGAAATTCCTTCTCAAGTCGAAGGCGCTCTGCCTTTTTCTCCGCGGCTCGTTCGTAATCGCGCTCCTGGCCTGCCTGTTCTTCTTCGGCCATCATGCGGTCCACTTCGGCTTTAAGCTCTTTCAGCTCAGGCGGCAGAGAGTACAGCGCGACGCGCAGCTTGGCAGCCGCTTCATCTATCAAGTCGATTGCCTTGTCTGGCAAATGGCGGTCGGTTACATAACGTTGGCTTAGTTTGGTGGCTGCGACCAACGCCTCATCAGAGAAGCGGACCTTATGATGCGCCTCGTAGCGATCGCGCAGCCCCTTTAACATTTCGATGGTCTCTTCTACGGAAGGCTCGTCAACGTAGAGTGGAGCGAATCTCCGCTCGAGTGCGGCATCCTTCTCGATGTGCTTGTGATACTCATCCAATGTCGTCGCACCAATGCATTGGAGTTCGCCGCGCGATAGGGCGGGCTTCAGCATGTTGGAAGCGTCCATCGCGCCCTGGGCGGCGCCAGCACCAACCACTGTATGCAGCTCATCGATCATTAAGATGATCTCGCCCTCCGCTCGTTGTATCTCTTCAATTGCGGCTTTAAGGCGCTCTTCAAATTCTCCGCGAAAACGTGAACCTGCAATCATCGCGCCAAGGTCCAGTGAAACCACTCGCTTGCCGCTCAGGATCTCCGGAACGTCCCCGTCTATGATCTTCTGTGCCAACCCCTCGACGATTGCTGTTTTTCCTACACCCGCTTCCCCAATTAGCACCGGGTTATTTTTAGTACGTCTCGAGAGGATCTGGATCAGTCGCAAGATCTCCTCGTCCCTGCCGATGACGGGATCCAATTTCCCTTCCCGGGCGAGCTGAGAAAGATCACGCGAGTACTTTTCAAGGGTTCGGTAGCGCGATTCTGCTTTGCGATCCGTCACCCGCTGGCCGCCGCGTGTTTCTTTGATAGCGTCATAGACACGGTCTTTAGTAATCCCTTCATCAGACAGTAAGCGAGATATTGCTGTATTGCGCTCGGAGAGAATCGCGAGGAAGAGATGCTCGGTCGAGATATATTCATCATTCAATCGATTGGCTTCTTCGTTAGCCATATCTACCACGCGTTTAACCCGTGGCGTAATGAATATCTGACCAGCGCCCCCGCCATAGATATTCGCCTTAGGGCTGGCGCGCAATTGCTGATCGATCAGTTCAGAAATGTTCTCGATATCGATATTCAAACGCTCGAGAATCTGCGAGATAACCCCCTCCGGTTGTTCTATCAGCGCCAGCAGGATGTGTTCTGTGTCAATTTGATTGTGACCGTAGCGCTGGATGATCTCCGCCGCGCGCTGTGCCGCGTCCTGAGCGCGTTCGGTAAATCGATCAAATCGCATCATAAGCCATGTCCTCCAGATGCACTTAACAGCCTGTGCACTCTCCCTTATTATATATACACCATTGTGAACATGAGCATTAGAAACATATATGAAATTCTCGGGGATGCCACTGTTGCAAGAGTGGTACCTTCTCGCCCACCAATCATAATCCTATAAGCGGGGTCATTGTATTGCGGCTTGGGTCCAACGCAAGTATATGGGATCAAACTGCTTCACATTAATTAACGTTGATTTGCCGTTTGACGGTTATTCGGCTGCTTATCGTCCTTCAATCCGGGTACCTACGGCGCATTGCTCCGCCGATCGTGTTTCAATTACACTCGTTATGTGTCCGCCATATTATCCGTTAACCGGCAGGGTGCTGTACTCTTCGAAACGGACACCTGTCCGTGGTTTCTTACACGGATATTTAGCCACAGATATCTCGTCATCCAGGAACACTTTGGCACAAAGCCTGCACGTTAGCTTGAAATCAATGTTCAAGACGCGATTCTAATGCGTCGCTTTTCCATAAGTATTAATTAAGTATAGGACCGCACACAATGTACATAATCCCGATTCTGGCAATATCGGCTCTGCTGCAACTGGTAGCGGCCTATCTCGCATTGCGCCTGATTCGAATAACAGGTGGACTCAAAGCTTGGGTCGCCATCGCCGTCGGCATGGCCCTCATGGCTCTGCGCCAGATTTTGGTCCTATACCAAATCGCTTCAGGAACCCCTGGAGCAAATGTCGTCCCAATCGGTGAGGTCATCGCTCTGGTCGTCTCGCTTGTGTTGGTGCTTGCACTCACCTGGATTGGTCCTCTCTTTATTAACGCTACACGCGCTGATCGAACTTTTCGAGAGCAGGAGGAGCGCTTCCGCCTACTTACCGAAGCCGCATTTGAAGGCATTGCTATCACCGAGAATGGGCGGTTTATCGAAGTGACCGATCAATTTGCCAGCCTGTTTGGATATCAACGACGCGAGCTTATTGGAAAGCAAGTTGCAGAAGTCGTTGCTCCCGAGGCCCGCGAAGAAGCCCTCGAGAAGATTCGCTCGGAGTACGACAAACCGTACGATTCTGTGTGCTTGAAATGCGATGGAACACGTTTCCAGGTCGAGGTTTGTGGAAAGAATTATTCCCATAGAGATCGCGAGTTTCGGGTGACGGCGATTCGTGACATTAGCCAGCGCAAAGAGGCAGCTGAGGAGATCAACCGTCTCAAGAAATTCAACGAGAACATCATTCTCAATATGTTCGAGGGCATCTTGGTCGAGGATCGGGATGGCTATTTCACGCTTGTGAACCCCTCCGCAGCCGCACTCCTCGGTTACACGCGGGACGAGATTGAAGGGCAACACTGGACGATTACGATCCCGGAAGACCAGTACCCCATTGTAGAAGCCGCCGATCAACGCCGAACAGCCGGTGACTCGGACCGCTACGAACTAGAGATCCTGCACCACGACGGGCATCGCATCCCGGTGCAGGTGAGCGGCAGCCCGCTATTCGAGAATGGGGATTTCGTGGGTACGATGGCCGTCTTCATGGATTTGACCGCGCGACGACGGCATGAGAGCGAACAGGACGCCATCATTGCCGTATCCACCGCCCTGCGCAACGCGGCCGATAGAGAGCAAATGCTACCCATCCTGCTTAATCAGATGCAAAATCTTCTAAACGCAAACGGCGCAGCCATTGCTTTGCGCGAATCTGAAAGTGGGGAAACGGTGATCGCCTCCGCGTGCTCCGCCTGGGCTGGATGGAAGGGAGAACGACTCCCAGCCGGAGTTGGTGTGAGCGGCAAAGTCATCGAATCAGGTGAGCTATACACCAGCGAAGATATTCTTTCCGATCCACTGTTCGCCCGCCCAGAACTCTTGGGGGAAATGAGCGCGCTTATTTGCGTCCCGCTCATCGCCCACGAGGAAACCCTTGGCGCTTTACTCCTCGGTCGTATACACCCCTTTGATGAAAGCGAGATACGGATTATGACAGCCATCGCCGACATGGCTGCGAATGCAATCCGCCGTACGACTCTGATGGAAACCTTGGAAGTCCGCGTTCGTGAGCGAACACAGGAGCTGGAGGAGGCCAACGAACAGCTCAAAGAGCTCGATCGCCTGAAATCCAGCTTCGTCTCCAATGTGTCCCACGAGCTGCGCACTCCGATCACCAACGTGATACTCTACCTCGCCCTGCTCCAGAATCCGCTCAAAGCCAGTAAGCGGGACGTCTACATGGGTGTTTTGAAGAACGAGGCCGAGCGTCTATCTACACTTATCGAAGATCTACTTACACTCTCTCGTCTTGATGTCGATGTCGAGTCAGAGCGCAAAGAACTCCACGTCATGGATGCGCTGATCTCCGAGGTAATCGACTCACAGCAGGCAAGGGCGGAAACGAAGAACATCCTTATCCAGCATGAGCTGAACCCAGAGGTCCCCGCGGTTATGGTCAATCGCGAACAGATGATCCAGGTAATCACAAACATTATAGGTAATGCGTTGTCATACACACCTCCCGGAGGTCACATGCTTCTCTCCAGCGAGCGTGTTAATGCTCGGAATGAGCCTCATTTATCCATCCGGTTTCACAACAACGGTCCAGTGATTCCACCTGAAGACCGGGCGCATTTATTCGAACGCTTCTATCGTGGTAAAACGGGCCGCGACTCGGGTGAGCCTGGCACCGGTCTGGGACTGGCCATCTGTAAGGAGATCGTGGAACAGCACGGCGGCTGGATCGAGGTCGAAAGCGATGCTGAGCTTGGCACTTCGTTTACGATCTTCCACCCGCTCTATAAACAAGCCGTAAACACCGCAGCTGACTGACGCTCTTCGCCGGCGATGATGCTGACGAACCCACGGATCAGTATCTGCGTCGCAACGCTGCTAGAGCCGTACTGATCGAAATCCAGATAGAATAATAAAATCAGGTCTTTGATTTGCGGCGTAGAAGAAGGGCATAGCTCTTACTTTCTTCTTACCGCGACTGCTATCCCATCCCCGGCAGGGAAGATCAAGCTGACCATTCGTGGGTCTTCAGCAAGGCGGCGGTTGAACGCCCGCAGCGCTTCAGTCCGCGCACTTGTGTCCGCTGCATCGACAATAGCACCATGCCCGAAAGCGTTGTGCCCGGCGACGATTCCACCCGGCTCAAGGTTCTCAAGAGCCCAGTCCAGATACACCGGGTAGCCCTCTTTTTCGGCATCGATGAAGACAAAATCGAAAGGCCCCTCTGTGCTCAATTCGGGCAGCATTTGTTGGGCGTTACCCACGCGAATATCCACGCGCTCCGCAAGCCCTGCAAGTCGAAAATTGTTATCCGCGACCGAGGCATGTTCAGGATCTACCTCGATCGTGATCAAGTGGCCATCATCGGGCAGTCCTCTTGCGATCCACGTCCCGCTATAACCGCCGAGGGTTCCGATCTCCAACGCCAGGCGCACCCCGGAAGCCGCCACGATGAATTCGAGGAAACGTCCATCCTCCGGGTTGATAGAAATTTGTGGAAGCCCGCGGGCGGCGATGTTCTCACGAATAGTTGCCAATACATCGTCTTCGACCGCGAAGTGTTCTCGCAGGTATGATTCGAGAGCATCATCATACCTTGGCATGTGGACAACTCCTGTATCCGCCGCACATATCCTGGGTGGTGTCTCTTGGTGATTTGGATAATCGCCGAATCGCTAGACACGGTACAACACATGTAGCGGACGGCATTATACCCTTGCCCCCTTACCCAGCAGACCGGTACAATCCAGCACATGACCGCAACGCTACACGAAAAGCTTCTAGGCTGGTACCGCACCCACGGTCGTGACCTCCCCTGGCGTCGATCCAAAGATCCCTATGCGATTTGGATCTCAGAGGTCATGCTGCAGCAGACGCGCGTAGAGACAGTCATCCCCTACTATGCCCGCTGGATGGAACAATTCCCAGATATCCAAAGCCTGGCACGTGCTACTACCGATGAGGCGCTCTCTCAATGGGAAGGCCTTGGCTACTACCGGCGTGCCCATAATCTACGCAAAGCCGCGCGCATGATCCTGAGTGAATTCCACGCCGCTGTCCCTGACCAGATCGCTGATCTCAAGCGCTTGCCGGGTGTGGGCGCATACACATCTGCAGCCATCGCCGCACTGGCCTTCAATGTCGACGTTCTTGCGTTGGATGGAAACGTGCGGCGCGTCATCGCCAGACTCATCGATCTGGAGGTCGACCCACGCCGGCAGCAGGGCGAACGCTGCATCTACGAGTGGGCTGATGAAGCGATGCCATCTGGGCAAGCCGGGGATTTCAATCAAGCGCTAATGGATCTGGGGGCGATGATCTGCACACCACGCAAACCTCAGTGCGGCTTATGCCCGCTCATGCAGGACTGTCTCGCTTACGCTCGCGGCACTCAACTCGAAAGACCCATACCCAGACCCGGTGTACGCGTTCCCCTCTATCGGGTTTCAGCAGCCGTGATTCAACGTGCAGACACGGTCCTAATCGGCCGCAGAAAAGAAGGAAAGCTGCTTGGCGGTTTATGGGAATTTCCGGGGGGAAAGCAGGATCCAGGTGAGAGCATGGAGGCTTGCTTGCGGCGAGAAATTCAGGAGGAATTAGGCGTGGATGTCCAGGTCGGAGTTCATTTGGGGACCTTCCCCCACGCCTACACCCATTTCAAAGTCAACGTCCATGCCCACCGATGCGTGATTTTATCCGGAGAGCCGGTGGCGTTGGATCATGACCAATTATGCTGGGTTGCACTGCCTGATTTAGAAAATTATCCAATGGGAAAGGTCGACCGGTTGATCGCCAATCTTCTCATGGCCGACGAACGCAATCTCTGAATCCCGTTTGCTCGTTCCCTCGCCACCCAGATACGAAGCCATTAGATTCTTAGTTTATCGATCACTCGTTCGGCTGCGGTGAACGATATAGACACCCAGCAAGACCGCCGCTCCGCCTACGATCTGCGCTGGCTGGAGTTTTTCACCCAATAGTGGACCCGCCAGCAATGCTGTCACGACAGGTTGCCCGAGCAGTGTCGTGGAGACGATCGTCGCCGGCAGTAGACCTTGTACATAATTGATTGCCAACACACCCACACCCTGGCTGATCAAGCCGAGAGCCAGAAGATTGAAATAGGACGTGGGAGTGAAACCCCACATTTGCTGGCTGAAAAGAAGATTATAGATGAAGAGTGCGACCGTAGCGCTCCCCCCTGAGACCCAGAAATAAGACAGCACATCCAACGATTTGCGCCCGATTTGTGTGATCAGGAAATACGCTGCATAGAATATGCCGGCGATCAATCCCAACAATGCACCAAGATCGAACGAAATAGCGCCGAAGGATTCGAGACCCAAGACCAGCGCTGTTCCGAGAAGGGCAATCGCCAATCCGAACCAGAACTTTCTTGGCAGCTCTTCGCGGAAGAAGAGCAATGCTCCAAGTCCAACCCACACTGGGGCAGTATTCGCCAGCAGTGTTGGAATAGTTGCTCCGCTGATGACCACTCCTGAAGCCCAGAAGGCCAGATCGAGCGCGAAAAGGAAACCGCCAAAAATAGCCCAACGCAATGGTGGTCCATACCACTTTCGTTCTCGGAGTCTTTTTATGGCAGGAACCACGAGGATGACAGTTGGGATTGCCATGCGGTAGAAGCTGGCCACCGTTCCGGACACACTCGCTTGGCGGACGAAAATCGCCGAAAAACCGATAGCGATAAGTCCGATGGACAGCGTCAGATAAGCGAGTATTTTTTCTCTGGATATCGTTCTCACGTCGGTAACAAACTCCCTTCGGGGTTCCCTTTATAAATCAATCCGCGCCAAAATTGCAACATTTCTCCTGCTAGTTGAGTATCTCTTAATACGCAGTTATCAGAAAGAACTGCAAAGGATATGAATCGTGAGACGAATCCCGCCCGCACTCTTTCTCTTTTTCCTGGCACCTACGATTGGTGAGTTGCTCTCCGGATCGGCTCCACCAGTTGAGTTCTTCAATCCTTTTATGCTCCTCATCCTCCCTGCGCTTTACGGCAGCGGAGCAGTGCTGGCGCGCGAGCTTGCGCTGCGTTGGAATAAGCGTTGGCCTACGATCCTGACATTCGGTTTAGCTTACGGCATCGTCGAAGAGGGGTTAATGATTAAATCCTTCTTCGACCCGAACTGGATGGATCTCGGGATCCTGGGTACATACGGTCGCTTGGCAGGGGTGAATTGGGTCTGGAGCGTCTCCCTCACGCTCTATCATGCAACGGTGAGCATCGCCATTCCAATCCTGCTGACCGAGTTGATCTACGCCGACCGGCGAGATGAGCCCTGGACCAGCCGACATGGAATGATCGGCCTATCCATCCTCTTGGCGACAGTTGTGCTCTTTGGCGCCCTCGCCTTAGCACCCTATCGCCCTCCATTTATCCCCTACCTGCTCGCGATCATCGCCACAGTCTTTCTATACTTCCTGGCTCGGCACTTGCCGAAGCGATTCAGACCACCCCAGCCGGCTGCACGATTGCGTCCGCTTTGGATCGGAACGATCGGGTTTCTCTCCATCACCGCATACTTCATCGGTGGCTGGGCACTGCCCGAACTGGGCATCCCGCCTGTGTTAACGATCGGGTTCTTGATCATCCTGGCCTTAGGGGCATTGCGTCTCTTGCGCTGGGCTTCGGGGGAAGGAGCATGGTCGGACGTTAGCCGACTGGCGCTCGCGAGCGGTATGCTGACCTTCTTCATCCTGCTCGCCTTCATCGCTGAAAGCAGCACCGATCGGGCGGACAACCCGGCCGGAATGGCGCTTGTCGGTCTGGCGGCTGCGGTCAGTCTTCTCGCCCTTAACCTGCGAGTTCGACGCAGGACACGGGATGAGAAACGCGCCGAAGTCATCCGCTAAACCAGCGCTTCATTCAGATTGTAATCTTGAATTTCTAACGACAAGTGAAGCCCAAACGAGCGGTTCATAGGCATCGCTGGGGTAAGTCGCAGTAGAATAGATCAGCGAACCATTCTTCGAACCAGATCGGCCCTCCGAGAACACACTGCGCAACTCTGTTGAAAACAACTAGAGCAACCATGAGACACACAGAATCAACAACAGCTGATGTGTTCTTCAAGCGTCTGTACACACACGTCGATTCACGCGTAGTCCAATCGCTGCTAGATTTTCGTTCGAATAACCCACTGAAACTGCTCGTCACCGACGACATTCCTTGGGAGTATCTATCTCCGTCGGCGAAGGTGAACCCGCCATCCTTTTTCTGCACGGAATGGCTGGCGCTTACGACATCTGGTGGCAGCAGATAAAAGCACTACGGGACCAATTCCGCATTATTAGCGATATTTTTCCTCCTGTAGAAACACTGGAAGGCCTTCGGAAGGGGATCTTGTATCTCGGGACCCCTTTACTCACCACCGCCATTCCGTACAACTGGCGAATTTTTTCGCGTTGGAACACAATGGTATTTAATCCACGGAGGTGATGATGCAAGTCTGGCGAGCAGATGTAAGAAAAAGGGATGTGAGGCAAGAACGGGTATCTCCCGACTGGGAACAGCTCGGCGGACGCGGCTTGATTGCGCGCATCCTGCTCGATGAGATTCCGCCTACCTGCGATCCACTAGGTCCGCACAACAAACTCATATGGGCGCCGGGTTTGCTCGTGGGGCAGCGCATCTCCTCATGCGATCGGATCTCTGTGGGTGGGAAGAGCCCGCTCACCGGCGGCGTCAAGGAGAGCAATGCCGGGGGGACGACAGGCTTGATGCTTACTTATCTCGGCATCAAGGCGCTGCTCGTCGAGGCCGCGCCCATGGACAATGTCTGGCATGTCTTGCTTTTGGATTCCCAAGGTGGTCGCTTTGAACGCGCTGACGACCTCGTCGGATTTGGCGTCTATCATACTGCGGAGAAAATTCGCCAACGCTATGGGGCCGGCATAGCATTGGCACTCATCGGACCGGGAGGTCAGAGGCAGATGCTCGCCGCAGGCATCCAGAATCTCGACAAGGACGATGAACCCTCACGAATAAATGCCCGTGGCGGCTTGGGCGCCCTTATGGGCAGTAAACGACTGCTGGCCATCGTTATCGATGCCTCCTCCGGCGCTCCACCTCCGCTTGTAGATGCGGATCTCTTCAAGCGAGCGCAAAAATATTACACTGAGAAGCTGCGCGAACAACCGCAAACAACCACCTACGCAGAGTACGGTACGGCGTCGATGATGATGATGTGCGACGGATTTGGCGCGCTGCCAACGCGCAACTTCTCAAGCGGTACCTTCGAGGGCGCACAGGCGATCAGTGGAGACGCGCTTCGTGATCTACTGCTCGAACGCGGCGGGGAGAGCCAGACTACACACGCCTGTATGCCCGGCTGCGCTATCCGCTGCTCAAACAGCTTCGCTGACGCGTCGGGGAAAAAGATTGTGTCACCGCTCGAATACGAAACGATCGGTCTATTAGGGAGCAACCTGGGGATCGACGACCTGGATGTGATCGCACGTCTCAATTGGGCGTTGAACGACTTGGGGCTGGACACGATCGAAATCGGCGCAGCGCTCGGCGTTGCTGCCGAATCAGGATTGATGGAATTCGGCAATGGGGAGCGCGCATTGGCCCTCGTCGAAGAGATCCGCAGGGACACGCCACTCGGGCGAACCCTGGGGAATGGCGCCGCATTCACCGGATCGGCTCTGGGTGTTCGGCGTGTTCCGGTTGTGAAGGGGCAGGCGATTTCAGCCTACGACCCGCGCGCGCTGAAGGGCACGGGGGTGACCTACGCGACATCCCCTCAAGGCGCCGACCATACGGCTGGCTTAACGATCCGAGCCAAAGTGAACCACCTGGATCCGCATGGCCAAGTAGAGATCTCTCGCAACGCACAGATCAACATGGCTGGCTACGACACGCTGGGCGCGTGTACCTTCAGCCGTTTCGGTTTTGCTGATGCGCCGGGCGCCATTCGCGATCTGCTTATAGGTCGCTATGGATGGGATTTTCCAGACGACATCCTTCAACGGCTAGGGGAAGAAACCCTTCAGCTTGAGCGGGCATTCAACCGTGCGGCCGGTTTCTCCGCTGCCGACGATCGCCTGCCAGAATGGATGACGATTGAGCCGCTTCCACCCCATAACCGTGTTTTTGACGTCGACGTGGATGACTTGAACGGAGTTTAAGTTCCAGTCAGGATCTTCAGTCTTCTTATTCAGATATCCCTGAGTGCAATCTCATAAGGAATATCCCCACTTGCCAGGCTTTAAAAGTCGCTTCTATAAATAGCGTTCACTCACATGGAGGCGGACAAATCCAACACATTGAGGATATGGTACCGGATGTAACTTCGTATACTGGTTTTATTGTAAGTATTATTGAAAAAATACGGATGACGATAGTTACGATCTAATAGGAATCGAGGGGGATACAAACAAATGAGAGAGTCTGTTAGGATATTGTAAGGTTGACGCAGGAAAAGCGTCGCCGGCACCTAAACAATTGAATAGCCCGACTCGGCGAAATGGCAAACCCACCGAAAGGTGGCGACGCAAAGCATTAGGGTCTAATGCTGAATACATCAGCTACGACAGCCTGCTACCGAAACGAGAAGGTACGAGTTAGATCTCCAACCGTGTAGCGTCCTATTGCTCACGGTTTTTTGTTTTTCCGGGGCGGAGGGTCCAGGGTAGAAAACCGTGAGCAACGCGGTTGGTGAAGAGGGCCGGTGTGTGAAAGAAATCAGAAATAGAAATATTGACGCCGGGAAAACAATGCGAAAGAAATGAGATGCAATACTTGAAACGTGAGGGGCCAACGATGACAAAGCGGCACCGAAAAGGGCAGGGATTGGTGGAGTTCGCTCTTGTCATACCCATCTTTCTAACGCTCATAATGGGCATCGTTGAGTTTGGCCGTTTGATGATTGTCTACGCCGGTGCCGCCTCGTCTAGCCGAGAAGCGGCACGCTACGGTGCATCTGTGGGAATCAGCCCGTCCGGAATCGAACATTATCAGGACTGCGACGGGATCCGAGCCACAGCTAAACGCATATCCGGCCTGGCTCCTATTGAGGATAGCGACATCACGATCCAATATGACAACCCTTCGACCGGCTTCTTTGAAGCATCCTGTCCACCCACCCAGTTTGAGCTCGGTGATCGGATCGTTGTGCAGGTTACCATCACCTTTGACCCGATCGTCCCATTAATCAACATCCCTCCGATACCAATCACATCGGAAACAAAACGGACCGTCCTGCGGGATATCTATATTAAGTAGCACCAAGGGAACTGCATTTATTTTTCCAGGAAGAGGAGCGCGCATCATGAAGAGGAAAAAAGACCGTAAAAGAGAACGAGGTCAGAGCCTCACTGAATTTGCAGTGGGTGTGACCTTCATCCTGGTCCTGCTCGCCAGCGGCATGGACTTCGGTCGTGCGTATTTCACCTACATCAGCATCAGGGACGCCGCACAAGAAGGCGCGGCTTATGCCTCCATTGCTCCATCCGATATCAACGGAATTCGATCCCGAGTTCGTGATACGTCATCGAACCCGATCGATCTTTCATCGTTCATCGATGATCAAATTGATGTTGTCGTTACGGGCAGCGCCTGTGCCGGTAATACCGTCAGCGTAACGGTGGAGTATGACTTCGACATCGTTGCCCCTTTCATTGCCGGCAACACCCTGCACCTGCAAGCGGAAGCGATCGATACGATCCTTCAACCACCTTGCTGAACAACCTTGGTCTTTGAGTGTATGAAAAGATGGTGTGAAATGAAGAGAAGGCGCTCTGAATCAGGTCAGTCGTACATCATCATGGCGATGATGATGATCGGCATGCTCGGGTTTTCTGCTTTAGCAATCGATGGCGGCGCGCTCTATCATGAGCACCGGCGTGCGCAAAATGCCGCGGACGCAGCTGCCATGGCGGCCGCCCTCGCTAAGGTCAAAGGTCAACCGCTCGGAACCGTGGCGCTGACCAGCACGACAAACAACGACTTCGCCACTACAGCGCAAGCCTGCAACCCTGCGGGTTTAGATTGCATTCTGGGCGTCGGGACCGATCTGACCATCGAGGTGACCAACCCGCCGCGCGAAGGCCAATACGCCGGGAATCCTGAATATATCCGTGTGTTTATCGAGCATAGGGTAAATACCAGCTTCGCTCACCTCGTTTTCTCAGGGGGATTGCACGACGCCGCCGAGGCTGTTTCACGAGTCTGGCCTACACAGAACTTCACGCCGGGGTACGCTATCTTCGCCACCACGGACCATGATTGCAAGGGTGTTTGGTTCTCAGGAACAGGGGACACCAATGTCGCCGGCGGTGGAGTGTTCTCTAATTCCGACGCCGCCAGTGCGAGCTGCCAATCCGGAGTGCAGGGCGGCGGCGGCGCGATTAAAGTCGCCCATCCCCATGGCATTGAAGTCGTGGGGACTTTCGACCTGGGCGGGAGCGGCGCGGTGACCCCAGCACCCACCGAATTCGCACCGAAACAGCGCATTCGCCCCATGATGGGCACACCGGACTGTAGCGGCGTTCCCGACCTTGGGCAATTGAAGATCAACAGCGCCGGTCCCATATCGATCGACCCCGGTCGTTATGAGGAAATCACGGTATTAGCCGGAGCGGATGTCACCATGAATCCCGGGATGTACTGTATCTACGGCAACAAAGGTTTCACGGCTAACGGCGGTTCTATCACGGGCACCGACATTTTCATCTATATGGGGGATGGCGGGTTCGATCTTGGCGGCAATACGCTCGTCGACCTCGACGCCGTGCAGCCTCCCAACAGTCTGGTGGACCCATCGGATAATGACTGGGCGGGCATGCTCCTGTACGTTGACCCCAACAACACCAACCCGATTACCATAACCGGCGCATCAAACACCGAATACTCCGGCACAATCTACGCTCCCTCCTCATTGGTCACATTGGAGGGCGGGGGCACTACGATGGGGATTAACGCCCAGGTAATCGGAGACACTGTAAAGGTCACCGGCAATGCAGAACTTAATATCAACTACGAAGAGAGCAAACTCTTCTTCCTCCCGCCGGCGCTCGACCTGGTGAAGTAAAGCCAATATCTGCTATCGGCGGGGGTGCCCTGTGGGCATCCCCGCCTTTTTTGTCTCTATCAGTAATGCGTCGAACAATCAAATGCTCGCATCCACGATGGACGCGGTTCACCCATTACCGTTCCCCATCTCGGCTCTCCCAACTGTCAAGTGCGGTCTCGTAAGCATCTAGCATGCGCTCGGTTGCGCCTGGGATTGAATAACGCTCAACGGCCTGGCGCGCATGTTCACTTAATTCCCTTTGTCGTTCCGAATCCCCCAGAATGTCCACGACCTCCCGCGCAAGCGCTTCCGGTGTGTTCTCTGTGAGAACCCCGCACCTCTCGGTCAGAACATCGACCGCCCCAGGCGCCCGCACTGCCACAATGGGAAGCCCAGCAGCCATGGCTTCGATGATGACCAACCCCTGAGTCTCCGTTGTAGAGGGGAAGACAAACAAATCGGCAGCGGCATAATAGTTGGGGACCTCCTCGTGGGGCACTGCTCCCGCGAAAATCACGAAATCCTTAAGCCCTGACTTTGAAATCTCGGCTTTCAGCGCCTCTTCATAAGGGCCTCTTCCCAGCAGAAGAAGTCGCACTCCGGGTCGTAGTTCCTGGATCAGGATGAATGCCCGCAAGAGCATATCAAGCCCTTTCTCGCGAGCCAGGCGCCCTACAAAAAGGAGTACTTCCGCCTCTTTTAATCCAAAGTTTGATCGGACCTTGTCGGGCTGAACATCGCGGAACTTCGTCAGATCGACCGGTGTGGGGACGACGGTTACTCCCTGCTCGATACCGTAGTTTATAACAAGCATCTCGCGAATGCTCTCTGTTGGAACGACGACGTGCGCGCATTGCCGCAGATAACGCCGAATGACCTCATCTGTGATAAGCCCCGCCAGCTTTGGCGCGATTAAGGAGTACTGCTGGGCATATTTCTCATACTGCGTGTGAAAGGTGAATACCAGGGGAATGTTCAACGCCCGCGCAAAAGAGGCGGCCAGATCGCCCATCCAGACAGGATGTTGGGAGTGAATTAACGCTGGCTTGACCCCTACCAAGGCCGGTTCTATTAGATTTTTTATCGGGACGACAATCGATACGTTAAGTTGATCGGTCAGGTCGAGGGCAGGAAAGCGGAAAATGTATGGTTCCGCATCATCATATCCCTCGTATTCGGGTGCGAAGATGTGGACTTCATGCCCCGCCTCTATCAGTCCTTTTCGGAACAGCCTGATTGAATTAACAACACCGCTTATCGTCGGTAAATAAGCATTAGAGAAGACAGCAACGCGCATGGCATCCCTTCCTGATCAATTTCCGAACCCGCTCGAAACATCGCTACCAGTCATTGTACTACCCATCAGGTCCGGCATGACCCCTATCCCGCGATCGAAAGTACTTTACGTGCGACCGATCACATGTTAACCTAGAGATGATGTTTAGTAAGCTGTTTAGACGGAGAAAAGCCCCGCGTGTCGGTTTGGCTCTCAGTGGAGGGGGGGCGCGCGGCCTGGCTCATATCGGCGTGCTCAAGGTCTTCGAGGAGGAGGGGTTGCCGATTCACGTCCTGGCTGGCACCAGCATGGGCGGGTTGATCGCCGCGGCTTATGCCGCGGGGATGAGCGCATCTGAACTCGAGGCAGCAACTTTGAAGCTGGCCAATCTTAGAGAACTTGCGGCGCTGGTCGACATCAGGCCTCCGCGCCGGGGGCTGTTGGCAGGAGAACACGTCCGGAAATACCTCACTAAATTTGTGGGTGAAGATGTCACTTTTGACGAATTAAGGTTCCCCGTGGCCATGCAAGCCGTGGACCTGAATAGCGGTAAGGAGCACACATTACGGGAGGGCAACGTCCTCGATGCTGTAATGGCGACGAGTGCCTTCCCCGGGGTATTCCCCCCCGTCGAGATCCACGGCTGCCAACTCGTGGACGGGGGTGTCCTGAACAACCTCCCCACTGAACAGCCGCGGCTGCTCGGCGCTGACGTGGTGATCGCCGTTTACGTGACTGCCACGGTAGACGCAGATGAACTGGATGCACAGGCAGATGGAACCTTCTTAACGCGCGGTATCGCCAAAGACATCATGCGCGTCTCCCTCATCATATCTCGGGCTATGACTGAAATGAAGCTAAAGGAAGCGCCGCCCGATCTCCTTCTATGCCCACCTATTCCAGCCAAAGCTGGTGCCTTCTCCGGCTTCACCCATGCCGTCGAAATCATCGCTGCCGGCGAGACCTGCGCCCGGGAGAATCTAAAAAAAATAAAGCAAATTGTGCGCATGTAGGTACACCCATCGAGCACACTGAGCCGAACTTCGCTCCGCGTTCAAAACCCTTCCTTCCTTATGGTGTTCTAAAGGGTGCCTGTCATACAAAGCGCGGCGTAGGACGCTTGCGACTTTATTCACCCAAGACACGTATAGTATTTAAACCGATTTATACAAAACGCCAACCGCATACCGTTTCGAGTAGAAAGAGAGGGATAAACGATGAAACTGCAATCTAGAAATCAAGCTCTCGTCTGGGGCAGCCTACTGATCATCTTTGGCGTAGTGGGGCTATTGGAATCCTTCACCGACCTGAGCACGTGGGCGTGGGTTGCCATCCTCGCCGCTACCGGTTTGGGAATATTTGGCATCTATCTCAGAGACCGGTCTGAATGGTGGCCGCTCATCCCCGCCTATGCGCTGTGGGCTGTTGCAGGGCTGCTGGTCCTGGTCGAATTGAACGTTCTTGAAGGTGAATTCCTCGCCGCCTATGTCCTGTCTGCCATCGCCTTGCCCTTTATCGCAGTTTTCCTGCGGGATCGCTTGCAGTGGTGGGCTCTGATACCGGCATACGTTTTGCTTGTCGTTGCCGCAATGATCTTGTTGAGCGAGACCTTCCTTCTGCCCGATTCCTTCGAGGCTACCTTCATCCTGACGGCCATCGCTTTGCCGTTCCTCGCCGTATACCTGCGAGACCAAACGCAGTGGTGGGCGCTCATCCCCGCCTATGTCTTATTGAGCATCGGGATCATGATACCGTTGGAAGATTTTGGAATTCTCAACGACTTTCTGATTCCGGCCTATGTCATGTTCGTCATCGCCATTCCATTCTTCGTCGTCTATATCCGCAATCCAAAGCAATGGTGGCCGCTCATCCCCGGCGGAATCATGGCCGCGTTCGGGTTGTCCTTCCTGCTCGTTGAAGCCTTCCAATACGTCTTCCCTGCCCTGGTGATTCTGGTGGGTTTCTGGATCCTGCTTCGCAGCTTCACTCGAAAAGAACCCGTTGGCGATGACTTGTCGCTTCCTGCCGAAGTGGATGAAGTTAATCTGGAGAGTGATGAATAAGAAAATCTCAGCATAACATGCTCTTTAGACGATCTCTAAATAAATCAACACTTACGGATTGAGGTTTATGCCCACGCACATGCGGAAAGGAAACCATGGAAGAGAAAAACACATCCGTCTATCGCTCAATATTTTGGTCTGTTCTACTTATCGGTATTGGGATCATTTGGTTGCTTGGAAGCCTGAATCTCCTTCCAACCCCCAGTCTGCGCCTACTTTTTCGTCTATGGCCACTGGCGCTCATCGTCATCGGGCTATATATCCTCATCGGTCGGCGCTCACCCATCATCGGGGGCATCATCGGCATTGGTTCTATCGCTTTGTTGATTGCCTTTCTCTTACTGGCGCCCACGCGAGGGTTTGAGCCGGGAGGAGAACTCAAAACACTGCGCTTCAGCGAACCTCTCAATAGTGCAACGTCAGCGGATGTCACTCTCGACCTTGAGAGATACTTCACGACCATCGAATCGTTATCAAGCTCTGATATGTTAATCGAGGCGGAATTGGATACAGTAACGGATGTCATTTTCTCCGCCAGAGGGAATCAAGCTAAGAATATCCGTTTGGAACCCGCGGACGACTTCAGCCTCATTGGTTTTGATTGGGAAGACTTGGACGTGAGCGACGCTCGTTGGGAGATCGGGCTCAGCCCTGATGTGCCCATGGATCTCTACGTGGATGTCGGATCGGGCCCGGCAGCGTTATACCTTATGCGCCTCGAGCTGACCAGTTTTAAGATCGACGGGGGATCGGGAAGCTCAACCCTCTCCCTTCCGGCGAGTGCATCGGAATACTCAGCGGTCGTTGACGGCGGCTCTGGAAGCTTCGACATCGAAATCGAAGACAACGCCAAAATAGACTTTTCGATCGATGTGGACTCAGGTTCCTTCAATATCTTAATTGGAGATAGAGCAAATATCGAGGCACGGATTGATGGTGGATCCGGCAGCCTCACGATCGATGTTCCTAAAGACATCGGCGTGCGGGTCATCATCCGCGATTCGGGCTCCGGCAGCGTTGACCTCCCAGGCAGCTACACGCTCGTGGATGACCTCGGGGAAGACGACCGGGATATCGGCATTTGGGAATCTGATGGATATGACGACGCATTGCATCGCGTTGAGGTCACCTTTGACCCATCGTCTGGGAGTTTCACGTTGAAGTAGGTTTGGTATTTTTTTACCCGAAGTCAACAGAACGCCCACCAGGTCCTGGGGGCGTTCTCGTTCTTCTTAATGATGTAAAAACGTTGAGCAATTTTGAGAAAAATCGAGTGGAGAATTGGCTCGGAGTGACTGAGGTGGACTAATGAGAATAGAACTCGTTAACCTTCCGTCATGATGAAGAGCGGATTCATCTCGAAGCTGCGGTAGGTTGGGCGAAGTCGGTCGACGTTATAAAACTTGTTAACATTAACAAATTTCTTCCTGCTCGTCACAACATCGATGGGAACGTTGTCATAGCGCCCATTCCTTAGCACCACCAAACGGCCATGAACTCCTTGCATGATGAGATCCAGGGCCAGGTTCCCATACGCCATCGGGACGATGGAGTCGATCGCATCAGGGTCGCCCCCTCTCACCATGTAGCCTAATTTCTGGTTTACAACATTGACGTGGGCTCCGCCGTTGTATTTTGGGGAAAGCTCTTTCAGCTTCACCGACACCAGATCGCCGATTCCCCCTAGCTTCTTGTGCCCATAATTATCCACCGTCATATCTTTGAAGATCATCTCACCGCCCTCGAACATTGCCCCTTCCGAGACCAGTACGATGGAATATTTGCTCGGGTGGCGGTTGCGATCATAAGAAAGAAGTTCGGTCAATTGATCAATGCTAAATTTATGCTCGGGGATTACACAGCGGTCTGCCGCCCCGGCCATCGTTGGCAACATAGCCGTGAAGCCGGCGTAGCGCCCAAACACCTCAATTACCATGAAGCGCTCATGAGAGCCGGCGATCGTACGCAAGCTGTTGGTTATCTGGATCGTGCGCGTGACACACGTGCTGAATCCAATGCAGTAGTCCGTTCCAGGCACATCGTTATCCATCGTCTTTGGAATGGCGATGACTTTCACACCTTCTTGGAATAAGCGTACTGCATAGCTCAAGGTGTCATCGCCCCCGATGGGAGTCAGGTACTCAACATTCAGGAATTCCAGGTTTTTTAGCACCTCGGGGGTGAGATCATTCATCTCCTTGTTGTAGCTGTCTTTTAAATGCTCTGGCACCTGGCTTAACGTCATATGGCTGGGTCTGGCGCGGGATGTGTGAAGGAATGTCCCCCCGGTTCTGCCCGCTTTATTTACGACCTCTTCTGTCAGGGTAATTACATTGTTGCTGTTGTCGGCCTTCTTATCCCGAACAACGTCAACGATTCCCGCCCAACCTCGCCGCAATCCCACGACCTCGTGGCCTTCTCGCAACGCCCGAATCGTGACCGCGCGAATGGCGGGGTTCAACCCCGGAACGTCTCCGCCGCCTGTCAATATGCCAATACGGCCTTTCTTCTTCGCCATGTCGCAAACTCCAGGTAATTAACTGTCCTTATTGTACACGCTTGACTTGGCTTAATGGTGACCTATCTACACTGACGTTGATATCTTACACCCTCCGGGAAAATTGGGGGCGCCAAACACAAAACCACCGCTGTTAACCTGCGGTGGTCAAATAATCCTCATCGCTTAGATAAAGTGGCCGCTACCTTGAGGGCAGTGTCCGAATAGTGGGCGCGAATGGACTCGAACCATCGACCTCACGGATGTGAACCGTGCGCTCTAACCAGCTGAGCTACGCGCCCTATAAGGCGATTATAGCAGAGCGCCAGAGGCGCTTCAAGATATGGGAAGCCCGTGTCGTCTCTTCTCAACTCGATGCCCCTCGATGGCCGATCTGCATCCCATCCTGCTTGTCCCCCAGTCACCAAATTCTTCTCTTTCGTCGGATGGAACCTCAATGCTATAATCCTCACAGTGTCGGGAGGGGCGCGTGATTGAAATCAACATCCCTGGGCGTGGTTTAATCCAGTTAAGATATCTCGTATCCGATGTCAACGGGACTCTCGCTCTCGATGGTCAGCTGCTCGACGGCGTC
>Ga0114922_10000771_pt1 | contig 30872 bp, 28 predicted proteins | sample AartaG_FD_100975 | JGI IMG/M metagenome (GOLD analysis project Ga0114922, IMG submission 100975) | Deep subsurface microbial communities from Aarhus Bay to uncover new lineages of life (NeLLi) - Aarhus_00045 metaG | ecosystem: Environmental > Aquatic > Marine > Oceanic > Sediment | place... | reverse complement strand
GTGGTCAAGACGACTTGGACCTCAAGTAGACGTTGAACACGGCCCCAACGGGGCCTTCCTAACGCTAACGCCCCCCTCTGGGGGGCTTCCTAAAGCCACCCGCTCTGCGGGTGGTTGGTTACTTTGCGTGTGGCCAGACGGCGTGAGGGTGCTAAACACACCGCCGCCGGCCAGGGCCAGCGGCAGCAACAATTGATCCGCCAGATGCTCGCCGACCGGTACGTTGGCCTTGAGATACCGCCGGGCCGCCTGGGCGACCCTGTTGGCCACCGCTTCAGCCTTGACTCCCCGTTCGCCGAAGCCGGTGACGACTTCGGTCACGTGCTCGCACTCGATCTCGATGGTGACGACGTTGCCAGGCCCGGGCGACGTCGTGACCTCCTCGACCGTCAGGCAATCATTGTCCCACCCCAGCTTTCGCCCGATGACGGCCAGCTCTCGCTGGGCGATGTGACGAGGCAGCTTTGACACCAAGGCCTTGGCGTGGCGGCGCGTGATCCTGCCGCGTTCCAGCAGTTCGAAGCCGGTCAGCTCCGCCGCCGGCTCAACCGTCACGACGAACTTTCCGCCGCCGGCAGGGTAGAAACCCGGACGCTCAAGCCGCGCCTCGACCGTGGGCCCCATGCGATTGACCAACGGTAGGTAACTTCTGTGCAGGAAATCGAACGGCGGGGCGAACGGATTGTGTGTGCCGCCCTCCAGCGTCAACACGGACAGGCCGGGCGCCGTCAGCAGGGCCGGCAGAACAGCCTGAAGAACCAGCGTCGCACTCCCGGCTGTGCCCACGGCAAAACGGTACTCGCCGGGGCGGATCTCGCCGGGGGTGAAGGTCAGTTCCTGCGAGCCGATGGCCGCGCCTTCGACCGTCGCCTGCCCGATCTGGGCGGCGGCCTGTACGGCTGTTAGATGCTGTCGCAGCAGGCCCGGCTTTTTGCGACCGGCGCGGATGCGGACAATCCGAAAGGGCTTGCCCGTCACCAGTGACATCGCCAGCGCCGTCCGCAGAATCTGCCCGCCGCCTTCACCTTGCGAACCGTTGATGGTCAACATGTTACGCGTGCGTTTCAGCCAGGCGTGTCCTACAGCTCGAGCAGCGCGTCGATGAGATCTTCATCCTCGACGCCCATCTCTCTGAACCGTGCTCGCTTGTCATCCTCGGTCAAGTCGGGGTCGCGGGCGACGGCTTCCAGATCGTCGAGCAACAGCGTTTCCCCATTGACGCCGGTTTCCCGCACGGGCGATGCGGCTGGGGTGAACAGGTCGGTGCCGCACGCCGCTGGCATCAGCGTGCAGAGGGCAAACAATAGAGAGATGAGCTTTTTCACGGGTTTCGGCCTTTCCGCGATGTCAACGCCAAGTTCAACTTTTGCCATTTTGGGCGAGCCCTAAGCAGTAGTTCTTTCTACGGCGGCAAAGCTCGCGGAAGTCAGCAACGCCGAGCCATTCACCGCCCACCAAAACGCCGAGTCGTTCAAGTCCCCAACGGGGGCGATGGAATAAAGCCCAGGGCGAGCGAAGCGAGCCACGGGGCAGCGACGCCGTGTCCGTCTAGCCCCGGTAGGGGCGACGGAAAACGCTCATGTCGCGATTTCGCCAAGCGACGGCGCAGTGCGGGTGGCGCCAGTCCATCACGGTCTGGTTGCGCCAGACCATGCCACCCGTTACCAGATTGCAAAGATCACAAGGGCCACTCTAATTCCGGGCCGCCGCGGCGACAAGTTCAACGTCTGAGAGGGTGTATGAGAAGTCTTATCCGAGCCGCGCCCGTAAGGAAGCGGTGCAGTATCCTCCGCGCGGAAAACCGCTCCCTAACGGTCGCGGCTCGGTTTCTCGTCCCGCTTCTCATACACCCTCTGAGTCTGTGATGGCTCAAGACTCGCGGCTCGGGGCTGTTGCACCATCGCGCTCGGCGACTCACACCGCGACGCGCAGAGGCGTCCGGGGCGCTGATTCATCTCCACCAGTCCGGGCGGTGCGCTCGCGGACATCCTTCGGGTCTGCATTGAGGCGATCTCGGATAATGGTCGCCAGGCGGGCGACGACGCTCTCCCACGATTCGTCGGCGACGGTGCGGGCGATTCGCTCTTGCTCGGCATCGGCCCTGCTTGCCACCACGCTGTCGCAGTGCCCGACGAACTCATCGGCGTCGTGTGCGATTCTGACCGACCCCTTGTACCGCATTGCCTCCGGCAGAGGCGTTGAGACGACCGGCAGCCCGGCAGCCAGATACTCGCGAAGCTTGATCGGGTTGACGTCACGCGTCATGGTTCCGCAGACGAACGGCAGCAGGCCAGCGTCGAAGTGCCGGCAGTAGTCGGGCAGATCGGTGTAAGGCCGACGCCCAAGCAGGTGAACGTTGTCGAGGCTGCGCAGGGGCGATACATCGACCTTGCAGTCGCCGATGAGCACGAACGCATACTGCGGCCTGCGCCGGGCCACCTCCGCGATCAGCGCGATGTCAACCCAGTTGTGAATCAGCCCGAAGAAACCGAGGATCGGCTGCTCGACGTCGGGCAGATTGGCAGGACGAGGCCCGTGACATCGCCAGGCTTTGGCAAAATGGTCGTATTCCACGCCGTGTCGCACCAGATGCACGTCCGGGCGTCGCTTTCCCTTGCCTGAGGCCAATTCCGCCGAGGTGGTGATGACAACGTCGGCTTTGTCGATCAGTTCCCGCTCGAGGCGGGTGACGGCACGGGCGTCCACCCCGTCGAACTTGCTGAACTCGTCCACACAGTAGTACAGGAATACCTCCTCGTTGAATTGACGGGCCAGGAACGGCACGTCCGGGGCGAACGTCCATACCTGAATCGGCTTGCGGCCGTATCCATCGACTTTCTTCAGCGCCCGGCGAATCTGCGATATGAGCAGTTGCCTGTGGACCGCCCCCAGGATCGCCCCGGTGGCGCCCGGCAGCACCAAAGGCGTCAGTTGCGTCATCGAGGGGCCCACGCGCTGAACGCCACGGGCCACACGACGCAACGTTGAGCAAACACTGCACAAGTCGGCAGATGTCATGCTCGGCCGACGGGTGCCATGATAGTTGACCCACAGGACGTCGTTGGTCTTGGATAGGATCCTCATGATCTGGTGCTTACTGGTGGGGTCGTAATCCCAGCAGTTCGCGACACACACGACGATCCGATCCCGAATTGCATCGCTACCTGCGACGGGGGCGACGTCCGTGGGGATGGGGTCGGTCGCCCGGCTCACGGGTTCTCTCCCTGATTCTTCTTGTAGTAGTCGTAATAGCGGTAGTAGCTGTACCCGTAGCCGTAGCCGTAGCCGTAACCGATGAAAGGCCTGTCACGTCCTATGATCACGCAGCCGAGGATCGATATGTTGTTGGCCTGGAGCAAACGGACGGCGCGTTTGGTTGTGCTTTCATGCGTGTGGTTGAGCCGAACGACGATGATCACTCCGGTGCACATCTGCCCGACGATGCCGGCGTCGCTGACGGTGGTGGCGGGCGGCGTGTCCACAATGGTGTAGTGAAACTGGGCCTGCATCATGCGAAAGAACTGCCTGGTGCTTCTGCCGCTGAGCAATTCGGCGGCCGATTGACCGTGCGTCTTACCGGCACTGATAAAGGACAGATTCGACACGGGCGTGGTCTGGGTGGCTTCCTCATAACTTGCGGTCCCGGCCAGCACGTCGGCGAGCCCCGGACCGTCCGGCAGGTTCAGCATCGACCGCAATGTGCTGCGTCGAAAGTCACCGTCCACGACGAGGACTCTGAGGTGACGGATTTCAGCCAGGATGCACCCGAGGTTGATTGCCGTGACACTCTTCCCCTCCTTGGGGATGGCGCTGGTGATGGCGATCACCTTGTGCTCGCCTTGTGGATTCTGACTGAGCAGGCGCGTGCGCAACGACCGGTACTGCTCGGAGACGAGCGACGATTTCGCATAATAGGCGACCAGGGCCTCGGTCATGCCCTTGGCGAGGGAAACCGGTTCGTCCGCCTCGGGCCCAGTCAGGCCTGGAGCGGCTTCGGCGGATAACGTCGTTGCGGAGGTATCGCTCGGGGCTGCCACGGCGACCGAGCCGCAGGACTCTTCCTGCGACTGTTGCCCGATCATCGCCCGCCGTTCCATTTCGGCGCGTTTTAATGCGTCTGCAATTCTGCCCATTCAGCGAGTATCCGTCTCAAATGGCACGATTCTTCGATCGTCAGGCCTGGCTGCCACCCTGCCTCAAACGTTTGCCGCCGCCTCGCGGTGAGCGCTCGCCGGCTGCCCAACACGGCGCATTACCTGTATTGGTCATACCCGAAACCGCTCCGGTTGATCATGGTGCTGTTATCGTTGTCATCGTCATCGTAGACGTTCTCAGCCGCCATCACAGCCGCCGGCGCCGTGTACGCCTGCATGACCGGTCCGATCGGCCAGAGGAGTTCACGGATGCGAAATCCCAGCCAGGCTACCGGCGTGGGCGGGATGTATACGATGTCGTTTGGCTCAATCAATACATTGGCGCTCGTGTCGCCGGTACGAACCATCTTGTCCACATCAACTCGGATCACGCGCCTGCCCTGGTCGGTATGGTGCGGGCGAATGATCTTGACCTGGCTGGTCCAGGCCAGGAAGGTGGTTCCCGCCCTGGCCACCACGTCGAGCACGGTATCACGCCCGGTATAGGGGACGGTCCCGCCTTGTCCTGTTTCGCGAAACACGTAGTACTTCTTGCTGGCATAGGCGGCGACCCGCACGCTGACCTTGGGGTCGATGTAGTACTTACTCAGAAGCACCTGGAGCTTGGCTGCGATTTCCTTGGGTGTCATACCAACGATCTTGACGTCGCCGAGCAAGCGGAAACTGATTTTTCCGTCAGGCTGTATCCGCTGGGTGTCGCCGTCGATTTCCAGTATGCGCGGGGCTCTTACGGCGATCGAGTCGGGTATGCCCACGCGGTACTCGATCGCGGACACGTCGTGTTCGTGAGCCTGCAGGAAATCGAGGATGTCCTCGTTGCTGGCGGAACACCCGGCGCACAAGGGCATCACCAGCACAGCAACCTGCGCGATCCGACGGGATCGGTTCCGGAGCATAGCGCCCTCCCTGATCCGGACCTCTGCGGACGGGACGATCGATAGACCACCGGCGGGTCGCCGGTGCCACCCCCGAAGCTGGGGGGACGAAACGCGACCGCAACGACCGGGCAAACCGTTCCGTTTATCGGGTGGTCCGGATTTCGGCTGAACCACGATCGCCATGAATTGGACGGATACGACGCAATTAGCGGCCCCGGCTCCTGCGGCACGTCCGAGAACCCCACCGGCGACATCTCAACCCGCAGGTCTCAACGACCGATATACTGGCGCGTCGACCGTTCTTGAACCGGTTATCGGCCATCTTTGACCAGTGGCACAGCCGACTCGGCTGTGGGCAACGGCCATCTTTGACCAGTGGCACAGCCGACTCGGCTGTGGGCAACGAGACGTTCCCATGTATGCGGACTTCTTCGGCCTGAAACACCTTCCCTTCAATAACACGCCCGATCCGCGTTTTTTCTTCTCCACGCCCGATCATGAGGAAGCGCTGGCCTCGCTGATCTACGCCGTTCAGGAGCTGAAGGGATGCGTCTTGCTGACCGGAGAAGTGGGCGCCGGCAAGACGTTGGTCTCGCGCATGATGATGCGCCAGTTCGGCGATCAGGTCTCGTTCGCCAACATCACGCACTCGATACGCAGCGCGGTCGATTTGATGGAGTCCGTCTGCGCCGAGTTCAATCTCCCAATTTCCGAAGGGGCCGGCAACGCAACACTGGTCAGGATTTTGCAAGATTATCTGCTGGCCGAGTTTGCCAACAACCATCCTGTGGTCCTGGTTCTGGACGAAGCACAGAACCTGTCGATCGATGCGTTTGAACAGCTTCGCATGATCGGAAACCTGGAGTCGGACGACGCGAAACTGCTGCAAATCGTCATTCTCGGTCAGCCGGAACTACAGCGCACGATTCGCTCAGCGCAGCTTCGCCAACTGCACCAGCGCATCTTTCGCAGTTTCCATCTGACTGCGTTGAGCCGTCCGGTCACCGCCGATTACATCCGACATCGGCTGGCGGTCGCCGGGGCAGCCTCACCGGATGTCTTTGACGAGGAGGCCATCAATCGAGTCCATGCGTTTTCGCAGGGGTTGCCGCGCCTGATCAACACTGCCTGTGATAACGCGATGCTCAGCGCATACTCATCAGATCGCAAACGAATCGACGGGACGTTTATGGCGGCGGTCGTCGACCAGCTTACGGCAGAAGCCCATCCCGCGCCGGACGCAAGAGGATTGCATCTTGGCGGCAAAGACCACCGGCTGGAAGCCGGTGCCACAACGGATTCGTCGCCGTTGAGCAAAGTGGAACTTTGCTCTACCGACAAGGGGAGGCAGAGCTACGATCCCACAGCCGAGTCGGCTGTGCCACGCGGGGGGGGGCAGAGCTACGATCGTGTTGTCCGTTCACTGGCGGCACGGCTCGATGCGCTGGAGCAGCGGTTCAGCGAACCCGACCGATCGCCGGCTCCCACCCAGGCGATGATCGATGAGTTGAACGCGGCGATCGAGCGGGCTCGCTCGACGCTGCGCGACCAGCAAAGCGCCGCCCAAAGCGCTGACGCAAGCCGGGGCCAAGCGATGAGACTTGCGAACGTCGTCAAGACCGTTCTTGAGCAGACCCGCACCATGGTCGCGCGGATGAACGAAGCCACCGCCAAGGCCGACCGCGCGGAGCGCGAGGCCAGGCGGACGTACCAGCGCTTGCTGAACCAGGGGGAACGCACCGGCAGGCTCCAGGCTATCGTCCGCCAAGTCTTCGATCGCGTTGAGCACCAGATGCAGGCGCTGGCCTCCAACGCCGTGGTCGGCGGCGGATCGCAGGGCAGCCAGGCTCGCGGTCAGGTGGTGCTATCGCGAACCCTGCAGCGCGGGCCGGAACCGGAACATTTCAGTCGGCTTCTGGACGACAGCCGGGAAGCACTGACCAGCTTGCGTTCGCTTGTGGAGGAAACTGACGAAGCTTTCCTCGACACCTCGGGCGCGCGAATGGACGAAGACATAACCGGCGGCAACGCAACCGTGCCATCAGGGCTGGCGGGTCAGGTCAACAACTTGTTGTTATTGGTCGAAAGCTCTGACTCTGAGCTTCCCCAAGCCGTTTGACTCAACCCTGCGCGAAGGGATCGCGCAGGCTGAAGCCTGCGGCTCAGGCCGGTGCCACAGCGGATCAGGTTACGACCGGTAGTGCGACGCGACGACTTTGTCCGCATCCGATGCCAACGAACGGTTCTCGGACGCGGTCCCGCCGAATTCACCGGTCTCTTGCAGTCGCGCTGCGTCCCAGAATAGACGTCACGACACCGCGTGAATCCGACCGCCGTTGTCGCGGTGGGGGCTTCCGTGCATCTGCCGGGCCTAGTCCGCATACTGCTCGGACATTCCGATCAAATTAAGCAAGACCGACCCAGGATCGATAGTTATACGGGGTTTGCTCGCCCTTGGTATACCATGACGGAAGGGTCTTAATGACGCGACTTGTTCGCCAGCTAAAGCGTTTCTGGCAAGCGGAAGAAGTCCCGAGATGGTTCGGGATTTCAGTGGTTGTCATATACCTGGGTGGGCTGGCCGGTGTCGCGCAGATCGGGATCAGCTATGCCAGCCAGGATCGGGGTCGGGTTTATCGGCAGTCCGGTGAACATGCCCATAACCTGCTGGCGGAGCGGCTTGGCACCGTCGATTCAACGGATACCGCAACGCTACAGCGCATTCTGCGGAAGTTCGCCGCGTCTTGGCCTGTTCTGGCACTGCGCGTGTTGGACGGCGAAAGACAAATTGTGGCTTCCATCGACGCTTCGGAAATCGGATCGCGAAGCCCGGTTCCGGAGGCCGGCTCGTTGAACCCGCGTCGCTTGGAGGTGATCGATCTTGCCAAGAGCGAGTACGCCACGCCGGCGCGCGTGCTTCGGGCACCCATACCGATCGCCCGGGCCGCAGGGTTTAGTTTACCCCTGCGCGAAGGGATCGCGCAGGCCAAAGCCTGCGACTCGGGGGGACCGCTCTATCTTGAGGCGGTTACAACCTCTGATATCCCAGGACACTCAAACCCGGCTGAACATGCCGGTACGCTCACAGTCATTCTGTGCGGGTGTGGGGCGCTGTTTGTGGTTTACCGCCGTCTTCGACGACAAATGCGCAGCGTGGCGCGCATCGCCCACCAACTGGAAGCACACGGCAATCGCATTCGGGAGGAGTTGAGTGCCCTGCGGGTAGCGGACTCGGCCGGAGCGTTGGCTCGCCAGTGGAATCAACTCATCGACACGGTGGAAACGCTGCAAGACGAAGTCCGTCGTACCAAGGCGACAGGCGAACTCTCGCAGGTCTTGGCCGTAGCGTCAGGCGGAGCGCTGGCTGAAGCACTGAACACCGTGCAAAACGGCATCATTCACATCGACGAAGCCGGGCAAGTTGAATACGCCAATGCAACGGCCAGACGCCTGCTGGCTCTTAGCCCGGACGGCGCCACGGAGGAAACGATCAAGGCCATGAGTCCGGAGGGATCGGGCGCGCTGCTGGTGGAGGTCATCCGGTCTGCCTGGAACGACGACGGAACGATTGAGCCGCGCAATGAAATCCGTGAGGTCGGGTCCGACGACAGCTCCTATCGTGTCCGTGTCCTGCCCCTTGGCGGCAGCCGGTCGGTTGGCGGCTGTCTGGTCACGATCGACGATGTCAGCCAGCAGGTTCGTGCCGACCGAGCGCGGGAGGATTTCGTGTCACAGGTCACGCATGAGCTGCGCACGCCGCTGACCAACATCCGCGCCTATGCAGAGACTTTGTCCAGCGGCATGTTCGACGATCCGAAGGTCGTGACGGAATGCTACAACGTCATCACCAAGGAGACGCGCCGTCTGTCTCGCCTGATCGAGGACATTCTCAACGTGTCGCAAATGGAGGTCGGCACGATTCAGCTTCAGATCGACACGGTCGATCCGGGCTCCCTGCTGACCGAGTCGGTTCGTGACGTTCGCGGGCTGGCCGAGGAAAAGAACATCGACCTGCGGCTGACTTTGCCCGCCAAGTTGGAGCCGATTCGAGCCGACCGTGACAAACTCGCGGTCGTGGTCAACAACCTCTTGGGCAACGCGCTGAAGTACACGCCCGCCGACGGGGTCGTTGTTGTCGGATGCAAGATCAGCGGCAGCGAGGTGATGATTACCGTCAAGGACAACGGTATCGGGATCGCGCCGGAAGACCAGCAGCGCGTTTTCGAGAAGTTCCAGCGCGCCGATGACCCGGATGTGCAGAACCAGACCGGAACCGGCGTCGGGCTGTACACCGCGCGGGAGATCTCGCGCCGGCACGGCGGGGACATCGAACTGATGAGCGAAAAGGGCAGCGGATCGACGTTTATCGTCAGACTTCCCCACGCGCCGTCGCGCGCCGCAGCCCTAACAACTGGACAGGAGTAGCCAGTGTCGAATAGCGAATAACGAATTGATGGAGAAGGAATCAACGTCCATGTCTTCATTCGTTATTCTGAATTCGCTGTTCGCTGTTTATCCTCAAGGTCGAAAGCGATGGCCACGATACTCCTAGCCGAGGACGACTGCCACACGATCCGGATCATGTCTTTGTGGCTTTCCCGCCACGGGCACCGGGTGATCGAGACCCGAAACGGCACCGCCGCGCTGGAGCTTCTGCGCGTAAACGCCGTCGACATGCTGATTTCCGACGTGAACATGCCGGGCCTGGACGGTATCGGGCTGGTCGAGGCGGTGCGCCAAGACCTTGGATTGGACATTCCGATCATCATTTTGAGTTCCCGTTGCGACCAGATCGCGCTGGCCGATCGTTTTGCTGAGTTCGGTGTGGATGTCTTTCCCAAACCCTTTGTACCTTCCCGGCTGATCACAGACGTCGAACACTTACTTGGAAGCGCCGTCCAGAATGCAGAATGATGAATGACGAATTGACTGCCTCGGACATGGGGCAGGACGAGGACGTAGGACAGGACGAGGACGTAGGGCAGGACGAGCGCAGCGAGACCTGCCACGACTGATAAATGAGGAATCGATGGCCTGGGACGTGGGAGGAATTTCAAGCCTGCAAGCGATGGCATGCCTCGCTGCGCTCGTCCCTCCCGACATCTACTAGGTTTACATCCGGCCTGCGTCGCTCTTTTTTGCTATGACTGACACCCTGACCAACCTATTACCGACTTCGTCGCCGCCAACGACCGAACTGGTTGGTCAGATTGCGACGCTGCGCGAAGAAGCGAAGTCGTCGGGCCTGGGCGGCCGGCTCGAGGCCGTCTTGGAACGGATCGAGGAAACCGCCCGCTTGATCATCAGCGAGCACGCCGGGATGGCCGACGAACTGATCGGTCTTTACAACCAACTCGGTGCGGTATTCGACATTACCAGGCAACTGCCCAACGTTCGTGACGAGTGGCAGGTCGCGACGGTCTTCAAGCACACGATCGCCGCCATGTTCAATCGCCATGAGATCGCTCTGGTTTGCCGTGATGGGTCGGCCCGGCGGCACTATGCTGCACAGAGTCCCGGTGAGTCCGGGTTGGTGAGGTGCTCCTGGGTGTCGAGCCTGGTCGATCAGGCGGTCAATAGCGCTCGGGTGGTTGTGGATCAGTGCCCCACCCTTGGAAAAGACGGGGTTAAGTTTGGCAAAGATGATCTTCGCCGTACCCGCAAAGATGATATTTGCACTCCTTCATCGTCGGACCACTATGGCACAACGGTTGTCGAGGCTCTGGCGGCGCCGGTGTTCTGTGGTGGGGACCTTGCGTTCGTGATGGTGGTCGGGCGCGGCGCGGGCGTGGAGGAGTTTCGCGCCAGTGACATGAGCTTGGCAGAGGTGTTGGCCACGTACTGCGGCGACTTGATCGCCAACTTTCGTCTTCATCACGAACTGCGCCAAGTTTCGGTCGATCTGGTTCGATCGTTGGTATGTACGGTTGACCAGAAAGATCCCTACACGTCGGGGCATTCAATCCGTGTGGGTTACTACGCCACGCTCCTGGGGCGCGAAATCGGGCTTGATAATGAGGCCCTGCAAATGCTGGAGTGGTCCGCCCTGCTGCACGACATCGGCAAGATCGGGATCCGGGACGACGTGCTGAAAAAACCCGGCAAGCTTACCGCCGAGGAGTTCGAGCACATTAAGGAGCACCCCGTGCGAAGTTTCGACGTCGTTCGGCGCGTGCCGCAACTTCGAGGTGCGCTGGACGGTATCCGCCACCACCATGAGCACTACGACGGCAAGGGCTACCCGGACGGCCTGGTCGGCGATGGGATTCCGCTTCAGGCAAGGATCATTCAAGTGGCGGACGTTTTCGACGCGTTGACCTCAAGCCGTTCTTACCGAAAGGCATTCGACTGGGGCAAGGCGCTGCGGATTCTGGAAGAGGAGTCCGGCACGACGGTGGATCCTCATCTTGCCGGAACCTTCGACGGACTCATTCGTCAACGATGCGAAGGCGATCCCGGTGCCTGGCAAGACCTCACCCGCGACGCGGAATCAACCCTTTACGGGGAGACTGCTGAAACAGGTAGGGTGCATCCTGATGCACCGACGAAGAAAAGGTAGGGTGCATCCTGATTCACCGACGAAGAAAAGGTAGGGTGCATCTTGATGCACCGACGAAGAAAAGGTGGCATCGATGAAGGTGCATCAAGATGCACCCTACTCCTGAGAGCGTAAGCATGAATCATAATCTTCTGCTGCCCTGGTTCCCGATCGTTCTGGCGACCGGCGTCGGCGCCCGTCTTCTCGGTTCGCGTAGGGGGATCGGGCTCGGTTTTTTGTGCGCGTTGTTCTGGATCGCCGTCGTCCAGGCAAGTGAGGGCCCGGGCGTCTGGAGCGATGCATGGAACGCAGTCGTGCTGGTGCTTGGTTCGCTGGCGATCATCGCGATCGGGGCGTGGTCAGGCAACGCCCCCATACCCTGGCCGGAGACGACGCGGAAACCGACTCAGCTCGCAGGAACGGAGGTACCCCCTCGGCACCGCAGATTCGCGCAGGCTGAAGCCTGCGGCTCAGCTATCGAGCGCCTCCTGTCAGCCATCGAGCAGTTCGACGACTGGCTCGAACGTCACCGCAACGATACGGACCCCTGGCCTGAATTCGGCGAGTTCATCCGCGGCGTGCTCTACTCGTGTTGCGGCGCCACGCACGTAAAGTTGTACCGGATCCTCAGCGAAGGAGACGAACTGGTCCCCCTGCGGGAGGCCGACCCCCTTGCAGACTCGGACTGGCGTTCGGTCCGCAAGGGCATCATCGGCCACGTGGCGACGACGGGGCGGTCATACGTTGCGGGCGACACGTCGCAGGGTGAACTCATAGACCGTCTGGCCAAGGAGTCCGACGAGCCGCTGACGTGGGTGTTCGCGGTTTCGCACGGGGCCCGCAAGATCGGAGTGGTCACGGCTGGGCAACTGAACTCCCGCGCCGACCACCAGCCCACGTTCTTGCGTTGTATGGAGCTTCTGATCGGTCAGTTCTGGAACGGACTGGGCGAAGCGTGTCGAAGTCGCAGTGCCGGCACGCGCGACCCGGTGACCGGGCTGTTGTCGCGCGAGTCGTTCTTCGCCTCTGCCGAGCACGCCTTGCAGCAAGCCTACCAGCAGGGTGAGCCGGCTGTCGTCGCCGTCATCGCACTGGAACAGCTTCGCCACCTCAGCGACACCGGTCGCTGGGAGGTGGCGGACGAGGTGGTACGCGAAGTTGGCGTCCTTTTGGGGCGTAAGATTCGAACGGATGATCAGCTCGGGCGGTTCGACGGCACGCGGTTTCTGCTGTTTCTGCGCCGCGTTGATTCGCACCTGGCCATGTTGATTCTCGAGCAGTTGATGTCCCGCTTGACGGCACTGTGCGACGACCCTTCGCGCTGGGGGGTGTCGGTTCAAGTTCGATGCGGAGTGTCAGGCAGCGGCACGGACACCCCGTCGCTGACGTCGATGATGGCGCAGGCGCTGCGGATGTGCCGCCAGGCCCGTATCAATGAGGTTAACATCGCCAGCGACCTCCAGGAGGATCGTGTGCTGACGGAGGCGGGCGGACATGAGAATGAGGACTCCGCGGATACGCGCACGGGTTCCGGGGCTGGGCGGCCATGAAGATCGATCATCAGCAGGTTGGGACCGTCGATGTGATCACTCCGATCGGAACGCTGGTGGAGGACGACGCGAGCGCGTTTGCCGAGAAGCTCCAGCGGCGGCTTTCGACCTCCAATCTGCGCGTGGTACTGGATCTGCACGAGGTCCCGTATGTGGATAGCACGGCGTTGGAAGCGCTGGCGGACGCGGCCGATAGGATGGAACAGCGCAGTACGCGCCTGCGACTGGTCAGCGTGGTGCCCACCGTGCGCGAAGTGCTTAAACTGACGGGAATGTCCAAGCACGTGCAGTTCTTCGAGCAAGTGGAGGACGCCGTGCGGAGCTTCCTATAGCCGTCAGCCCTGCCTGTGGCAGACAGGTATCAGCCAGAGAAAAACGAAAGATGGCTTCCGGCTGATAGCTAATAACTGATAACTGATAACTGATGACTTTCCATGATCGAACAAGCCGCTCGACTCGGTGAGCAACTCATTACCGAAGGGCTGATCACCCCGGAGCAGTTGGCTGACGCGCTGGCGAAGCAACAGGACTCCGGCGGCCGACTCGGCAGCACGCTTGTCGATCTTGGCGCGCTGTCATCTACGGCGCTGGTCCGTGCGTTGTCCTCGCGGCTGGGCGTGAAGGGTTGCGTGTTACGGCACGGCCTGATTGACCCGAAGGTGGCCAAGTCCATCACGAAGGAGGAAGCCCAGCGTCTGCGCGTGCTCCCGATGTTCCGTGTCCGTAACGAGATGACCGTGGGCATGCTCGAGCCGCAGTCACTTCCGACACTGGATCGGCTGCGACAACTGACAGGCTGCGAGATTCGTCCGGTCCTGGTGCTGGAAAACAACCTGGAGGAGTTCCAGCGGAAGTACCTGGCTGAGGAGGTGACGGTTGATGCTTTTCTTGCGTCGATCGAGGAAAGCGACGTCCAGATCACCGAGCACGAAGCGATCGACGAGGGACCTGTCACGGACCTGGACAAGATGGTGGACGGAAGCCCGGTGGTCAACCTGGTCAACCTGGCGATCATGACCGCCTTGCGTGACGGTGCCAGCGACATCCACGTCGAGCCTGACCGTGACGCCACCCACGTTCGCTACCGCATAGATGGTCGCCTGCGCGAGATGCTCAACCCGCCCAAGGGCATGCACGCGGCCATCGTGTCGCGCATCAAGGTTATCGGCAGGATGGACATCTCCGAGAAGCGCCTGCCACAGGAGGGACGCGTCCACATCGTCGCCGACGGGCGCGAGATCGATCTGCGCGTCTCCAGCATGCCGACAATTCTGGGAGAGAAGATCGTGATCCGCATCCTCGACAAGAGCATTCTCAGCTTCGAGCTCGAGGATCTCGGCATGAACGAGATTGATCGCAAGGCGGTTGAGGCGATTATCAAAAGCCCGTACGGGCTGATGCTGGTTTCCGGTCCGACCGGCAGCGGCAAGACGACAACGCTCTATTCCTGCCTGGACTTGTTGCGTGACGAAGGCACGAACATCGTGACGATCGAAGACCCGGTTGAATATCAGTTGCCGCTGATCAACCAGATCCAGGTCAATGAAGCGGTGGGTCTTACGTTCAGCCGTGCGCTGCGATCCATCCTGCGGCAGGACCCGGACATCATCATGGTCGGCGAGATGCGGGACGAAGCAACCGCCCGGGTGGCGGTGCAGTCTGCGCTGACCGGCCATCTGGTTCTTTCAACGATGCACACCAACGACTGCCCCGGCGGCATCGCTCGACTGCTCGATATGGGCATCGAGCCGTATCTGATCGCGTCGTCGGTTCTTGGATTTGTCGCGCAACGCCTGGCGCGGAAGACATGCCCTGCGTGCAGCACATCGTACTACCCCCCTGCCACGCTGCTGCACAGCGTGGGCTGGGAGCACCGGACCAATGATCTGTTCCAGAAGGGAGAAGGCTGCCGCGAGTGCCACAACACGGGCTTCCGCGGACGATGTGGGATTTACGAAATCATGCTGATGGACGCGGAACTGCGGCGGCTGGTTCTAAACAACGCCAACGAGGCCGATATTCGCACGTATCTTGCCCAAACGGGGTGGCGGTCGCTGCGACACAAGGCGCTGGATCTGGTCGAAGCCGGTGAATCAACGCTTGAGGAAGTGCTCCGCGTGACGCGATCAGAAGCGGTGGACACCGGAGATCCGACCGGTGAAACACTGGAGGACCAGACCGTATGAATCTGACTTATCAGGCTGTCGACGGTTCCGGTAAGCGGGTTCAGGATGTGGTCGAAGCCGCCGACATTCGCGAGGCCGCCGAGCAGCTTCGCCGCAGGGGTCTGTTTGTGACGGACATCTCGCCCGCCACGCAGCGCGATCGGCCGACGGCACGCACCAATGACCCGGCGACAGCGAGAAAACTACCGCTCAAGACAACGCTATTTTTCACGAAGCAGATGGCCATGCTGCTCAAGGCGGGCAGCGGGGTGGTGCCCGCACTTGGGGCGATTAAACCTCAGCTTGCCAAACCGGCGCACGCTTCCCTCGTTAGCTCGTTGATCGCGGATCTCGAGGAGGGAGCGACGCTCTGCGACGCGATGGCAAAACACCCGCAGGCGTTCGACGCCGGCTATCGTGCGATCATTGCGGCCGGTGAAGCCAGTGCGACACTTCCAAGCATGTTCGAGCGGCTTACGGTTATTCTGGGACGACGCCGCATCATACGTAACCAGATTATCGGATCGCTGGTGTATCCTGCCTTTCTGATTGTGTTATGCGTGGCCGTACTGGTGGTTCTTCTTCTGTTTGTCATTCCGCGTTTTGCGGGGCTTTTTGGCACGCTCGACCTGGACTTACCGGCCTCTACGTCATTTTTGCTGGGTCTTTCCGAGGTGTTGCAGGAGGACTGGCCTGTTCTGGCGATGGTCCTGATCGGGCTGGTTGTCTTGGTCGCGGCTTTGTGTCTGTCGCGTCGAGGACGCATATTCTTCACTAGTATTCAGACGGAGGTGCCGGTGCTAGGCCGGCTGATGTCGCGGCTGATCCAGGGGCAGCTTTTTCAGACCTTGGGGATGTTGATCGAGTGTCGCGTGGGCCTGCTGGACGCGATCGAGCTGGGCCGGGGGATTACCGGCAATCGCCGATTCCAAACACTGTTGGATGACGTAGAATCCTCCGTGACCTCGGGCGATCAGATGAGTTCGGCCCTGAAGCGGGCCGGTTTTATCAGTCCCACAATCTACCACTCGATCCATACCGGAGAAGAAAGCGGGAATCTGGGGCCCGCGATAAGTTTTTGCGCCGATTCCCTGAACGAAGAAAACCAAGAACTCATATCCACCATCACGAGGATCATTGAGCCGATGATTCTGGTTGTGATGGGGTTCGTCGTCGGTACGGTTGCGGTTTCACTGTTCTTGCCGTTGTTCGACATGACGGCTGCCATTGGATGACGGAGGAATGCAGAATGTCGAATGAAGAGAGTGCCGCTCCCGCGTTGAGGAGTGCGGATCGTTGTTGGGAGAACGTGATGACCGGGCTTCTTCTCGTTCGCCGTTCATCATCCTGCATTGTTGATTCAATGCCATGCTGACACTGACACCTAAACGAAGCAGGCTGACGTGTATCGGACTGGACGTCTCGGCGACGGCCGTGCGGGCCGCTCAGCTTCGCCGCGCAGGTGACGTCTGGACGGTGGTCCACGCAGGGGAAAGCCGTCGTGCGAGCGCCGCGCCTGACACCGGCGATGGTAACGGCGATGCAAGTTCGATCGAGCAGGGGATTCGCGATTGCATCCAGCGAGCCGATTTTCGGGGGCGACAAGTGATCTGTGCCCTTTGTCCTCCGGATATCGATCTGCACGCGCTCGGACTACCGGATCTGTCGGCGCAACCCGAGAACCAGGTTGATGACATCGTGCACTGGGAGATCAAACGCCTCACCTCGCCGGAGACAGGAGAGATCGAAACGTCACACTGGCGTTTGCCGGAAGGAACGAGGGGGTCTCCGAACATCATCGGCGTAGCCACATCACAGGCCTCGGTGGCGTTGTTGTCACAGCGGTGCCGTGGCGTGGGACTGGATTGCATAGGCATTGACGCCTCGCCGTGCGCCCTGGCGCGGGCCGCCTCGACCCTGGCGCCGCGGGAACAGACGGATGTGTGGGGCGTTCTCGATCTGGGTCACCGGCAGTCGCGTCTTCTGATCTGTATGGGGCACACTCCGGTGCTGGCCCGCTCCGCCGGTTCCGGCGGGGAGGAATGGACGCAACGCCTTGCCGAGGAACTGAAACTGTCCGACGAAGCGGCGGAAGTCCACAAGTGTGACCACGGCATCGCCCCCTCCCGTCGTGGGGCACGCCGCGAACCGGCGCCCGGCGCCCCACGGTCGGAGTTGGCGTCGATTCTGTTCGGTGTTCTCCGTCAGACTCTAACGAAGCTGGTGGCGGAGATCGAACGATCATATTCGTATGTGCTGGGTTGCTACCCGTCCGGCGTGGCCAGGGATCTGATCATCGTCGGCGGCGGGGCGGCCACGCACCAGTTGCCCGAGTATCTCGGCGATAATCTTGGGATAACGGTTCGCCGGGCGTCCTCTTATCTTGTGGATTCGCCTTGCCGGCTCAGATGCGACATCGGGAGTGGCACCGGCGACTCGCCGGTGAGAGAGCCGTTCGAGCGCTATATGACAGCCATAGGACTGGCGATGGAGTCCGATCCGAAATGATCCGTGTTAACCTCATTCCCGATCAGCAGCGCCTGGCTCGTCGGCGTCGTGTGCACCTTGCGCGGTGGGGGGTGGCGTTTTGCGCACTACTGATTTGCGGTGCGATTCCGGTGACGATGGATTTGTCAAACCGGGCGCGAGCGGTTGCGCTTCGAACTGAACAATCAGCCAACGATATCCAGCTTACCTCTGTTCGAAAGGAACTCCTGGCGGTCACGGCGACCAGCGGGGAGGTGCGCAGTCAGATCGAGCGGGCGGCGGCCTTGCGTGGAAAGCGGTCCTGGTCGGGGTTGATTGCGATGATCGGTCGGGTTGCACCGCCGGACGTGTGGCTGAGAGGCCTGGCGACCGAGCCGGCCCAGCCTGGATCGAATTCGGTTCGCGGACGTGTGCTGGGGGAGGCCAAACCTAAAGCCGACGGCGTGGAATCTCGAGTGACGATCGACGCGCCGCGAGCGCTCGTGGTCGAGGGGTATACGACGAATCACCAGGCCTTGTATCAGTTGATGAGCGGTTTGAAGAACACCGGTGTGTTCACGAGCGTGACTCTTCGCAATTCGTCCCGCGAGCACGTCTTGCGCGGCATGCCCGTGGATTTCGATCTGTTCACGTTCGAGTTGGCCTGTGGATGGTAGAGGTAGGGTGCATCAAGATGCGCACTATGTGGATGGTAGCTATATGGTGCATCAAGATGCACCCTACTGTGGATGGTAGATGGTGACCCGGCTTAAGTCCGCAAACATCGTGTGGATCGATCTTGCTTGTGGAGCAGCGTTCATCGCCCTTGGCGCCGCAATCGTGTGGTACGTGACCGGCCCTTGGCGTCACGGCGATGTTGTCCTTGAAACGCTCTCAGGCTCGGTTCGTAGGTCGCGTGGCGATTTGGCGGAGCTTAAGGCCACGCTCGATGAACGCCGAATTGCCCTCGCATCGCTCCGTGAACGTCTGGCAACCGAGGGTGCCATGCCTTCCCGCACACCAGTGGAAAAGGACCTTACTACGTTATCATCGTTGGCCCAGGCTAGCAACGTCGGTATCAGCCGCGTGACCCCGCTTCCAGGGCAGGAGTACCCCGGTCTGCTGGAGCTTCGCTATTCTTGCGAGGCCGGTGGAACCATACCGAGTATCATGCGCTTTCTACAGGCCGTGGAAACCCATCCGTTTTGGATGGACATCGGTTATCTCGATTTGCGGCAGTCGCGCCAGCGGTCCGTACAAGGCGATGACACGCAATCGTTGTCGTTTGTTGTCAGCCTTTTTTCATCCACCTCGTCGACAGAGCACCCGGCAAAAATGACTTCTTCTCAACCATGAACATGGGCAAGAAACAAATCTACGCACTCATTCTAGGGCTGGCCATCATCGGCCTGGCGGTGGACAAGTTCCTCTTGTCCGCAAGCGTTACAAACCCGGACGACGCTTACGGCGCCACTGACAGCATCCCTCTGTCGTCGCGGATCCAAGACGGTGCGTCTGTGAAAGGCACAGCGGGGACGCCGATACCGGAGCTCCCCTTTCCAAGGGCCCTGCCTCCGTTTGATCCGGTGATCGACCATCGCGACTTGTTCGCCATTCCAAAGCCCGTCATGGACCGACTGATGCAGTCCCACCTGGGGGACATTACCGACCAGGCCAATGCCGTCGAAACGCGCCGGTCCACCACAACCGCCAAGGAATTCAGGTCAAGACACCATCTCAGTGCCGTAATCTCGTATGCTGACAAGAAACTGGCGATTGTTGACAGTGAATGGCTGTATGTCGGGGACGAACTGGACGACTGCACACTTGTGGACATCACGGTCTCCAGTCGCAAAGTGGTCTTTGAGTGCGACGACGGCCCGGTAACGCTGGAGGCGTTCCCGATAACTGATGCAATTACGGAGGTCAACGACGGGTCTTAAAGGCGACTGTCGGTGACGACGATATTTGAAACGGATGTTTCAGGGGGATGGTTCGGCGTAACCGTAACCCAGGTGAGAATGAAGATGACCAAGCGTTCTTCAGACAAGCGTGCCTTCAGTTTGGTTGAGATGGTGATCGTGATCGTCATCATCGGCGTCATCGCGGCGATCGCGGTGCCGAGAATCACCCGGGGCGCCAGGGGCGCGGGCGACGCGTCGGTGCGAGGCAGCTTGGCTGGTCTGCGCAACGCGATCGACCTATACGCCACCGAGCACGCCGGGACGTTCCCGGCCTCCACCGCGGGTGACGACCAGGACGACCTGTTGGACCATCTCACGAAAAGAACAGACATCGACGGCGCCGTCGGGACGACAGCCGGCACGCACATCTACGGCCCGTACCTTCGCGGAGACAGTTTTCCGCCGCTAGAAGTGGGTCCGAACAAGGGCGCCTGGGGCGTGGATGTGCAAACCGACGGACCGACCGTTGACGAAACCCAGGTAACCGTCGGTTGGTGCTACAACTCCGTGACCGGCGACATCATCGCCAACACCGACGACACGGACGAAAGCGGCAGGGGGTACGACAGTTATTAAGAGACTCTAGCAATACCTGTGGCACCAACAATAACTGTGGCACCGGTTTCCAACCGGTGAATCACGGGTTGAAAACCCGTGCCACACCTGTCATGTTAGTTCCCAATGACCGTGTGCGAATGTACGGGCGGGTGGAACGGTCTCGCGAAGCGAGGCCGTTGGCATAGGTGATGCAGGTCTACCACGACCCGCCCGCGCCGGACCATGCCACCAGTCGCTGATCGGACTTTCCTCTCCAAGACATAAATGACCTCGCGCGACTGTGCGGCGCGCCAAACAGAGCCGGGCTGACCTTAGCCTGGCTCGCCGCCATTGTAGCACTGTAAAAACTCGCGCCGTCATTCACATATCCACCGCCCGGGCCGGGCACGGCAGCAAGTTGATATCGTACATTTAATGGTGGACCGCCATGGATTGCGATTCACGCAGGCTGTGTGCCGCGCCGGCACGCCGGGCCTTTAGTGCCTATCCCAAGACTGTGGGACAGGTTTTCTAACCTGTCATCTGACCGGCTGGAAAGCCGTGTTAGACCGGCTGAGCCGGTCCCACAGAGGTTTTGGGATAGGCTCTTAGCCCGGGCGAATTGTGGGATAGGTTTTCTAACCTGTCATCGTAATTATCGGGATAGCGTCGGCCGTGGCCGTCCCTCGGGTCGCAAGCGCCGGGCGATTCGGTGTCAGCGCCGGCGACTCCGACTTGACCGGGCTCGCATTCGACAACGGTGGAAGCCGGAACGAGGCGCGAGGGAGGAACTAAGGAACTCTAAGAAAACAGATGTGGCACGAGTTTTCAACACTTGTTATTCACCGGTTGGAAACCGGTGCCACAGGTGTTGTTGGGGTCTCTAAGTCAGATGGCACGTAACCGATCGGGAATTCGATCACGCCGCCGCCGTGCAGTAAGCCTGCTTGAAGTGGCGGCCTCGGTGATGGTCGCGGGGATTTGCATAGGCGCTACGGCGTCGGCGATCCACGTGATTACCTGCAACGGCGCCAACCTGGCCCAGCGAGGCGAAGCTCAAACCGCCGCCGCCATCGCGATACACCGGATACGCAGTGAGCTCTCCATGGCGATCACCGTCACGGAACTCACGTCACAATCCGCCGCCATCACCCATCCGGACGTCACCGGCGACGGCATCGACGATGTCATTAGATATGCCTGGAGCGGCACCACCGGGGACCCGATCACGCGCGAGTTCAACAGTGGTGCGGCGGCCGCGGTCCTCGACGACTGCAACGGCTTCACCCTGGCCGTCGACATCGAGGATCCTGTCGAAGACCTCGAACCCGAAACGACCGGTGAGGTTCAGGTGGCCGCGCACGATCAGTACCCGGGCGGATACGTCTACAGCACGATCGCGATGGAGGTCAAGAGTCCTAATCGCGTCGCGGAATACTTTACGCCCAGCTATGCGGGCGCGGTGTCCTGCGACGTTACCCGAGTGCTGATTTCAATGCGACGAGCGGGGAGCGGGGGCGGCACAGCAACTATATCGATCCAGCCGCGCGCCGCCGGCACGTACAACCCGTCTGGAACCTTTTTGGGGGAAGCCACGGTAGCCGGGACCGATCTGCCCGCTGAGTTTCAGTGGCGCGAGTTCGCATTTTCCGATGTGACGGTTCCGGTGGACACCGGGCTGACCGTCGTGGTGCAGGGCGACAGCAGCAACTCCGGGCAAGTCGAAACGCATCTGCTATCGTTCCAGAATTTCATCGACGGCGTGACCCTCCGATACACGACCAACAACGGGGGTTCCTGGTTGCCCAACGTCAATCTGGCGCGATGGGATATGCGAATCTACGTGTACGGTTCGTACACGCTCTCGACCACGACCGGCAGCGGAGTGTTCGCCTCGGGGTGGCTGGAGAGCATCCATATGCAAGTGAGAACTCCAACCGGGGCCCAAGACGCGGTGTTCGACTCGGCGATTCATTGTCTGAACCGACCGTCCGTGGCGGGCTTGTCGGTGGGTGACATTCCCGTGCGCTAGGACTGATAAGATGAATTCGACGGATTCACCACACTTAGCCGATCATTCCACCGGACGCCGCCGCTCTTGCCTCCTTGGCACAGGCGACTCGCCTGTGAATCCGGCTATCTCACCGGCTAGTCGCCGGTGCCACCGATCCCCGGCATTCAGCTATGTCGAGGCGCTCATCTCCGTGGTCATACTGGGTTTGGGCGTTGTCACGGGAATGCATCTTTACGGGACCTACGCACGCGGGATGGTGATTGACTCCGAAACGCTTGTCGGACGACAACTCGCGGCCGATTTGATGGCGGAGATTCTCACCAAGGACTTCGAGGACCAGGCTTACGCACCCGGCAACTTTGGCCGTGGCGGGAGCGAGACCTCGCGGCGCGACTTTAACGATGTGGACGACTATGACACGTGGTCCGAAAACCCGCCCGCCGATCTGGACGGCAATCCGTTGGCCGCCGGCGTATACGACGGATACCAACGAGACGTTGCGGTCTGGAACGTGGACCCAACCGATCTGACAACGGTTCAATCCGACGGCTCGACGTCGGCCAAGGCGATCCGGGTCACGGTAACTCGAAACGGAAAACAGCGGGCGCGTCTGATCGCACACAGAACACGACACTGTGGTTATGACTAAGCACCTTAAGAAACTGAACCCCATGAGCCGCGACCCTCAGGTTGGGCGGACGTTCGCGCAGGCTAAAGCCTGCGGCTCGGCGTTGCAAACCGGGAGCGCGACGCGACGATGTTCTCTCCGGAGCACACGCAAGGCGGTGATGATCTACGCCACCACGTTGATGATCTCGATCGCCGTCACCGGGGCGAGCATCACGCTGGTAACCGTGCAGCGCGCCGATCGGCGATTGCACCGCAACCTGGCTGACCTGCAGCAGGCGCAACTGCTAATGTATTCCGCCCTGGAATGGGCCCTGGTGTACGTCGAGGCGGAACCGAACTGGCGCAGCATCATGAACGGTGCGGGACCGGCGTCGCTCTCGCTGAGCGGTTTGGGGACAATCGGCGTCGAATTCACGGACGGGGACGGCAACCTGGCCGACGACGACACCGATACGGTGACCATCGAGGTCTCCACGACTGTCGACCAATTGACGCATCGTACGGAGATCGCCGCCCAGTCCGATCCGCATCCGAGTCTGAAGTACGCCATCAACGCGACGAATTCGATTACGCTGAAGACGGTTACGATTGGGGGGCCGATCTACGCCATCACGGAGATTGATGATGCTCCCGGACCGGTGACAACAGCCGATGACGCCTCGTTCGCGGGTCCCGCCGGCGTGAACATATCAGGATCTCTCGTGCCGCAGGACACCAACGCCGAATCCCTGACCGCGCCGGCCCCGGATATATCCTACTACACCAGCCGGGCGACCGTGATTGTGGCCTCCCCCGACCATGGCGACCTCCTACTGCTCGAACAGAACTTCACCACTACGACGAATACCCAGGGCGCGCCCAACGCCGACGGAATCTACCTGATCAACGCCGGGAGCCAGGATTTGGATATCCAGCAAATCCATCTTAAAGGAACCCTGATTGTCCAAGGCAATGGCGGGAACAGGATCAGAGTGAATGACCCCGCGTGGTTTGAACCGGGCCGCCCAGACTATCCCACGCTCATCATCGATATCCACAACGCAAACGTGGTGTTCCGTATGCCGGCGGAGGATCTCGATGAGGATGACGCCGATGTCGACTTCAACGAGGACGGCGACCAAGATGACCTGTTCAACTCTTCGATCTCCGGGCTGGTGTGGGTTGGTTCCGGCTCGGCGACTCTCAAAAGCTCGGCGTGGACGTTTACCGGTTGCCTGGTGGCGCCCTCGGTGACGGTGAATGACGGGGTGATCGTTGACGACGACCCGGCCCTGGCCGTCCGACGCATGCCGGGCTTCACCGACGGCAAGCTGCACGTCATCGCCGGGTCCGCCAGGGAGATCGTGCCGTGAGCACCCGCCCCGTTCGATTCAACCGGCAGCGTCTGGCGAGACGGTTCGAGCACCGTGGTCGGCACGTTTGCGCTCCGGTGGGGTTTTCCCTTGTCGAATTGGCGGCGGTGATGGCGATCATGGCCGTTGTGTTCATGATTGCCCAGCCGCGTCTGACCGGGTTCGTTACCCGCGACCGGGTGCGGCGCTCGGCCGCCCGGGTGAGGATGGATTTGCGTCTGGCGCAAAACGAGGCGATCCAGGGCAGAACCTATACCAAGGTCACGTATGACCCCGCCGGGGATTTCTACGCCGTGTGGTATTGGGACAAAGGGGCGTACACGTCCGACTGGGAACTACTTTACGCGGGTCACGGCGCGGGCAGCTACAGCGTGATCGCTGCCGCCGGCGATAAGGTCGTTGCGCTGGGCGCCGACCCGGACTACAGGGTTGCGATTGAAAGCACGACCTTTACCGGTGACGCCGTCCGGTTTGACCCCTACGGCGTGCCAGACGCGGGGGGCGATATCATTCTGGGAGTCGGCACGCTCCGGATCACCGTCAGTATCAACGCCGCCACCGGGAGAACGACAACGAGCGACCTCACCGAGCCGGGGACCTGCCTGGGTATTGACGGTCCCACGCCGCCGACCAACACTCAGATCAACCTAACCAAACCGTCGTCCACGCCCGGCTGAAAAAGGGGTCAGGTTGATTTATTTGCGGTTGGCTGGTTTACGTACCGGTCGTCCGCGAGTAGGCTCTCCCCTATGCCGAGGACGACCCGTCATACTCCCGGGGGGCTGGTCTATCATGCCCTGAATCGGGCCAACGCCCGGGCCAAAATCTTCTTAAGCGAGGGCGATTACCAGGCCTTTGAGCAGGTACTGGTTGAGGCGGTCGAGCGTGTGGACATGCGCCTGCTGGCCTACTGCGTGATGCCCAGTCACTGGCATCTGGTACTGTGGCCGCGTCTGGACAACGACCTGTCGCGCTTCATGCAGTGGCTGACGGTGACCCACGCCCGTCGATGGCACACCCATCGACACACCGGCGGCAGCGGGCACGTCTACCAGGGCCGGTTCAAGTCCTTCCCGGTTCAAACCGAAAGCTATTCCTGACCCTTTGCCGCTACGTGGAGCGCAATCCGCTTCGCGCCCGCCTGGTCCGACAGGCCCAGGATTGGCGCTGGTGCAGCCTGTGGCGCAGACGGCAGAGGGGCTCGCAAGAACAGCCCCTTTTGAGTGAATGGCCGGTCGATCGGCCTCGCAACTGGCTTGCCCTGCTCAATCGGCCGCAATCGCCGCAGGAGCTGGAACCGGTGCGGCTGAGCCTTTCCCGCGGATGTCCCCTGGGTGATCCGGTGTGGCAGGCCCGTACGGCCGCCCGCCTGAACCTCCAATCCACGTTGCGCACGCGCGGCCGACCGGGGAATAAATCAACCTGACCCCTTTTTTTTATTCGATGGTGACATTGATGGGTCTGACCGGACCGTCGCACACTCTTGCCCCGCTTTCGTCTTTGATCCTGGTCACTGAGCAAGTATAGATACCGGCAGAGAGGCCCTTGACCCTGACCTTGGCCGATCCGTCGGGCTTGATCTTCTTTTTCTTGGAGGACGTGCCCGCCGGCCCCGTGCATTCGACCACCACCTTGCCGCCAGTCACGTCGTGGGTCTGAATGGATGACTTGCACTTGCCCGCTTTCGCCTTGGCGAGGTGGCTGTCGAGGTTACCGCAGCCGCCGTTTTGCCAGACGTCCGTCATCGTGGCGGCGGCATCGATCCGCCCCCAGCCGAAATAGGGGTCGAAGCCCGGGTCGCCCAGGTCGACCGCGTTATCGCGGAGCCGCAGGCGAACATCGTCGGGTGCCAAGCGCGGATTGACGGAATACATCATGGCGACCAGACCGGCTGTGTGCGGGCTGGACATCGAGGTCCCCGTCTTGTTGCCGTAAACACTTACACCGGGCCAGAGGCAGGAGTAGACGCTCACGCCCGGTGCGGCCACGTCGATCCAATCCCCGAAGTTGGATCTGGTGTACCGTTCGTCGTTGCGGTCGGTTCCGGAGATTGCCAGGACGGAGGGATATGCGGCGGGGTAAAACGGGGTATTGCTGTCGTTGTTTCCTGCTGCTGCGACGATCGTGACACCGTGGTCCCAGGCGTACTGCACGGCCTGGGCCAGTCCCGGCGTCCCCTCCCAGCCGCCACCGCTGTAGTTGAGCAGATTGGCCCCGTTGTCGGTGGCGTAGATGACGGCGAGTTCAATCGCCTCCCAGGACCCGCCGCTGCCCTGAAACACCTGGAGCGTCATGATCTTGACATTACCCGCAATACCGGCGATGCCCTTGCGGTTGTCAATGCGTGCCGCGGCGATGCCGGCCACATGCGTGCCGTGTGAGCTGGACGCATCCGGGAAATTGTCATCGTTAATGAAATCCCAGCCCCGCCAGTCATCTACAAAGCCGTTGTTGTCGTCGTCGATGCCGTTGTCGGGGATCTCATTGTGATTCAGCCAGATCGCCTCGTCGCCGAAATCCTCGTGCTGGAAGTTGTGACCGCTGTCGGCGACGGCCAAGACAATCGCATTACTGCCGCCCAGGATGATGTCCCACGACTGCTCCGCTCCAATAATCTGCGGGCCGTACTGAATGTCATACAGCTTGTCGTTGGGGTGGAACGCTGTGTGCGTACGACCATTTGGCCAGGCCCAGGCCACGCCGGGCATAGCCCCGATCCGGGCCGCCACCGCCTCAACGTCCGCAGCGAGAGGGAGTCTAGCCTTTCGGCGAAGGGCCAACGGGTGGTCGGAGGCGCGGGCGCTGCGGGTCTGCACCACGCGGCTTGCCTGATAATGGTAGGGCGGGAACCACTCGATGATCTGAGGCACCGCCGCCGCCAGTTCGGCAAGCTGCTCGCCGGTGGGCGGCGTCTGGAAGCCCACGAGCACCTCACCGGGAATGAACTCGAATCCAGCCGGGGAGTTAGGCCCGGCCTGCTCCTCCGCACGGGCACGCGAGCCGCCGGCAAGGGCAACAAGCGTCCAAGCGACGGCCAGGAATCCTGCCGCCCTTCGCGTTGATCTGACGTTCATCAGTATCTCCCCGAATGATGTTATCGGAACCCTGAAAGACGCGGACAGTGCGTGCGCTCGCGGCGGACGCTGTCGAGCGCGTCACTGCGATTCTAGGTGGCCTTGCCAACAATGTAAAACGCCAGACTGCACGAAGTGTACGAGACGTCGTGGTACAACGGAGATATCGGTCGGGGTTATCTGCATGTCGCGCGTTGATAAAGGTCAGCCGTACAGGCATGACAGAATCACGGGAGTAATCGACGCGCGCGCGCCGATAAAGGACTATGCGACGACTATCGGCGTCGCGACGATTCATCCCGGTAACTTGCGTCGGCTGGCTTTCAGCTCGCAAACAGAAGGCGAAGCGGGCAGGCAGGATGCCTGCGGCATAGAGGGGTCAGGCTGGATGCCTGCGGTGCAATGCCGTTGTGCCCCAAAACGAGAATGCGTGATCAGTGGTGCGGGGCAAGCGGTGGCCCATCGCAGACGGTTGTACAAGTCGTTGTTCTATCTTGCGGCATCTATGGCCGGTGCTGCATTGTTCTTGAATTGGGCTAAGCCCTCACAGGGTCGCACTCAACAGAATCTGGAGCGGGAGTGGTTGGCCCAGGCCCGCTCGGTAGTCGACAATTCCACGGCGGATGGGCCGCCCCACTGGGAGGCTATCGAAGTCGTAGCCGGGAATTCGGCCGCCACGTCTGCTCCTGACGCGGCCCGGGCACGGTCCGGCGATTTTCACTTCGTGGTCGATCCGCTGGGGCGGCTGGCATCTGAACCGTCGTGGCGGCGGATCACCTCGGCGAACGTTCCGGCCACCGTGCGGATCAACGTGCTTCCTCCGCCCGACAACCGAAACATGTCTTTGCGGCAGTGGTTATCCCTTGGAGCGCTGATCAACGCTCTGAATGAACTCGGCACCAGGCCCACGGACCTCACGCCGCTCCGGGTCCGATACCACGGGCTCGACATGTCCGGACTGAACTCGCCGGACTGGCAGGCCCCGGCAGGCGCGGTCGGGCTGGACCTTCCCTAAGTTCGACTTTGCCGCGTTCTGGAGGCATATTTGCCGGTACACTCAGGCTTACTGAAGTCGGACTTCTTTTGTGATATCAACCTTGGTGTACCGTGTCCCAAAAACGCCCAAACAAGGTGAAAACGGGACGGTAAACCCACGGAAGTGGTGCCGGAACATAGCCCAGTACGAGCGCAGCGAGCCCTGGGTGGACCGGCGGCAGTATCCCAATCCCCCGAACGGGGGTGGCGGAAGAAGCACGGTGTTACGCGGGAGTTTCCGTCGCCCCTATCGGGGCTAGACGAACACGGCCTCGCTACCACAGGGCTCGCTTCGCTCGCCCTGGGCTTTACTCCATCGCCCCCGTTGGGGGGGTTGAATGATCCGGCGTTTTTGGGGCTTGAATGACTCGGCGTTGCTGACTCCCGCGAGTTTTGCCGCCGCAGAAGGAACTGCTACTCCGGGGTCGCCCAAAACGGCAAAAGTCGAGCTTAGGCACGAAGAGAATCTTCGCGCCACCGTCGCCCGGTGGGCAATGCCTCTACGCCCACAAGCATGACGGGTTCACACGGGTTCACTCGTCATCCTCCAGATACTCTTCGTCTTCCTCGACGTAACCGAGGTCTTTCAGCGCGCGGTCAATCTTCTCCTTTTTTTCCGCGCTGATTATCTTGATGATCCCCGCCTTGTTGCGTTTGCTTCGTTCGATTTGTTCTGCCACGATGGCCGCGAGTTGCCTTTCCAATTCGGCGGCCTTTTCGGGATGTTCGCCGATCACGTTGTTCAGTTCGTGCGGATCGCTTTCCAGATGATACAGGGCCGTCTCCTCCCGCAGGTGTCTGGATATCGTCTCAGGGCTTTTCACGAACTTCCATCCGTCGACCAGAAGGGCGTCGGCAGCGATTCCGCCGGCACGTCGGGTGCGCGGCAATTGAGCGTGCAAAGATCGGGGCTGGTAATTCTCCGCCAGAACATCGACCCCAGTACACTGCTCGAGGAATGAACCGGCAACGGCTTTGTCCATCTGTCCGAGCATGGTGGGAAGGATGTCAACGATAGACAGCGGAGTTGAGACCCGCTGCGGCGTCCGGCCCGGAACGCGCATGATCAGCGGAACATGCAACTGCTCCGTCCAAATGCCGTTGTGGCAGAGCTCCCTGTGTTGACCAAGCCCCTCCCCGTGGTCGCCGACCACGACCACGACCGTTCGATCCCAAACGCCCTTGTCGCGAAGCCGTTTGAACACTTCGCCGAGTTTCGCATCCGCATAGGCAATTTCGCCGTCGTAGCTGTTGATCTGTGGTCGCGCCTGCCAGTCCTCGTTTGGCCGGCCTTTCTTCCGCTTCTGCTCCATGATCTGCCGCTCGGCTATGTAGCCGTTGAGTTTCTCGTCTGTCTGGAACATCGTGTTGTAAGGCGGAGGAGGGTTGTAGCCGTTGTGCGGATCGAAATAGTGGACCCAGAGGAGAAACGGCGTCTTCAGGCCGGACTCGATCCACTTGAACACCTCGACGTTGGTCCGCTCGGCGATCACGCGGTTGGTGTCCTCAGGCTCCCACCAGGTCTGAAAACCGACGTCCAGGTTGCCCTCCTTCTTCAGCGGTTCGGCGCTTATGAAGGCGGCGGTGGCGTAACCGAGTTCACCCACCGCGGCCGCAAACACCTTCAGTCGCGGCGAAGGCGTGAAAACGCCGTCAATGAACGACAGATTCGAGGTGTAGCCGTGCTCCCGAGGATAAACGCCGGTAAACAGCGAGGTGTGCGACGGCAGCGTCTGGGCGACCGGCGCTATGCATCGCTCGAAGAGGATCGACTCCTCCGCAAGGGCGTCCAGCACCGGCGTCGTGTTGCGGAAATACCCGTAACAGCCGACATGATCGGCGCGGATCGTATCGATAGTGACGATCAGGATGTTGGGCCGGTCCTTTCGTGCCGCCCTTTTGGCCATCCCGCTCGCCGCGTCGGAACCGGGCTCCCGCCGGCAGGCCCAGGCCGCCAACAACAGAATGCTCAAAAGAAACGTCAGGTACAACGTAAAGCGCTTCATGATCAACCTTTGCGACCCAAGAATCATCGCCCTCTATTCAAGGGGCTAAAACGCTGCCGGCAACGGATTATTCGCCCTGCTAACGGAAGACACTCGTCTCGAGGCCATGCAGGAGCACCAGGGCAGGCGCCGATTTGTCGCCCTCGCGGCTGCGGCTGGATACGCTGACAAGTTTACCATTCACCGGCGAGGCGAGCATCCCCTTGCTCATCGGCTACCTCGCTGAGGCCGTTGAAGTCGGCCGCTTGTACGAGTGGGGTTGCCTCGTTGCGTGCGTCTGCCCGCGAGGTGGACCGACCATGAGGGGTGCCGGTTTAGTCCGATAAGCCGTCCTCACTGTGCTAGTGAAAGACCGCGGGCTGCTTGAGGCCCGACGGCCGGATTCCACTCTAGTGTCGCGTCACTCGTAAATCTGCGGGTTGCCGATCAGGCCTGCAAGACAGAACCGCGACCGTGAGGGAGCGGAGATACGCCGGACGGTGTCCAGACGGGTAACCGCTTCCTAACGG
>Ga0114922_10000770_pt1 | contig 30876 bp, 24 predicted proteins | sample AartaG_FD_100975 | JGI IMG/M metagenome (GOLD analysis project Ga0114922, IMG submission 100975) | Deep subsurface microbial communities from Aarhus Bay to uncover new lineages of life (NeLLi) - Aarhus_00045 metaG | ecosystem: Environmental > Aquatic > Marine > Oceanic > Sediment | place... | reverse complement strand
GCAGCTGCAACTGCCGTGTTCGGAGGGTAAATCCGCGAAGAAGCATTACGGGGGTTAATTCCTAAGGCGGCAAGGACACATGCGCTTGGCCGTTCCCACATCTTATGCGTCCTTGCCGCCTGCAATACAATCCCACCTGTAATTTTCTTCGCCTATTTCCCTTTCCAAAAATTTCAACATTGGTTTGATGCGTTAGCCGCGCATTTTCTATTGAGGGTTAAACCTCCTCCCCCTGCTCTCCAAAAGTTATATGGTCGCCGCTGTATGGCTTTGCACCGGGGGAGGAGGGAAAAAAATTCAGGATCGGCCGCTTGGAATCGCGGCCCTTTCTTCCCACCATCCAAGCGTTATATGGTCGCCGCTGTATAGTCTTGAGAGGGAAGAAACAAATTCCGGCGGCCGGATCCTGAAACGTAAAAAACTCTGAAATTTTAACCACTGAAATCATGAGGAGTGGAAAAGAACCCAAAATCCGACTTAAAAGGAGGAGTGGATGCCTGGATTATCAATAAACACAAATATTCCGGCAATTTTGGCACGTCGGCAATTGGGTATTGCAGGAAACCGGATGACCAAATCGCTTGAACGTCTTTCCAGTGGTTTGAGGATTAATCGGGCTACTGACGATGCGGCCGGCCTGACAATCGCGGATAACCTGAGTGCCCAGGTGGTCGGCCTGGAGCGGGCAATAGCCAACGCCCAAGATGGTATTTCCCTGATCCAGACCGCTGAGGGTGCGCTGGCTGAAGACACGAATATACTGCAACGGATCCGGGAACTCTCTGTGCAGGCTGCAAACGGGACACTTACCAGCCTGGACCGCCTGGCTATCCAGAACGAGGTCAACCAGTTGATCGACGAGGTGGACAGGATCGCCGAAACCACCGAATTTAACTCGATCAAGCTGCTCAACGGCAACGTAGGTGCCCTCGTGAGCACCAGCGATCCGGACAGCATGAACGGCATCGTGGTTGGGGATGTGGGTGCCGGCGGAGTTTTTTCAATCACGGTCAGTGCCCAGGATCTGGGACGCCTTCAGGTGCAGACATCGGAAGTTTTCGTTACTATCGACTCCCAGGGCAATGTGGCTAACGCTACGGCCAATACTCAGCTTCAGTCGATCAGCCTGTTCCAGGATTTTGGCGTCTTCAGCTCCGGGCTGGATAGTGTAACTATCAAACTGGGAACCGATGTTTCTACAAACGTGGCGGACGTAATCCTTTTCCGTACAGATACTCTCTCTGATGTTGCTGCACGGATCAGCCTTGCAATCAATGATACAACCACTTCCAAAGACCTTGGCCTGGGAGGCCCAAACACTGTAGGTGACCAGCTCGTGGGGATCGCTACAAATGTGGGTTCAGAAAATGCGACTCAGATGTTTGTTCTCACTCCCGAGCCGGGCCGCCAGATAACATTCGGCGGGGACTCTTCCGCACTTTCCGCTTTCGGTTTTTCCGAAATTCAGGCTGCCAACAGCCCGATTTTCTCTCTCACTGTCACTAACATCGGCGCAGAAGGCGGTCCCTCAACCCAGAAAAATCTCAAGGTCAGCGGCAACAGGGCAAGCGGCCTGATCAACGGTGTGGATCTCTCTTTCCGCACCAACCTTGATATCTCGATCGGCGGCACCACAACCCTGGCCGGTTTCAGCGTGGTGAAACCTCTGTCGATAGCTGGAAGCAGCGCGTTCGTGCTCCAGATCGCTCCGCGTCCGCTCACTTTTCATATTGGTTCAGGCGCGGGCCAAACTCTTTCCACCCAGATCAACACCATGAGTTCCAAGGCACTGCAGATAGAAAAAATCAATCTGATAGACCAAAATCTGGCAAACCGGGCGATCCGGGTGGTGGACAACGCGCTTAATACTGTTTCCGCCCAGCGGAGCACCCTGGGAGCGGTAGCAAACCGGCTGGAAAGCACGATCTCCAACCTGGAGGTCGCCAGCCAGAACCTTCAGGCCAGCGAGTCGCAGATCCGGGATCTGGATTACTCGGAGGAGATAATCGAGTTTGTCACGGCTCAAATTCTAAACGCTTCTGCGACGAGTTTCCTGCGCCAGGCAAACGAGCTGTCAAATAATGTATTGATCTTGTTATCCTGATAATTTGACATCAATTTCTATCCGGTAAATTATATATTAGTGGAGGGATGGAGAGCTTATGTAAACCAAAAACCCTCAAGTTGGGGTGGAGATAGATGCCAGATGTTGCTATCAACCTTGAGGGAGTAAATCTGCGGGGAGCAATAATCAAGCCCCCTCAGTAGAGGGGCTGTGAAAAAATATTTTCACAAGCCTCGTAGAAAGAACTTAAAATATCATGGGGGCACCACAGCAAGACGGTAATGCTGCCATAGTTAAAAAGTTTTTCAATTAATTCTGCCGTAAGCAAGAGTAAATCAGCTGCGGCGGTCACTGTAGAAAAGCCCAGGCTGATGATAGAAAATCTCAACGAAATGCTGGGAATTTACAATGTCGAGGCCCGCTTCTTCGTCGATTCGCGGGCCGATAGACGAGTCGTGCAACTGCGCGAAAAACCATCAAACAAGATAATCCGCCAGGTGCCTACCGAAGAATTCTTATCTCGAGTGACACAGACCAAAGAGTATATCGGTCTGGTCTTCGATAAGAAAGCTTAATTTCCGAACATCAAATTCCGGCTGATTCAGATAATGAAAAAGCCCCCTCCCTTTCTGTAGGGCGGAGGCTTTTTTCATGCCTGATGACTGAAGCGAAACTATTTTTTTCTACCTGCTTTTTTCTTTTTGCCCCTGCTTCCTGTGGAAACTACAGCGGCTTGAGGCCTTTTTGCGGCAGGCTTTGCCAGGGCAGGAGCCGGCGCATGATAACGCTTATTGATGTATATCTGCTGGAATATCTGCAATATATTGAAGATAGTATAGTAGAAAACCAGGCCAGATGAAAATCTAATGAATATAACAACCATAAAAACTGGCATCATATACATCATTGGCTTCATTCTCGGATCGGTAGCTGTAGGGGTCAATTTTTGCTGGAGAAAGGTGGTTGCTCCCATTACCACAGGCAGGATGTAGTAGGGGTCCGGCTGACTCAGGTCGTGAATCCAGCCGAAAGCCTCAGCACCACGGAACTCGATCGTGAGCCGGAAAACCCAGAACAGGGCAAAAAACACCGGCATCTGGATCAGCAGGGGAAGGCAGCCGCCCAGGGGATTGACCTTGTGCTCGCGGTAGAGACGCAGCGTCTCCTGCTGTATCTTCTGCGGATCATCCTTGTATTCCTCCCGGAGCTGGGTCGTCAGGGGCTGGATCTGCTGCATCTTGATCTGGCTTTTCGTACTCTTGATTGTCAGCGGATGAAAAACAACCCTGACCAGAACTGCGAAAAGAACGATAATCACCGCATAATTATCGATCCACTTATGCATCCAGAGCAGAATAGCGATGATAATTTTGCAGATAGGTTGAATGATCGACCAGCCGTATTGCAGCAATTTCGGCAGGCCATAATTCAGTTTGGTGAACTGCTCATAGGACTGCGGTCCGATGTAAAGTGATAAATTTATCGGCTTGCTTGCAGCCGGGATGGGGAACATCCCCCTGAATTCAAGGTTTTTGCTCTCCTGGTTCCCGGTTCCGGTCATAGCGGCCATCGGGGATTCGGGCACGAAAAAGGTGCCGATAAAATACTTGCTTTTCACCCCGCCCCAGAGGATACTGTGCTCTCCGCTGGGCGCCCAGTCGCTTTTGCCCAAGTCCTTGAGGCTTTTCTTTATCACTTCACCTTTGTCGTAGTAAACCACTCCGTAATCGTTGTAATCATCATCCAGGTTCTTTTCATTAGAGACCAGGGAAGGTCCTAGGATAACCTCCACCGCGTTTTCCTTGGATCCGTGAAGTTCGCCGGGCAGGTGAAGTTCGGCGTTGATCAGGTAAGAATCATGGCGGAAGGTGTAAACGATCTTTATCTTCTGGCCGTCGCGAAGGCTGTGGACGAATTCCACCGAGCCCTCCTGCTGCCTGCGACCGGCTCCGAGATTCAATCCCAAGGTGCTGGCTGCGAAATGGCGGCTGCCGAGCTCGATCGGCTTTTCCAGGTTTTTCAGGTGGAGCCTGGTATAGAGGAACCGGTTTTCCTCCACCGGGATCAACTGAACCGGCCCGGTTGACTGGCTGTGCTTTTTGTCTCCGAGCTTGAAAGCGGGGTATTGTTTCAGCCAGGCGCGGGTCATTACTCCACCCCTGGTAACAAAATGATATTCGTAGAGATCAGAGGAAACGACCACAGTGTCGACCGGAACCTCAACTGTATCGGCCCTGGAAATCTGCTCCTGGCCTGGCTGTTCGAGCATTTGCTCAGCAGCCGGTTCAGGCTCGGTCATTTTCTTCGCGGCTGTTTCTTCCTGCCGGACCTGCTCCTGTGCCAATTCCGGTTTTGGTTTCGGTTTCGGCGCAAAGAATAGGATATAGCCCATCCAGAGCAAGAAAATGAGAAGCATCGCCGTTACGGCATTTCTTTCCATTATTTCTCCTTACAATTACCTGAGAGATCCCGATTACTCCCTAAGTTTCTCGGTCATCCCCTACTATCAGCGTCTCAGGGCATGTCCACACCACCCGGGTGAAAGGGATGGCACTTGGCCAGGCGCAAGAGTGCCCGCCAGCTACCTTTGAACGGCCCGTACTTTTTCAGGCTCAGGCAAGCATATTCCGAGCATGAGGGATAAAAACGGCATGAGGGCGGCAAGAGAGGCCGTAAGGCCAACTGATAAAGCCGGATAGCGGCCAATAGCAACATTTGAATTGTGGTACTCAGTATCCTCACGATCAACTTTAATCCTTTGCCTCAGATCAATTATCGCAGAATTAATTCGCCTGTGAAGCTGTTGCCCGGGAACCGGCGAGTTCCAGGTTTATCTTTTCGACAACAGAGCAATACCTTTTTTCCAGGTCCTGGAAATTATTTTCGTAACAGGCAGGAGAAATTCTTACAACTGTCAGACATCCCCTGGACTGGATCGGATAAAGCCGAACCAGTTCCTGCAACCTTCTCTTAAGCCGGTTTCTTGCTACAACCGTCCGGCCGTACCGCGGAACAGAGACAGCAGTCCGGTTCGGCGCCATGCTGTGTGTCTGCAGGAGATGGATTTTCAAAGTACCGGCCTCGAATTGGATTCCGATTCCGATAATCCTTTTTATTTCGCTGCTGGTCCGGATGGAATATTTTCGTGGAAAGCCCACTTTATTTCAACTCCAGGTGGCAGAGCCTTACCCCCTGCAAAAAGCGCCTTCCGGCCGGATATGGATAAAAATAAGCGGCCACATTGAAGCTGCCTCTTTCTTTTTCCCAGGCGAGCGCTACCCCAATGAGACCGCGAATCTGTCTGACTCTGTTATTTACACGGCAAGGCGCTTGCGGCCGCGTGCACGGCGACGGGTGATAACTTTACGTCCGCTCTTTGTAGCCATACGGGCGCGAAAACCGTGCTTATTTTTCTTCTTACGGTTACTCGGCTGAAAGGTTCTTTTCATATCTGACTACCCCGCATATTTTATAATCCTATTTCAATAAGATTTGTAATATAAGCTTTATTAACTTTTATTGTCAAGACTTACACCATTAGTGCGGAGGAGTAAACCTTTGCGAAAATTGCCCTTTTTCTCTATATTTACAATTTTGAGTTAGTAAACTTTAAAGAATATAATAAATTGAGCCGCAATTAAGTTAAAAAGATCAAACTATTATCGAGACTGGTTAAACTGAGATGAAAGCAATAATACGGCAGGCTGTAGATAAAGCTCTGCAAGAGCTGGAAATCACCGAGGCGCCGGAATACGTGGTGGAAAAGCCCAAGGACCCGCGACATGGGGATCTGGCTGTAAACGTGGCCTTTCTGCTGGCCCGTATGCTGGAAAAAAAGCCGGCTCTGATTGCCGAGGAGATAGTCAAGGCGCTGAAGCTTGAAACACCCTATATCGACAAGATCGAGGTAGCCCCTAACGGTTTTATCAATTTCCGAATCTCCCTGCACTGGAGTGTGGATCAGCTTGGCCGGATACAGAAAGAGCCTGAGCGCTACGGCCTGGATAACCTGCTTGCCGGGCGCAGGATCATGGTCGAGTTTGTTAGTTCGAACCCCACGGGCCCGCTTACTATCGGCCACGGACGCCAGGCGGTACTAGGCGATTGTATCTCCTCGATGCTCGAGGCAATGGGCGCCAAGGTCTACAGGGAGTATTACTACAACGACACTGGCAACCAGATGAATCTCCTCGGGCTCTCGATCCGGGCACGCTATGCCCAACGGTGGGAACCTGATTTCCCATTTCCGGAAAAAGGCTATCAGGGAGATTATTTAGTCGAAATCGCCGAAAGTTTCGCCGAGGAATACAAAGAGCGCTACCGGCCCGGTTCCCACACAGAGAAGCCGGATGATGAGACTCTCAAGCTTTTCAGGGAATACGCCGCCGAGCGCATTCGGAGATTGATCGACAGGGACCTGAAAGAGTTCAGGATCGAGTTCGATGTCTGGTCGCTGGAAAGCCGCTTTTACACAGAGGGAAAAATCGATATGTTGCTCAAGCTACTTGAAGATAAAGGTTTGAGCTACAAAAAAGACGGTGCGCTGTGGCTCTCCACCTCCCGTTTCGGCGACACTGAAGACCGGGTGATCGTGAAAAAAACCAGCGAGCCGACCTATTTTCTCCCTGACCTGGCATACCACCTGGAAAAGCACGAGCGCGGGTTTGATGAGGCAATCAACATCCACGGAGCCGACCACCACGGTTACACTCCCCGGATGTTGGCCGGGATGGAAGCCCTCGGTTACCCGAAGGGATGGCTGCGTTACGTGATCCACCAGATGGTTAGTTTCACCGAGGGCGGCCAGCAGCTTCGAATGTCCACCAGGGCCGGCAGGTTCATTACCCTGGCCGATCTCTGCCGTGAGGTGGGAGTGGATGTGGCGCGGTACTTTCTCGTGATGCGCAAGGCGGACAGCCACCTGATTTTCGACCTGGACCTGGCGCGGGAGCAGTCCAATGAAAACCCGGTCTACTACTGCCAGTATGTCCACGCACGGATCTGCAGCCTCACTCCCACAGCCCGGGAGGCCGGTATCTGGGATGGAAACCGGAAGCGCTGGCGTGATCATTCTCCCAGTCTGCTCACTCAGCCCGAGGAGATCGATCTGATCACCCATTTAGTGGATTTTCCCGATACGGTAAAAAACGCCGCTCTGTCCCTTGAGCCGCATCACATTCCATATTACCTCGAGGAACTGGCCCGCCGCTTTCACAGTTGGTACCAGCATCACAGAATAGTGAATGCCGGTGAGCCGGCCCTCTCACTCGACCGCCTCTATCTGGCCGAGTGTATCCGCATAGTGATGGCCAACGGTCTGAGGCTGCTGGGAATCACGGCACCGGAGAAAATGTAGCAGGAGAAATCAATGGCAGAAAAGCCACCAAAGCCGATTGTCGCAGTGGGCACGATCGCTCTTGATACAGTAATCACACCCTGGGGAAAAGCGGAAAATGTCCTGGGCGGCAGCGGGATGTATTTCGCAGTGGCCGCTTCGATCCTGGCGCCAGTCAACCTGGTCGGTGTGGTGGGCGAAGATTTTGACCAGTGGGAGGAACTGAACCGGCCAAATCTTGATCTCGAGGGAGTTGCCACACTTCCGGGAAAGACTTTCCGCTGGGGCGGCAAGTACAGAGAGAATGTCAATCTGCGGGACACTCTTTATACCGAACTCGGGGTAACCGAGAATTACGACTTTCAGGTGCCTGAGAGCTATCTCGACTGCGGCACGGTCTGCCTGGCCAATATCGATCCGCCGACACAGCTAAAACTGATCCACAGCATGAGAAATCCAACCTTTGTCGTGGCCGATACGATGAATCTCTGGATTCAATCGGACAGGGAAAACCTTCTGGAAATGATTTGCCGCTGCGATGTGCTGATCCTGAACGATGAGGAGGCACGCCAGTTGACCGGCAAGCTCAACCTGGTCGAGGCGCTGGAGGAAATCCAGGGCCTTGGACCACGCACTGTTGTTGTGAAAAAGGGCGATCACGGGGCAATCGCGGCACTGGGCAGCGAGCTGTTTGCGATTCCGGCGTATCCGTTGAAAAAAGTTGTCGATCCCACCGGTGCCGGCGACTGTTTTGTCGGGGGATTTGCCGGGTACATTCAACGCGCCGGCTCCCTCTCCCACGCAGCAATGCGCACCGCCGTGGTTTTCGGCTCCGCGATGGCCTCTTTCTGCTGCGAGGATTTCAGTATAAAACGAATCAATGACCTGAGCCTTGCAGAGCTCGAGGCCAGGGTGGAATTTATCAGAGAACTCGTCCATTTCGATTGATCGCAAGGCTCGAGCTTGCGAACAGGGAATTTATCATGACCAAGCACAAGAAAAAAAGTTCCTACAAGGAAGCGGGGGTAGATATCGAGGCGGCCCGGGAGGCTGTGGACCGGTTCAAAGCCAGGGTAGCCAGGACTTTCACGCCCGGGGTGCTGAGCGATGTCGGCAGTTTCGGCGGTATGTACTCGCTCGCCGGCCTGAAAATAAAAGAGCCAGTACTGGTCAGCAGCACGGACGGCGTGGGAACCAAGCTTCTCGTGGCGCGGATGGCCGGACGGCACAACACTGTGGGCGAGTGCCTGGTAAACCACTGTGTCAACGATATAATGGTCCAGGGCGCAACTCCCCTGTTTTTCATGGATTATATCAGCGTGGGCAAGCTGGCTCCGGCTCAGATCGCCGAGATCATGGAGGGCTTTATCACCGGCTGCGAGAACAACGGGATCGCTCTTCTGGGCGGCGAAACTGCTGAAATGCCCGATCTATACGACGAAGAGGATTACGATCTGGCCGGTTTTATCGTGGGAATTGCCGAGCGGGGCGAACTTGTCACCGGAGAGAAAGTGGCTGCCGGACATGTGCTTGTGGGCCTTCCCTCCCTGGGGCTGCACACCAACGGCTATTCCCTGGCACGCAAAATAATCTTTACTGATCTCGGGAACAGTATCGACGATCCCCTGCCCGGCGGCAGTGGCGAAACATTCAGCGAGGCCCTTCTTGCAGTGCACAAAAGCTACAAAAAAGCTTTAGAGGCTTTGTTTTCGCGCAAGCTGATCCACGCAGCCGCCCATATTACCGGAGGCGGGCTGACAGATAACATTCCCCGGGTGTTCCCCGGCAATCTGGATGCCGAGATCGAGACATCAAGCTGGCCTGTGCCGCCGATCTTCAAGTTCCTCATCCAGGCAGGCCGGATAGATAACCAGGAGGCCTACCGCGTTTTCAACATGGGGATCGGCATGGTGGTGATCGCCGCTGAAGACAATCTGGAGGATGTGGCAGCCGTGCTCGGTTTACAGGGTGAGGAAGCAATCATTATCGGCCGGATTGTACCGGGTTCCGGCAAGGTAATCTACCGATAAGCATTCAGACTTAGGATTCCACCATGAAAAAAATCTCTCTTCTTCTTTCTCTTTTGTACATTCTTTCGTATCAGCACAGTGCCTTGGCCCAGCTTGCTGAAATCGGGGTCTCGGAAAGCACCTGGCTCGGGGGTTTGATCGCCGGGGGGAACACATCTCTTTCCAGCGCCAATACTCTGGGCGGCTGGGGGCATTTTTCTTTCGGGGTCTCGGGCGCGCTTTCTCGCCCCTCGATGCTTGGCAACACGGCCACGGCTTCCTCTATATCAACCATTCTTCGCATTGGAGCTTTCAAGGGGCTACGCCTGGGGCCGAGCGTCCATGGACTGGGCTCGCTCGATTTATTCTTGCGCCTGGGCCGGGTGAATCTCAACGGCCTGATTTCTGAACAGTCGAACATCTGGGGCACAGGAGCCCGAATCGGAATCCTGCGCAACTCGATTATCACACCGGCGGTCTCTGTCTCAGCAGGGTACCACTCAATGGGCAAGATGCCGTTCGGCAGTGTGTGGAATCCTGCGATTCCCGCCACCCAGGAGGCGGAGTTCTCTACAACCTCATTCCGAATCGATGTGAGCAAGAACCTGTTCGTAATCACCCCTCTTGCCGGGATCGGCGTGAACAGAAACCGGCATGCGTATTGGACTAATGGAATAAAGGTCGAGCAGACCAAGAACGAATCCGTTTTTTACACCGGGGTGGAGTGGAATTTCCTGCTGCTCAAGCTGGGTCTCGAGGTGGGACGTACAGGGGGAGACACTTTCGGAACGATGGGGTTACGATTAGCTTTATAAATTAAAAACAGGCGTATTCTATCTAAGCATCCGAATATATATCAAATACGACCAAGAAACACGACTTATCGCGCCTCTTTTTTTTCTTTGTTCACCAGCCGGTCAAATAGTTCCAGTGTGCTTTCCTTCAGGCTTTCCTCATCTGCGCTGTTATCGAGAACGTAATCAGCTTTTTCTTTAAGTTCCTGCGGGGGAAGCTGCACCTCCAGCATCTGCTCCAGAGTCTCCCGGCTTATTTTGCCCTTTGCGAGCATGCGCTCGATTTTGATCTCCCTGGGTGCATCCACCGCCACGACAACGTCGAGACAGCGCTCGAAGCCGAACTCTAATATCAGGGCTGCATCCACCACCACTGCACCAGCACCCTGGCTGCGAGCCTCCTGCAATTGGTCGTTTATCTTACGGATAATCTCCGGGTGAACGATCGAGTTGAGAGCTTCCAGGTTTTCCTTATCAGAAAATGCAATCTCTGCCATTCTCCTCCGGTTGAGAGAACCATCGGGAAGAAGAATTTCCTTACCGAAACGTTGTACCAGTCTGGCCATGCAGCGGCTTCCCGGTTGTACGACCGAGCGGCCGATTTGATCAGCGTCGATCAGCAGCGCTCCCCGCTCCGCTTTCCAGATTCTTGCCACGGTACTTTTGCCTGAGCCCACGTTGCCTGTCAAGCCGATCGAAATCATTTCACCTCCAATTCATTCGCGCCTCTTTACTTGCATTCCAACCAGTTTCCGCCCTGGCTGAGATCGACCCTGACAGGCACTTTTAACTCCACCGCATTTTCCATCACAGTTCGCACCAGCTCCCCGACCTTGTCAGCCTGCGATTGTGGCACCTCAAACACAAGCTCGTCGTGCACCTGGATTATCATCTTCGCCTCGGGAAATTTTTCCTGAAGTTTTCGATCCACCTCGATCATGGCGATCTTGATCAGGTCTGCGGCTGAGCCCTGGATCGGCGTGTTAAGTGCCATACGCTCGGCGTTCTGCCGCTGCACGCGGTTGGCGCTATTGATTTCCGGCAGTTTTCTCCTTCGTCCGAGAATTGTCGAAACCCAGCCCTGCTCGCGGGCCTGGTCTACCTGGCGCTCGATGTAGGCCCGGATCAGCGGGAAGCGGTCGAAATAATCCTCGATAAATTTCCTGGCTTCGTTGAACGGTATTTTAAGTTCCTGGGACAGCCGGTGGGGGCCCATACCGTAGAGCACCCCGAAATTGATAGTCTTGGCCCGGCTTCGGTGCTCAATCGATATTTCCTCCGGAGCAAGGCCGAACAGGCGCGAGGCTGTCTCGGTGTGTATATCCACTCCCCTGGCGAAAGCCTCGATCATCGACTCATCGCCGCTCAGGTGAGCCAGCACCCTGAGTTCGATCTGGCTGTAGTCGGCGCAGAGCAGCACCCGGTCTTTGCCGCCGGGGATAAAACCTCTGCGGATCTTTCGCCCCTCCCCGGTGCGAACCGGGATGTTCTGCAGGTTCGGGTTGGTGCTCGAAAGCCTGCCAGTGGCTGCGACCATCTGGTTGAAAGAGGTGTGGATCCTGCCCGTACGCGGATTGACCTGCCGCGGAAGAGCATCGGCATAGGTGGACTTTAGCTTGGCCACCTCTCTGTACTCAAGGATTACTCCAGGCAAATCGTGCTCGCCAGCCAACTCGGCCAGGACAAAGCTGTCGGTGGAAAAACCTGTCTTTGTCTTTTTCCTGGGCTTGATCCCGAGTTGGTCGAACAGCACATGGGCCAGTTGCTGGGTTGAATTGACATTGAACTCGTGTCCGGCAAGTTCGAAGGCGCGTTTTTCGAGCTCACCCAGCCGGCCCTCCATAATCTTGCTCAGTTGTTCAAGGTAAGGAACATCTATCGCAACGCCATTGATTTCCATCCGGGCGAGCACCGGGATTAACGGCAACTCCACGGTGCGGTAAAGTTTGCCCAGTTCCTCCTCCTCGATTCGTGTTTTAAGCTTATTATCGAGGATCAGCGCTATATCGGCATCCTCGGCGGAATAGCGGCAGGCCTGCTCGAGCCCCACCTTGTCGAAAGTAACCTGATCCTTGCCCTTGCCTGTGACCTCCTGGTAGGTGATCATCCGGTAGTCCAGGATGGATTCGGCCAGAACCTCCAGCTTGTGCGAGCGCCTTCCCGGATCGAGAAGGTAGGAGGCGATCATCGGGTCGCCCACAATCCCTGCCACCTCCATCCCATAGCGGGAAAGTACTGTCATGTCATACTTTATATTCTGTCCCACGCAGCCGATCTTTTCATCCGAAAGCAGGGGGGCCAGGATTTCGCGCACTCGGTCCAGCTCGAGGTTTCCTCCCTGGGCGTGGGCGATAGGAATATACCAGCCCTCATCCGGGGTGCAGCTTAACGAAATCCCCACCAGTTCCGCCTCTATTGGGTCGAGACTTGTTGTTTCGACATCCACGGCGAACTTTCCTGCCGCGCGTAATTTCCCGGCAACCTTTTCAAGCTCCTTGAGCGATCCAACAAGCCGGTAGTTTTTCCCACTTTTCGCGGCCTTTTCCTCTTCATATTCTCTGATCCCGTAGCGTTCCTTGAGAGAGCGGAATTCCAGGCGGTTGAAAAGCTCGGCGAGTTTCTCGATATCAGGCTCCACCACGCGCAAGGTCTCGAGGTTGAGTTCCACGTCAACATCCGTTTTGATAGTCACCAGTTTCTGTGACAGGAATGCACTTTCCCTGTCATCAGCCAGTTTCTGGCGCAATCCCTCGGGCTTGATTTCATCCAGATGGTCGTAAATATCCTCAAGCGAGGCATAGTCAGTGAGCAGTTTCTGCGCCGAAACCTTGCCCACCCCTCGCACGCCGGGCACGTTATCTGCCGAATCCCCCATCAGCGCCAGAAAATCCACCGTCTTTTGCGGGGGCACACCCAGGCGCTCAGGGGCGTTGTCCGGTCCCACCCACTCGGCTTCCTCATCTCTGCCCTTGCGGTTGTAAAGCTTTATATGCTGGTCAATCAGTTGATAGAAATCTTTGTCCCCGGAGACAATCACAGCCCCCATCCCCATTTTTCCCGCTTTCCTGACCAGCGTACCGATCACGTCATCCGCCTCGTAGCCCTCGAGCTCAATGATCGGGATGCGGAACCCCTCCTCCATCAGGCTCCTGGCCCAGGGTATCTGCTGCTTTAATTCCTCCGGCATTTTCTCCCGCGTGGCCTTGTAGTCAGGGTAGAGTTCATCGCGGAAAGTCGGCTTGGGAGTGTCCAACACTACAGCCATGTATGGAGGAGAACATTCTTCGATAATGCTGCCGATTTGAAGGGTAAGTCCGAAAATAGCACTGGTATTCTGGCCTTGGGAGTTGATTAACGGATTTTTGATAAAGGCGAAATACGCCCGGTAGAGCATAGCGTATCCGTCAAGCAGGAAAAGCTGGTCAGCCAAGGTGATTCTCCTTCTTATTCCTGAATGGGTATGTTAAATTTCAATCCTGATCCAATGATTGCCGAGTTTAACCGTTCAAGTCAAGTATTATCTGACATAGATAGATTTAGGTAAGATAACCGGTCATGCTTGACATCATGGCCAATTCATTGTAGTATTTGAGGTTGCAAGCACATAGGGACGAAAATATCTTGGATTTTCAGGCACCATGGTCGGATAATTAGAAACGGGATATTGCCCGGGATTATCGATTAAAAGGCAATTAATTATACATAGACGTCATAAATTATTGCGCATAACTACAATCTCAGATTTAATACATATTGATAGACAATCGTGTTTGAGGAGACAGTAGTCAGGAGTCAGTCGTCATGAGCCGGTGGCTCACCCGGAAACAATGAAAATGTTTTGTTTTCTGTAGGGGCGCGCGGCCGTGCGCCCCTACGGGTGGTTTTTACCGAATCCATGGAATAACGCTCCTTTAGTCCATTATTTTCGGAGCAGAAAATTCATATTCTTCATACTCTATAATATTAGCAGTTATTTAAGTCGCTAAGTATAAATTGTCCCTTTTCGGCATAAATATCCTTATAAGTTAAGAACATTAAAAAGGCGCCGAGGGCATAAAAAACAGACCTACCCCCGGAGTTGCTGAAATTAGAGGGATATAGATCTTCCCCTCATAGGTAATACTTAGCTGCTTTCAGGAGAGCAAGCAGTGCCGGATGAAATCAGCCTGAAAAAAGTGTTCCTCCTCTCGATCCTTCTTCACCTGTTGCTTTTACTGGTTCCCCTGCGCATGGTGATCAAGGACACGAGAGAGGCACTGGCAGAGGAGCTGCAAAAAGAGATCGACAGGATGACTTTCATTTTTGTCGAGACACCGGAGGATGCTGTTGAAAGCCCGGTCGAACAGGTGACACCTTTCATTTCCGACAAGAACCTGGCCGCGAGCAACCTCGAGGCTTCAGCCGAACTGGCAGAGGGGCTTCCCTTTCAGGAAGGCCGCTCAGAGATCGCAGCGATGATGCCCGAACCCACGCCTTCTTCAACTCCGGTTGGGGTGACAGATGGTTCCCAGGAGCAGGCCGAGGATGTGCCGGAGCGGCAGAGTGAGCAGCCGGGGGCGGCAAGTTTTGACGCTTTCCGGGAACTGAAGGCCCTGAGCCGGCTGGCTCCACCCAAAGCAGAGGACAAACCGTTAACCCAGCCCCAGCAGCCCCGGGGAGATGAAAGCCGACCGTATGCGCCGACCGCGCCCCGTTTCGACAGCCAGCGCAGCCGCGCTCCGGTTGGCGCCGATTTCCGATTGAGCACCTACAACTGGAACTGGGCTCCGTATCTGAAAGAGTTGAAAAAACGGATCGAGAGCAATATCTACCCGCCTCCTGCTTTCTACATGGGGCTTGCTCGAGGCCGTACTTTCGTGCAATTCAAAATCCAGCAGGATGGCTTGATGACCGATTTCAAACTGATAACTTATACCGGGCACGAATCGCTCAAGGACACCAGCGTGAACTCAATCGAGGCCTCGGATCCGTTTCTGCCGCTGCCGAGCGATTTTCCGGAGGACTTTCTGGAAATCACAGTGGGTTTCTTTTACAATGAATTCATACGTTAATTCAGAGAACATTACACAAAAAAGGCAGATATAAATATGTTTGATCTTTTCCAGCAAGGTGGAGTTCTGATGTATCCCCTGGCCGCCTGTTCGATAGTGGCAGTTGCCATAATTATCGAACGCGGCTTGAATCTGCGCCGCAGCAAGATTATCCGGCCGGAGATCATCCAGGTTATCGAGAATATAAAAGCTCCGGAAGATTTGGGGCTTGCTTATTCGATCTGCGAGAAGAACCACGGGCCTTTCAGTGCGGTGGTACTCGCCGCGCTGTCAATGAAAAACCTGCCCAAGGAGGAAATCAAGGAGGCGATCATGGATACCGGCCGCCAGCAGACCAGAAGGCTCGAGCGCGGTCTGGTGGTGCTGGACACGGTGGCCGGCATATCGCCGCTGCTCGGTATCCTGGGAACCGTGCTCGGCATGATCCAGATTTTCCGGGACATCACCCAGTTCGGGATCGGCCAGGCAAGCGCCCTGGCCGGCGGAATCCAGTTGGCACTGATCACCACTGCCACCGGCTTGTGTATCGGCATTCCGGCGCTGGTGGGCTACAACTATTTCACCAATAAGGTAGACGGGCTGGTGCTGGAGCTCGAATACCGGGCTACGTACCTGTTGAACAAACTTTCCAGTTTTTACCAGTCAGCTGTTTCTGCAGATGTGTTGAAAGAGGCGAGCGACTGATGCAGTTTTCCCACCGAACCCGCCGCAAGGCCACTATAAATATCATATCGCTTGTGGACGTGGTGTTCCTTCTGCTCATTTTTTTCACGGTGAGCGCCACGTTCATGGACCAGCCCGCGCTGAAAATCGATCTGCCGGAATCAGGCGCCGAGCCCCCCGAAAGAGAAGATCCGGAACCGATGACTGTTTATCTGACAAAGGAGGGCGAACTATATTTCGGGGATCAGCCGATACGCTTTGAGGACCTGGCCGAGCTGATCAGCGGGGAGATACGCGAAGGCGCCTCCAGGCATCTTTCGATCAAGGCCGACAAGGAGGTTACCCACGGTGAGGTAATCCATGTGATGGATCTGGCACGGCAGAAAGGGGTGCAGCTGGTTACGATCGCCACCCAGAAAAGAATGTCCGAAAAATAACCTTTTTAATTGGGAGCTTGCTCCTGATCGGCAATCTCGTGCCGCCGGGCGTCGGCCCAGAGCCTTTCGAGCTGATAGAAATTCCGCGTTTCAGGCTGGAAGATGTGAATCACGAAATCGACATAATCAATCAGGACCCATCTTGCGTACTCCATGCCCTCCACGTGCCAGGGCTTGAGCTTGAATCGTTTCTCGAGATTCTCGATAACGTGTTCGCTGACCGCGCGGATGTGGATATCCGTGTAGCCTTCGGCAATCAGGAAAAAGTCTGTGACATCTGAAATTTTTTTCAAATCCAGCACCACAACGTCGCTGGCCTTTTTCTCCAGGCACAACTGGCCTGCGCTGAAAACGATCTCGCGGAGTTTTTTCTTTGTCAATTTCCCGTTGAGCGCTTTTTTTCGTGCCATTCAGAGTCCTTCCTGAAATTTACCGCCAGCTTTTCACACAGCTTCATACCGGACAGGTTCCTGGCAGGCAAGGACATCAATAATGGATAAATTCCTCTTGTGTGTCAAGGCTGAAAACCGCACAAAATGTTCGAAAATAAATAACCTGCTGTAATGGTTAATTTTTCTCCGCAAGTTCCGGCAGAAGTTCACAGCAGGCGACGAGCCCTGTCGATATTGAGTACCACATCCTGTTTCTTGTTCCGCTCCCGTTCGTTGAATCCGATAACTGTCCTGAGAGCGAGGTTTTTTATTTTGATAGCAGCTCTCATTATTTCAGGTTCTCTCCTCCGTTGAGATAAATGAGCTGGCCGGTGAAAAAATCGTTTTTCAAGATGAATTTGACTGACTGGACCACGTAATCGAGTCCGCCTGTTTTTTTCAATGGTATTTTCAGGGCCATTTTCTCGAAACTGTGGCGGTCACCACCTGTGGGCGGGAGGATAATTCCGAGAGCAATGGCATTGACCCGGATGTCCGGGGCGAATTCCCGGGCGGAGATCTTTGTCAGCTCTGCCAGCGCCTTTTTGGTGATAGTGTAAACCGCGTAGTCGAAATCGTTGCTGGCGACCCTGGTATCCAGCAGATTGATAATCAGCCCTTTTTTACAGATCCGGGCAAAATCGCGCGAGAGGAAATAGGGTGCGGTGAAATTGATCGCCAGATGCCGCCTGTAAAAGTCCGGCTCGGTCTCTGCAATCTTTCCCTTTTCGAAAATCGCGGCATTGTTGACCAGGATTTCCAGCCCCGGCATCTTTTCCACCACCCGGGGGAGCAGGGAAAGCACCTCCTGCTCGTGGGCCAAATCGCACCTGAACGTGACACATTCGACGCCCAATTGCCTGATTTCGCCAGCGGTTTTCTCTGCCTCTGCAGCGGATGTACCGTAATGCAGGGCGATATCGTAGGATTCCTCGGCAAGCGCAAGCGCTATAGTTCTGCCGATTCTTTTCGCTCCGCCAGTGACAAGAGCCGCTTTAGCCATGGCTGCCAACTCAACTTATGCTTGTATTTAAAAGGAATCGCGTTCCGGGAGGCTGTCGCAGACGGCCTTAAATCATTGTAACTTGCGTTGTTCGATTTTCCAAGAAAATATTCGACCCAAGCTCATCTTTAAATCTGGAATCTGTTTTTAGGACCGAATAAGCTAAAGTATTAGTTCTTTATAACGAAATATAAGAGTAGGGACCACGCCCTTGAAGTTGTTACAAGGAGGTAACAATGATAGGGTATGTCGCTTTACCGCATGCGATAAATCCCATGCAGGTGCAGGTAAAGTTCCGCCAGATACGGCAGGCTTCTGCCGAAAATATCTCCAAGATGCTGCGCGTACCCAGACCTCGCCTGAGTCGTCCTCTGCCAGGGACCGGCAACAAAGGTGCGATAAACCTGTATGCTTAAGGAGGGATTATCCGAGGTAAACCGGGCTGATGTATTCGCCCAGAAGTTAAGAATAGCCCGCCGGAAACGGCGGGCTATTCTTTTATACTGTATCGGGCACAAATTTTCTCTGCATGTAATCAGCCAGAATCCAGCGTGTTGTGACTGGAAACAGAAAACGGCTGACAACACCAGGCTGCCAGCCGTCTCTTTTACTCCGAATTCACAAACGAACCCGGATCGTACCGATCCCCTCTTTCTAAAATGTCGGATTTCAGGCAAGAAGGTCCAGTTTTCCTCCCGTGGAGCTCTTATTGACCCCTTTATCACCCTTATCATCCCCGTCAGTCACGCTTTTGACCAGTTTCATGATATTTTCCGCCTGATGTTCCAATATTTTTTTCTGCAAGTTAGTCTGTACTTTCATCGCCAGATCGACCTTTTCAATGGACAAATCCATCTATTTTTCCTCTATTAAGGATTGATTATCGTCCTGGCGAGATAATATTCCAACGAATCGGGACTATCAAAGGTGCAAGATGTACAAATCCGTTTACCGGATATTTTTATATCGACAACAAGCCGGAATAACTTGAAGGCAGGGGGTTTTTGAATTAGGGGGTGAAATATTTGCCCCCTCTGGGAAGAGGGGACGGATCAGTTTTTTCCTCCCCAGGGTTTGAGAAGGTCGTGTGGAATTTCAAGCTGGTCGAGGATCCGGGCCACGATAAAATCCACCAGGTCGTCGATCTTGCCGGGGTGGTGATAGAACGCAGGGCTTGCCGGCAGAATCAACGCTCCGGCCAGTGTGGCGCTGCGCATGTTCTCGATTTGAACCAGGCTGTAAGGTGATTCGCGTACAACCAGGATGAGTTTACGCCGCTCTTTGAGCATCACCTCGGCTGCGCGTTCGATAAGCGTGCGGCAGGAGCCGGCGGCCACAGCGCTCAGGGTTTTCACGCTGCATGGGCAGACGACCATGGCTCTGGCAGGGTAACTCCCGCTGGCTGGCGGTGCACTGAGGTTATCGACGTCGTAACACTGAAAGTTTCTGGTATCTATCCCCCAGGCGGCCAGTTGCTCGACAAGCGATCCCTCCAGCGGTATGCCGGCCTCACGCTTAAGCATGTCACGGCCCATCTGACTTGCAATCAGGTTCACCGGGATTTCCCTGCGGCCGAGTTCGCCGAGCAGACCAATCGCATAAGCTGTACCGCTTGCACCAGTCACAGCTACCACTATCGGCTTTTCCCGAAAGTTTTTAGCTTTTTCTGCCAACTGGAGGCTCCTTTCTATGCAGAGAACTCGCTAGACCAGCCGGTCCACGAGATTGAGGACGAAAAACAGGACGCTTACCGCGCCGTTGACCGTGAAAAATGCTGCGTTCACGCGGCTTATGTCATTCGGGCTGACAAGGCTGTGCTCGTAGATCAACATGCAGCCGACAACCACTGTTGCTACCCAGTAAAAGGCACCCACTGGAAAAAAAACGCCCACCGTGCCAATAAGTATGAAAGAGAGAAGGTGGAAAATGCGGCTCAGAAGGAGCGCCCTGGCGGAACCAAAGAGTGCAGGCAGGGAAAAAAGACCGTGCTCGCGGTCGAACTTTTCATCCTGAAGAGAATAAATTGTGTCGAAGCCGGCAACCCAGAAAACCACCGCCGCTGCAAGAACTAACACTCCGATTGAAAATGAATCGGTTACCGCTATGTATGCCCCAACAGGGGCGATAGAAAGAGCAAGCCCCAGAACCAGGTGGCTGGCTGCGGTAAAATACTTGGTATAGCTGTAGAAAAAGACTACCGCCAGCGCAACCGGACTCAGGATAAACGGCAGGCTGCCGAGCAGCCAGGCGGAAAGCTCGAACAGGAGGATAGACCCGGCGACAAACAGAGCCGCCTGTAACCGGGTCAGTCTGCCTGATGGCAGATGACGGTCTCGGGTGCGCGGGTTGGCCGTATCCACTTTGAGGTCGAGCAGTCGGTTGAAACCCATCGCCGCAGAACGGGCGCCAGTGAAAGCGAGTCCGATCAGCACCAGGGTGGACAGGCTGACCTCGGTCTCGTAGCTTGCCAGCACCACGGCAGTCAGAGCGAAAGGCATGGCGAACAGCGTATGAGGCAGCATCACCAGCCCGCTGTAAAGGCCCGCCTTCCGCCGGATTTTCCCATTGCCGTTCAGCGCACCCTCAGCCATCTATGTCGAGCTCCTTCCAGAAGCTGTCCACCTTGCGCCGTACCTCTTCGGTCATCTTTATCTTGTCCGGCCATGGCCTGGTGAATCCCTCGGACGGCAGCTTACGGGTACCGTCGATTCCCATTTTTGTGCCGTAGTGCTGTAGAGATGACGCATGATCAAGCGTATCGGCCGGTCCTGGCGTAAAAATCGTGTCCCGCTGAGGGTCGATATTGTTCAGCGCCACCCACCAGGCTTCAGCCGGGTTCTGCACGTCCACATCCTCATCCACCACCACCAGGATCTTTGCCAGCATCATCAGGCCCTGACCCCACAGCGAGTGCATTACCTTGAAAGCCTGACCCGGATAGCGCTTGCGGATGGAAACGAAAACCAGGTTATGGAAAACTCCCTCCGGGGGCATGTGGTAATCCACCAGTTCCGGGACAACCAGGCGCAGAAGCGGGCGGAAGATGCGCTCGGTGGCCTGCCCCATCCAGTAGTCCTCCATGGGCGGCGGGCCGACCACCGTGGCCGGGTAGATTGCATCCTTGCGGCGGGTGACCGCGCTCACATGGAAAACCGGGTAGTCATCCTCCAGACTGTAGTAACCGGTGTGGTCTCCGAACGGGCCCTCGCTTCTCAAAGGTTCATCCGGATCGATATAGCCCTCCAGTACCAAGTCGGCATCTGCCGGGACCTCCAGGCTCACGGTACGCGCTTTGATCAGCTCCACCGGCTCCTGGCGCAGGAATCCGGCAAAGAGATATTCCTCGATTGTTTCCGGCAACGGGGCGGTTGCAGCATAGGTCAGGGCCGGATCGCCCCCGAAGGCCACAGCGACCTCGAGCCGCTCATCTCTCTTGCGGGCCTGCTCGAAATGCTGCGCACCATGTTTGTGGATGTGCCAGTGCATCCCGGTAGTGCGCCTGTCGAACACCTGCATCCGGTACATGCCTACATTTCGTATCTCTGTTTCCGGAGAGCGTGTGATCACCTGGGGCAGTGTAAAATACGGCCCACCGTCGGCCGGCCAGCAGGTGAGCACCGGGATCCTACCCAGGTCAACCTCATCCCCCTCCTCGATTATCTCCTGCACCGGGCCGCTGTTCACAATGCGCGGAGGGTAACGGATCAAATCGCGCAGTCGCGGGAGAAGAGCGAGCTTGCCAAGCAGGGATTCGGGAATCTTTGCGGAAAGAAGGCTTTCAATCCGCCGGGCTATCTCCTCCACATCCTCCACCCCCAGGGCCAGCGCCATGCGTCGCCTGCTGCCCATCAGGTTGATCGACACCGGCATCCCGCTTCCCTTGACATTCTCGAAAAGCAGGGCCGGGCCGCCGGAGTGCATCACGCGCGTGGCGATCTCGGTTATTTCAAGCTCCGGGCTCACCGGATAGCTGATCCGTCTCAGTTCCCCACTCTTTTCTAAAAGCTCGACAAACTGCCGCTGATTTTTGTATGCCATCTGGTTCTTGTCCTTAAAATCCCGCAATCAGGGGCATTGAGAGAAAACTTTGAAATTAAAAACAAGCTCATTAATAATACGGGCGCGCGTAACTTTGTCAAGCCTGCGAGATTTAACTCCCCTGATCCTGCTCTTCCCTGTCGCCTCTCGATTCGAACCAAGATGAAATCAGGCGCGATTTCAAATCTCCCGAATTAATGACCGGCCTCAATTTGATTGACATAAATTTGAGGATACCTTACTTTTTTTCGTCCGGGTTAAAACTCCCCCCGAGGAAATAAACTCATTCGAGGCTTTCTAATAGTCTGGAGGATAAAATGGACATTTTCGATTTCGCTATCGAAAAAGAAAAAGAGGCGGAAAAATATTATCGTGAGATAGCAGAATTTGTCAGCGATAAAGGACTTACCAGAATTCTAACCATGCTGGCGGACGAGGAGGTTAAACACCGCAAAATTCTTGAGGAAATGAAAACCCCCTCGCCTGCCATTGCTGAGACAAATATCCTTAAAGATGTGAAAAACGTATTCGTTCAGTTCAAGGATGAAAAGGATTCTTTCAATCCAAACATCTCCCAGATTGAGATGTATAAAAAGGCCCAGGAGCGTGAGCGGCAGAGCATGGATTTTTATCAGGAAAAGAGCGATGAGGTTGAGTTGCCAGAGCAGAAAGAGCTCTTAGTTAAAATGGCCGGGGAGGAAAAGAGGCATTTCTTTATCCTGGAAAACATAATCGATTTCGTTTCCAGGCCGCAATCCTGGCTGGAAAACGCTGAATTCAACAAATTGGAAGAATACTAATTGGCAAGGAGCCTGACGATTCAGCGCTCCGTGCCGAGATGGAGAATCTTATCCTGCACTTCTCTGCACCCCCATTATTTACAGATGGGGGTATTGTTTATATGTATTATTTCGGGATAGTTTAGAAAAGATCTCCCGCCTACTCCGCTCTCTAAATCATTTCTTCTTTTCACTAAATATAAAGCCGGGAGCACCTTCACTGGTCTGTCCCCGGCTTTTTATTTACAGTTTTATTCCACAAGCAGTTCTATTCGGCGGCCTCCTTGCCTCCGTTGCCGGACCAGTCCATAGCGGCAAGCTGCCTGTAGTAGTTGTAGCGCGCCTTTGCGTGCTTATCCGCCTGGGCTATCAACATCTCGGCCCGTTCAGGATCGCTCTGCTTGAGTGCCCTGTAGCGGACTTCCCCAAATGCCCAATCCGCCACCGGTATGGTCGGCTCTTTGGAATCGAGCTTGAGCGGGTTCTTGCCCTGTGCAGCCAGTCTCGGATCGTAGCGGTAGTTGATCCAGTGCCCGCAGTTGACAGCTTTTTTCTCCTCCTCATTCCCCTTGGTCATGTTGATCCCATGGGCGATGCAGTGAGAGTAGGCGATAATCAGCGATGGCCCGTTGTATGATTCGGCTTCCATGAAAACGCGCACAGCCTGAGCCATGTTCGCGCCCATGGCAACAGTTGCCACATAAACCATGCCGTAGCTCATGGCCATCAGGCCAAGGTCTTTTTTAGCGGTCGGCTTGCCGCCGGCAGCGAATTTCGCCGTAGCGCCGAGTGGAGTGGACTTGGACATCTGGCCGCCTGTGTTGGAGTAAACCTCGGTGTCCAGCACCAACAGGTTAATGTTCCTACCGGAGGCGATAACATGGTCCAATCCGCCGTAGCCGATATCATACGCCCAGCCGTCACCGCCAACGCCCCAGATCGATTTTTTCACCAGGTAATCTATTATCGGCAAAAGATGTTTGACCTCGGGGAGATTTTCCTTACCTGCCAGCGCATTCTTGAGCTGTTCGACCCGCTTGCGCTGCTCTTCGATACCCGCCTGCTCAGACTGGTCAGCTTCAAGGAGCTGTGTGATCAAATCAGGGGCGATGCCCTGATCTCTCAGTTTTGCAATCAGCTCCCCGGCGAACGTACCGAGCTTGTCAGCGGTGAGCCGCATTCCGAAAGCGAACTCAGCGCAATCCTCGAAAAGCGAGTTCGACCAGGAGGGACCCCGGCCATCGGCCCGGGCGGTGTATGGAGTGGTAGGCAGGTTGCCGCCGTAGATCGAGGAACATCCCGTGGCGTTTCCGATCAGCAGTCGGTCGCCGAAAAGCTGGGTGAGCAGTTTCACGTAAGGAGTCTCGCCGCAGCCGGGGCACGCTCCGGAGAACTCGAACATTGCTGGTACGAACTGGCTCCCCTTGACTGTTCCGATATTGTAAAGCGCAGGGTCCGTATCCGGGATGGAGAGGAAGTAATCCCAGTTTTCGACCTCGGTTTTGCGTAAGGGAACCTGAGGGGCCATGTTGATCGCCTTGCGGCCGGTCTCCTGTTTGTTCTCGTCCTTTTCCTTGGCCGGGCAGGCCTCCACACAAACACCGCAGCCGGTGCAATCCTCCGGGGCCACCTGAACGGTGAATTTCATTCCGGCAAAGTTCTTGGTCTTGGCATCGGCGGACTTGAATGTCTCCGGGGCATCCTGAAGATATTTCGGATCATAAGCCTTGATCCGGATTGCGGCATGCGGGCAGAGAAAAGAGCAAGTGCCGCACTGGATGCAGATCTCCGGCTCCCAGACGGGGATATCTACCGCAATATTGCGCTTTTCGAACTTGGTCGTGCCGATGGGGAAAGTTCCGTCAAAGGGCATTGCGCTCACCGGCAGCTCGTGGCCCTTGCCGGCGATTATCTTGGCAGTGACATTCTGCACGAACTCCGGGGCATCCTCCGGAACCGGCCGGCGCATGTTGATTGTGCTCGTAGCCTTGTCCGGCACCTTGACCTCCTGGATATTCTCCAGGGCGCCGTCCACTGCAGCATAGTTCATATTGACAATGCGCTCACCCTTTCTGCCGTAACTTTTCAGGATCGAGGCCTTGATCTGCCGAACCGCCTCTTCCACAGGCAATATCTTGGAGATCACGAAAAAGGCGGTCTGCATGATCGTGTTGATCCGCGCTCCCAGGCCCAGATCATGCGCCAGCTTGATCGCGTCGATCACGTAGAACTTGAGTTTCTTGTCAATAATCTGCTGCTGGACTTCACAGGGGATCATGTCCCAGATTTTGTCAGCGCCGTAGGGGCTGTTGAGCAGAAAAGTGGCGCCTTCCTCTGCATTGTCCAGCATATCGTACTTTTCGAGGAAAGAAAAGTTATGGCAGGCCACGAAATTGGCCCGGTCGAGCAGGTAAGTGCTTCTGATCGGGTTCTTGCCGAAACGCAGGTGGCTGACTGTCACTGCGCCGGCTTTTTTCGAATCGTAGACAAAATAACCCTGGGCATTGTTATCAGTATTCTCTCCGATAATAATGATCGAGTTTTTGTTGGCACCCACTGTTCCGTCCGCGCCGAGGCCATAGAACATCGCCCGGTGGACTTCGCTCTGGTCAGTGGTGAAATTCTTATCGTATTCGAGGCTGGTGAAGGTCACATCATCGTTGATCCCGATAGTGAAATGGTTCTTGGGCTTATCCATCGTAAGGTTGTCCAGCACACCCTTGGCCATTGCGGCGCTGAACTCTGCAGAACCCAGGCCATAGCGCCCGCAGACAATCACCGGGAACTGTTTGAAAGCGGCCAGTCCCTCGGACATCGCCTCGCCGAGCGCTGTCCTGACATCCACGTAAAGGGGTTCGCCCTGGGCACCTGGCTCCTTGGTTCTGTCCAGCACGGCGATTTTCTTGACCGTGGCCGGCAGAGCCTTGGTGAGAGCCTCCATCGAGAACGGCCGAAAAAGACGGACTTTGATCATGCCGACCTTTTCGCCCCGGGCGCTCAGGAATTCGACAGCCTCGTGCATCGCCTCGGCGCCTGAGCCCATCATGATTACAACTCGCTCGGCATCCGGGGCTCCGATATAGTCAAACAGATTATAGCGCCGTCCGGTGATCTTATAGAACTTGTCCATCTCTTCCTGCATGATCCCGGGTGCGGCAAGATAATATTTGTTAACCGTTTCGCGTGCGGTGAAAAACACGTCCGGGTTCTGGGAGCTTCCTTTCAGGGTCGGGCGGTCCGGTGATAGGGCGCGAGCTCGGTGCTCGGCGATCAGTTCCTCGTCCAGCATCTGGGATATCTCTTCTGTAGTCAGTTCCTCGATTTTCTGAATCTCATGGGAGGTACGGAAACCGTCGAAGAAATGCACGTAAGGAACATGTGAACGAAGGGAGGCCGCCTGGGAAATCAGGACAAAATCCTGTGCTTCCTGAATGTTCCCGGAACAGAACAGGCCGAAACCCGTGGAGCGAACAGCCATCACGTCCGAATGGTCGCCGAAAATAGAGAGCGCCTGGCAGGCCACTGCACGGGCCGTTACGTGGAAAACAGTGGGAGCGAGCTCGCCTGCGATCTTGAACATGTTCGGGATCATCAGCAAAAGGCCCTGGGAAGCGGTAAAAGTGGTGGACAAGGCCCCGGTGGTCAGGGCGCCGTGAACCGCACCGGATGCGCCCCCCTCTGACTGCATCTCGGTCACATCGGGTATCGTACCCCAGATATTGGTTATTCCCTTGGCGGATCTTTCATCGGCGGTCTCACCCATTCCGGAAGACGGTGTGATTGGATAGATTGCAATAACCTCGTTAATAGCATGCGCTACATTGGCAACCGCCGTGTTGCCATCAATTGTTATCATCTTCTTGCTCATCGCAAATCTCCTATGAACCTATAATCAAGTATTCAAAATGTGATTGGCCAGGGGCAAATATAATCCCATTTAATTAAACGATTTAATCAGTGAAGGTTGCAAATTCCAGGGGCAATAAAGCTATTTTTCGCAAATATCTCCCTATGTTACGTGGTGCATTATTAGGATAATTCGAAAGGCAATAATTATAAGTGAAAACTGAGCGTGCAGGGAGAATGTTTCAGGCGGATCTTATGCATGCTCCAAAGTTAAAAAATTTAATCAATACAGCTATTATGTCAAGGTTTAGTTTTTCGAGATTTTTTAAACAGCAAAGAGTTAGTCCTTTCGCCGCTATTTAACTCCTTGGAGTAACTATAGTTAATGCTGGACAGGCAGATTATAAACCTCTATCCGACTCCTATTAATCCCGCCGTGCTGGCGACATTTCGCTGGCAGGAACATCCGGCCTCTTCTCTGAGAGGATATCACGGCTGGAAGAAAAATCCTTCCCTCTCTCCGCCAAGCTTAACGGAAAACGATAAAAAATAAGACCACGGCTGAGATCACGGCCACTCCCATCCAGGTTACCAGCGGGGTTGGTCTGGTATCGAAATCCTTCCTTACGGGCATCTGCCTGGCCTGGGCAAGGGGTTTGACCGCAGTTATTACAGCCATCAGGGCAATCACGAAAACGAATGTAAAAGCCATCCGGTTTAGGAAGGCGATATATCCGAACTTCCACTGCAGAAGGCCGTAGACCGGAGCGCTCACCAGCAGAGCCGTGACCCCGGCGGCCGCTGGAGCGCGCTTGACAGCGAAACCGAAGACAAAAGCGGCGAGAATGCCGGGCGAGATGTATCCCTGGAATTCCTGAATGTAATTGAATACCCCTTTGAAACGGGGATCAGCCAGATTCGGAGCGATCAGGCAACCGGTAATCACAAAAAGCACGGTGGTCGCCCTTCCGATTGTCAATAGAGCCTTCTGGGAAGCATTTTCCCGCCAGCAGCGCCGGTATAAATCCATGGTGAAGATAGTAGAAGCGGAGTTCAGCATCGAGGCCAGCGAACTCATCACCGCGCCGCTGATCGCCGCAAACATGAATCCACGAAGTCCGACTGGAATCAGGTTCTTTATCAGCAGAGGGTACGCCTGATCAGCCGTCCCCATCTGGTCGCCATAGAGCTGCAAGGCCATAACGCCCGGCAATACAATGGCAAAAGGCACCAGCAGCCACAATGCAGCAGCGAAAATAATACCCAATTGACCCTCTCTCAAACTTTTCGCCGCAAGCGTACGCTGAACTATGAACTGGTTCAGACCGCAGTAATAAAATATCGGGACCCACATGCCAAGCAGAAGCGCGGTCCAGGGAATATCGGGATGGGTTGCCGGCAGGATCATGTGGAGACGGTCCGCATTATGCTCAAACAGGGAAGAGACGCCGCCGACCGCTTTAAAGCCGAGTATCATGGTCAGCAGACCGCCGACCAGCAGAGTCGATCCCTGAAACAGGTCGGCCCAGGCAACAGCTTTCAGTCCACCCCAGGTGGTGTAAAGGGCAGCCAAACCGCCGATAAGCCATATCGCCCGCGAGAGCTCTATATCGAAAATCGTATTCAGGGTCAGGCCGCCTGAATAAAGTACAGCGGTTATAGTGACAGCCACGTAGATTACCATGGTGTAAAAAGCCATGATTCCCCGGGCGGCAGGATTGTAGCGGTATTCGAGATATTCCGGCATCGTGTAAATGCCGCTTCGAAGAAAGCGCGGGAGAAAATAGAAGGCCACAATCACGATGCCAATCGAGCCGGTCAACTGCCAGCTGGATACAGCCAGACCGACATTTCCCGCTCCCTGCCCGGCCATCCCTACAAACTGCTCGGTGGAAAGATTGGCAGCCACAATGGAAAAACCGATCAGCCACCATTTGAGATCGCGGCTGGCCAGGAAATAGTCTTCACTGGTCTTTCCCCTCCGGCTTTTGAACATGCTGAAACCGATAACGATTACTATAAATACAACGAATGTCCCGATGTCAATGGCATTAAGATTAACCATCAACCAAGCCCCATAATTTTTTTATACTATTCACAAGCATTGAGTAATCTTCCACCAAAAAGCCGATGTCTTAATCTGCAGGCGCTGATATCCGACATGCCGCCGAACACACCCACGCCTGTCTATGCAGTATCTACTGTCATTAACGCGAAAAGCTTGAAAACTTATCGGGACAGAAGGCCATACATTTTGCCTATCGGTGAGCTTTCAATAACTGGTCTTCTATTTGCTCCCATTAAACTCTTTTACCGCCTCGATCATACTCACTATATTTTCCAACGGTGTTTTAACCTGGATATTGTGAACCGAATTAAAAACGAAACCGCCGTTTCGACTGAAAATCTCACAGCGACGCAACACCTGGTCGCGAACTTTTTCAGGCGTCCCGAACGGCAACACATTCTGGGTATCCACGCCCCCACCCCAGAAAACCAAATTTTCTCCGTATCTGGCTTTCAACTTTTCCGGTTCCATCCCGGCTGCAGAGCATTGAACAGGGTTAATAATATCGAACCCGGCCTGGATAAAATGATTCATCAACTCCTCCACCGCGCCGCAGGAATGCTTAAAAGTCTTCCAACTGGTATTTTCGTGGATCCAGGAGTTTATCTGCTTGTAATAGGGCATATATAGTTTCCTGAAAGTTTCTGGCGAACAGAACAGGGAATTCTGGGTGCCGAAATCAGTGCCGCAGACAAAGACGACATCTACCAGATCACCGACAGCCGCATGGATCTTTTCCAGATTGGCAAGCGCCAGTTCGCATTGCTTTTTAAAAACAGCATGGATATAGTCCTGGCGCGTGAGGGTGGAGATATACCATTCGGTGACATCACGGATTCCTTTTGGATTTTTCATGAACGGTCCCGGCACAAGTGCAATATCGCCGAATGCAGTTCCGCCGAAAGTGGCGATCACGGCCCTGCCTGTGGAGGCTGCACGCCTGGCCTCGGCCTGGAAACTGGCAAGTTCTTTCTCAGAAACAGGCCCGAACTCCTCAAGATTATCCTCGGGATTGAGTCTTTCTTCCTCAATCGGTTCCTGGCGGATAATCGAGTCGAAAAAGTATCCGCCTTTGGACATTTTGCCGCTCGGCGGTACGCTGGTGTCACCCTCAGGATAAATCAGAGTGCCTCCATTCTCATCCACTGTGGTGACAAATTTTTCCGGGACAAGCACCTCCAGGCCGTCATACATTCTCCACTCTTTCCACCCGGTAGCAGGAAATCCGAACATCGTGTTAAGCGGGAATACACCTTCCACATCCAGCCCGAGGACCTCCTGGAGATCCTCTTCGATCATCCCGAGCATCTGGTAGGGCTCGTGGACTTTCACCGGCCTTTTCTCCAGAGCGTAGAAGTCGCGCAGAGCAGCGACACAACTTACATGCATGCCTGTGACCGCAGTACTGCCGAAATCCACCGGAACCCTGCCGCCTTCCTGATGATTCAATGCTGAAAGTACGGCCTGTTTACTTGTCATTTAAACTTCCCCCGGACAGCAATACTAATCACATCAGCCTCCAAGCCCATCCTGTAAAGAAACTGTACTATCACCTGGAACGCGGCGGAGCGAGCAAGCGCTCCATGAAAATCTCACGCAGCCTGGTCCCTTTCTCGCGCGGGATCACCCGGCCGAGAAGGATTCGGCCCTCGGGGTCATCCTCGACCCTGAAACCAGGCAAACTGCTCCGCGGACCGATATCGATAAACACCTTTCCAGGCACGGTTTCAACCCAGCCGCCGAGCAGATAGGCAAACACGTTTAGGTCAGATACATGAGGCTGGCTCGTGGCGTCGGTCTTGTTCTTGCGCCACCATTGGATCGCCTGCATAAGAAGTTCCGTGGTGGGAAGACCGGCTTTGCTGAGGCGCTCGACATCCTCGCCGCGGAGGCCGCAGTAGCGCGAGGTGGACTCAGAGAGCAGCACCCAGGGTACACTCGAGCGGGCAGCCATTACAGCGGCTATCGGGTCGTAGCGCAGATTCCAGCCTATCCGGTGCTCCTCGGAGGTGAAATTCCCGCCATTGGTCACAATCTGTTTCAGCTTTTTCGCTTCATCCGGGTAACGCACGAGCAGGTGGCCGATATTGCTCATCGAACCGATAGTGACCACAGTAATCTCGCCTGGATACTGATTAGCCAGTTTCGCTATAAGTGCATCCGCGCGAAGGGGAGAAACCGGTGGCAGGCCCTGTTCATCCGGAGCTACCTCGCCGTAGCGCACTCCTCCGGTGAATCCAGTATAAGTAATATCCTCAAGCGGCATGTTCCTGACATAGCCTTCGGCGACCTCCACCTCCGGCCTGCCGTAGAGCAGAGCCACCTTGCGGGCAACCCTGCTTCTTGCCTGCACGTTT
>Ga0114922_10000769_pt1 | contig 30881 bp, 24 predicted proteins | sample AartaG_FD_100975 | JGI IMG/M metagenome (GOLD analysis project Ga0114922, IMG submission 100975) | Deep subsurface microbial communities from Aarhus Bay to uncover new lineages of life (NeLLi) - Aarhus_00045 metaG | ecosystem: Environmental > Aquatic > Marine > Oceanic > Sediment | place... | reverse complement strand
TGTCAGGTGTGGTATCAGTTATAAAATTCACCTCGTTTGATGTCGTAGGGCCATTGTTGAACCCATCAGTGGAGCCAACCCGTAAATAATATCGGGTTTCTACCGAAAGCCCAATCAGGATCACACTATGGGTGGTCACTAAGCTGGTATCAGTTTTACTCCATAGGTAATTTCCCCAGGTACTGCTATTGTCATCGTATTGTACTACACTGGTACTTGGCTCATCGGTGTGCCATTCGATGACTGCTGTCGTATTTGTTATTGAGGTAACAGTGGGTGGTAATGTAATGACAGGGGGATCAGTGTCAGGACCCTGGTTTATAAAAAAATCATACTCTGCTGAGGGGTTATTGTCAGGAACGATGAAATCGGGAGGACCTACACCACCTGCGTCAGTAGAACCAACCCGTAAATAATATCGGGTTTCTACCGAAAGCCCAATCAGGGTAACACTGTGACTGGTGACCATGCTTGGATCAGTCACTTTATTGCCATAATCGCCCCACGCAATTCCTCCGGTAGTAGTGTCTTGGTATTGCACCTCGCTGTTTCCAGGCTCATCTGTATTCCACTCAATCGTGACGGTTTCATCAGTCATTGAAGTAATCGTTGGAGGGGAGGTAATCTGTGGGGGTTTGGTATCTATTTCAGCAGAATAATCACTTTCAAGGCCTTGAGTATCGTAAGCTTTAACGGCAAAATAGTATGTCTCATTATTGTCTAAATTCCTTAGAGATATTTGGGTAATTTGATTTCCAACATCAATTGGCGGTGGATTTGGAATTGGAAACCAAGAGCTCCCGCCATCATCACTGTATTCAATACCAGCAACATTTAACTGGTAGTAGGGATGCCCAGAGTTAGTATCAAAATAAAACCTATAGCCGGCGGGGGGATCGGTGTTGGGATCCCACTCAAGCGTAATACTTTCCACAGCATAAGTGTGGCTTAAGGTGAAAAAAAACAGAATAGGGAATAATAATATCACCTTCCAGGTCAACAGTATGTTCAGAACTTTTTTCATAATTAACCTATTGTTTGTTCTATGCTTGCACCTATTCCGCCTCTGGCGGACCAGCTCTATATTAATCAATAAGTTTGTTATTTTAGCATAGGAAAAATATTTTTGCATTTAAAACAATACGTTAGTCTCCATTTTACTATGCCCTCTATTAAATCTTTTAAACATGCAAAAATCATGCAAAATGAGAGAGATTATATATTCTTAACATATTTCAAATAGTTATCTTAATTTTAAAAAAATCCTATCCAAGAAATGTGTAATAAAATATACAATATATATGAAATTTATTACACTTTTTTTATTCGGAAAGGATTAATGAGGCCCCTATTCTCTGTATCCAATAATATATACCCACGGACTTACGTTCATGGCATTTGGAAGTAAGGCACTAGCCTGAGGGCTTTTCTGATAGGTTAAGCAAAGTCTCTATTTAAATATTTATTATATACGTACCGCTTTTTCACATTGCTGAATGCTACCTTCTGATAGCTGCTCGTTTAAAATAGTACACCGAAGTCGTGATCAGTATGACAAAGGCACATAATAACGCTAACGGATGGATAGAGTGATATGTAGGCTATACCGGTTATCGGAATCAAGGCATATCTCACAATAGCTTTTTCAAATGGATGTTTATATAAATAGCTCGCAACAGGTGGAGAAAACTTGTAGTAAGCATCTACAATACCACGCCCAATCGGATTGGTTACAAGGTGCCTGTCCCTAAATTCTGTAAGGATTTTTACATGCCTATCCATGTTCGAGCCATAGGCCGCCGTGGCAATAAAGCATCCTCCCCCGCCAGCCCCGGAACCACTAATTGGAGCTCCCTCGTCATTAACTACTCCATGTGGAGCTTCTTCTTCAGGAGCTACTTCATCAGGATCATCAGTGCTACTAACTATATTGGAATAATCGCTTTTGAGTCCCTCAGTATTAAATGCCTTAGCTGCGAAATAATATGTTTTATCATCAGAAAGGCCTGTAACAATGTAAGCTGTCTGGCTTTTGTCAATATTTCCACTGTTATGGCCATAAGGAGGGTCAAAGTCTATTCCCCAATAAATAACATAATGATCAAGATCAGGCTCGGTAATGGCATCCCATCGGAGAGTGACATCTTTAGCATAGATGGAAGTCTGGAAGCAGAGAGATAAAACAGATATGATTAACGCTATTTTCCCAAATGACATAGTGACTAAAATGCTTCTCAGCGCGATAATTCGCAAAAAATATCATACTATCTCTAAGTTTTAATAAAGGGTATTAAACCCCAGGGCAAGCCCTGGACCCGTATTAAGCGGAATGATCTCGCCGCAAGCGGACGGGGTATTAAAAAGCATAATAAATTCAATTAATGAGTGTTAGGTTTTCTTTTACCAAAAATTCATAAAGTAGATAATCTTTAAAAGAATGCATATTTCATCATAACCTATCAGCTATGCTTGCCCCGCCTGCCCTATGGAATGAAGTTGTAGTTGATATTCCATCGGAGTGAAATTTTTCGCAGAAAAGGAGCAAAGTTTACCCCGTTAAATTCACGATAGTGACAGTGTAGCGTATTTCACTGGGGCGAATTTAACTGGGGAGCTATGAGCTATCTCAATACGCACCCCGTTTTTCCAGAACCACAAAGGTAGTTTCATATAAAATATTCAGAATATCCTTGCAAAATGGGCAGAAAAACTTACTAATTCAAGGCTGGGAAACTATCGATTTAGGATTGGAGATTACAGAGTAATATTTGATCTTGAAGAATACGGCATTTCCGTGTTGAGAGCGGGTTACAAAAAAAGAGATTTACAGAAAGTTCTGAATGACAGTCCCCAAAGATTACCGCAAAGCGCCTGCCAGACTGATGGCGGGTAAACCCTCCAAAATGACGGCGGGTAAACCCTCCAAAATGACGGCGGGTAAACTTTTAGCTTAAATCGGTAAAGATCAACGCGACCCTCAAATATGATATAATTTTTAAGTATTTTTTCATGTTAGGGTCTCTTTCTTAGAAACAAAACCAATAATCGATGTCTATATTATGCATTAGATGAGCAATTTTTAATAGCAATAACTCTATACTATAATAACAAATATATCATATTATGCTTTACTTTGCATGTGATAATAAAAAGAAAGCTGGTTTCTATTTAGGCTTATAATTCTCTAACATGTTTTGCTTGGATCTCAAGAAAACTATCATAAATCCCTTCCGGGGATATATTCATCAAGCACAGGCATAATCTCACGTGTAAAAGTTTGGAGTCTCCTATCCGCCTCGTTTAATTCCTCAGAATCGTAGGCTGGCGTGATTAAACGCACCAATGCACCGTCTGTTCTTTGCTTTGTCATTGAATCCCAGAAATTAAAAAACTTTAGTTGGTATGCATTTGTCAACACCCGCCCTCGCTGAAGAAACCAGTAATAGACAAGCTGTTTTTCATCACCCTTCTGCATAAATGCCCCGTTCACCTCCATTGAGACGTTGCCAGTCTTTGAAAGAGCTACAGTAACCTTTTGAGATTGCTTGAAATCCCAGCCGGTTCCTGGGAGACATGTAGCAGGAGAGTGAATTGATTCCCCTTTTCTCTGGCTCTCGTAATAGGCTATATAAAAACTCACATCACTGCCAAGTCGGTTTTTATAATCGATAACTGCATAATCGCTTAGATCTAATGCATCAATATAAATCTGTTCCATGCGCTTCCGAACGCCTAACCACTCCCCCACTTCCAATGGAAACTGATCCAGTCGCTTCTTAATGGGAATCTTTTCTCGAAACTCGATGCACTGAGAAAGAGCGAGTGTTGACCCTAAGAGGATCATGGCAACGATAAAGATCGGCTGAAGGACACCTTTTCTGCACGATCTTTTCTGATATTTCTTGTCCACATCGCTTTTAGACGATGTTGAGATATATTGGTATCTATCTGATGATAGATCAGATGAGTATGGGGGTAATTTGCTTAAAAACCACATCTCGAGCAAAAGGATAGGAATGCAGAACATGAATATCAGCCAACCGGAGAATCCGTGAAAGAATCCTTCAGCTACCTTCGCACCCCAAACCTCATAAAGGATGCTGGTTACGGTAATGCGCAGGCTGTTGGTAAGAATGGCCAGAGGCACTGTAGAGACTAATAGAATAACCCGTTTCCAAAAATGTGCCCGGAAGAGGTAAACTAAAAAAAGACCCAAAACAATAAGAGAAATCAGAGAGTGCAACCCGCTGCAAGCCTCGACAACCTGTAACTGTGTAAACCCAAGGTCTATTATATTTCCCTCCCGGTGAACTGGCAGCCCATAAAGATTTATCATAGCCACACCAAGTTGAGATGAGATTAATCTGAGCTTCAGTGTGAGCTTTGTATATATAAAATTGGGGAAGGGAAACATGGTTAAAATAAAAATGAAGGCAAAGGCGATAGTATTAAGTTTCTGCCAGCCCAGATGCAGCCAGCAAAGCCCTACCAGGACAAACCAGATGGAGAGATAAAGTGTTAGATACTCCCCGCCCAGTTCTCCCAGCCAAAAGAGAATGAGACCGAACGTGAGTGGTACCAAGCCTTTCCAAGAAGGCGCAGAAGGAAGAGAAATTAAAGCTCCTCTCTTGTCCCAAATAATATAAAGAACCACAAATGGAATCAGATAGGCATAACTATAAGCATCCCTTGCCCAGTCCTTTGTGACCAGCCAAGTTAAAGAGGAGTAATAAATGCCCAACAACAAAAGCGCATATAGTGACAGCTTTACCCAACTAACTGGCTTAATGATTGATAATGCTATCAATTAATAGTCCCCTGTTAAAATATTGAATTCAATATAATTTTCCAGATCCTTTGAGAAACCCTGCCATCCCATTTTGGAGGCACAGATACATTTTTCCCTCTGCTTTCAATGCTTGTCCTGTAAGCTCTCAGGATCGATTCTTTCTTTGTTCCAGCCAGAATATTTGTGCCCATTTCAATAGTAATCGGTCTCTCTGTATTCTCCCGCAAGGTAACACACGGCACACCAAGGGCAGTAGTTTCCTCTTGCAGTCCTCCGCTGTCGGTCATTACAAAAGTAGCGTCCTTCCATAGAAATAATGATTCCTTAAAGCACAGGGGTGGCAGAAGGATAATATTTTTAGAAAGTCTGATATTGAATTTTTTCATCATTTTCTGGGTTCTCGGGTGTGCAGGAAATAATATTGGCGTTTTATCGGCAATCTGATTCAATGCCATAACAATCTCATCAAAGGTTTCCTTAAAATCTACATTTGAAGGTCGATGGAGGGTAAGAAAAATATAATCTTGCCTTTCCTGTTTAAGACTAAATGTGGAAAAACGTTTGCCATTATCGCTCTCAAGTTTTCTGGCCTGATACAAAAGGTTATCGATCATCACATTTCCGACAAAATGGATGCTGTCCTCCTGCTTTCCCTCCTTCAGAAGATTTTTCATTCCGCTCTCTTCAGTCACAAAAAAATAATCTGATATGGAATCGGTCACCATCCGGTTAATCTCTTCAGGCATGGTTAGATCAAAACTCCTCAGTCCTGCTTCTACATGGGCAACCTTGACCAAGAGTTTTTTAGCCACAATGCTGCATGCCAAGGTGGAATTCACATCACCCACTACAATGACCAGATCCGGTTTTTCCTTCTCACAGAGCTCCTCAAAAGACACCATTATTTTGGCTGTTTGAACTGCATGAGAACCAGAGCCGGCATTCAGGAAAAAGTGTGGTTCAGGAATCTCCAGGTCATCAAAAAAAACTTGAGACATTTCATAGTCGTAATGCTGGCCTGTATGGACAATCTTGCATTCCACTTGCCCATATCTAAGTGCTTCTCTAAAAATCGGTGCTATCTTCATAAAATTTGGACGGGCACCTGCAATCAAAAGAGCCTTCATAATCTTTTGTCCATGTCTATATTTTTAATACCATTCAGTGGATACACTGCAGCCTTTTACTGCCGTTAGAGTAAGTGCCAATTTCCTTCACTTAACTTACATAGAAGAGAAAGGCAGGTAACAAAGAAGCCAAGCTATCTTGAAATACTCTCTTCCCACCCACTTAAGATCATACGGGGTAATAAACCAGAACATCCCATGCCTCTTCTCGTAGCGCGTCGGCACAAAATAAAGCCTGTAATTTTTCCCATCAAAAACTTTTTCCGCGATAATTTTGATTCTTCTCATATGATAGCGTGAGCTGACAATGATTGCCGATCGAAAACCGCAATTATCAATGATGTTTTTCGCCTCCACTATTTCCTTATGTGTATTTTCATATAAGATCCGTCGATAATTCTTTTCCTGAATTAGGTTGATCTTATGCGTGCTTGGATAGTCAATAGGAACCAGTTTGCTTTCGTTCGCAACCTTCAAAATCTTGTGGTATGCGGGAATAATGAGCCAATCAGCAAGACCTTGCCCAATCAGGCCATCTACCTCTTTTTTTCTGTCCTTGAAATCAGGACCCGATAGAAGGATTATTGCGTTGGATCTTTTGGGAATATCCGAGTAAGCGAGATAACGGGGGGCATAAAAACTAATCCCAATAAGAACTACGGCAACTGCAATAATGAATCCAATCCATTTTCTATAGATCACGGTAAACTTGTTTTGGCCCAGCATGTAAAGATATTCTGGCCTCTAACCCTTCAATTAACATTAGAAGAATATCTTTCAATCAACTCTTTGGTCTCGGCGATATGCTGCCTGTTAGAGGCACCAAAAACAATGGATTGTATCGCCGTATTTTCACAGACATACTGTACTGCCTCTTTGGGTGCAATAGCTCCGGATGCTAAGATGGACATTGCAATCGGCCGAAAGTTTTTTTCACTAAGGGTTCTTTCATAAGATTTTTTATCTGGATTCATGAAGTAACCTGCTTTATTGATTGCTGAGCATACAACAGGATTTTCAATTCCGCAATCGAGCAAAAATTCAACCAGCCTGGGCATATTCATAGTCACAAAACCAGGTTCAACACCAAATTTTTTTTTGATATAGTCCGCAAAGGCCAGAAAGACATCTTTTACACCAAAACCGAGCAGAAGATCAGTAACAATGTTTTGAAGAAATATGACTTTCACGTTCAAATCACGAAAAATTTTCATCTCGATATCAACCAGCAGTTGCATCACCTTGATCATATCCTTTTCAAAAAGAGACAGCCCTCCCTTTGTCAACATGCCAATGATTTCACTTGCGCTCGAATCCGTCATGATGGTTTCCCTCAGAGCGCCAAAAATTCCCTTTTCGCCCACGGCATTGGCATATTTGTGAGCATAGGGCAACGAAGGGTAAAACCACATATCCGGGTATTTATCCTTATTGTCGCGGAAATAATCACAGACCTCTTTGGCTCGCTCATTTGTGTTGAGCATAAACGCCCTTATCCCACAGTCGTAGGCCACATCCATGACATCGGTGATGGCCTTTCGGTCCCTAAATTTTTCTGCAAGGGCCCGTGCCTTTTCCTCAGACATATGATTTATGCCGAAAAACTGGTTGTCTCCAAAAATAGCTCTATGAAGCATGGTGATGTCTCCAAAAAGAAACACATTTTTTCCAAAAGGAGTTTGATTCTTTCTCATTTGGCGCCCCACCTGTAATTGGCTGTGCCCCCACTTCTCTTGACAATTCACCGGCTGCGTCCCTCGTGATCTGCGCCATCACTACATCGGTCATGAATGCGTCGGAGAATCCACAAACGTCCCCGGTTTGGCCCTTTTCAATACAATCCACAAAGTAATCCAATTGTCTGGAGAATTCGTTCCCCCGCACATAATAGCGGACAGGTTCTGCAAAATCGGTGATATACCGCGTGTTCCAGCCGTTGTGAAATCCACTGCCGGGATCTTTGTCCCTCAAATAGATTTTGTAGGCGTGTTTATCAGCGATAATTTTCCCCTTGGTACCGAAAATGGTGAAAATATTGGCTGGTTTACGGTAGCTCTCATCACTCCAGTTGGCCCTGATAGTGCCGCTAAAGCCACGATTGTAAACAAAGGTAGACATAACCTGGTCTTCCACTTGGGAAGAATAGATGCTTTGCATGACACTGCCCATGACCCGATCTGGTTTACCAAAAAGATAAAGAACCAGGTCGATACAATGACTGGCAAATTCATACATACACCCACCACCTGTGTTTTTTTTGCCTCGCCAGTTGGTTTTTGCATCCTTCAATATTGTGGCCCCGTACATCTCTGAACTGAAACTCTTGACATCGCCGATAATCCTGCTATCAAGGAGTTTCTTAACCTCCATGAAAACTTCGTTGAAACGGTTCACGTAGCCGACCTGGTTGACCACCGATTTGCCTTCAAGACATGAAAGGATTTCCTGCCCTTCAACCTCTGTCAGGGCAAGCGGCTTTTCAGTAAATGTGTGAATGTTCTTATCCACGGCAAATTTGATGATCTCCGCATGTGAATCACTTGGAGTTGAGACCACCACGAAGTCTATATTTTCTTCTGCCATCATTTTTTTGTGATCAGAATATGTCTTGATGTCAACATACTTCTTCAGGATATTTAACATGGTACTTGATTGATCACATACTGCGGCAATTTCTACTGAAGGATGGGTATTGAGTATAGAAAAATGGGTTATTCCCATTCTTCCGAATCCTATGAAACCTGCTTTAAGCATTAATTAACTACTCCTTGCTGATATTTTACGCCTAACAACTCGGCCTTAATCAGTTCGTATGCGTCTCTGCCTTTAGTCAAAAGGAACTTATCAGGCGTTTTCCTCTGTATCTCTTCCATAAAATCCGTTACAAAGGCCGCATCCAAATTTTTCTTGTGAACCATCCTCCCATTTGAGATTAGGTACTTGTCTACATCAAGAAGTTCGTCCTGATATATGGAGATTGTCGGAATGCCTAATACAGCAGCTTCTCTTGTCATGGTGCCACCTGCCCCGATGAAGAGATCACAATTTTTCATTATATCTGCAAGGCTGATCGATCTTTCTGGTACTGTAATACCAGTGAATTTCTCCTGCCTGTAATAATTCTCCTGAGCCTCGCCCCGTGGCAGCACCACAATTCTAAATTTGTCCTTAAGATCTATCAACAGATCGTCAATAAAATTGCGTGCTCCCCTATAATATTGCGCTGTCCATGGCTCCGGCCTGATGAAGACCACTTTTTTCTTTTCTCTGGCTTCAATTCCGGCGTTAATGGAATTTTTTAGCCCGTAATGCCAAAGATAGATGCCTTCCTTGACTCCCGGGTATTTAATAATTTTTGCCTCCTTTGCCCATTGCCGTTGAACCTTTTTTATGTCTAAAAATTCCGGCACCATAATCTGGTCAGCAAAGATAAATGAAATCCGATTTCCAGCAGCATGCTCATTATCGTTCAAATAGATGCTCCGGATACCTAAAAGCCATGCGACCACCGGGGAATAAAATGAACTATGTGAAATGGCAACATCAATGCCTTTGTTCTTCAAGAAACCATAAAGTTGCCAGATTCGCACTATAAAGCCTAAAGTTTTCTTCAGTTTATTTTGCCCATAATGCTTGCCAATAACCTGATATGGAACACTTAAGAGATCTAATAATTCGATAGTGTTGGCGAGAGAACGACACGTTAGGAGAAGTTCGTGCTCACGTCGTAAGTCCCTGACCATGTCTGCAAAAAAATTCACATGAGGTGAGTTGGTAAAATCAATCCAGATTTTCATGTTTTTAATCCTCTAAACCCACCCTAGATTCATTAACCATTCATGCGTAGAAACCATTACACAGCTTCATAAGACCGTCACAACAGCAATAATATTCTATAATTTCCAACATGCTTAATAGCCTACAAGCAGATCTGTTTTAACCTTTTGGATATCATATTTCTACTTTCGTTTCTCCAAAATTTCATCATATATGCCCCTAATCCGTTTGGCGATGTTCTCAATATCCATCGCCTCAACGCATTGACTATTATCCATTAACGCCCTGTGCTTTATTCTGGAAAGAATCGTGGTCACGGCATCTGCAATGGTCTTTGGATCTCTATCTGGGACCACCGCTCCAAATTCCACTAACGCTGCCCACTCCTTCACGTCGCCGACGTCGACAGAAACAAACGGGAGTTTGGCCGCTATTGCTTCTTTTATGACCATGGGAGAGCCTTCGGATAAGGATGTCAGGAGCATAAGATCGCAGTTCCAGTAGAGCTCTCGTACATTTGTCCGATCGATATTCACCAGATGAACTTCCTCTACTTTGTTCCCTCTCCTTTCCAGCTCCTTACATACAGCCTGAAATAGGTTGTAGTTCTTTTCTTTTCTTGTTGGATCAGAAGGGAACAGTACCTTAAGCTTGCCGGGTATTATCGGACTTGGCTTTTTTCCGTAAGACAATGGGAGCGCGAAATCTTGCACCTTTATACCACACGGGATCACTGCACCATACCCCAGAGACTCTTTGAGCTTCTGCGAGACAACTATTACCTTTGATGCGAGTGGTGCCAATAATTTTGACACGTGCTTGGTCGGATTCACCAACAAATCTGAGCCATGAAATGTGACAACTACGGGAGCACGGACGAAGAGCGTAGAAACCAGCGTCAATCCGAAATGGGCATGGACAATGTCATACCCTCCTTTCTTAACGAAAGCAGGCAGGCGTAGCATTTCTAAAAAGTACTCTCCTTTAGGCCTGTCTCCCTCGATTACGCGAACGTCTACGATGAGATCAGGGCAATGCTCTCGCAACGAGTCAACCTGTTCCTTGACGAAGGTACTCATAAAAGGCCTCTCGGCGGTGGGGTACAGGTTAGTCACTACCAATACTCTCAATGCTTCCTTATCCACATTTCGCTCATAATTATTACTTTCTCGCAAAAGCCGCATCGAGCCTCTCACTGAGTTCCTTATGATATAACTCAAATCTGAATTCATCATGAAGTTTCATTGCGTTTGACTTGTATTTTTCATGATTATTCACAATTTTCTGTATAGCCAGGAGGATCTCCAAAGGGTTGTATATACAAACAACGGCTTGTCTTCCTTCGATGAGTTCAGTATAGCCTGGTAGTTTTCTGACTATTACAGGATCCCCTACTTTTAAATGATGGAAGATTTTTCCACCTGATAAATCGCTATATATAGATTTTTGTCATAACTCTCACCTAGAGGTCCATGAATCATTATTCCGATGTCACAAGATGGATAAACTATATCAAGGTGATCGAAGGGGGCTGGATCGTCGCTCAAGAAAATTTTTTGTTGAGGTATTCCCGCCATGGAGTTGAAGAGAATATCGAAGTGTAGTTAACGAAGCAATTAAGTATTCCTTTGTATTTTCTGTTTTCCGTATCAACATGCATACTTTTATTTTTACCTTTGAATATCTGTCTATTGATTCTTTTCTTCCTTTTTAAAGGTTTATCTATAGCTTTTTCTATTTTCGCGAAATATATCTTCTGTAAAAGCTAACTACATATTCACTAAGCCTCCTTTATTTGGATTTTTATGTTCTTAGTACTTACCGGTACAGTAACAACTAGAGTATTCTCATTAGAGATTGAGTAGCAATCTTCTGTACCTAGGACAACTTTCTTGGTTTCACACTCAACTCGTTTCGTTATTAAATTATTTGGAATTTTAACTTTCAAGGTTATTTCAGGATAACCAAATCTTTGATGATCTAAGATGGAACTTATTGTAACCATTATCTCATTCTGATTATGAATACAATTGACCCGGGTTGTCTCCCGGGCCTCACAGTACCTGGCAATTTCGCTCAATGTGGTTATCCAGAGGAGGTCTTTGGTTCTTTGATCATAGGCATATCTTAAAACGTTCTCAAAAATGTATTTTATAGCTTCTGCGTGTTCAAATGGATAAAACATAGGATCACTAAGAACAAGATTAAAGACTAAATGATTTTCAATTGCTTTATTGATATTATCCATTGCACGTTTGTAATAATCGTATCCTCGCCCTCTAGTAAGATATAGACTGCCATTAATGTTCCATATCCCTTCTTCTTTTCGCTCTGGATAGGTCATTTTGTTAAGTCCTCCCTGATACGCAATTATTCCCGATGAAGCCAAAATATCAAGATAGCAATCAGCAAGCCCACCTGGAAAAACCATTGACCGTGGGGTTAGGCCATATTTCCTCATGACTTTAATACATTCTTCCAATTCACTTCTAGCAAGTTCAGTGCTACAACTTGGATGTGAGAAATCTATGTGACTAAATGAATGAGTTCCGATTTCTTGACTTATAGGGCTATTTATTATTTTATTTATCAAATCGGGTGCATACCACAAAGGCTCTTTTTCAACATTGCTACAAGGGTCATTTTGATACCAGTCACCACTTAGCCAATCCCACATATGATGTCTTTCATAAAAACCGTTTGGTCTCGGCATATTATGGTGTGCTAAGCCGGTTGTATGTCTCTTACATTCTTGAAGAAATAAGTGACCTACCACAGCCCATGTAATCGGAATAGAATACTGTTCAGAAAGCTCCAACAAAATATGTGCGTTTTTTCTACCCAGTGGGGGGAAATCAGAGCGATATTTTTTATTTTTACCATACCTCCATCCCCATGCTAATTCGAGTGTAGTCGACACACAAAACGCACCTTTCCTGTCATATTTAAAAGGAACAATCTCCACGCCTTCAAACAATTTTGATGTGGGTCTCGTTCCTATATATGGGATTCGTGCAAACCGATGATAAAGATAGGTGATTAAATCGTCCACACACTCGGGTAATTTATACCGATTTTCATAATACCAACGCCGCAGAAAAAAAGCTTTACTATCCAATTTTATCTTCCTTCAATAATTTTTCTCATAATCTGCTTTGTTCACTCTCTTTTCCAGCTCCTTACATACAGCCTGAAACAGACTGTAGTTCTTTACTTTTCTTGCCGGATCAGATGGAAACAATACCTTAAGCTCGCCGGGCATTTTCGGGCTTGGCCTATTTCCGAGACACGATGGCCGTGCAAACTTTTTCACATCTATACCGCAAGGAATCACCTCTCCATAGCCAAGAGAATCTTTCAACCTCTGTGCGACAACTATTACTTTCGATGCCCTGGAAGAGGCAATCGCCCGAAACGGATTCCCGGAGATCTTCAACACGGATCAGGGCAGACAGTTCACGGCAGAGGCCTTCACGGAGAGTCTCCGTTTACGCAGCACTGCCATCAGCAGGGACGACAAGGGCCGGTAGATGGTTAAAGGTTTTGCCAAGCGTCATCAGAATCAACTGCCCAGGCATCTCCATCTGCATCCCCTAAGGTAAGATACCAATTCTTAATATCTCCGATAAATTCTCTATCAAATAGCCCTTCCCAATTTTTGACCATGAACCACAACGGACTCGGCTTTCTTATGAAACCCATTTTTCTTAGCCATTTTGCAAACGGCGGGTAAGTGCAAACGATTTCTATATAATTAGCTCTAACCCTAACAAATTCTTGTATGCCTTTTTGTATCAATGCACCAAAGACCTCGGGCTTTTCAGGGTTGGCTAAAATGTCAACAATTTTTCCGCGCACCTCGCCTTCAGATCTCTCAATCTTTAGGACGATATAGCCGAACAATTGTTTTGTTTTGTCCGCAGCGGCAAAAATTCTGTAATTATTAAAGGGCTTATCAACAAATTTCCAATTCAGATATTTCTCACCTCTCGCCACAATGAAACCAAAATGCGTTGATATTTTTTCAAAAAACTTATCAAACTCATCATTGAACCTTTCAACCTGAAAAATATCAACCACATCATTAAGATTCACGTTTCTACAAATTTCTAAGGCCCTCAAAAGAACTTTTCCTCCCAACAGGACAAGTTTCCGAACGATTTTATTTTTGAATTTTCTTTTAATTAAGGGGCTCGGATCGAACATCTTAAAATAGGCATAAAACTTAGGGACATCCATCCACCCACTTTTCTTATAAAGCTTGTAGTTAGGCTCATTAAACCATAGCGCTCCAGAAAATTCTGAAGCTTGTTTCGTCACTCCCTCAAGGAGTACTTTCCCCAGTCCTTTTCCCCTGTAATCCATTGATAGCAAATCATCATGGGCCAGATAGCCCATTACTTCACGGCCATTGACATGGAACCTTAACGGCATGTGACCATGCATTCCGATCACTTTCCGCTGCTCGAGAAGCAGGAAATACCTGTTTTTAAGGGTAGAAGGGTTCCCCGTAGTAAGCCAATCAAAAAGAATTCTTCTCTGGGGTAAATAATCATCCGGAAATCGCTCCTCCCACAAGGAAGTCACGTCTTTCATAAACTTCTCCTCCAGGGCGACCACCCTAAAATCTTTTACCATACTCTATTTCTCCCACTTCCATCGGTTGCTGATCATTTCTTCCCCATACCTCGGGAAGAAGAATTTGCTTATATACCACCACTTACACTTAGCACCCATAATCAGTTATAATAGAGCCAGCCCACATAAGTCCCATCATGTTTTCCGAAAAATGATTCATAGGCCCAACCATATCTCGGGGTATATAGATCATTTATGCTTATTTTGGATCTCTCTCATGTTCTACGTGTTAAGTTTTTCCTGAGGACGTCGAAACCTGCTAAGGCGTAAGAAAGCTGGGGAATGTTGTCATTGTCGGGCATTCGCAGAGTAGCCAGATCGTAGAGGTTTGTTGCCGTATTGATATTAACCCAGCCGACACGATTGGTTCGTCCAGTAGCATAACCAGCCGCCTGAAGCATTTCTTTTTCCCTGGGAGAGTAATTCCCGTTTGGATAGCCAAAATGGATAATGGGTTCGTCGAGCTTGCATTCAAGCATATGCTTACTCTCGACAATTTCCTTCCAGGCCATGTCATCGGGACAGTTAGTCAGGATTTGATGAGTTACCGAATGTGATCCAAATTCCACTAACCCGGTCTTTCGAAGACGGTACACTTCATCCCAACTCAAGGCACATCTTTCAGGATACTCCTTTTCTGGATCATAGGCAAAACGGTCATGCAGTACCTTGAAGAATTCATGACTGGGCAGACGTTTGAGCGGCTGAGGATCTCCACACTTTTCCTTGACGGCCAACCACCAGAATCTACGTGAAGTGCCTATAATCCCTGCGGTGAGATAGATCAGTATCGGGAAACTGTATTTAACCAAAACGGCTATGAGTTCAACATTCGCTTTCCATCCGTCATCAAGAGTAACAACAAGGGGACGGGGCGGAAGGATTGATCGATCTCTCTCCCTGACTGCTTTGATAAAAAGGGCAAAGGAAATAGGATCAAAGTGTTGTTTCAGCCATGACACGTGACTCTCGAATAAAGACCGGGTAGGGTTATGATAGCAGAGCATGACCACTTTTCTGTGGCTGGTGAAACGGGAAACCGCCAATGGAAGACCTGTAAGCCCAATTGCAGTTTTCGCCTTATTAAATGCTGAAAAAAGGATTTCTTTCATACCTCACATCATAATTTCTCATATCGATCCGTCTATTGAACACTCAATGTCTCATCATACGCGCGGCCAATACATTTGGCGATGTTCTCAATGTCCATCGCCTCAACGCATTTACTATTATCCATTAACGCCCTGTGGTTTATTCTGGAAAGAGTCATGGTCACGGCATCTGCAATGGTCTTTTGGTCTCTGTCTGGCACCACCACTCCAAATTCCACTAACTCTGCCCATTCCTTTACATTACCCACATCGACGGAAACAAACGGGAGTTTGGCCGCTATGGCTTCTTTTACAACAGTTGGAGAGCCCTCGGATAAGGACGTCAGAAGCATAACATCACAATTCCAGTAGATTTCCATGACCTTTGCCCGTTCGATATTCACCAGATGAATTTCCTCTGCTTTGTTCCCTCTCTTTTCCAGATCCCTACATACAGCCTGAAACAGGCTGTAGTTCTTTTCTTTTCTTGTTGGATCAGAAGGGAACAATACCTTAAGCTCGCCGGGCATTTTCTGGCTTGGCCTATTTCAGAGACACGATGGCAGTGCAAACTTTTTCACATCTATACCGCAAGGAATCACCTCTCCATAGCCAAGATGCTCCTTCAGTCTCTGAGCGACGACTATTACCTTTGATGCCATTGGTGCCAAAAGTCTGGATATGTGCTTTGTCGGATTCACTAACAGGTCTGAGCCATGAAATGTGACAACTACGGGAGCACTGATGAGTAGTGTAGAAATCAGCGTTAATCCAAAATGGGCATGGACGATGTCATATCTGCCTTTCTTTACAACAGCTGGCAGGCGAAGCATCTCTTTCAGGTACGGCCATCTTGGCCTTTCCCCTTCAATTACGTGAACGTCTATGGTCAGATCAGTATAGTATTCCCGCATAGACTCAACCTGTTCTTAGACAAAGGTGCTCATGAAAGGCCGCTTCGGCGTTGGATAAAGGTTGGTCACTACCAATATTTTCAATGCTTCCTCAACATTATTTCGCCCATAAATTATGGCTTTCCAGCAGAACCCGTATCGAGCCTTTTGCTAAGTTTCGCATGATATGATTCAAACCTGAATTCTTCGTGAAGCTTCAGTGCGTTCAATCTGTATTGTTCATGCTTGTTTATTATCCTTTTTATCGCCGGCAGAATATCCAAAGGCCCATTTATGCAAGCACCGGCGTGCCTTCCTTCGATAAGCTCCTGATATCCGGGCAAATTTTTGATAATAACTGGAACACCAACTTTTAAGTGATGGAATATCTTCCCAACTGACAAATCGCTGTAGTAATGATTTTGATAAAAATCCTTGCCTGCAGCCCCGTGAACCATTATTCCAATATCGCAGGAGGAATAGACCATGTCCAGTTGATCAAAAGGGACAGGATCATCGTTAAGGAAAATCTTCCTGTTCAGGTATTTCTCCGGTATTGAAAACACGCAACCGGGATAAGGGCGTTGATGGGTATGAAGAACAAGCATGAAATTGTCGGGCCATTCCGGAATTGACTGGAAAATATCCTTCACGTACAACTCTGGCGCAAATAACCCTCCCGCATGCAGGATAATGACTTTGTCCCGCGGAATATTGAATTTATCGTTAAAGTAATAGTTACGGACTATTTCACCTCGTCCGATTTGCGAATTCGGAATGGAAATCATCGTCCTCGCATCAAGCTTGTTTTCCTTCTGCAAGATTTTACACCTTATCTCCCCGAAATCCACCGTACACAATGCATGTTGGTTGCATTGCCTTTCTGCCCGTTTAAGTATTCTAAGCCCGAAATTATCGAGATCCTTTTCAATATACAACTCTAAAGACCAGTAAATAAGGGTTCCCTTCTTTTTCACTGAAAGGGAGTGAGCTGCGATCAAGGAGCCGGGGTCACCGCCAATGAAGACTTCATTCTCTCCACACTTGTTCTTTAAGAGACATGCCGCAATGAAGTAATAATTGCGAAACAGGCAGTCAATCCCATCCCCAAAAGTGCTCAGCCGTTTCAGACCAACTTTTCTCAGTGATCTGAAAAAAGTCTTAATTACAAAAAGAATATACTTGGCAGTGCTGGGATATCGGATACCCACCAAGGTATATATATCCTCCAGGTCTGTTGGATATTTCTCGATTCTTTTATCCGCATACTGATAAACCCTTATCTTATAGCCTTCCTCATGGAAAAGCCGTATAGAATTCCGCCACGGTGTTAAAGAGAATATTGAAGTATAGTTAACAAAGTAGTTAATTACTCCTTTGCATTGCCGATTTACCATTTGTACTTCCATTATTTAATTTTTTCTTTTGAAAATCTGTGCATTGGATATTGATATTTTTTTTGTATCGTGCTTATTCAGTTTTGAATTCTAAGTCCTGTCGGGGGTTTTGGTCTAGGATGCTCATATGCTCCAATGTCAAACCCAGACCCAAATGGTCGAGTTGTGCCGTAATAATCCTGCGTGAATGTCCCAGAGAGGTCATACCCAGCGTCAATAGCGTCTGAACCTGCTCCTGTTCTGTAATTATCACTCCCGACTGAGACAAATAATGGGTCTGTATTTTCTGCCGTTGCGTCCCAAGAGCTTTTTACTTCTGCTTGGCTATAATTAACACCATTAATTTCATAGAAATTTGAGCTTCCTGAACTATAGATCAAATTATTGCTGTGATCTACAAGTGCTTCATCAGCAACGTCATCATACTTCATTACCGTTAACGCACTGGTGCTGTAAAATATATTGTTTTTTAGAACAATCGGGGTTCCTGTGCCAGCAGAGCCATTAATTTCAAATGCACGACCTATACCAGAAGGATTGTGATAGATAGTGTTGTTATAAATTTGGATATTACTTGTGGTTAAATCCCGCGTGATAAAAATACTCCAATTGCTGTTGTCGTAGAATATATTATTATAAATAAGAGCCGTTGTATTCAATGGCGTAGAATCGTAATTGGCTCCGATAACCAGCCCTGTACCAGTGGCATCATGTATTATATTTCGTCTGATTGTTATATTGTCTGGTTCATCGCCTGAAGCTTTATTTCCAATATTAATATTGGGACTCCCTCCATACAGTTCGCAGTCTTCAACTAATATCGTATCAATATCATTTGTAAGATAAATACAATGAGGATGGCTTGTACCATCTTGCCCACAATCATAAACCGTACATCGTTGTATGTTTATATTTGACGCTGTGCGTCCCTCTCCTGACGGATAAACACAAATTCCTTCATGGCCTATATTATATACCGTGCAATCTGAGATAGTTACTGTGTCAACATCAACATTAGCATATGTTCCAGCCACAAAAATCGCATAATTCCACTGCATAGGGTTAGTTGGCATAGAACTATTATGGACAACGCAATCATTAATTAGGATATTGCTTATGTCAGACGTTGCACCATAAGTGGATATTCCAGAATAGCTATATCCCCCCATATCAACTTCGATCCCCTTAATGGTAACATTACTCGAATCTAAAAATATAACATTATTGCCAGTACCGCCACCACCTATCATTTCAAATGTAGCTCTTGTTCCAGAGCCGTAAGTTGAACCATCATAGGTAACGCCAGCAGTAGTATTCAATAAGGGACCACTGGAACCTGTCCATGTGTCACCTGAATCAAAATATACAATATCGCTGTTTGACAATATTGCTGATCCTGTCCACCCAGTCAAACCTGGACAATGCGCCCATGCTGTTCCATCAGATGTTCCGGCAGCATTATCATCACCACCTGATTTGACATAGTATACCGACCCTGCCCATACTGGCAATGCAAAGGTGAGAATTAAAAAGGCTAAACATAATTTACTTAATAATAATCTTTTTATTGTTTTTTCCATATTACACTCCTATATTTTTTTATTCAGATATTTCTAATTTTTTGGATCAAAATATCTGTTGCAATTTAAATAGACCTCCTATTTTTATCAGATAACTAGCTTCTATTTTTCAACTGAGTTTAGAAAATACGCAGATTCCATGCCATAAGAGCACTAGGTCATTCATCAAATCGGTCAGCTACCTGTATTTATTTAATTTTCACAATAATTAGTATTGGGGCATAATCGTAATTCAGATGACGATTTTGTAATAATGTGTACAAAAAATAGTATTCGAGTGCCTTAAAATGCAAAATTACATGCTTTACCAACAGCACTATAGAGAGAATTTATTGGAAATGTGGATGAAATAAAACTTTTATATTTAGTTACTTATCACCCGATGGTCAAATCAGGCCTTGCGTCTCATACTAGATTTAAACATGAGTGATTATGCTCCCTTGTTCCAATCCAAAATAGTTGGAAATCTGAAAAAGTTTTCGGAACAAGCGATAGAATACGTTGCTCGGCCTGATCCGGTATCTTCTGCAAAACATAAGATAAAACATTGGAAGGCGAAAATCTTTCACTGTCTCGACATTGCTTCGATAACGGTCATAGTATTCTCCAAGGCCTGAAGTCAGACAGGTCCCCAGTAGTTGAACAATAAGCTTCATCCACGCCTTTTCCCCGCAATAATTCTTTATGTCTCTTTTATATTTGTTTATGATGTAATGCAATCCTTGAACATGCTTGGTCGCACTTCCTGAAATCGCATCATGACTACCTACGTAATAAATCATCAAAGGCTCCTTAAGATGCGTGATCTTGCAATATTTGGCAAGGCGTATTGAGGTATCCCATTCCTGAAACGAAGGTATCTGATCGTCCAGGTAGCCGATTTTCTCCAATGCCTTTTTTGAGGTTATTATAGTTGGGTAGAGCGGGCCAGGTGACTGAAGCAGGGTAGCATATTGATCTTCCCCTTCCAAAACAGGCAACAGACGGATGTTCTTTATACCTTTGGCCTTATCATAACGATATGCATTGCAGTATACAAAGTTCCATGGATCATAATCCGCATTCGCTAATACAGAAACCTGTTTCTCAAGTTTATCCGGCAACCATTCATCATCTGAATCGTTAAATGCTATCCAGTCACCCTTTGCCTCAAGTATGCCCCTGTTGCGCGCAGTTTGCGCTCCTGAATTTTTTTCAAGAACAACACATCGGACTCTAGAATCAGGATAGCTTCTAACAATAGACACGGTGTTGTCCCTAGAGCAATCATCGACTACAATTACCTCTAAATCTTTATAAGTTTGTGCTAAAACAGAGTCTAGACAATAGGTTATCGTATTCTGACGATTAAATGTTGGTATTACAACTGATATCAGTTTATTATGCTTCATAAATCTTACCACATTTTTTACTTTAAGAACTGGGCAGACTTCTAACGAAATGCCGCTGTTTCTGCAATGATGGTTTCAATTTATTTTAATACTCTCGGGCTCACTCCATTCGCGCTGCCCTGCTACAGAAGTAACAATACCAGATCAAAGACCAAATTACATTAAAATACCATCTGTTAGCAATAATGTTATCTGTCATAGAATTTAAGAAAAATGCGACAATGACCCCCTGACCAGCAAGGGTTATAGCAAGAGCATTGTTGTCCTCAATTATCATGTTTCGGTTTTTATACCAATACATTAATAGTCCAATAATAAGAACCGGATAAGCCAATCCACCGATTAAGCCATAACTGACGGCAAAGGCTAAATAATCGTTATGTGGATTAGATTTCACTTTGTCGCCGACCGTTAAGGTAAGCCCAACACCTTCTGGATGTTCAAAGAAATATTCAATGGCACGCGACCATAAAAAAAACCTGTCAGTATTCGCATCAACAACACGATGTTCGTACCGTTTACCAAGGTACTTCTTTATACTATGTGGAGAAAAATTGTATATCAGTAATATTATGCAGCATATAGTAGCCACTGACAAAATCAATTTTGTTATCCTGATTCTACGGGCCTGAGTGTAATATATTGTTAACAAACCGCAAAGACACGAAAAAATGCTTCCAAAACTGCCTGTGGAAAGCAAAAGATAAATGTTCGCGGTCAGACACGCGCCTGCAACCAACCTATACAGAGCCTTGACCTGTAAGATTATTATAGCAGTTGAAGCACAGATTAAGGCGGCTAGTATAAATCCCACTCCGGTTCTTGTGAAGTCTACAATAACCTTGCCTAGACTGTATTGTACAAAACCCTGAACAAAAGCCTCACCGTGTAATGAAGCTTCCCATACATTAGCCACAGTACCGAAAAATTTTGCTGAAATTAGTATCAATGTAGATGGGAAAATCAAACAAAATAACAGACCTTGAAGGTTCGATGCATGATCGCGACTGTCCTTCATTTTCAGGAAAGCCAAAGGCAAAAACAGCAAAGGCCCCAAAAAAAAATTGTATAAATATGTTCCTTGACTTGCTATGTTTCTAACAACGTCGCCAGATATCCAGTTGATCGAACTGGTAAAAAAGCCAAGTAAAACCAGACCGGCTGACACTTTAATCCATTTAGGAAGCATATAAAAATCCCTACAGATGAAAACCGCAAACCAAAGAGCAAATATGAGGTTGCATGGGAACATTTTATTGGAAATATAAATAGGAGTTGCTGCTGAAACCATGACAAGGAAGATCCAGGGCCGATAGGACTTTCGCCATAAAAGAGTAATAAAAACTGAAAAGAGCAGAAAAGAAATATAGAAGGCATAGGATTTACCAAGAAAAATAGAAACACTGATGATTGACATGCCCAAAATAAAGGCAATGAAAGAGGTTCTTCCCTGAACCTCTTGAAAATCGAAAGCGTGTGTATTGTCTGAATTATCAGAATAATAAAGCATGTTAACCACAAGCCTTTAAATCTCTGATATTGCTTTTTCTTGTTGTGTCAAAATAATTAGATCCACATAAGCGGCTAAGGTCCTGGCAGCGCGGCCGAGCAGAGAACCTACTGCGACCGCGAGAAGCCCGCCAATCACTGGTAATAATAAATAGGTTGCCAAAACAAAAACAATCATTCCGGCAATTACGCTGCGGCCATAGAGCCATGACCTGCCTGTGGCAAAAAGGACATTCATCGGCAGGAATGATGCCTCGACAACCGAAAACCATAAACAAACTTTCATTACCGGAATACCGGCAACATATTTAGGGATGGCATATGGCACGAATATATCCAGCAAAAATGAACCGGCACACGCGAGCAGTATCATGAAACCCGTGAGCCCTGCAGTCACCCACGCAATCCGTGTGTTGGCATTACGCACACTTCCATCCTGCGCAAGGGTTGTGACAACACGCGGAAGTAGCACTTGCCACACGACCATAGGCAAGGAGTTTATCGCGCCCCGCAATACATATGCGGCCGAAAAAAGCCCCAGGGCAGTCGCACCGCTGAGGGAGAGTATCAAAGCGCTTTCGGTTGCAATCCATGCAGATGTATAGAGGGTGCCCCAAATACTAAATGGAAGACCAATCTTAATAACTTCACTGAGGGCTTTAGTGTTAAAGCGATAGGTTACCTTGAGCGGTCGGTGTCGGTTGTAAAGCCAAGCCGCCAGTATTGACGGGAAGCCTAATCTCGCACAGAGCCCATAAAACCCCAGGAACGGCAACAAGAAAACCATTCCGAAGGTTAGTAATAACTGGACAGCCTGAATCCATGCCAGAGTCACAAAATGATTCAGGGTGCGGTAGGTTGAGGTAAGATAGCTGCCATAAAAAACCCACCAGCAAAAAAAGGCTTGGGATAGCCAGCCAAAAACGCTGTAGAGATCATGGCGTAGTGCACTGTATGTGGCAGAGCAAACAAAGCCGAAAGAAACAATAACCGACATAGAGAGCATGAAAGCCCCGGCTGCGGAGGCAAGTGCGTCAACTTTTTCCGGCATTTCTTTGCCTATGTAGTAAGGAATCTGACGCCAGAGTCCATCGTTGGTGCCAAGGCCTAAAAACATGAGATACGTTAAAGGGATTGTATAGGCACGAAACGGTCCGGTCACTTCCGGACCAAGAAAGCGGGCTACTAGCAAGCCGCCGACAGCGCTGAGCACCGAAGAAATGATATTGCTCCCGAGAAGCGCCATAACGGACCGGATTGTCTGGCGGTGGTTGGCTATGCTCGCGCGCATATGATGAATTCTTTTGAGAATCTAAATGCCTCCGGTTAACTGCTGCAACCTCATAAATGAATTATGCAAAAAAGCGAATTCCCGTGACATGTGAGAAGCTCTGAATGGCTGTCAAAGAGCAATCTTAACGCCGTGCCAGCGGCTGGAAGTATCCACTTCCTGATAAAAAATTAGATAAATTAAAACCCATAATTCGGGTAAAAGAAAAAATTGAATTGTACAAACGCCTTCTTCCGTCTACGCTGCTCTCTGAATTCTATCCATCTTGCTATTGCAAAGGTACAGATAGCTCGTGGATTTAAATAATTAATTAAAACAAATGGATCTTTTCTGAAAAGGCTTTCCCTTGACTTCTGGCAAGGCGTTGATAGAAATGCATATTGTCAGTTGTCACGCAGATTCTCGGCAAACTATAGATATTTTCAAGCTCTTTTACTAACCTTTGTTCTGTTGTAGCTATTCCGCTTAAATTCAAATCCTTAGCAATATCATTGATAAAATCATTACTCATCCCGTATGGAAGAGAATAAAAGTGGGGCTTTCCATTGAGTGCTTGCAAAACGTATGATACCGAACTTTTAATTTCGTTTTCCGTTTCAGTTCGGTTCAAATTGGCGGGCGGCAAATGTTCATGGCCATGTATCTCAATGCTGAGGCCATTTCTTTGCATCTCTCTCAATTCAGCTTTTGTCAAATAGAGCTCTTCAGCGATTAACTGTTCCTCTTTTTCTTCCAAAACTGCTTCATTCGCTATGGTTGATGCCAGCGCCATTTTCTTACTAACATTTATATCCTTCGAATCAATTATCTTGCCAATCATGTTATATAAATCATCGTTGGTATCTCCCGAATTATCATATTGTTTCAATATATTTAATCTGTTAGCGGGAGACAATCTATCGATGGCTATGTACAGTTTATGGAGCCAAAGAAGTTTTTTCGACTCAACTGTGGACGTGGTCAAAAACAGCGTAAACGGAATGTTTAGTCTTTTTAGAATTGGGAACGCGTTTTGATACAAATCCTTGTAACCATCATCAAAGGTAACAACAGCTACTCTTTCTAATTTCGATATGGCGATACTGTTTGTTAAATGTTCTAATGAGACAAAGCGATAGCCGATAATTCTCAAATAATTGATGACTTTTCGAAACGAATCAGGGTCTGTAACTCCGACGCGCTGATCCAATAAGCTACCGGATGACTTCCCTATGCGATGAAAGCACAAAACAACAGGACGATTGACCAAACGAGCTAAAAACAAACTGATAGAAAAAAAATAAGACATTTTGACAATTCTGAAAAATTTTGACCCGATCATATGTTATCTGAATCCGACTGAACAAATTACCACTTCGCATCTTTCTATACTAAGTAAAAGCCAATTCGCCATCCCCATCCTGAATTATCCTTCCCTCATCCGTTAATTTCTCTGCCAGACTTTTTGTGATGATATAAGGTCTTTTCATTTTTTGCTTTGATATAAAGGGTGTCCGATTTGTCAGAATGTAGTCGGACAATCCGGTATCAAACAGCTTTATCCCCTTAATCTTATTATCAAACATATAGCGATAAATAAATCGGGCCACCGCTTCAACATGATCGGGGTAGTAATACAGGTAGGGGATTTGCATACTTTTATTCCGGATGTTTAGCATCAAAAAAGCAATCATTTCATTCCGGATGTCCCGGATCTTTATGATGTCGTAACGGAATTCGTTGCATACAGAAGAGAAATAGTATCTTTTATCTGGTTTCGGACATTCCGGAGATTTTTGCAAGACCCACGGATAATTGAGAATCCATTTAAGGTCTTTTGCCGATCTCCGGAACATTCGGAAAGGTTCCCACCGAGTTATGAATTCTGCGCATTCGTCATCTATCCTATCCGATGTTTCATAAGGCGGATAGTCATTTCTAAGTACCAGGTTGCGGCAATACAAGTTCAGAAAATTGAATATATTTAAAACTCCGTCAGCAACTCTCAGAATTATTCTGCTGAAAAGTGTTGTTGGGGCAACAGCTTCCCGCAGATTGAAACGGAGATTGGCCTGGATACCTTCTCTCACAAACTCCGTGAACGCTCCCGATTTTTGATAGACACCAAAGGTGTGTGGGAGCCAATCCGCCACCAAAACCTGATAATTCCAGGCGCCAAGGGCTTCACGAATGAGTCGCCCGGCAATCCCTTTCCTTCGCATCATAGGATCAACCCACATCACGCTGAGCCAGCCGATCTTAAATTTCACCTCCCGGTCGTAAAGAAAATCGGGTAGAATACCAAGGCACCCTATCATTCTTTGATCTTCAAAAGCCAGTAAAAGTAAAACGTCATCGCCTGAAGCACTCGGATTAGACAAATGAGATAATGCCCTATGCTTTGTGATGGGTATGACCGGCATGGAATGAAATTCATCTGAATCAATGAATTTCTTCAGCTCTTTTTTGTTGAGTTTGCGGATTTCCATCACTGTCTCTTTAAAAAATGTATCTACCTTGCTTGCGTTCCCAATAAATACCCCCTTGTTTATATGAGTATTTTAGGTAAAACTCTCAAAGGGATTCTCTCATTTTTACGCCATTCCTACGCACGATATATGCCGGAACACCAACCACAGTGCAGTTTTCAGGAACATCTTTTAAAACAACGGCATTTGCACCCACTATGGAATTATCACCGACTTTTACATCACCCAGTATTTTTGCTCCTGCATAAATGATAACGTTATCACCAATAGTAGGACGGTCAGTATTATTTGTAAATCCAATGGTGACCTGCTGATTGATCCAGCAGTTCCGCCCGATTTTTCGTGCTGTGATAACAGTAGCGAAACCATGCTGGATAAACAATCCGGGGCCGATGTCCTCTGTATAAATATAAAGAGTCGGCATTGGACAACACAGAAGATGCAATGTTTTACTGAACCATCCTATGCGATAATAGAAAAGGCTTCTAAATTCAGGATGAAACGTCATTAACTGTATGAAAGACCAGACAACTCCTAATGTGGTGTCAGGCATCTTTCCCAGGTTGAGACAGCTCAACCATCTCTCTATATCTAGTTTTATGCATTCTCGTGATGGATGATATTTCATAAGAATGATATGCGGGATAAGTCTTATAGCGCTGAGTGACAGCCAGCTCTTCTTAGTGATGCCTTTCGCGTTCAAAAGTGCAGGTACCCTCCTCTCACTATAGCCGGGGTTGCAAATTGCGTTCTTAGCGATACAAAGTCTGCTTCAGTTTTTACGGAATTTTAGCGCATGGGCTTCACGTTCCGCCAGTTCAAGGTCGTATTCCGTCATGATACGGACGAGTTCCTTAAAACCGATCCTCGGCTTCCAATTCAATTTTTTTTGTGCCTTGGATGAATCACCAAGTAGTGCGTCCACTTCAGTAGGTCTGAAATAATAAGGATCAATCTTTACATGCTTCTGCCAATCGAGACCAAGATACGAGAAGACTTCTTCAAGAAATTCCTTCACGCTGTGTGATTCGCCGGTTGATACTACGTAGTCATCCGGTGTGTCCTGCTGTAACATAAGCCACATTGCTTCAACAAAATCTTTTGCATGGCCCCAGTCCCTCTTTGCTTCAAGATTACCTAGATATAGGTCTTTTTGAAGGCCTACCTTGATTAAACCAGCAGCACGAGTAATTTTTCGAGTAACAAAATTCATCCCCCTTCGTTCGCTTTCATGATTAAAAAGTATTCCGTTGCTGCAGTGAAGATTGTATGCCTCACGATAATTGACTGTATGCCAAAAAGATGCGACTTTGGCTACAGCATAAGGACTACGGGGTTTAAAAGGAGTGTTTTCATTTTGAGGAGGTGCTGACGAGCCAAACATCTCTGATGAAGAAGCTTGATAAAATTTAACTTGTTTGTTTTCAGTGTCTCGATAGTCTCGTATTGCCTCCAACATTCTCAGCACACCAGTTCCAGTTACATCAAACGTGTATTCAGGCTGATCAAAGGAGACTCTTACATGAGATTGAGCTGCGAGATTATATACCTCATCAGGTTTTACTTTAGTCAGAACATGTCTAATTGAAGAAGCATCAGCAAGGTCACCATATTCAAGGTACAGAGGAACATCAGTTAAATGGGGATCCCGGTAAAAATGATCAATTCGGCTTTTTTCTACAGAACTCGATCTGCGAACCATACCATATACTTTATAACCCTTTTCTAATAGTAACTCTGCAAGATATGAACCATCCTGACCAGTAATTCCAGTAATGAGAGCGCATTTTTCATTCATTTCAACCTTACCTCCAAATATTTAAATTATTGTCTCTCACAGAGATCACAAAGATCACGGAGAAAATTACACATTAATTATAAAATTCATTCCTACACAGAATCGCAAGGAGCACGAAGATTCTTATTAAATAAAGGTGCCATGAGTTTTTTCTCACTGAAATAATATTTTCTTTTTTTGAATAGATATAAAACATAACTCTATGACCTTTGAATTATTCATAAAAAGATGCTTAATTCCCCTCATTGAATTTCTTTGCTGGATCAGAATTGTGCGTAAATAAAGGGGGCAAATTCATGCGGACGAAACACAATACATAGCCAAATCATGGTGAATATAGCAGCCGGTGTGTACCAAGCTGATAATGGAAGTCTATGATACTCCTCCAACCGGAATAGTTCCGCTAAATGAATCAGGACAGAGGAAACAAGAATAAACAAAACAAAAGAATGATACCAAATAACGCCAGCTGTGGGATAAAACATCTTGTCAAGTATAACAAGAGCACTGTTAAATCCGTCGGCACGGAAGAATACCCATCCCACAACTACAGTTAGCAATGTGGCAATTCTCCCAAGAAATCCGGACAAAGAACTGGAATCATCAGTTTGAGTCTTCGGGTGTCCTCTCCATGCCATCCAACCTCTATGAACAGCTAATGCCAATCCATGGAAAAATCCCCAAAAAACAAATGTCCACGCTGCACCATGCCATAAGCCACATAAGCTCATAGCAAGTAATAGATTGAGATAAGTACGAACCTTGCCCTTTCGGTTGCCTCCCAAACTTATATAAATATAGTCTCTTATCCAATTCGATAATGTGATATGCCAACGTTTCCAAAAATCGCCAATATTCTTACTTAAATACGGAAAATTGAAATTCTCCGGAACATCATACCCGATTGCTTTTGCAATACCAATCGCCATGCTAGAGTATCCGGCAAAATCACAGTAAAGTTGCATTGAATAGCCAAGCACAGCCAACCAGACTGTGAGCGAATTAAAGACTGCTATGTTAGTGAAAACATAATCAGTGAAGACTGCAATTCTATCCGCCACGAAAACTTTTAAAAAGAATCCGATTGCAAACGATTTGAAACCAGACACAACATTGTATGTATTCAAAGTTACTGGTTGCTTTAGTTGAGGAAGAAGTTCAGAAGCCCTCACGATTGGGCCTGCGATTAAAGTAGGGAAAAAACTAACGAAAACCGTGTAATCAAGCAGGCTTTTACATGGCTCAATTTTTCCGAGGTATAGGTCGATTGTATAGCTTAAGGTTCTAAAGGTATAGAAGGAAATACCAAGAGGGAGAATGATGGATAATGTATTTAAATTGAGCCCCAAAGGATTCAGTAGATTTTGTAGCGAAGAAATAAAAAAATTATAATATTTAAATACCCCTAAAATGCTCAAATTGATAATTAGGCTGGTAATTAGTAATAGCCAGCGTTTTTTAGGTATATCTGTCTTCGCCAGATATTTTCCTATTTGATAATCCGAAATGATCGGAATGAGTAAAAGCGATAAGAAATGCCAATTCCACCACATATAAAAGTAAAGATTGGCGGCCAGCAAAATGATTTTTCGAGTCCTGTTTTCTCGCGTTATACTCAGACAAGCAAGCAGTATTATAAAAAAGAACAAAAATTCAATTTGCGTAAATGACATCATCAAATCTCCCATTCATAATATACCTGTATATTGCCTCTGCTACTAAATAATGACCGGCGGCATTAAAATGTCCTTCTGAAGGCCTGGAATTGGCAAATCCACGCGGAAATTTTCCCGTTTCCCAATAGTAGTTACAGAAGTCTTGAGTTAAATCAATAAAGTCAATTCTATTGTTTCGACATTCCTCCGCAAGTACCGAGATATATTTGTTAGGGTCTTTGAGAGATACTTCTCCTTTTGAAATTACCGGAATATATGGACAGTAAATCAAAATTATCGGTTTATTTGTATTACATCTAAAGGCATTCAAAATAAAGGAGAATGCTTCTTTGGGCTTCAATGTATCGACGATTTTACTGTTCTGTGATTCAACCTTATGCGGTCCAAGGGAAAATCGTAACTTTGTGTTTTTTATAAGATTCGTTGCCGGCGACCATAGGAAATCTAGTCGGTATCTTGCTAGAATTGACTTGATCCGCTGATATTGAAGTATTCTATTACCTTCAATAAGTTGGTACTCTGGTTTCGACTGAAAAACAGACCGTGTACCCACTGATTGATCCGGGAAAGCCTCGGTTGGATCGGTAATAATTATGAAGTGAGCAATAATACTGGGGCAGATTTTTTCATAATGATATATCTTAAAAAAATAATCTACGATTGATTCTCCAGAGTCACCTACCCCAAAGGCAGTAAAATTATCGCCATCAGTTTTCCACATGCTGATTAATATTTTTTCCATCCTTTCCCATTGTTCAACTCCAAATGCTTCTACGTGGGAATTTCCCCATATAGCAATTGTGGGAATCTTGTTTTTGGATATATCATCAACGCCGACTACGTCATACTGCCCGAAGTGTGATGTACCCCAACCCTCATCTCTGTTTTGTATAACACTTCCAGGCACTCGAATCATTCTTCCGACATCAGAAGACCATGTATAGACCACCAACGTAGCCACAAAAAAAAACGAAATGATCCAGATTATCAGGAAAGCCGACAAAAAACCTAATATCCAATATTTTAAATTTATACCCTGCCGCACATCAATCACCAATATTGAAAATTTACAGGCCCACTTGAATGTCAAGCAATGTAACAACTCTTAGGGTAAATCATTTTATTATATTGCTCTCACTGCGCCACAGGGAGCAAAGAGGGTAGTTATTAATTGTTAAAGTCAAGGGCGAAAGCTATTATCTCTCACAGAGACACAGAGAACACAGAGGGGATTATTATTATTTTTTTCAGAGCTACAAAGAACACAGAGGGGGTTATTATTCTCAGAACCACAACGAATATAGAGGATTATTGATTCAATTCTTTTATTTTTGGTTCTTCTCCAATTTAGTTGAAGAAAGCCTGGTAAATTTTCAGCTCAAAATATCTTAAGTCATGAAAGCCGTAGGCTTTACGTTTAATGACTTTTATTTTGTTATTAACCCCTTCCAGTTTA
>Ga0114922_10000768_pt1 | contig 30913 bp, 23 predicted proteins | sample AartaG_FD_100975 | JGI IMG/M metagenome (GOLD analysis project Ga0114922, IMG submission 100975) | Deep subsurface microbial communities from Aarhus Bay to uncover new lineages of life (NeLLi) - Aarhus_00045 metaG | ecosystem: Environmental > Aquatic > Marine > Oceanic > Sediment | place... | reverse complement strand
CCGTCTCTCGCGCTCCATCCGTATGGTTTCTCTGCCAGTCTACGGGGCGCGGGGCGTCGTAGCAGTGCGGGGCGCATGACATGACGGCGCAGCCGGCCAGGGGAGATTCCTCGTCGTCCTGTCCCGCGTCCGCGGGGCGGGGTCCTCGGAATGACGCGCAACGGGAAGCCGCCCGAGCTTGCCCTGTGGAGTGCGGCGGCTCGCCGTCCCCGTGGGCGCTCGCCTGGTGAACGGCGAGGCAGAAACCGCCCGTTACTTCCCGATGCAGAACTGACTGAATATGCGGCCCAGGATATCCTGCGAGGCGACCTGGCCGGTTACTTCGCCCAGGGCGTCGGCCGCTTCGCGAAGGTTGAGGGCGGCGAACTCGTAACCCATTGCCCCCGCCACGGCCGTCCGGGCCTGGGCGAGCTCGTCCAGGGCTCGCCGGACGGCATGCCGCTGCCGCGCGTTGAACAGACAATCCGAAGCGGACGCGTCCAGCCGGCCCTCCGTCACCGTGCGCCCCAGTGCCTGGCGCAGCGCGTCCACGCCCTCGCCCGTGAGGGCAGAGGTGTGGAGCGTCTCCCACGCGAAGGCCCCGGCGTGAAGGGCTGCCCCGTCGAGCACCTGGGGCAGGTCGCACTTGTTGATGACGCAGACCACCCGCGAGGGCGGCGGCATAGCCACGCCGGCCAGCAGACCATCGGGCAGCGGCACCGACCCGTCCAGCACGACCACCAGCAACTGGCACGTGCCGACCTGCCGCGCCGCCCGCTCAACGGCTTCGGCCTCCGGACCGTCCGTTGCCCCGGCCAGGCCCGCCGTGTCGCTCACGCGGAAGAACACCCCATCCATGTCGATCTCTGCGCTGACGGCATCCCGGGTGGTGCCTGCCCGCGGATGTACGATCGCCCTGGCGAAGCCGACCAGCCTGTTGAGCAGGCTGGACTTGCCGGCGTTGGGGGGGCCGCATATGACCACGTGCACGCTGCCGTTGCTGGCCACGTCCCCCCTGCCCCTCTCGATTTCACGGGCCATCTCCTGCCGGAGGCGCCGGCACTGCTCCGCGAACTCCTGCTCCCCCATGAGCTCGATCCCGTGCTCGGCGAAGTCCAGCGCGGCCTCAACGCGCACCCGCAGCCCGGTGATCTGCTCCTGAAAATCGGCACAGCGCCGGCTGACGGCGCCCGTGAGCTTCGAGCTTGCGGCCAGGAGCTCGGAATCGCTCCGGGCGCGCACGATGCCCAGGACGGCCTCCGCCGAGGCCAGGTCGATGCGGCCGTTCAAGAAAGCCCGGCGAGTGAACTCCCCCGGCTGGGCCAGGCGCAACCCTCCCGGCCCTCGCGCCAGCAGGTCGTCCAGCAGCATGTCCAGTAACGCCGGCGAGCCGGGCACGTGGCACTCGACGACGTCCTCCCGCGTGTACGAGCGCGGCGCGCGCATGACGTAGACCACGGCCGGGACGGACAGGCCCGCCCCGCGCAGCGCCAGTTCGCCGGCAGTGGCCCGAAACGTGCCCTGCCACCGGCCGCCCTTTCCCTGCCCGGGCCGGAAACGCCCGGCCACACAGCGCAGCGCCTCCGGCCCGCTCAACCTGACCACGGCCCGCATCGAGTAGCCTGCCGGCGTCGAGACGGCGACGATGGTGTCCCCCGCCCCTGTCATTCGTCCGGGAACCTCAGTTCGTCCCGGGACAGCAGGAAGCGTTCCGCCTCGGCGCACCAGGCGCCGTTGGCCGCGCTCACGATGCGGTCCAGCTCACCGAAGATGCTCTTCAGGGGCTCGTCTTCTCGCTCGGCGCGCCGGCCCAGCTCTTCCAGCGCCGTCAGCGGCAGCCGGAGCTGCGTGTAGATGAGCTTCTTGCCGCCCGGAATCTTGGGAAGGTCCAGTATGGTCTGCGCGACCGAGTCCAGTCCGCCGATGTGCGTGACCATGCCGGCCGGGTCGATGCGTCCCTCGCTCATCAGTCCGAGCGCAATGCGCATGTCGTCGATGTTGCCCCCGCTGGTGCCGACGATGTGGTGTTCTTCGTAGTGGACGTTGTAGAAGTTGAACTCGGCCGCGAAGTCCTTGCGGGGAGGCCCGGCGAAGAAGTTCAGGCACCCGTTGCGCCCCAGCATCGCGTCCCCCTGGCGCACCAACTCCTCGCCCGGGAAGAACACGAACACGTCGTCCATCATCTGCTCCTGAGTGAAGGAGCGCACCATGTCGATCAGGGCTTCCGTCCCGCCAGCGCCCTGGTTTGGGTTCAGGTACTCCAGCTCGATGCCATGCTCGGCCGCGCGCTCGGGCGGGAACAGGGCACGGGCACGGGCGAGCTTTTCTGAATCGATGTCCGTGACGAGGAGACGCTTGGGATTGCCCGGCCCGTGAAGCGCGAAGTCGACGGCACCCAGCCCCATCGGTCCCGCAGCCGCCAGAAGGGCGCAGTTCCCCCCCTCCCGGATGCCCATCTCGTGGCGGTAGGTGCCGGGAGCCCAATGGTACTGCGCGCGGAAGGCGCCGACAATGCAGGACATGGGCTCGGCCAGTGACGCCTTGAAGAAAGCGTCGCCGTGGTAGGGCAGCAGGCAGTCCATCGCCATGACTTCCTGCGGTATGAGGACCTTCGTCGCGTTGCCCCCGATGTACGGATAGGAGTACCCCGGCGAGTCCGTAGAACCCTCGTAATTGAGGGCGGGCTGAATGGCGTACATCTGGCCGGGCTCGAAGCGGTCCCGCCATTTGGCCCCCACTTCCAGCAGTCGGCCCGCAAACTCATGGCCCAGAATGGTCGGGCGCTCGGCCACGTCTGCGGGAATGCGCTTGTGCGCAGGGCCCTGCTCGGCGGCCTTGTGCGAAGACATGCAGATGCTGTTGGTCACGACCTCGGCCAGGATCTCGTCTTCGGCGGGCTCGGGCAGCTCAAAGGTCTCCAGCCGAAGGTCCAGCCGACCGTATATCCTCACCGCCCGCGTCCTTGGGGGCATGCCGCGATTCCTCTTGCGGAGCAGAAGCAGGCAAGAACGTCACAGCGATTATAGCGGGGCGGGCGGAGGGGAGAAAGCGGAGCGCCCGGCCGCCACAATGGGTTGGACGGCAACCGAAGGATCAGGCCTCGGCGGATTCCTCGCCCTTCTCCCCGGGTACGGCGAAGACCAGGCGCGTGTGAGCGATGCGAATCGTGTCCCCGTCGTAGAGCAGAGACCTGGTGATCCTGCGGCCGTTCAGGTAGGTGCCGTTGTGGCTTTCGCAGTCGACCAGCCAGAAGAACTCGCCGTCGTAATCGATCCTGCAGTGCTTGCGGGAGGTCCCCTTCTCGACGATCTTCAGATCGTTGGCGCTCCGACGGCCGATGGTAAAGGAGCCAAGGCGTGCTATCTCAGCCTTGGTGCCAGCATCGGGTCCGTTCTGTATCTCCAGCGTCGCTTTCATGTGGACAACACAGCCCGACTGGCAGGGCGGAGCCGTCAAAGACCGGCCTCCGCGGCTCTTGCGTCCAGGGCCCGGCGCATATCCGCAGGCGTGTTGTAACGCTCATAGTCGGACATGGCCTGGCGGATGACGGCGCAGATGCTCTCAGGAATGGCCGGGTTGACCTCGCCGGGCGCCTGGACGACCCGGTCGAAGGCGCTTGAAGCCTTCTCGCTGGGCAGCACGTCCCTGAACGGCGGTCTCGCGCAAAGCATGTAGTAAAGGACGGCGCCGGCCCCGAAGACGTCGGCCTTCTGATCGGCGACCGCCGGATAGGCTATCAACTCGGGCGCGGCAAACGAGGGATCGACGCTCAGGCTGCCGTCCATGACGCGGGTCACCTGCGAATCCTGCCGGCCCGCCAGGGGCTTGACCAGATCGAAGTCCGTCAGCTTGGCCTGCATCCCCTTGCAGACGATGACGTTGTCCGGGCGGACGGCGCGGAAGACGATGTCTTGCTCGTAAGCGTGCTGGAGGGCGTCCAGCACCTGGCGCTCGACCTGCAGCGCCTGGTCGATTTTCAGCGGCTTGCCGGCACGGTCGATCACTGCCTGCAGGTTCCGGCCCTCGACGAATTCCATCGCCACGAAGAACCAATCGCCCGACCGGCCGCCCTTGAGGACGCGGACGAAGTTCGGGTGACGCAGCAGAGCGCCGTGCTTGGCACCGCGGATGAAGCGGTTCTGGACCTCGACGGTCACCCTGTCGAGCGGCTTGAGGACCTTGACGGCAACGGGAATGTCCCTCTCCGGGTCGCGCCCCCGGAACACCACGGATATGTCCCCGTTGAAGACGATGTCCTCAAGCTGATAGCCGGACAGCTCCTCGCCCTTCAGGGCGGCCACCAGGTCGTAGGCTTCCTGCTCCGCCTCCCTGGTGCCGAGTTCGGCCAGGTCGACCTTCCGCTCGGCGGACGCCGGCGGGTAGACGACGACGAGCTGGTGGCTGCCCACGGTCACGCGGTCATCATGCTCAAGCTGGACCTTGCCCTGGATGAGCTCGTCGTTGACCCGCGTCCCGTTGCGGCTGCCCAGGTCCTCGACGAAGAGCCGCCCTCCGTCGAAGGTGAACTGAGAATGCCGTCGCGAAAGCTGCGGATCCGATATCCTTATCTGGCAGAACGCACCCCGTCCCAGCCAGACGGCTTCTTCCTCGTCACTGGGCGGGACCTCGTACTCGAAGTTAGCCTGCCTGCCCACTTCCACGCGGAGGCGGGGATTCATAGCGCTCCCCTCTACGAACTCAACTTTGGCCTGGCTTCGGAAGGTCCCTACTGCGCAGCCCCCGCCTCGGGCGCCCTGTTCGGAGGCGCCGCCTTCCTGCGGGAGCGCGCCAACTCGACCGCGGACCTGAACTCCAGCATCACTTGCCGCATAGACTTATAGCGCAAATCCCGGTCCTTTGCAATGCATTTTTGCGCCAGTTCCTCCAGGGCCGCCGGCATGTCGGGCGCCACCTCACGAAGCCGCAGCGGCTCCACGTTCAGGTGGTCTTGCATCGTGCGGCTGCGATCCGGTGACGAAGGGAAGGGCCGCCTTCCGCTCAGCACCTCGAAGACCGAGACCCCGAAGGCGTAGATGTCCGCACGCTCGTCAACGGGCCGGCTCTTCACCTGTTCGGGAGCCATGTAGCTGGCCGTCCCCCCGCGACTCAGGACGGTCCGGGCCTTTACGCTGGCCGGTATGGTTAGCCCAAAGTCAGTGATCTTCGCCGTGCCGTCCTTGGCGCACAGCACATTCTTAGGGCAGAAATCGCGATGGATCAGACCTTGCTCGTGGATGTACGTCAGGCCGGCACCCATCTGCAGGACGAGGTCGAATCGATGCTCCTTTACCCAAGGGTCCGCCAGGGCGACCAGCGTCTCCAGGTTCGGGCCCTCCACGAACTCCATGGCGATGTAGTACTCGTCCTTGCCCGTGCGCCCGTAGTCGAACGTCTTGATCACGTTCGGATGGTCGAGTTGCAACGCAATGGCACCTTCCTCGGCCTCGAAAACCCGTTTGAAGGTGTCCATCATCTCGACGGACTGGGGGGTGAGGATCTTGAGCGCACAGATTCGGCCCGTTCCCGGCTGCCGGGCCTTCCAGATGCGGCTCATGCCCCCCCTGCCCACTTGCTCGATGAACTCGTAGCCCCCGTAGCGCTTGCGGCGGCCCGGGAAGATGAACTCCAGCAATCTGCGCATGGCCAACTCGTCAAGCGCACATAGACAGCAGCCGAACGCCAGTGACAAGGCAAACGCGAATGGCCTAGGCCTGCAGTGCGTTCCGCCTGCGGGATGGAAAGGCCCTGCCCGGGATCAGCGCCGCACCCGTCCGTCTGCACCCGAACAAGACGCGGGCACCGGCCTCGCCCGTCAAGCTTCCGGGGCGGCCAGCGACAGGTGAAGCTGCGTCGTGCCGAGGCCCACTACGTCTCCCGGCCCGATCTTTGCGGCCTGCACGCGCTCCCCGTTGACGAAAATCCCGTTGCTGCTGCCGAGATCCTCAACCGTCACGGTGCCGCCCCGGCGCCGCAGCACAATGTGCTTGCGGGAAATCGCGGGGTCGCGGAGAGTCACATCGCTTATCTCGGCGTCGCGGCCAACCACAAGCTCCTCTCCCTCATGGATCACGAAGAACCTGCCTCCGCGCCTTTCATCCCAGATGAAGAAAGGCGTGCACTCGGTCAGCTGCTCCTCGACGCCAGGTGCGAGTGCGCCCGGCTGGATTGGAGCGCTCTGCGTGATCTGGGCCGTATCCCCCGCGGAGGAGAGGGCGGCGGCGGCGGCGGGCACGTCTTCCTGCCGCTTCCCGCGGCTGGCCGTCCGCGCCAGCAGCATGGCGCTGGCCAGCTCAACGACGACCTCCCCGGCGCTGTTGAATCCGCCCTCGGCCAGAAGGCGCTGCACCACTTGTGTCGTCTGCTGGCCCACGCCGGACTCGGGGGACGCGATCTGGCCGTAGGGCCCGCGCAGCAGGACAGTCCTGTACGCATCGAGGGAATCGCTGTCGGCGCGCGCCGGCACATCGGCGCCCAGCATCTCCAACATGAGCGCTCCGAGCGCAGCGAAGTCCTCCGCCGTTTTCGAGGCGCTCGGCTTGCTGCCGCGCGCGCGGAGCAGTTCCTCGGCGGTGACCCACTCGTCCTCGTCTGACTCCGCGGCCTCCGCCTCGGGCTCCCCGAGTTGCCCGGCCTGGGGCGGTTCCTCGACAAATGATCGCACGGCGAAGTCGCTCACCTTCACGCGCTCCTCGGAGACGACGAACACGTTCTCCGCCCGCAGGTCGTTGTGGCAGTAGCCCAAGTCTCCGGCCATGTCCAGCACCTGAGCGACCTGACGCGTGAAGAGCACCACCTGGTGCTCCGGCAAGCGGGTACTCTCGCTCAGCTTCTGCCGGAGCGTGGCGGAAGCCATGAACTCCATCGCCACGAAGAGCCGGCCCGCCTCCTCGCCCGCGTCCAGGACTTTGACGGCCGAAGGGTGTTTGAGCTTCTTGAGGCTTCCCAAGGCACTCACGAGGCCGGTCCGCAGCGCGGGATCATCCGGAACCGCCTCCTGCTTGATCACTCTCAGTGCGCAGCGTTGGTCCCCATCCTGAGCGTCGTAGACCACGCTGTACAGCCCCGAGCCCAGTTCGGCGCCGATTTGGAACCGGCCGATCTCTGCCATCTCCTCTTCCCCCGTAGCGCAGTTTCACCAAGATTCGCGAATCGGTAAGCGCTTACATGTTAGCGGTTTTCGATGTCAAGTCAACCTACTTTTCGAGCTCGCCCCGCAGTCCGAACGGCGTCTCGCTCAGAGGGCGAGCCCCGCGGCCAGCCAACCCCACGCCGCCGCAGCCAGGGCGATCACGTAGAACTGACCGTCCACCAGCGCCTCGGCAACGTTTCCGCCCCGTCCCCCTGCCCGGCCGCCCCGCTTCAGCACAACGTAAGAGCCCAGGGCCCACGGCACGCCGATCAGCAGCGGACAGCAGTATGGGGTGGTCCAGCCCGCCAACCAGCCCGCACCCACGGTGACCAGAGCAAGCAGCAGCACCGCCCCCCCAAAGAGCCTGCCAGAGGCCGGCGGGCCGAGAAGCCCGGCCAGCGTCTCCCGTCCGACGATCTGGTCAGTCTCGATGTCCCGCAGGTCCAGCAACAGGGTCCGCTCAAAGGCCATCAGGAACGAGGCGACGAAGGCGACCGCCGCGCTCTTCCACAGGCCCGGGGCGGCGCTCACGGCCAGGGCGGGCACCAGGGCCGTAAGGGTAGCCCAGGCCAGCCCGACGAATAGCTCCTTGGAGCCGGCAAGCTGCTCCATGCTGCGCAGCCCGAGCCGGGTCCCCAGCACGCGCGGCAGTCTGACCCGGTAGAGCGAGCCGCCCACGGAGCCCAGCACCACCAGGAGGAACGGTCCCCACCCGAGCACATAGGACAGGAACAGGGCCGCAGCCGAAGAGCAAACGGCCAGCCACAGGAGCGCCCCTTCGTTGGCCATGAAAAAGTCGGCCCGGTCGGGTTCGCTCAGATAGAGCGACTCGCGCCTCACGTACTGGTTGAGCAATTGCTGCGCCAGCACGAAGAAGAAACTGATTGCCATGCACAGCCCGACCACGCCGACCGGGTCGGGCAGCAAACGGGCCAGGGCGAACGTGAGCGCGGCAGCCCCGCCTGCGGCGTAGACGTTCGCGCTAATCAGACCACGCACGAACATCAGCGCCACGTATCCGGCGAAGTTCGAGCGACGCAGATGCTGATCCTCCAGCCGGCGGATGACTCTCCTGATCAGCCAGTTCGGGGTCGATGCGCCGGCGGTGAGCCCGACCGTCTCATATTGGAGGATCTCGTCGGTCCGGAGCTGTCTTTCGGTCTCCACGTGGTAGGTAGGGGTGCCGGTCGCGGCGCTGATCTCAGCCAGGCGGCGGGTGTTCGCACTGTGGAACCCCCCCACCACGATCATCGCATCCACCCGCCGGGCCAGTGAGCGCGCCTCTGCCTGTCGGCGGCTGGTCGAATCGCAGGTCGTCTCGAATGCCAAGCATTGCGCGTACCGGTCTTTCATCCTCTGGACCGTGCGGCGGAACAGTTCCTCGTCTTGCGTGGTCTGAGCAACGACGACGACCTTCGTCGCCTCGGGCAGATCGCCGACCTGGTCCGGCCCGGAGATCACGTGCCCGGCCCCGTCGGTGAAGCTCAGCAGCGCCTTGACCTCCGCGTGCCCGGCGTCGCCAACCACAACACACGTGTAACCGTCTGCGGCGTGCCGCTGGAGGATCTGCTGCACGCGGCGCACGTGCGGACAGGTAGCGTCCAGCACCTCCCGGCAGCGGCGACGCAGCTCGTCCTGCTCCTGGTCCGAGAGCCCGTGCGCCCTGATGACGGCGGTGCCGATCTGCTCCGACTCGTCGCCCCCGGCGGCCACCACGCCGCGCTTCTCCAGAACCTGCAGGACCTGGCGGTTGTGGATCAGGGGCCCGATGGTCTTGATGGGCACGGGCCGGCTCGGCTCGTCGGCGGCGTTCAGGACCATTCTGAGCGCCCGCCTGACGCCCATGCAGAACCCCGCCGTCCGGGCAAGCATGATTCGGAACTTCCTCTGCGGCATCGGGCCGCTCCCATTGCGCGTTGCATTCGACGGCACGTATATTCAACAATTATAGAGTCAGCGCGTCGAATCCGTCAAAGCCGCCCGTTGTGGGCACCGGGCCCGGCGGGAGCTCGGCCGGCCCCGGTCCTCACTGCCCCACTCACGGACCACAGCCATGCAACGACCCCCGACCCATCGCGACTACACGGCCGTCGGACGGCGAGCCAGGCCCACCGCCGCGTGGGCGGCGGCAGTGGCGGTCCTCGCCCTTCTGGCACTGCCCGTCCGGGGGGAATCGCAGCCTCCGGCCGACTCGGACGAGCAACCGGCGGCACAGGTCCTCTCCCTGCCTGACGCCATAGGCGAGCTTTCGGACGCCGTCATCGCCCTCGGCGAGCCGGGGACGGGATACGCTCTGAGCTGGTCGGAGGCGGACCGGTTGCTGAACGGCTACGTCGCCCGCGTGGCCGAGGCGCACATGGCACATTGCGGCGAAGCCGTGCGGCGGCTGGAACGCATACCGGCCGGGCTGGAACCGGCCCCCGAGGGACTCCCCAAATGCCTCCTGCAGGCATTGCGGCTCAAGGGAGACGACCTGCTGGTCCACTGGCGCGCCGAGGTCCAGGAAGCGGAGCGCTATCTGACCGCAACGGTCTACCGGGTGGATAGCGGCGAGCAGGAAGCCAGCCCGCGAGTGCCGTTCCTGCTGCCCGAGGAACTCGAGGCCCTCGTGGCCGGCGAGGCATCGCGGATGAGCTCGGAGGACGCCGACTGGATCGAGGTATTCGAAGAGATGTTCCCCCCAGAAGCGGGGCAAAGGATCGAGGCCGACGCCCGAGTGCACCTGGCCGAAGCGGATTACTTCCTGGAGAACGGCCTCTGGGCCGACGCAGCGGACAGGTTCCTCGGGCTGGAGGACTCCGCCCCCAACCGTCTCTTCATGAAGGGCGTCTTCGCCCTTGTGCTTGCGGGAGAAGTGGCGCGAGCCTCCGACGTCCTCCAGGCCGCGCAGGAGCAGCATTTCGAAAGCGGGCCGCTCTATGCGCTGGTCGGTTGGGTGAGCCTACGAGAGGGAAGACCCGAAGACGCCCCGATCTGGCTGGAGCAGGCACGGGGGGGCGACATGACCAGGGAGGGTCTCTATCGCTACGCACGGGCCCTCATCGCGCTCGAACAGGGAGACGAAGAAGTCGCCCGGGAGCAACTGCAGCGGGCAGCCGAACTCCTGCCGGACAAGCCGTTCGTGCAGCTCAGGCTTGCAAGGCTCCGCCGCGACGAGGGGGAGCTGGATCAGGCCGTCGCACACTACCGTCAGGCGGCGGCCCTCGGCCCGGCAACGGCCGCCACGTGGTCCGAGCTGGGCGTGGTGCTGGACGCCGCCGGCCAGACCACGGATGCCATCGAGGCCCTGAGGCACGCCTTCCGGCTGCGAACGGACCGCGCCGGCATCACGCAGCATCTGGCCTCACTGCTCAAGAGAACCGGCCGGCACGAGGAAGCGCTGGACGTGCTGAAGCGCGCGGCAGCGGCCAACCCGTGCAGGCCCGACCTGATGGCCGCCTACGGCGACGGGGCCGCCGAGATGTGGCGCACCGACGAGGCCAGCCAGGCCTACGCCGAGTCCGCAGCGGTCGGGCAGGGATTTGCCTATGCGGAGGCGCGTCTGGCAGCGATGATGGCCCTGGAGCACCGTTACCGCGAGGCGCAGGTGCGCCTGATGGACCTTCTGGCCGGGCGGCCCGACTACCAGCCCGCGCGGATAGAGCTCGGCCGCGTGCTGGCGCAACTCGGGCACGTGGACGAAGCCCTGTCGCTGCTGGCGGAGGCCAGCAAGAACCCCGAGCACGAGGTGAGCGCTCACCTAGCTACCGTGGACGTGGCCCTAGCGGGAGGGCGTCTGGGGGAGGCGGTGCGCAGCGCGCAGATCGCCGCCTTCTCCCGCCCCGGGGGCGGAACTTACGCCGCGCTCTCGGCCGCCTTTCTCGCCAGCGGAGACGTTGACAAGGCCGAAAGCGCCGCCCTGACGGCCGTGGAGAAGGACCCCTTCTCCGCCCGCGCGCATCTGGCGTCGGCCCGCGTGCGCCACGAGCAGCAGCGCGACGAGGAAGCCCGCACGGCCGTCGCCAGGGCACTCGAATTGGACCCCTACTCCGTCGAAGCCCTGCAGTTCAGCGGTGTCGTCTGGCAAGCGGCGGGGGAGCTCCACAAGTGCGCGGAGTCCTGGCGGAGGGCGCTTGTCCTGAATCCGTGGCGTGCCGAGCTGCACCGCCGGCTGGCGGACGTGCTCGGCGAGGAGCTGGGGGACTGGCTCGGTGCGCTTGAGCACTACCGGAAGTACGCCGAGCTGGAGGAAATGCGCACGCAGGCCTCCCGCTGACCGGTGCGTCAAGGGCCGCCCGCAGAGGGCTGCCGCCGGAGATGCAGCGGCCGGCCTCCGGCACTCACGAGGAGCATGAAACATGGAGGAGATTGAAGGCGGCGTTCTGGCTGCGGCGGGGTTCCGGACTGGCAGCAGCCGGTGCGGCATCAAGACGGCAGAGGGTGAACCGGACGTAGCCCTGATCGTCAGCGACGGCCCGGCGTCCGCCGCCGGCATGTTCACGACGAACAAGTTCGCCGCGGCCGCAGTGACGTGGAACCGCCATCTGCTGCCCGCACAGGGCATCCGTGCGGTGGTCGTCAACAGCGGCAACGCCAACGCCTGCACCGGGCGCCAGGGCGACGCCGACGTGCAGGCCTGCGCCTCGCTGGTCGCCGAACTGGTCGGATGCGGGCCGGAGCAGGTCTGCGTCGCTTCGACCGGCATCATCGGCCACCCGCTTCCCATGGAAAGACTTGCGGAAGGCATAAGGGCGGCACACGCGGCTCTGTCCGCCGAGTCCCAGGCCGCCCGGGCCGCCGAACGGGCCATCATGACCACCGACACGCGCCCCAAGTCCACCGCCGTCCGCTCGGAGATCCAGGATGCGGCCTTTCATGTCGGCGGCATGGCCAAGGGCGCCGGGATGATAGCCCCCCACATGGCGACGATGCTGGCCTTCGTCACTACCGACGCGGCCGTCCCGGCTCCCCTTCTCCAACAGGCGGTGCGCGCCGCCGTCGACCGGACCTTCAACCGCATCACTGTGGACGGCGACTCCAGCACCAATGACACCGTCATCGTGCTGGCCAGCGGCGCCTCAGGGGCGGAAGTCCAGGAGGACGGCACGGGGCTGCGCGAGTTCGAAGAGGCCCTCCGGGCCACCTGCCAGGAGCTGTCCCTGCGGATCGTCGCCGATGGCGAGGGCGCGACAAAGGTCATCGAGGTCGCGGTGCGCGGCGCGGCGGACCAGCGGGACGCGGATCTGGCCGCCCGGGCCGTCGCCGAATCGCAACTGGTCAAGTGCGCAATCTATGGAGGCGACCCTAACTGGGGTCGCATTGTCTGTGCCCTCGGGTATTCCGGGGCCGAAGTCACCCCGGAGTCATGTAGTATCTCCCTTGGGCACACCCGCGTGTTGGACAATGGCACACCCACCGGCGGCGACGCCACGGGTGATATGGAAGGGCACCGCATCGCGATTGCCATAGATCTTGGCCTCGGAGCCGGAGAGGCCAAAGTATGGACCTGCGACCTCACCGACGAGTACGTCCGGATCAACGCGCAATACCACACGTAATGGCTGTAGCATAATACGGCACGTGTGGCTGCCCGCGCCACTCTAGGCCGCCTTACCCGAAGTATCGCCCCCCTGTGTGCCGACGGCAACCCATCGCCTATATGGCGTAAGTATTTCCCAGGCAAGGACATAAGGTGTCATTGCCCGGCTTCCACCCGGACCGTGCGGACCGCAAGAGAACTTACGCCGGTGGCACGGCCTTTGCAACAAGCACGACACCGCGAGCCGGTAGCTCCGGTTCGAGCGACGGGAAGGCCGTGAGAGTGAAACTCTGACAGGCGGCGCACCGTATCCCCCTCCACCGCCTCAGATTTGCCCCGGCCCTCCCGTCGCCTTTTGTACCGAGGCTGCAAAGGCACCGGCCGGGGTCCCTTTCCCGTGGTCGGCTTTCCGCCTCCGCCGAAGGCCGGGGCGGCTTGCTGCCCGGAGCCAATCCGCAGCTCGCCCATCGTCTTCAGTACCGGCCCAGCTCGTAGGCCGTCTCGTACATCGCCACGACGTTCTCCGGAGGGCTCACCGCCTGGATGTTGTGACAGGGCGCCAGGATGTAGCCTCCCCCCTCACCCAGGATGCGGATGTTGTCCGCCACCTCCGCCCGCACGTCCTCGACGGAGCCGAAGGGCAGCGTCTGCTGATTGTCCATGGCGCCGTGGAAGACAACGGCGTCTCCGAACCGCCCCTTGAGCATCCGGCGGTCCATGCCCTTGCAGCGCCACTGGACGGGGTTCAGCACGTCTATGCCGGCCCGCACAACGTCGGGAAGGATGTCCACGATGGCGCCGTCGCTGTGATGGAAGACATAGGCGCCGGCCTGGTGTGCCAGGTCCATCATCCGTTTCATCCGCGGCAGCAGGAACTGCCGGATGTGTGCCGGGGACATGAGCAGCCCATCCTGCGCGCCCAGGTCTTCGGCCACGTAGGTGATCATCACCTTCCCCGGGATCGTCTCGTAGATGCGGGCCGTGCTCTGGTAGCAGAGGTCGAACAGCCGGTCCAGGCAGTAGTGCACCATGTCGGGCTCGAGCACCAGGTCAGTGAACGCCCGTTCCTGGCCGCGCAGCTCCTTGTAGGTCAGGAACGGCTCGGAGCCCCCGCCGCGCACCGGAGAGTGCTCCTTCCCCTCGATCTGCGCCGGGATGCCCGAGTAGTCGTACCAGTCCGGCGAGGGCCACGAGTAGTTGCTCTCGATCTCCTCCACGGATCCATAGGCGGCCAGGGGATGATGCACGCACTCACTGTAGGCGCCGGTGCCGTAATCCACAAGCCGGTAACGGCATCCGAAGACATCCTGCCCCTTCGGTATGGCCGGCCCGACGTAGCTCGGTCCGACCGCCACGGGCCTGTCTATGTGAAGCTGCTCGGCCACCTGCGCGAACGAGTCGCATTCCAGGTGCTCCATGAGCCGGGCGGTAGCCTCCGAAGTGGCCCAGTAGTCCATCGGCACACGGTCGGGCAGGTCGCGATTCAGCACGGCCAGCCAGCGTTCCCTGGGGGTGATCCGTTCGCGCTTCAAGGGGGGGCCTCCTCATACCTGGGCAAGTCGACGGAGCAGAGGCTACCCCCCGAGGGCCGGTGCGTCAAGGATGAGCGGCGGCCCCGCGCGAGACGGCGTCACTGCGCGATCATCTGCAGGACGGTCACCACAGGCCCCTGGTGGGCCTTGCTGCGCCACCCCGTACAGCCACACGGCGGCATGGCACTTGCGTGCCAAGCCGGACAAGGCTATAATGCGCGTTGAAGATGTGGTGGGGCGGTCTTTCTCTGCACTGACGAGTGAGGATAGGAACGTAGCGAACGTGGACAAGAATCGCAAGACAGAGTTGGTTGAAGAGTACAGGGCTCACGACACCGATACCGGCTCGCCTGAGGTCCAGGTGGCCCTGCTGACCGAACGCATCAACGAGTTGACCGAGCACCTGCGCCATCACAAGAAGGACCACTCGACCAGACGGGGGCTCCTGAAGATGGTGGGGAAGCGCTCCTGTATGCTGAAGTACCTGATGCGCGAAGACCAGGCCAGGTATCGCAGGATCGTCGAGGCGTTGAAGTTGCGGAAGTGATAATCCAACGGTTAGTCATCCCTCCTTGCGGCCGAGCGGATTGCGCCACCGAAGTTAGTCAGTCATTTCTCCCGGCCGTGCCTGGTCGCGCGAAAGGGGCTTTCAAGGTTACGCGTCCCGCCGCCCATCCGGCAGCCGAGAGGGAAGAGGCAGGGAGCCTTCTGGGGTCACGTTTCGTCCGGCCGAAGGGACATCCGTCGGACCGGTTCTTGGAGGGCACGAACGACTATCCCATGCTGCACGCTGTGAGCGAGAACGCTACTCTGGCGAATTGGTGTAAAGGATAACGCTGTGAGAACGAAAGTTGAGACAAAAATCGCCGAACGAGTAATGAGCATCGAGACGGGCGGGTTCGCCCGGCAGGCAGACGGGGCCGTCATGGTCCGCTACGGAGACGCAACGGTGTTCGCCTCGGCTGTGGCCGTGCGGGACGCCCGGAACGTCCCCTTCTTCCCCTTGACCATCGAGTACCGGGAGAAGCAGTATGCCGCCGGCCAGTTCCCCGGGGGCATCATCAAGCGGGAGGGACGTCCGACCACGAAGGAGGTCCTGACCTGCCGGCTGGTCGACAGGCCGATCCGGCCGTTGTTCCCGCAGGATTACCACCAGGACGTCCAGATCGTATGCTGGGTCCTGAGCGCGGACGAGGAGAACGACCCCGACGTGTTGGCCCTGAACGCCGCGTCGGCTGCCCTCAGCATCAGCGACATCCCGTTCCTCGGCCCGATCGCCGCCTGCCGCGTCGGCCTGGTCGATGACGAGTTCGTCATCAACCCCGTCTACGAACAGAGGGACAACAGCGAGCTAAGCATCGTCGTCGCCAGCACAGGGGACTCGGTCGTCATGGTCGAGGGATGGGCGCATTCCATCCCGGAGGAGGACCTCCTGACCGGCATCCAGTGTGGACACGACACCAACGTCGAGACCGTCCGCGTCATCAACCAGCTGGTCGAGCGATGCGGCAAGTCGGAACGCTCCTGGGAGCCGCTCGTGCGGCGCCAGATGACGATCGACCGCATCCTGCCCGCCTACGCCGAGAGGTACCGGCAGGCGGACACCGGCCCGAGCAAAGAACGCGCCGCGGCCCTGGATGCCCTGCGCGGCGAGGCCATAGAAGAGTTCTGCGACGAGCAGAACGCGGATGCCCTGACGGCAGTCGAGGTGGCCGCCGCCTTCGATGAGATGGCCAACCGGGCCATGCGCCAGGCCGTCGTGCAAACCGGCCGCCGGACCGACGGACGCAGGCTTGACGAGGTACGCGAGATCAGTTGCGAGGTGGGCTGCCTGCCCCGGACACACGGTTCGTCGATCTTCACGCGGGGCGAGACTCAGGCTCTGGTCGTGACCACGCTCGGAACGGTGCATGACGAACAGCGCATCCTGGACCCGCTGGTCGAGGAGCCGCCGAAGAAGTTCATGTTCCACTACGAGTTCCCTCCTTTCAGCGTCGGGGAGGTCAGGCCGATACGCGGGCCGGGCCGCCGCGACATCGGGCACGGCGAGCTGGCCGAGCGTGCCCTTCGGGCCGTGGTGCCCCCGCCGGACCAGTTCTTCTATACCGTCCGCACCGTCTCGGACATCCTGGAGTCCAACGGCTCGTCTTCCATGGCCAGCGTCTGCGGAGGCACGCTCTCCCTGATGGACGCCGGAGTGCCCATTAAGTACCCGGTTGCCGGCATCGCAATGGGCTTGGTCATGGAAGAGGGCGAGTACCATATCCTGACCGACATCGCCGGGGCCGAAGACCATCACGGCGACATGGACCTGAAGGTGGCCGGCACCCAGCACGGAGTGACCGCCATCCAGATGGATGTGAAGGTGAGAGGGATCAAGACGGACGTGCTGCGCAAGGCGTTGCAGCAGGCTCGCGAGGCCCGCCTGGAGATCCTCAGAACCATGCTGCGCACCTTGCCCAAGCCGCGTGAGCAGATCTCCCCCTACGCCCCCGTGCTGATCAGGGTCAAGATAGACCCCGCCAACATCGGCAAGCTGATCGGCCCCGGCGGCAAGACGATCAGGGGGCTGGAAGCCGATTACGACTGCTCCATAGAGGTCGAGGAAGACGGCACCGTCACCGTGTCCAGCGAGAAGGGCGGCAGGGCCGACGAGGCCGCCGGCTACATAGAACAGCTCGGCAAGGAAGTCCAGGTCGGCGCGATCTACGACGGGGTGGTCACCGACACGAAGGACTTCGGCGCCATCGTCGAGCTGTTCCCGGGGACGGACGGACTATGCCACATCAGCCAGCTTGACGAATCTTACGTCAAGGACGTCTCGGACGTCTGCAAGGTCGGCGACAGGATCAAGGTCAAGGTCCTGAGCGTGGAAGACAACAGGGTCAGACTGAGCCGCAAGGCCGCACTCAAAGACAGCGCACCGAGCTAGGCCAGTGCGCCCGTCCGCCAGCCGTCGGGCCGGCGAGGCGCGGCTCCCCCCGGATGCTGCCCTCGGAGGGACCACGCAATGGATGACCACGTCAATGCCCTCATAGCGGCTGCCGATCCCGAGACCAGCCAGGTGGCAGAGAGCACGCTGGAAGGGACGGGGCACGTCTGCACGGTGGTCGCCGAGCCGGCGTCCGCGATCGGGGAAGCGCGCTCAGGTCGCTACGACGTGGTTCTCACGTCCATGCAGCTCGGCGACGGGGGCGGGCTGGAAGTCCTGCGCGCCGCACGTCTCGGCAACCCCGAGTGCCAGGTCATCGTGGTCAGCTCAGAGGGAAGCGGGGCCGAAGCTGCCACGGCGATGAAGGAGGGGGCACTTTACTACCTCCAGGGGCCGGTGAACCCCGTGCAGTTGACGGCCGTCATCGAACGGGCCGCCGAACGGGTCTCGCTGGAGCGCGACCGCGCCGCCCTGCAGAGCGAGATCGTGTCGCGTTACGGCTTCGAGAATATCGTCGGCAACAGCCGGCCCATGCAGAAGGTCTACCAGAAGATCGAGCAGACCGCCCGAACGAACGCCACGGTCCTGGTGCAGGGCGAGACCGGCACCGGCAAGGAACTGGTCGCCCGGGCCATCCATTACAACAGCGAACGCCGCCACAACCGGTTCGTCCCCCTCAACTGCGCGGGCCTGGTCGAGACGATACTGGAGAGCGAGCTGTTCGGCCACGAGAGGGGAGCTTTCACGGGGGCGGTCAGCTCACGGATCGGCCTGTTCGAGTACGCCGACCACGGGACGCTGTTCCTCGACGAAATCGGCGACATGCCCGTCGCCAGCCAGACCAAGCTGCTGCGCGTGCTGGAGCAGGGCGAGATCGTGCGCGTCGGCAGCAACGAACCGATCTACGTGGACGTGCGCCTGATCGCGGCCAGCAACCAGGACCTAAGACAGAAGATAAAGGACGGCACGTTTCGCCAGGACCTCTTCTACCGGCTGAACGTGGTCACCATTGGTCTGCCCCCTTTGCGGGAAAGGCAGGGAGACGTGCCGCTGCTGGTCGAGCGATTCGTGCGGGAGCTCGGCGAGCAGTACGGCAAGACGGTGCACGGCATAGGTCCGGAGGCACGCAAGATCCTGTTCCGGTATCGATGGCCCGGCAACGTGCGAGAGCTGCGCAACTGCATCGAGCACATGCTCGTCGCCACGACGGACGAAATATTGGGCGCGGACGACATGCCCGACTACGTCCTGGAGCAGGCGGGAGAGTTGCTGCAGGAGCCCACTCTGGCCTCCATGGCCGGACAGCCGCTAGAGGAGATCGAGAGACTCCACATCGCCCGCACCCTTGAGCTGGTCGACGGCAACCGCGAGCGGGCCGCCGAGCTCCTGGGCATCGGCGAACGCACCCTCTACCGGAAGATAGGCAAGTACAACCTGCGCTGACCGGGTCGCGACGCCTGCGCGGGCCGGACGAAAAAAAACTTACGGAATCCCTTGCATACATGGGGGTGGAAGTGGTAGAATCAGGAGTGTCCAATGGGAATACGCCGGGGACGAAGACAGGTGTACTGTCTGACACCGGTTGGTTTGGATTCAGTTGAGAAACGAAGAGGGCCTTACAGGGGAGGGACAGAGCGGCATTTTCTGAGAACGGCATATTTTTTGCTGTCTTTTATGTAGCTGCCTGTCCCTAAAATCACGACGCTCCCACCAACAAATGAAAGCGTCGTGAGCTGTCGGGCGAGCGCCCCCCTCCCCGGCAGCAGCCCCTCTTGCGGGTGGGTTCACCCCAGCCCACCCGCACTATTTTGTACGGAGCCGGCGCCCCCGGCCCGGCACTTTGCGCACCCCGGTCCTTTCTGCTATAGTCGGTCCGTTCCGCCTTGCCTTTCCACTACACTGCTCTTGCAGAGAAGCCACCAATGAGCGGCTACCAGCACCTTTTCACGGCAGAGTCGGTCTCGGCCGGCCATCCGGACAAGGTCGCCGACCAGATCAGCGATGCCATCGTGGATTCGCTGATCGAGCAGGATCCCAGAAGCAGGGCCGCCTGCGAAACGCTTGTGACGACGGGCATGGTCTTCATCACCGGCGAGATCACCACCAGGGCGACCGTCAACTATGCCGGGGTGGCGCGCGAAACCATCCGCCGCATCGGCTACACGGACCCGGCCTTCGGCTTCGACGCCGAGGGCTGTGCCGTCCTGCTCGCCATTGGCGAACAGTCTCCCGATATCGCCCTGGGCGTGGACGAGGACCTAGAAGCCGGCAAGGAGCAGGGAGCCGGCGACCAGGGCCTGATGGTGGGCTTCGCCTGCACGGAGACCCCCGAACTGATGCCCCTGCCCGTGATGCTGGCCCACAAGATCATGGAGCGTGCCAGGGACGTCAGAGAGCAGAAAGTGCTGCCCTTCCTCAGACCGGACGGCAAGACGCAGGTGACCGTGCGCTACGAAGGCCTCAGACCCGTGGCCGTGGACACGGTGGTGCTGAGCCTTCAGCACGATCCGGACGTCACACAGGAACAGCTCAGGGAAGCCTTCATCGAGGAGATCGTTAGGCCCTGCCTGCCTGAGAAGTTCGCGGGGGACGAGATTACCTATCACACCAACCCGACCGGGCGGTTCGTCGTTGGCGGGCCGCACGGGGACTCCGGGCTGACCGGACGCAAAATCATCGTGGACACCTACGGCGGCCGTGCCCGCCACGGGGGCGGGTGCTTCAGCGGCAAGGATCCCAGCAAGGTCGACCGCAGCGCCTCGTATGCCGCTCGCTACATTGCGAAGAACATCGTGGCCGCCGGCCTGGCCGACATCTGCGAAGTGCACCTCGCCTACGCCATCGGGGTCGCCGATCCCGTCTCCGTCTACGTCACTACGGAGGGCACGGGCCGCATCCCCGAATCCCGAATGGCCGAGCTCGTTCGCGAGTGCTTCGACCTGAAGCCGAGCCGCATCATCGGGACGCTGGACCTGCTCCGGCCCATCTACCATAAGACGGCGGCGTTCGGGCACTTCGGCAGGACCGAGCCCGAGTTCACCTGGGAGAGGACGGACAAAGCCGACCTGCTGCGGGAGAAGGCCGGAGTCTGAGGTCCCTTTGCGTCCGTCCGCCTCTGTCCGAATCAACGGAACGGCGCCCCACTCGGAGCGGCGCCCTGCTTGCGGAGGATAACATGGACTGCGACATCAACGACCCGTCGCTCGCTGAGCGCGGACGGCAGAGAGTGGTCTGGGCGGACGGCGCCATGCCCGTCCTGGCGGAAGTGCGCAGGCGCTTCGAGCAGGAGAAGCCGCTGAAGGGGATGCGGGTGTCCGCCTGCCTGCACGTCACCGCCGAGACCGCCAACCTGGCCAGAACGCTGATGGCGGGCGGCGCACAGCTAGCCCTCTGCGCGTCCAACCCCCTCAGCACCCAGGACGACGTGGCCGCCGCCCTGGTGCAGGAGTATGGGACGGCGGTCTTCGCCCGCCGGGGCGAGGACAACAAGACCTACTACGACCACATCAAGCAGGCCCTGGCGCTGGAACCCAACCTGACGATGGACGACGGGGCGGACCTGGTCACCGCGATACTGACGAAACGCACGGACCTGGCCCCCAACCTCGTGGCCAGCATGGAGGAGACCACCACCGGCGTCAACCGGCTGAGGGCCATGGAAAAAGACGGCGTGCTGCTGTTCCCCGTGTTCGCCGTCAACGACGCTATGACCAAGCACCTGTTCGACAACCGCTACGGCACCGGTCAGAGCACCGTGGACGGCATCTTGAGGGCAACCGAGGTGCTGCTGGCGGGGATGAAGGTCGTGGTGGCAGGGTACGGCATGTGCGGGCGCGGGCTGGCCATGCGCATGAAGGGCATGGGAGCGCACGTCATCGTGACCGAAGCCGATCCCCTCCGGGCGCTGGAAGCGGCGATGGACGGGTTCAGCGTGATGCCCATGGATTGCGCAGCCGAGCAGGGCGAGCTGTTCGTCACGGTAACCGGGAACACGGATGTGCTGCGCAAGGAGCACTTTCTGAAGATGAGGGACGGCGCGATGCTGGCCAACTCCGGCCACTTCAACGTGGAGATCAGCATCAATGATCTGTCCGGACTGGCCGAGGACATAGTGCGGGACGTGCGGCCACACGTGGACGAGTTCCAGTTGGAAAACGGCAAGCGCCTTTACCTGCTCGGAGAGGGCCGTCTGATAAACCTGGCCGCCGCCGAGGGGCACCCGGCGTGCGTGATGGACATGAGTTTCTCTTTGCAGGCACTGACGGCCGAATTCGCCGTGAAGAACGGCGCCGCACTGGAGCCGAAGGTCTACTCCGTGCCCGAGCACATCGACAGGTGGATCGCCCGGCTCAAGCTTCAGACGATGGGCATCGAAATCGACACGCTGACCGAGGCCCAGCAGAAGTACATGAGCGGCTGGCAGGAAGGAACCTGACGCACCTGGAGCAGTGGCCGCCCGCTCGGCCGGTTGGCTGACCGCACGCTCGTTCCTGCTCGTACGGCTTGTCCCGCCCCTGCCTCTGCCAACGGCAGCCAGCCAGTGTTCGTCGTTCCTTCTTGACTTCTGACTTCTGCCTTCGCCACCCGCTCAGACCGCCGCGCACGTGTGCCGCCGTTCCTTGATGGTGGCGATCAGAGCATGTCGCAGTTGCTTGTAGGCCACCTCCAATTCCGGCGTCTCGCCGGCCTTACGCCACTGGCGCAGCACGCGGTTGGCCCGCTGGGCAAGCTCCTGAGCAACCAGGCGTGTCTGCTCATCCGCCAGGTACGTATGCTCCAACCGCTGAGCAGCCGGTTGCGCGGCGAGCTCCTCGGCAACGCGGAAGACGGCCAGGGGGGCGTACTTCAGTTGCCCGCCGCTGTGGAAGTAGCGCCGCACCGAACCGGCCTTCACGCCCGTCCTCTCCGAGATCGCCCGGTACAGGGACTCCTTGCTGTCGAACCTCTGCTCCAGACGCGGCAGGAAATCCTGCACTGACTCTACGGGCACGCCGCGGTACTCGCTGCCGATGTCCGGCTCCCTGCCTTCGTCCATGGCCTTGAGCCACTTGTCCAGGCAATACTTGATCTCCGCCTGGATGTGCTTGGCCTTCTGACTGCCGCTCAACGCTTTGTGGATGCAGTCGTACTTCAGGCTCGTGGCCTCAGCAATCGCCTTGTGCATGGCCGTGTGACTGCGGAACCGGAGCTTGCAGCGGACCTCCTCCAGCCAATCGTCAGGGTCGCAATCGCCCACCATCTGCTCGATGGGGATCAAGCCGCCGTAGAACTCACGGCCCAATCGGCGAAGGATCCACACCAGGCAGCGAGGCACAAGCGTGGCCTCAGTCCCGGGCTCGAACAGCATGCGGACCTCATCATCCGTCATCGAGAATCCGCGCTTCTCAAGCTCCTCGCGAAGATATGGGACCACTCTGACGAGTGCCAGGGGCCGCTCCTCCTCCAATTGGCCAATGAGGCGGCGGAACGAGCCGATCTTGACGAACCGCGGCTCGAACAGCTGCCTATGGCCGTTCAGGAGGACGAAGTCGGCGACGGCTTCCTTCTGCGCATCCGGCAACGCTTTCAGCAACTCGACCAGCTCCTCCGGTCGCTCCGGAGCAGCATCCCGCTCTGCCAGCCCCGCCGCCGCAGCCGATACTTCCGCCAGCAACTCGTCGCGTAGCTGCTGCATCCGCTCGGCCAAGTCGGGCGGTATGTCGGCACGATTGCGGCGACCCGCGCACAGGTCGGCAACCGCCTCCCTGACGGCGTCGCTCTCTCCTGCATCCCGGACCACCTGCGCCGAAAGCGCTTCCGGATCGATCCTGTGACCGACCGTGGCCAAAACCTCGGCGCAGACACGATAACTTTCAGCTAATTCACACGCAGCGGCTGTATCCTCCATCCAATCGTCCCCAGGCTCAACTGATCACCGACGAATGATGACGCAAAACGACACGGGTGGTTCATTCGCAACAGGGATGCCAAAGCCGAAGAGGAGAACGGATTCCCCCGAGCCTCGGCGCGCAGGGAAGGCGGCTGTCCGGTTCATGCGCCGACAACAGGCAGGCGACGAGCGACGCCACAAACTATTGCGACCAAAGGACTTGGCTTGCGGTAACGCTGCACGGGGGAGAACGGCACAGCCCTGGCAGCGCGGCGCGTCAACGCGGGAATGGCCGGGAAAGCGCGCTCCCCGGCCGTATGAGGGGCTTTCTCAGTTTTGTACGTTTGGCCCTGCCGCCCGCGCCAACCGGGGCGGGCGGTGCCACAAACCGAAGGCTAGTCGAGGCTGGGGGCTTCCTTGAGTTGCTGCCCCATCGTTCCCGGAAGGAACTGCCCGACGACGGTGACCGACCTGGCCATCCAGCGCGCCCCGACCGACCTGGAAACGTGTCTGCGGACAAGGCCGCCCTGACGGGCGTACCCGAGCACCAGGAAGGCCGCGATCGCCAGCAGCACAATCCCTTTCATCAGCCCGAGAACCGCGCCAAGGACCCGGTCCGGCACCTCCGGCCTGAGCATGTTGACGAGCTTCCGGAAGAGGAACGCCACCAGATAGCAGGCCAGCAGGGCCAGGAGAAAGACAACCAGAGCCCCCGTCCCCCACCAAACGTCTTTGCCCATTTGTGCGCTAAGGAATTCATTGACGATGGGGTAATAGAGCGAGCTCACCCACACGCTGACAATCAGGCTGATGATGCGGATGGCTTGCCAGATGAACCCTGTCCAGTAGCCGATGGCCGCGTTGGCCAGCAGCAGCAGGATGATGCCGGCGTCCACCGGGCTCAGCAGGCCCCAGAGCCTCCAGCCTTCTCCTGCCGCTTCGGCAATGAGCATGGTGATTGCCCCTTGGCTGCCTTCACAGGACCGTCAACGACATGAAGGCCAATGTAACGCGGCGCCGACCCCGGAATCAACACCTGCCGCCGGCTGCACGCGCCGTCCGCTTCGGATTGAAAGGTCGAAGGCATGGGGTATACTGATGAACCGCCGGGCACCCGGCTTTTTCAGGCGTCGATCCGAGGGAACCATGGATCTGACGGAGCAGGGACGCGCGCTCTGCACGGACCTGTACGAGCTGACCATGGCGGCGGCCTACTTCGAGTTGGGGATGACGAACCGTGCCGCCTTCGAGCTGTTCGTGCGCAATCTCCCGGCGAGCCGCTCCTACATGGTTTGCGCTGGCCTGGCGCAGGTCATCTCCTATTTGCAGGACCTGCGCTTTTCCGGTCGGCAGATCGACTATCTGCGCCAACTGCCGGTCTTCGGCCGCATCGGCGACGAGTTCTTCGACTTCCTGGGCGCGCTGGCCTTCACGGGACGGCTGGAAGCCGTGGCAGAGGGAGCGCCCGTCTTCCCGGAGGAACCCCTCCTCCGCGTGGAAGCCCCCATCATAGAGGCGCAGATAGTCGAGACCTTCCTGCTGAGCATGCTCAACTACCAGACCCTGGTGGCCACAAAGGCGGCGCGGATCGTCCAGGCGGCCCGAGCGGACGGCAAAGAGCGGGCCGTCGTCGACTTCGGCACCCGCCGGGCCCACGGTCCGGACGCCGGAACGCTCGCCGCGCGGGCCGCCTTCATCGGCGGATGCGTGGCCACTTCCAACGTCGAGGCCGGATTCCAGACGGGAATACCCGTCTCGGGCACCGAGGCCCACAGCTTCATCATGGCCTTCGACAGCGAAGAGGAGGCGTTCACAGGCTACTACGAATGCTTCGGCGATCAGGCCATCCTGCTGATAGACACCTACGACGTCATCGAGGGCGCCCGCAAGGCGATCCGGCTTGCCCCCGGCATGAGGGGCGTGCGGATAGACAGCGGGGACATCGCCGAACTCAGCCGGAAGGTGCGGGACTTGCTCGACCAGGCCGGCCTCCAGGACGTGCAGATACTGGCCAGTGGCGACCTGGATGAGTACCGTATCGAAGAACTGCTGCGCGATGGTGCCGAGACGGATGGGTTCGGCGTCGGCACCAGGCTGGTCACCAGCTCGGATGCGCCCTACCTGGGCGGCGTCTACAAGCTGGTAGCGGTCGAAAAAGGCGGCAAATGGGAGCCGCGACTGAAGCTCAGCGAAGACAAGGAGACCTATGCCGGCCGCAAGCAGGTCCACCGCCACAGCGATGCCGACAGCCGCGAGCTGGCGCACGACGTGATCGCCACAGCCGATGAGGAATGCCCGGAGGGCGCCGAGCCGCTGCTTGGCACCGTCATGTGCGAGGGGCGGACCGTTGCCGAAATGCCGGGGCTGAAGGCCATCCGGCAGTACGCCGCCGCGGAGCTTGCCCGACTGCCGGAGAAGCATCGCCGGCTCCGCGACCCCGAGCCGTACCCCGTGGAAGTGAGCGAGGCGCTGCACCGCACGTCCGCCGCCGTCGCCCAGGAGTGGGAGAAGAAGAACCATGAATAGGCGATTCCTTTTCTGGGACGTGGACACCCAATACGACTTCATGGACCCGGAGGGCAAGTTGCCGGTGCCGGATGCCCGGTCCATCGTGCCCAACCTGGAGAGGCTCACCAGGTTCGCGGAGGCGCACCGCATACCCATAATCTCAAGCGCCGATGCTCATCCCCCGGACGATCCGGAATTCGAGGAGTTCGGGGCGCACTGCGTGATGGGCGCGCGAGGGCAGAAGAAGATCGACGCCGCCCTGGTTCGCGGCGCGGAGGTCGTCGTTCCCGAGTACCTCGATGCGCAGATCTCGCGGCTTTCCGTCGGCAGGACGCCTCAACTCATCATCGAAAAGCAGGAACTGGACGTCTTCTCAGTGCCTGCCGCCGGGCACATCCTGTCCCGGCGCGAGCCCCATCGCGTCTTCGTCTACGGCGTTGCCACCGAGTACTGCGTCCTGCGCACCGTGATGGGTCTGCTGAACCGGGGGATCGCCGTAACGGTTTGCACGGACGCCGTCAGAGCCATCGACCGGACGAAGGGCGAACGCGCGCTGGCCGGCATGCGCGAGGCCGGCGCCGATCTGGCAGAGACGGAAGCGGTCCTGGAGCGCGTCGAGGCCACGCTGCGCGCCTGAGCAGGTCCCGCAGGTACATGCCGTCGCAGAGGTCATCAATGGGCGCAGCCGAGGGCAACCGATCGACTGAGCCGGGCCGTCGAGGCAGGGCCAGGGGATGCGTCCTGCTGGTGCTTGTGGCGGGGTGCGGCCTTGCGGGATGGCTCCTCTACGCACGCAAGAAGGCCGGTCCCGCACAGGAGGCGCCGCAGTACATCGTATCCGCGAAGAGGGCCGAGACCGTCACGTACGAAACCCCGCCGCCGGCGGAGGGGATGCCCCCCGAGCAGTACACGTTCACCTCCCCTGACCACGTCCAGCACGTCCTTCTCGTCCTGAGGTTCCAGCATTTCCCGGACTCGCTGCTCGACGAGCAAGGCAACCTGCGAGTGTCGGACTGCTTCCTGATGGCTCGCGGCCAGAAACGGGCTGTTGAGGCCAGTTCCTTCAACCTTGCCCGGCGTAGAAGCCCCCTCCCGGAAGAGGGGATGCGCCAGGAGGTGGACGGCTGGTTTCTGTTCAGCGTCCCCCGGAATGCCCTGGAGATGACGCTGCACGTGGACGGCCTGCCGCCGATGCCCTTCGAAGTCGGTCCGGCCATCCATCGCGAACTACACATCGGCGAGCGCTCGGACTCGCCCTTCCTGTAGACGTCCCCGGCATCAAGTGCCGATCAGCAGGCGACGGACCACGGACAGGAGGACGATTACGGCAAGAGGTGAGAGGTCCAGACCGCCGACCAGGGGAACGAGCCGCCGCACCGGGCGTAGGACGGGTTCGGTGATGGCGAAGATGAAGCGGTAGAGCTCGTTCTCCCTGTGCCGCCCAGGGAGCCAGGAGAGGACGACGCGGACGAACACCACGAGGGTGTAGACGTCCACGACGGCAGCCAGCATCTTCGTTGGATTCATTGCACCCGTCCTGAAGCGTCAGAACCCAGGTTGGTTCTGGCTCATTATACCCGGAGCCGGGCGCGGGGCGACTGCACGGGCAGTTGGGGACCTCCCGCCGGTTCCCGAGTTGACTCACGCGACCGTGCGCGTATAATCGCGCTCCGCCACGCGGCGCGATTCGGTGGTTCGCCATCCATTCGACTTCCCTTGCCCGAGGACGACTACCATGCAGCAGCAAGGCGTCTACATACCCTACACCCAGGAGGAACTGACGGCCCGGGGCCCGCAGCGCACGTTCTCGGGTCAGTCCCTCAAGGAGATCGCCTTCCCGCTCGGGGGCATAGGCACGGGTTGCATATCGCTGGGCGGACGTGGCCAACTGCGCGACTGGGAGATATTCAACCGGCCGAACCAGCGCTTCCGGCCGGGCTTCAGTTTCGCGACGCTCCGGGCCGAGACTTCTTCGGGCAAGCCGGTCGTCAAGGTGGTCGAATCGCCCCCGCTGCCGCCTTATTCGAGCACGCACGGGAGCGGCCACTTCCGCGGTCAGGGATTCCCGCACGGGAGCGGCCACTTCTGCGGCGAGGGATTCCCGCACATGGCCTCGAACGTTTTCCGCGGGGAGTACCCGTTCGCCTGGCTCGAGTTCGATGACGACGCCCTGCCGCTGAGGGTGAGACTCGAGGCGTTCAATCCCTTCATCCCGCTTAACGACTTCGAATCCAGTCTTCCCGTGGCGATACTGATCTACAGCCTGGAGAACGTGGGCGACGAACCCGTGGACGGCCTGCTCGTGTGGACGATGGAGAACGTTGTCGGCTACGAGGGCTCCGGGGGGCTTGAGCGGCGGGACCTGGGCGGCAACCGCAGCGTGTTCCGCGCCGAGGACGGCCTGAAGGGCATGGTCCTGGACTCCACCCGATACGGCCCGGACACGCATCGCTACGGCTCGATGGTGCTTGCGACGCCCTGCCCGGACGTGACGTACACAGGCGACATCGGCGGGGAGGGATTCGGGATAGGCCACCGATTCTGGGACTTCGCGGCGCGCGCCGGCTGCTTCGATGACGTAGACCTCGCCCAACCGACGGCCGAAGGGCAGACGGCCGTCTGCGCGCTCGGGGCGAGGTTCTCGCTGCCGGCCGGCGAAGCCATTGAGCTCCCGTTCTTGATCGCGTGGCACTTCCCCAACTTCCTCAAGTACTGGCACCGCGGCGAGGAGAAGCCGCAGTGGCGGAACTACTACGCGGGGCACTTCGACGACGCATGGGCCGTAGCACGGTACGTGAACGAAAACCTGGAGGGACTGCGCGCGGAGAGCATGCAGTACCACGACGCGCTGTTCGGCTCCACGCTTCCCGCGTGTGTCCTGGACGCGGCCAGCTCGCAGACGTCCACCCTCAAGAGCCCGACCTGCCTGCGGCTGGAGGACGGCACGTTCTACGGCTTTGAGGGCTGCGGCTCGACCTGGGGCTGCTGCGAAGGCTCGTGCACGCACGTCTGGAACTACCAGCAGGCCCTCCCCTTCCTGTTCCCTGCGTTAGAACGCTCCATGCGGACGGCCGACTACCGCTACAACCTGCGCGAGGAGGACGGCCGGATGTGCTTCCGCATCGGGCTGCCGCTCGGCACGTCCGGCTGGGGCTTCCATGCGGCCGCCGACGGGCAGCTCGGCGGCATCATGAAGACCTACCGCGACTGGCTGCTTTGCGGAGACGACGACTGGCTGCGCCAGCTCTGGCCCCGCGTCAAGAAGGCGCTCGCCTACGCGTGGGAGCAGTGGGACGCCGACCGCGACGGCGTCGCCGAAGGCATCCAGCACAACACATACGACCGGGAGCTCCACGGCCCCAACCCGCTCATCATGGGCTTCTACATGGGCGCCCTGCGGGCAGCGGAAGAGATGGCCCGCTACCTGGGCGAGGACGAACAGGCGAACGAGTACCGCCGCCTCTTCGAGAAGGGCTCGGCCGCCATGGACCAGACGCTCTTCAACGGCGAGTACTACGTCCAGAAGTACGATCCCGAGAAGGTCCAAACTCAGCAGTTCGGCGACGGATGCCTCTCAGACCAGATGCTCGGGCAGTGGATCGCGGCGATCTGCGAGCTGGGACACCTGTTCGATCCCGCCCACGTGCGCAGCGCGCTTGAGTCCGTGTTCCGCTTCAACTGGCGGCCGAGCCTGGCCGACCACGCCAACCCCCAGCGCATCTACGCCATTAATGACGAGGCGGGCCTCCTGATGTGCTCGTGGCCCCAGGGGAACCGGCCCCTTATCCCCACGATGTATTGCGATGAGGTGTGGACCGGCATCGAGTACCAGGTCGCCAGCCACCTCATCATGGAGGGATTCGTCCGGGAAGGTCTCGCTATCGTGAAGGGGGCGCGCGACCGGCACGATGGCCTGAGGCGTAACCCGTGGGACGAGTTCGAATGCGGCAGCCATTACGCGAGGGCCATGTCAAGCTGGGGCCTGGTCCTGGCGCTCAGCGGCTACCACTGCAGGGCCCCGGTAGGACTCTTGCGGTTCGACCCGAAGCTGTGGCGTGAAGACTTCCGCGCCTTCTGGTCCAGCGGTTCGGGTTGGGGCACTTTCTCGCAGAAGCTCGGGGAGGGCACGGCCGAGGTCCTGCTGGAAGTGCTGGGCGGCGCGCAGGCGCTACGGACGCTCCGGCTGGCCGGGGACATCGTGGACGGGGAGGCGCCCAGGGCCGTCGCTCAGGTCGCCGACCAGGATGCCGCCTGCTCTGTCCAGAGGCAAGGGGAATGGCTCGACGTGCAGTTCCCCGAGGGGATCGGGGTGCCTGCAGGCGAGACGCTGAGGGTGAGCCTGGCCCCGTGAGGCTCAGTCTTCCAGGAAGGCATCCTCGCCCTCGAACGGCGGCGAGTAGATCAGCAGCGCCCTGAATTCCTCGTCGCTCTCGTGCGGCATCACGGTGTAAGCCGTGAAACGGGGGATGACGACGGCCGAGCCGGGCCCAACGAAGTGCCGCATCTTCTCCACGACCACGATCGCCTTTCCGGCGACGACGAACAGCGTCAGGTCATGGCCCGCGTGGTAGCGCTCGCTCAGCATGCCGTTGGGCGCCAACTGAAGGACGCACACGTTCTGCCCCCGCGTGCGCTCGTACTCAGCGAAAGCCGAAAGCTGTCCCGCGGGCAACTCGGCCACCGATTCCCCGGGATCGAAAACCAGGTTGCGGGGACGCTGGTTCAGCACGGCCTGCTGCCTGCGCGTCAGGCAACCCGTCGCGAACACGAGAACGGCAACCGCCAGTAGCCAGTGCGCTCTTCTCATCAAATACCTCGGGGCGTCGCTAACCAGGCCTCGGCTGCGCTCATGCGCGCGCCGGAAAGAGAATATAACCGCCCCGTGGCGTCCTTTCAACTCCAGCGGCGGGACGCAATGCCCCGCGGATTCGGAGGCGGCACGCGGCTACCGTTCCCTTGCGACGGGCAAACCATTTCGCGCATAGTGTGCCGGGACGCACCGATGGCCGGGCGACCATAACGCATTGCAGGGCGTGCACATGAGGGTGACCATCTGCTGCAAGCGGTTCGGCCCGCGTGGCGGCGCGGAGGCCTTCCTGATCAACTTCGCCCGGCACCTGGTCCGCAAGGGCCATCAAGTCAGGGCGCTGGCTCAGCAGACGGACGGAGGGATCGCAGGGGTTGAGGTCATGCGACTGAGCGTCCCGCCAGTCCCACGAGCGTTCCAGGACCTGGCGCTGGCCAGGGCCGCACAGAAGGCACTGACCGCCGAAGTCACTGACGTCACCTTCAGCGACCAGCGCTGCCTGGGCGCCCAGGTGGTGCGGCTCGGCGGCGGCGTCCAGCGCGAGTTCGTCAGGCAGCGGCGCAAGAGCTACCGCAACCCGCTCGGCCGGGCCGTCAACGACATCCTCCGCTGGGCGAGCATCCGCGAGCGGCTGCGGCT
>Ga0114922_10000767_pt1 | contig 30921 bp, 28 predicted proteins | sample AartaG_FD_100975 | JGI IMG/M metagenome (GOLD analysis project Ga0114922, IMG submission 100975) | Deep subsurface microbial communities from Aarhus Bay to uncover new lineages of life (NeLLi) - Aarhus_00045 metaG | ecosystem: Environmental > Aquatic > Marine > Oceanic > Sediment | place... | reverse complement strand
CCATTCCAATCGAATATTTATAATTAAATAAGTTCCTAGAATTGTGGCGGGAATGCCTAGCGATACAATTCGGAGAAAATAACCCCTATCTAAAAATTCTCTATATTTAATATAATTGAGTAAAGCGGGAAAAGTGCCCCAGATATTTACCAGTATTACCGCATCCTTAACGCCTATTATTGGAGCTAAAATAGGGATTAATATCAACGCGTCGCCGAATCCTATAATCCCGTAGACCGTACTCGAGAAGAAAATTGCTATTAGTGATATAGGTATAATCATAAATATTTAATCTCTATTCATTAATTCTTTTTTGAGGATCCTTTATTTTCCCAAAAAGCATTTCTTTATTCTTTTCTACAAATTTCCACCCAAACCCAGAAAGTTCACTTAAGGGGCCTTTAATTCCTTTTGGGGTTCCTGTCCGAGTAAATGTAATTTCTGTTTGTTGAATTGCCTTTAACACGCGATAGGGCGTCTTGTAATTATCTATTAAAGATTTTGCCTTTTTTGGGCCAATATCTACAAATCCTTCCACAATAAATGTCCTTCTTTCTTCAGTACTCATACCTTTTGGTGCCCTTCGGGAGAGAATGAATGCTCCATCCTTTACTTGTTCGCGATAGGCAATCCTTTCGATTACAATCGCCGTATCCTCCAAGTTACGAGTGGGAATTATAGATATTCCCAATTTATAAGAAATGTATGCCAGAGCACCATAAATTGAGGAAATCTTCATTCCAGTATTTTCAAACACATTATCATTTAATCCCTCTAGAATTAATATAGGCGTTGTGTAGGTTTCTTTTAAGCGAAGACACTGCTCAAATAAACGATTATCCATAATAGAAGAAACGAAATCAAACCCTTCTTTTCTTTCAATTGCTACATCTTCAGAAATTACTATATCCGCAATATCTAATTGTTTAGTTTCGAACTTGATATTAATGTACTTCTCTTCCAATAATGTGATTAACTTCCTTTCTCTATTGTCAATAATGACATGGAGGATGTTAGTTTGGCTCATTTTTATTTTTATTGGTAATCGAATTTGTAATTGTTATTTTAAAATCAATTATGTTAATTAAAATAATCTAAGCTATAAAAATAAAAAATAGTAGTATTACTTTTAAAAGTTAAATTATTTGTTTTTATTCTATTAATGAGGTTCTAGGTTAATATTACTCTTTAGGTAATTTGTGATTTCTTTTATACTGTACAATTTGTTATTTATAACGATAAAAATGAAAATTAGAATCCCTGTTATCTCCGTCAAATAAACTACGGGATTGTTAAATAATGTATGTAACCATAATCCAATAGGATCGTCAATTAAAATAAAATCATACATGATAAATGGATAAAAGAGTGGTACTTCTGGTAGATCTAGAATTAAGTGAACAACCATTCCCCCTAAAAATGGTATTGATATAGATTTTCTTCCTTTCGTAATAAAATGCAAAATAACAAAACTGATTAAAATAAATAAAATTGTATGTGAGATTCCCCTCCCTGAACCCATATTTAAAAAGAGTAGAAATTTATCAATAATATCTGGAAATAACGAGCCAATAATTAACGCAAATCTATTAAATTCAAATCTCTTCTTAACCAGTGGTAATTCAAAGAGAATTAACGGAATAGCAACATGAAAAATTGGAAACATATTTATTTCCTCATTTATAATCCGTATAAAAACTGAAAAAAGTTAAATATTTCCGGTAAGTAGAATAGTAAAATCAAAATTATTACAAATTCAATTGAGCCCTTAATCGCTCTCTTTACTAAATAAGGGTAAGAAACCAATTTATCTTGTTTCATAATTTTCTTTAACTCATCTATTTTATTTGGTATTCTTTTAGAACTTCTTCTACGGTGTATTTATGATGTACAATTTTTGATAGAGCTTTAACAATTTTTATAGGATCATCCGCTTGAAAAACATTTCTTCCAAACGCAACTCCTTTACCTCCTGCTTGGATAGAATCGTAAACTAGTTGGAGCAAATCTTGAATCGTATCAGTTTTCGGACCACCGGCTATAATAACTGGAACATGTACACTTTTTACGATATATTTGAAAGAGTCAATATCTCCAGTGTAATTTGTTTTTACTATGTCAGCGCCTAATTCAGCACCGGCTCTTACAGCAATATTAACTACTTCAGGAGCATTCTCATCTTTTATTTTTTTACCTCTAGGATACATCATTGCTATAAGCGGTAAGCCCCATTCTCTTGATGACTCAACGACATTATGAGCGTCTTGAAGCATTTCTGGTTCCTCATCAGCGCCTATATTAATATGAATTGAAACTCCATCTGCACCCATTTTCAAGGCTCGCTCTACAGAACACACCAATACTTTTCTATCAGGGTTTGGAGTTAAACTTGTTGCTCCCGAAAGGTGAATAATTAACCCTATATCTTGTCCGTACTGCCTATGCCCCGCTCCAACCATACCCGAATGCATTAAAACCGCGTTTGCGCCACCTATAGCTACCTTATCAACAATATCAGCCAAATTTTCTAATCCTTTAATTGTACCTACAGTGAGGCCGTGGTCCATTGGTACAATTATCGTTCTTTTGCTTTTTCGATCGAACAACCGTTCAATTCTAATGCCCTTTCCAAGACTCAATCTTTTTACACTATCCTTTAATTATAATCATTATAAATGAGAGTAAAAATATAAAATTATATTATTATTATTATTATTTAGATTCAAATTACCAAGGTCTTCTAATTGTAGTAGCTCTACTCATTTCAGATTTATATGGATGATCTAAATTGTAATGAATTCCACGACTTTCTTTACGTGAGATAGCGCTTACAATTATAATTTTAGCCACTGTAGCTAAATTTCTAAGTTCAACGAGATTCTTTTCTAGCTTAAAATCCCAATAATATTGATTGATTTCTTCTAGAAGCATATTAATTCTTTTTTTAGCTCTTTGAAGACGCTTATCCGTTCGGACGATTCCAACGTAATTCCACATGAATCTTCTTATTTCATCCCAATTCTGTGTTATTATAACCGCTTCTGTAGAGGGTACGGCATGACCGGGTTCCCATTCTTTAAATTCGGTGATTTTCAGATCTTTCGCTTTTTTTGCAAGTGTTTCAGCACATTCATATGCGCATACTAATCCTTCTAATAAAGAATTACTTGCTAATCGATTAGCTCCATGCAATCCCGTACAAGTTGATTCTCCAATTGTGTAGAGATTTTTTACTTTTGTAGAACCATTTACTTTGGCAATTACACCTCCACAACTATAATGAGCTGCTGGGACAACGGGTATCGGATCTTTAGTAATATCAATATTAAATAATTTACATTGCTCGTAAACGCCTGGAAAATGACTTTTAATAAAATCAGGACTCTTATATGATGCAAAATCTAATACTACGTGGTCATATCCAGTTCGCTTAAGTTCTACATCAATTGCTCGTGATACAATATCTCGTGGTGCTAATTCCTTTAATGGATGATATTTTTCCATAAATTCATTGCCATAAATATCTTTTAAAACAGCACCTTCCCCTCTCATGGCTTCTGTTATCAAGAAAGATTTAGCAAATGGGTGATAAAGACAAGTAGGATGAAATTGATAAAATTCCATATTAGCAATTATCGCTCCAGCACGATATGCCATTGCAATTCCATCTCCAGAGGCAACATCTGGATTTGTGGTATAAAGATAAATCTTACCGGCCCCACCAGTCGCTAAAATTGTAGATTTAGCAGAAATATTGTAAATCTCTTCGCTCTCTTGATTTAATACGTAAGCGCCATCACATCTAAAATTATTACAGAATAAATTGATAGCACACCAATTTTCTTTAATTTGAAGATTTGGAATTTTTTTTACTTTTTCGATAAGCTTAAGCTCTATATTCTGCCCTGTTAAATCATTTACGTGAAGAATTCTTCTTTCAGAGTGACCTCCTTCTTTTCCAAGATCATATTCCCCCTCATTATTCCTTGAGAATTCAACTCCCATCTCAATTAGTTGATCAATTCTTTCAGGCGCTTTTGATACAATTAACCTTACAACCTCTTCATTACAAAGTCCATCCCCGGCGATTAATGTATCTTGAATGTGTTTCTCAAAACTATCATTCTTGTCCCGTACACATGCGATTCCACCTTGGGCATAAAAAGTGTTGCATTCTGATAATTTTTCTTTGGTAATTAATAATATATCCTCCTCAGGAACCATATCTGCTAAGTTAATAGCTAAAGATAGACCAGAAATGCCTCCTCCGATTATCAAGAACCCCGTCTTAAGTTTTAGCGAAATATTTTTTCAAACCCCATGTTTTTACCAAAATATCTTAAAATAGCAAAATGAAATTATTTTTATATATCTTTTTGAACAGAATAATAATTTTTTTTTGGTTGTCTACATTTTATGGTTTAGATTATGCCTAAAATTAAAAACATACTTTTTTTATGTAGTGGTAATACCTGCAGATCACCATTTGCGGAATATTTTGCTAAGCGGTTACAGCAGACAATATATAAAGATGAATTAAAAGATATAGCTTTTGATTCGGCAGGACTTTACCACTATTATGAGCAACCTCAAGAAGGCACGTTAAAATATCTTAAATCTAAAGGCGTCGAAATGGACGATTTTCAAGCCAAGGATGCCGATGAAGAACTGATAATTAAACAAGACCTTATTCTATGTTTCGAAGAGAAATACCACGTTAGAAAATTGAAGAGAAGATTCAAGCAGTTAAAAGATCTGGATGAAAAGACTTTTTTACTCTTAGAATTTGCTGGAGAAACTTACAATCTAGAAATAAAAGATCCTTTCTATTTAGAGGAAAATGAATATAATAAAGTTCTTAAAAGAATCGAAGATGGAATTATTAAATCCATTGATAAAATTATCGAACTAAATAAAAAATGACATTTATGCCCCAAATAAATCAGAATATTTCTGATTGAAGTATTTTTCAACTAAATACTTAGTATCTTCAAAGGGGGATACATTTCCAGCAAACTTTTTAAGATACTTCCCGAATTTTACTTCAAAATCTTTTGAAAACTCATCAAGTTTCTTTAATAACACTGGTAAATCTATTTTTGTTATTAAGCAGGCAATATGGTATTTTCCAAAAGAGAATAGAAGATCATAACCCTCCTTGTCAATTTTCCTTAACTGTTTTTTGCTTTGAGTAATTTCAGAAATGATTCCTACAACACCTGTCAAAGCACCAGAAATAATATCTTCATCCATCTCTCTCTTCTTCTCTTTTTCTTCCCCTTGGGCACTTTTCTTGAAATTATGGTAGTAAAGCCCAACCCCACTAACGCTAAAAACATAAAGATTTATTATTGCTGATGACCAATTTTTTTCTTTAGAAATTAAAATTTCTTTCATTGCCATCATCCATACAAGTAAAATTACCAGTAAAAAGGAGTTCAACCTATTTGGAAAATCTGGAATAATAATATTTAATTCAGGATATAATAAATATAAAAGGTTTAACGTGCGACTGAAGAAAAATCCAAAAATGACACCAAAAAATACTAAAGAAATGAAAAGTCCATTAATGCGGCCTCTGTATCTTATATTCTCTCTTTCAGTTGAAAAATCTCCGGAAATCGTGAAGATAGCTAATAATAGTGGTGCTAACGAAAAGGCATAATGTATTGAAAGGAAAATTTCCCGAGGTAATCCAAAAATAGTTGGCGATTCTATATATGAACCATAAGTAATAAGAAAAAATGAAAGAAGAAGTATACCTAGGACAAGTGATACTTTTCTCCCGATATTATCTAAAAAGTAACCAGCAGCTACAAGGTATAATATAGTTGCTATTGAAAAAATAAATAAATTTATGTGAAGCGTAAATCTTGCTACTAAATCACCCAAAATAAAACTTAAAACGAAGAAACTAGAAGAATACCTAAAAAAATGTTTTTCAAATATTATTTTCTTAAATTTGGTTGTTGATTCTAAATGTTTTTCGTTTTCTAAATATTGATTTTTTTTTGAACTTTTATAAATAAAAAATAAAATAATAGCCATAAATACGGAAAAAGTATTATATAAAAGATCAAAATAAGTGAAAAATATGCTAATTACGCTTGATCCGATACAAAGTATTAATAAGTATGCTGTTATCCGTCCTCTATTTAATATTGTTGTGTTATGAATCAATGTAGAAAACCACAGAGAAGTTAATTGAATTAATCCAAGTAGACCAATCAATATTCCAAAATGATCAAAGAAAGTGTTTTTAAATGTACTTAAAAATAGACCAGCTATACATACAATAAATATAATGTTAAAATTCTTAGTTTTATTCTTTATTCGGTCGACTAAATATCCTGATATAATAAAACCAAATGCTATTATAAAGAGGGCTAAGATTATTTCAAATTCTAGCATAGGACTTATTTCATTTAATAAGACATATCTGAGTACAGTTACCTCCACCATTAAGATTAATGCAAATAGCGTTAAAAACAAATAAAAAAATGATTCTTTAGAGATATTAACATCTCTAATGAATGTATTAATAAATCTCGCTTTAATTGATTTCTTTTTCATAATATATCAGCATTAGGATTACTTATTTTTATGAAAATTTAATTGTATGGTTTAATAATTTACACTTCTGTAAATAAGTTTTATTAAATTTGACTTGTATGCAGATAATTTTATATAGAATTTATGAACAAAGTTAAATTAACATTTAAATCATATTTATTGAGAGAATTTTATGAGATTTGTTTTTAAAATAACGATAATTGGGGATGGTGGAGTAGGAAAAACCTCCCTTATTAAAAAGTATACTCAAGGAGAATTTCAAGAAGATTATATCTCTACAATCGGAGCTCAATTTTCTATTTATGAACAAAAGATAAATGGAGATGATATTAAGCTTTTCTTCTGGGATCTAGCTGGTCAAGATGATTTCCAAATCATTCGTTCCTCGTTCTATGAGGATAGTAAAGCAGTAATAATAGTTTATTCATTAGAACGAAATAATAAGGGAAATGAAAGCTTAAAGAATGTTATGAAATGGTATAATGAAATCAATCAGTATTGCGAAGATATCCCAATTATAATATTCGCAAATAAAACAGATTTAGTTGGAGATACTGAAATAGATGAAAGTAGTTTTGAGGAATTAAGTGCGAAAGAAGATTATTTAGGAGTATACAGAACATCTGCAAAAACAGGAAATGGAGTAGGCAATGCATTTAAGGCGATAATAGAAAAATTATATTCTATGTATAAAGAAGTCTTATAATGAGGGAAATCTATGTTAAACAGAATTGATGTAGAGGGATTCAAGAAAGTACAAGATACATACCGCAAAGATCGATCAAAATGTAAAAAGGCTTTAGAAATAAATGGTAAATGGAGATTAGAAGTAGATTATGGACCACAATTCGAAGTAAAATTAAAAACAGAAAGAGCGGGTGAAATAACAGTGCAAACAGACGAAACTATTATTCTTGGGGGCGGAGGTACTGCTGTTCATCCAGTGCACTATTGTTTGGCTGGTTTTGCTGGTTGCTTCTCTGCTGCTTTTGCCAAATGGGCAGCAATGCGTAAAATAGAATTAAAACGACTTGATATAAGAATTATTGCGGACATTGACCTAACAACTGGTTTTGGGATTGAGGATGGGATTGATGCGGTGGAAAACTTTAAATTGGAATTAACGGTGGAATGCGATGCAAATCTAAACGAATTGAATGATATCCTTGAAGATACGAAAAGACGCTGTTTTTGTATGTTTTGTATTCAGACTCCAATAACGCCCAAGATTGAAATGATAAAAGAATTCTCTAAGAATGAACAAGAGCTTATTCATTTCATCTGTCCCATGTGTTTTAAGAAATCTATGGTATTTCTTGATGATAATACCCAAGTATGTCAAGAATGTGGCACAACCGGGTATTTTGTGCGAAACCCAGAAACGCAAAAGGTCTCTCTCAAATAAAAATTCTCTAATATGAATAGTTCTAATAATAAAATTAAAAATAAAACTATGTGAAAAGCATGTCAGAAGAATGGCCATATGAACCAAATGATGAGCAATATATAAAAAATCTTGAACTAGATGTGAAAAAATTAAAGACTCAGTTATATGATACTCTTTTGAACTCAAATAAAGTTGTAGGAGAAATACAAAAGCTCCAGAATCAACTAAATGCTTGTCAAATAGAAAAATCTAAATTAGAACTACAAATAGATGAGCTAAAGAAAACACTAAAAAAATAAACAAGAATTTTGTTTTACTCGTGAAATTCGACTAGCTGATCAATCTAATTATAGAAAAATTTAAGATATTTTGCTAATTATACTAAAAGAATTATGCAAAGAATCAAATTTGTTCTCTTTGTTTGTACTGGAATTGTTTAAAAAACAACAGATATACAGCAAGGAGCCCCCCCGCTGAATACTTAGCACGAGATTACGCCAAGAAATATGATGTTAATTTAACTTTTGAGAGCGCTGGTTTTATAAATGCATTTTCTTACATGCAACCCGAATCTCAAGAATATTTAAATTCTAAAGGCATTAAACACTCTGATTTTCAACCGCAAATAATCAATCGAAAATTGTTAGAAAAACAAGACTTAATCATAACGATGGAAAAGTCACATGTTAATGATATTAGAGAAAATTATCAAGGGGTTAACGACTTCAGCAAAAAATTGTTTACTTTAAAAGAATTTAACGGAGAAACTGATGATTTAGATATAATAGATCCATATTACGCCAGTACTAAGACTTATCAGAAAGTTCTTAAAATAATTGATAAAAATATCGAAAAAATGATTAAAAAAATAATACGGATAAATCAAACCGAATCATAACTACTTAGTAAGAATAAAAATGACGAAAATAAAACGAATTCTGTTCATATGTTACGCAAACACATGTCGTTCGCCAGCAGCACAACATCTGGGGGCTTTTTACGCTAAAAAATATGAGTTAAAAGGAGTTGTCTTCGATTCCGCAGGGTGGCACGATGCTTTTGATTACGCTCAACCAGAGACAATAGATTATATACAATCAAAAGGTATCGAAATAAGTGATTTTCAACCTAAAGTCATAACAAGAGAATTGATAGAAAAACAAGATCTTATAATAGGTATGGAACGATATCATTTAACAAAAATTAAAAAACGATTTAGAGATTTACAAGAACAATTAAAACAGAAACTTTATACTTTGAAAGAATTTAATGGGGCAGATAAAAAGGATATAAACATTCCAGATCCTTATAAAACCGGGAAAAAACGATACGACGAAATATTAGAAATCGTCGAAAAAAATGTAGAGGCGCTCGTTAGAAAAGTTAAGCGCATAAATCAATAAGCTAAACTTGTTTAGACTGCTTTTAAATACTTACATTTTTGTAAAGGCTCTCTTAATCAGCCTATATAAAGTATAGATAGTATTAAAAATAACTGATACTATTAGAAAAATTATATAAGAATATTAAGAAAGCTTTTAATGAATCAATTAACGATCAATAACACGGTTTTAGAAATTTTTGTCGGCGATTTAATTAATGCTGACTACGATGCAATTGCCATTCCGACAAATAGTCGCCTTTTGCCTAGTGGTACCTTAAGGTGTCGAGTATTGAGAGGAGCAGGTCATAAAGTACAAGTTGAATGTAATCGTATTATTAGTAAGATATCAAATGTTCCAATTGGGGATGCTGTAATTACCTCTGGCGGCAATTTAAATGCCAAATTTATTATCCATGTAAGAGCAGGTCACGATCAAAAAAAATTGATGTTAGCGATCTGGAATTCGCTGAAATTAGCCGATAAAGAAGGGATACGTTCAATCGCTTATCCTCCAATATCGAAAGAAGTAATCGGATTTAACGCAAAGATTTGTGCGGGTATAATTATTCCAACGATTAAGAAGTTCGTTGTAGAAAGAAACAACAATTTGGGAAACATCTCAGTTTGTCTTGAATCATTACCTGACTATAAGGATTTTGAAAATGCATTAAATAATATAGCTGAAGTTCCCAGTATTTTGACACAATAGTATTTTGTTCTTTCAATTAAACATTTATTCGAAAAATGTAACTTTATAAAATCACACTTAATCTTATAATTGAAATTAAACATTTATTTAGTTTCAAGTTTAAATTATTAATTAAGATTATTAACGATTAAAATTAATATCGTAGATTTAGGGGATTGCTTTATGGAAATAGATGAAATAAATGAAGATATTTTAAATGATATAAATAAAAATATTAAAAATGATATTTCTAACATTAATTCGTTAAAAGGGTTTGAAATAATCAGTGAATCAATGGTTTATAAAATCCTTGATATTTTCGGTAAAAATAGTTTGCTTTCAATGCTGTATCAGATAGGATCAGGACCAGGAGAGATAATTGTTAAAAGGATAAAAGAAAAGCATAACAAGGAGGAATTTGGAATTTTTGAAGCTTTAGAAATCTTAATGACCGAATTGAAAGAATTTTATTCTATCCAAATTAGAGAAGTTCAATTAAATTCAGAGCAAACTAGAATAGTAATAGAAAATTTCTGCTTTTTAAGAGAGTCAAGTAAACGCAGAGAAAAATTACAACCCGGGAAAGCGTTTTGCCGAGTCAATAAAGGTTATTTTGAAACGGCCTTTCGAAAATTATTGGGAAATAAAGTTAAAAAGATAGAGATTAACTTTCTCCAAGACGATCTTGAAAAAAATGTGTGCATAGAAGAATTAATTTTTTTTCACAACTCTGATAAAGTATGATGGGAATACAATTTCTCTTTCAACCTCTGATTGACAAATTCCTGGCTATGTCTCTACTTGTTTTGGTATCAATTACTCGTTGAATTACAATCTCATCCACACTTCTTTCTTCCTTCTCTTTCGTAAGATCAATAATTTTTTTTAAATTAAAGATTAATTGTATTCTAATTGATCATTTATTTTTACTTTTTGAAAAATAAAATGTCAAAAGTTAAAAAAAAATTCGAATTAGTTTACATATTACAATCTGTTTATGAAAAATATTAAAATAAGAATATAATTAAAAATAAAAGGTTGAAAAATAAAAATGGTTGATGTCAAAAACGTTGTTATTATTGGTGCCGGCCTAATGGGCCACAATGCCGCTCAAATCTGTCTAATGGCGGGTTATAACGTAACATTAGTCGATATTAAAGACGAATTCGTTGATAATGGAGTTGCAAAAATAGATGAGGGGTTAAAGAAACTTGAAGCCAAAGGAAAGTTAGGGGAGGGTGTTTCTTCCGCTGATCTTATGGGAAAATTAAAAAAATCTATAGATACAGCAAGTGCAGTAAAAGACGCTGATTTTGTATTGGAAGCTGTTGTTGAATTAATGGATATCAAAAAACAAGTTTTTAAAACTTGCGACGAAAACGCACCAGCTCATTGTATTTTAGCCACAAATACATCTACGATGAGCATTACTGAAATTGCTACAGCAACAAATAGACCAGATAAAGTAATTGGTATGCATTTCTTTAATCCACCGATACTCATGAGATTAATTGAGATAATAGCAGGTGAAAAAAGCTCTGATGAGGCAATGAATATAGGCGTTCAAGTAGGTCAATCTTTACCTTGTTTAAGAGGAAAAAGGTTTGTTCCTAAAGTATTGAAGGATAGACCTGGATTTATAGTTAACAGAATGAATGCCCCAGTCCAAATTTATATGAATTGGATATTCGATCAAGCAGCTGAGAAAGGAATTCCATGGGAGCAAATTGACGGTGATGCGGGGTCTTTGATGCCAATGGGACCGTGTGAGTTAACGGATTATGTAGGACTCGATACAATGTTCCATGTGGGTAATTATTACACAGAAACATTATCTCCTAATTTTAAACCTGGAAAAGTTATTACCAAGATGGTTGAAGACAAGAAACTTGGGCGTAAAACAGCCCAAGGTTTTTACGATTGGTCTAAAGGAAGACCAAAAATCGATAAATCTCAAAAAGCAGGCTTATTTAAAGTCGAAACTTCAATGGCAATTATGTTAAACGAAGGTTGCCGCCTATTAGAAGAGAAAGTTGTAACAGGCTTCAAGGTAATTGACGAAGCAAATATGGCGGGAATGAACACTCCTGGGCCATTTGCTGCTGGTAAAAAACAATTTGAGAAATGGGCTAAAATTTTAGAAGAGTTAGCAGATAAGACTGGTATGGAATATCTTAAACCTTGCGAATTGATGAAAACTGGCGGCTTTGTTAGCATGCGAAAATAAATCTAATATTTAATTAAAAATAATCATTTATTTTTTCTTTTTTTTCCATTGTATTGTTGGTTTGATAGATTGAATTACTTTTTATTTACGTTAAAAATTAGAAAATGAAAAATTTGAAAGTTTTTAATTACTAAAAAATTACTACTAAATATTCATAAATCAAATTTTAAAATTAATTAAATTAATTGAAAAAAGGTTATTAAAAGAGGTTATTAATTATGTCGGAAAATGTATTTGAACATATTAAAATTGAATGGCCCACAAAAACAGACGAACAAGGTAATGTTATTCGAGAAGGGACAATTGATGGAAATTACGCCGTTATTTCGATGAATAGACCCGATAGATTGAACGCATTAACGGAGCAAACTGTTTCAGAAATATCTAGAGCTTTACGGATTATGGAAACAGACGGGAGCGTTCGAGCTGTTGTTTTAAGAGGTACGAAAGATTTTACTAAGAAACCCGCGTTTTCTGCTGGAGCGGACTTAGCAGCAGCTTTTAGCCCTGGTCTAAAACCAAACGTCACCTGGCACATGTCTTTAGCAATGAGAATTCGACATCGTGATTACGACGAAATTGAACAATTCTCAAAACCTTTAATTGCTGCGGTTGATGGATTTGCGCTCGGTGGAGGCTGCGAATTAGTATTATGTTGTGATATTGTTATAGTTTCTGATAGATCAAAAATTGGTTTACCAGAAGTCAACAGAGGAATATTCCCTGCTAATGGTGGTATTACTCGAATGGCTGCAAGAATAGGGGTTAATAGAGCGTTGCGAATGGCAATGTTTGGCGAACCCATTGATGGTCAGACGGCAGTAGACTGGGGTTTAGCTTCTTGGGTTGCACCTGCAGGAGAGGAATTCGAAAAACTTGTCCACGAGAAAGCTAAATGGTTTGGTGAAGCCGCAACAACCGCTTTGTTTATAATAAAGAAATGCGTCAAATTTGGAACGAGATACGAACAATTAGGCTTAATAATGGAACAAATGGGCTTCGGAGTAAACAGTGGAGCCTCCGATTCTAAGGAGGGAATAATGGCATTCAATAGAAAGGTTAAGTGTCCAAAATGTGGCGGTAAGGGAAAATTTGAAGACGGTACAAAGTGTGACGTTTGCGGTGGCAGGAGAAAGATTAAGGATACACCTCATTATATAGGAATGTAGTCAATTATCAAAAATTATATCCAAATCTTTTTACTTTTTTTTTTACAAATATTACTCATATCAATCTATAATTTTTTAAACAATTTTAGTTATAAAATAACTAATGGTAAGTATCGAATTAATTGATGAAATTAACGAAGGAAATCTTTTTCTTAGGAAGGTTTCTAAAGACGACATTTCTTTTTTTTATAATAGTCTTACTAATAAAGAGATGACTAATTTTTTATCGTTAGGACCGCTCAGATCTTTAGAGCATTCAAGAAGATTAATCAAAAATTATCTAAAATCATGGGATAAATATCTTCAATTTAATTACGTTATAGAATTACGAGATAATAAAAGTAATAGTAAAATTGGCTCAGCTAGTCTCTGGAATATAAGTTGGTTTCATAATCGTTCTGGTGTTGGAATTTGGATTCTTCCAGAATATTGGGAAAAAGGATTAGGTAAACGAGTAATAAAATTAGTTAAAAATATTGCTTTTAACCACTTAAATCTAAATAGGATCGAAGCACATATCGCTGTTAAAAATGAAAGGTCCATTAAAATGTTTAAAAACTCTAACTTTGAAGAGGAAGGAATACTAAGAAAATATCTTAATATTAATGGTAATCAATATCAGGATGCTTTGATATTAGCTTGTTTTAAAATTTAAAAAATTCCAGGACTTATTACAAAATTTCTCAAGAGCCCTTTAGGTTTTATCATCTCATTAATATCCTTAGAGAAACGTTTAAAAGGAGTAATATTTCCGTTGAAATCCATCAATTCGCTTTTAAATTTAACAAAGAAATTATCAAAGATTTTAACAGCAATATTGTCAATTGACTTTTTTTTAAGCTTTTTATTATCGACTTTACTATCACATTTTAAAATCAGATGAAAATTAGTTCTAGGATGCGTTTTAAAATAAAACACGCTTCTTTTCATTTTTAAAGTGGTTAAACTCTCCTTGAACCCGTATTTGGCAAAGCGGCAAATTTGGTCGAAATAGCTACCAATTAATTGATAATTATTTTCCTCGTTTGAACTAGCACTAAAGTTATGGCAAAATATAGGAACACCCGTGTCATTAAGAATAATAATCTCTTGTATCAATTTTTATCCAAAAATTAAATTGATTTTATATTATTTAATACCTTCGTTAAAAAATTATAAACCATTTGATATTAATTAAACTGGTTATTAAGAAGAGAATAAAAACTATTTTTTATTAATCTCAGCTTTTAATTGGTTCAATATTTTTTTAAATATTTCAAGAGCTCCAGAATAATCGTCATATTTCAAGGCTTCGATACCTTGGACGTTAAGAGTGGTAACCCTAATTTTTAATTCTTCGATTTTGGAAACTTCCCTTATCTTATTTTCAATGATATCAATATATTCAGTGTATTTTTTTAAGTAATGATTTTTACCAATAAACCTTGAAATTTTAACAATTTTCTTAATATTGTTTATTGCTTGCTCAAATTGATTTTGAGAAACATTTTGTTTAATTTCGCTTTCTAAATCTTTTAAATCTTCTTCTAATTTCAGATATTTATCCTCAGCATCAATTAAACTTTTCATTTTTATTTTTAATTTCTGTTGATAATCTAAGAAATCTTCTTTTTGCAAAAATTCTATCTTAGAATTGAGTATTTGTTTTGCCTTATCAAATTCGTAATTATCTATTAATTTTGAAACTTCTGCCAATGATTGTTCAATGTCTTTATTGATATCAATTTTTTTTTTTAATTCTAAAAACATTGCCTTGGAAGTTTCCCACATTTTCAGCGTTTCAGTATCTTTAAGCTTTTTCAGAAGAGTTTTTGCTTGTTCTAATGTTTCTTCTGCTAATGTGATGTTATTAGTACTTATATAGCTATTAAACTGGATTTCTAATGGCTCAAGTTGTTTTTTTAGAGTATTTTGTTGTTTTTCAATTTCAATAAATTTATTATTTTCTTTAACTTTTTTATAAAGGTCAGCAATAAACTCTCCTTCCTCTCTTACAATAGAATATAATTTAGCCTCTTCAGCTTTATCCATTATTTCTTCTGCTATTTTTATTGCTTCATCAAACTTGCCCATTAGATAATGGTTATTCGCTATTACTTTCAACTCATCAATTTTAGATAAAATTACTATTTTTTTCTTATTATTAGTCTCTTTGTCTGAGTTCAAATCCAATATTATGCACCCGTCAAAGTTTTATTGTTAAATTCTAATTTTGTGATAATTTTTTCAAAGATTTCTATAGCTTTAGATATTTCACCTTTTTCCAAATTATTAAGGGCTTCCATACTTACTTGAGCTATTTCACTAACTGTTTCTTTTTTTGCTTCATTATATTGGGTTTCAAATTGTTTCAAACTATTTAAAACATCATCATCAAATAAATTCTTAATCTCAGCTTTAATTTTTCCAAAAAATTCTTTTGCTTGCTTTAAATTACCCTTATTGGGACCAGTCTTAAAAGAATTGTAGAATTCATCAATTTCCTTTTTTATCTTTGTTTGATCGATTTTCAAACTATATATCATGTTTTCATCTTTTAATATTAATTGCTGGGCTAAGGGAATTGAAGAAATGTCGTATTCATTTTCGTATTTTTTTTTGAAATCTTGTGCTAAGTTATGTGCCTCTCGATAATTCTCTACATCCACAAACTGGTTAAATTTTTTAATTACTTCCTTACTTTCATGTTCTATTTGGTGGAGAATCTCGCTGGATTGCGCCCTCGATTGAGCCTCGGCGATAAAGTTGATTTGATCTTGTTCAAGAGAATCATCGTCTATATCCTTGGCAAGGTTAACAATTTTCTGAGCAGCATCAATTGCCATAATGTATTTTTCTGAAATGAAATATTTATCTACTTTTTCTTTTAACCTGTTTATTTCAGAGAGAATTGGTAACAAATTAGTCTCTAGCTTTTTAATTCTAACTTTCAGGACCTCTTCTGTAATCCCAATAATATCTAAAAATTCCGCAGATTCTAATCCAGATTCGATCGTAATGTTTCTTAAAATCTTTAATTCGGGATACTCACTTGAAATAGCTCCTCGTATTTGTGGGATAAGTTTTTTCAAGCTTTGCGACACTTTTTTTCCAATCCAAATATACATTAATCTCTGATTTGGCACGTAAAATGTTAAAATATCAAATAGAGTAAAGCTAAGGAGAATTTTATCTGGTGGTATTTCCTTAAAGGTTCCAGAATAATTTAACTTAAAAATTTTAATATTAGAACTCATCTATACAATCATTAAATTATGATAATATTTCAATTTTCTTTGGTATGGTAGCTTAAATTAAAATTACATTGTCAAAATTAAGTGAAAATAAAAAATTGTAAATAAAAAATTAGGAAATTTATTATTTTGGTAATGCCCCTTCTTTTTTGTCGAGCAATTTATCTTTCAATATTTTTCCATCCATCTGAGTGCCTGTTAGAATTTTGTCTGTTTTTTTTAGTTCATCGTGATAATTCTTATTAAAAGCAGTCTTGCGCGTTACAATTTTCAAATCAGGACCTTTCTCTTTTGCTAGGGTCTTATTATATTTACGGATTTTTCGAACAGGAACCGGAAATCTCCATACTTTGATGTAAGCAATTAAAAATCCCGTTAATGCTACTGCCGCTACGAGAGCAATTATAAATATTCCACTAAAAAACCAGGGCGTCTCTTCAGTGTCACGAATGAACTCCGTATAAGAAATCTCTAAATACACATCTGTTATCGAAATAGTGATGTTTTGATCTAACGCAAAAGTGTCTGCGATAAATACTTGAATTGAAACTGAGATATTAACTTCTTTTAAAATCAATGTTGTTACATCAAAACCTCCTGCTTTTGCCTCTTGAAAAGTGGTGCCTGCCGAGCTTAACTTAACAGTTTCTAACAAAGAATTATCATTTATAAAAAAGCGTATTTCCGAATTTGGAGATGAACCGACTGGCCATAATTGGTCAACTTTATATTGAAATTTTAGATTAGCCTCAGTAATTTCGATATTTTCTCCACTGAGAGTGTTCCCCATTTGGAACCAAGAGGCTGTTGTAAAGCGATCGATCTTTTTTTCGTAAGTAAACGTAAGATTGCAAGATTTTATGAGTAAAGCGTTCCATATATCTCGGTCGCTTACAAAATTATCTTCGCACCAGATTCTCATTCCTAAAGTTATTGTAAAATTTTGAAAATCGCTTGATAAAACGGAGGTGAGATAAAAAATTAAGTCTTCTTCCGATACTGTTGCCATAAATGTATCAAGCATTGTATCAGTTGCACCAGCTAAATCTGTCCCAAGATCAATTGTTTGATTATATGCAACTTCATAGACTTTAGTTTTCGTTAAATCTGATAATAATACATAGAACCGGACATAATCCCAAGTATAATTTTGAGTACTACCAGAACCTGTAGCATCACCTGGAGCTTCTATCCCACCACCACCCCAATCTCCCGGGGAAGCTGTAACTGAAGCATTTACTTCAGCTGAAAGAGATGCAGAAGTTATTATGTAGTCTTCCATATCAACCGGCATTGAAACATTTCTCTCCCAATGTACGCTTGGAAATTGATCAGCTCCTTCTGCAAATGTGTGAGAAACATAACAACCCTCAGAATTTATTGTGGATGTGTCTGGGTATAAGGGGAATTCAGGATTATGAACTCTCGTCCATTCTGAACTTAAAGGAGTACCAGATATATTTGAATAGCTTCCTTGTCCCCCTATTACTTCATAATTCGCTTGCCCTAAGCTAGAAAAGGAAGTTATATCAGAAGCGTCTCCTTGAACTTGACTTTCCCATGGATCAACTGGTATTGAAAAATTAGAATTTTTCAACCATTGTTCTTGATATTCATTTATTGTTGAAAGTTTAAGCGTATTATACTCTATATTTTTCTTTAAATTCTGGTTTTGAATATTTAAAGAACTTAAGAAGATCAGACCTGAAATTAAAAATAGCGTTATTAAATATAATGATTTCTTGTTTATTCGCGATTTATTCATTTCTGTTCTACCCCTCCTGTATTTTTAATATCAGTTGATTTTTTCGTATTAGTACTTTTATGTATTATATCAGGTTGTGATATTGGTTTAGTTTTAGTATATTTTGCTGATTTAGTTAATTCCTTTTTATACAACTTATTAAAAGCATCTTTACTACTTGTTATGTGTTTTTTTGGAGGATTAGCCGTTCTTAGAGTTTTTTTGTATTTTCGCACTTTTCTTACAGGTAATGGATATTTAAATATTCTTTGATACAACACGAAATATGTAGCCACAATTCCTCCAGCAATTACAGCAATTACAGCTAGAAGCTGGAATATCTCTGGCTCACCGAATACATCTGAGCGAATTTCTATGTATGAAATTACGAGAGATACATCGTCAATCGATATAACAATTGAACGATTTAACAAAAATTCATCTGCTAGATATACTTGAATAGAAAGTCCAATGTTAACATTTTTTAGAATCAACTTAGTAACGTTAAAACCGCCTTGCTTCGCTTCTTGAAAGTCAGTTTCTGCTAGATTCAGTTTAAGAGCTTCTTCGTGGGAGTTATTGTTTAACAGAATTTGTATTTCTGAGTTTGGAGATAAATCAGTAGGCCATGATTGGTCTATTTTATACTTAAATTTGAGATTAGCCTCAGTAATTTGTAAATTTTCACCCGTAATGTTGTTTCCAATTTGATTCCAAGAAACACTTGTGAATTGATTAATCTTTTTTAAGTAGCTAAAAGAAATATTACACGATTTAATTCTAAGAGAATTCCATCGGTCTCGATCGTAATTGAAATTATCGACGCATTTGATTCTAATTCCAAGAGTAACTTTAAAGTCATAATTATCACGCGCAAAAAGAGAAGATAGAAAATAGATCAACGCTTCTTCTACTACAGTGTTCATTAAACTATCTGTAATATTACTAATTTCGGGACTATCTTGCCCTAAATCTACCGTTTGATACCACGCTACTTCATATACCTCATTATCTTCTATATCAGATATTAACACGTAAAATCTAGCAGTATCGTAATCTCCTGGTTGAGCAACCGTATCTGCAGGAGTATCTACTCCATAAAAGTCATTTGGTGTACCAGCTCCACCTGGTGAGGTTGTAACTGATGCATTGAACACTGCTGAAATCGATGCAGAAGTAATTATGTAGTCTGCCATATTTACAGGCATAGTAATATTTCGTTGCCAATGAACGCTTGGAGATTGGTTTGTATCATCAGGATCGATCCATGTATGATTTGCTTCACATCCAAATTCGTCAATTCCGTGATAATCTGGCAAAGCGGGAAAAGCAGGGTTTGTAACATTTAACCAATGGTCCGAAGTTGGCGTTCCCGAAATTTCCGAGAAGTATCCTTGATCTCCAGTGATCTCTAAATTAGCTTGACCCGGGCTGTAAGTAGCAGTAACATCGGAAGAGTCACCTTCTATGCTATAATACCAAGGATCAGTCGACCCTTCAAATCCAGTATTTACAAGCCATTCATCTGTATGAGGAATTACGGTTGAAGTTTTAATCATTGTTTGCTGTTCAGCAACATTTAGATTTTGATTCAATATAACTAAATTTAAAGACGCGATGAAGAGAACAATAACAAAATAAATATAGAATTTTTTCTTGATAACCATTAGATTCACATTTTATATAATTAAAATTTATGAATTAAAAATTGTAGGATATATTAGGATATAACTAGCCACACTTATAATATTTAATAATTTTAAATTATAATTTCATTATATTTTAATTTATTTCTTTCATTAAAAAAAGTTAAAAAAAAGAAGTTAAAAATATGATTTATCAATTTCTCATTTTTGAATAGGAATTTCTTGTTGTTTTCCAAGCAATTTATCTCGCACAATTTTGCCGTCTAGAGGAGCGCCTTTTAAAAAACTAGTAGTTTTGTTTAATTCTTCTTGAAAACTCTTGTTGAACGCGTATTTTCGATTAATAATACGCGTGTCTGGTTCTTTTTCGCTTGTCAAAGTCTTTCTATATTTTCTAACTTTTCTAACTGGAATAGGATATTTCAAATATTTCTGATAAGCAATCAAGTAACCACCTAGCACTACCGCTCCAATCGTAACGATTATAAATAAGCCACTAGCTATCCAAGGGTCTATTATTGGATCTATATAAGAAATAACATATGTTATATAGAAGTAAACATCTGTTATTGAAACTTTAATCTCTCTATCTAGCCCAAAATCGTCAGCTAAGAACAATTGAATTGACAAAGTGATATTTGTATCTTTTAAAATTAAAGAAGTAACGTTATATCCGCCAGATTTTGCCTCTTGAAAGTTTGAATTATAATTATAATCGGCAAGTTTAACAACTTCAGAGTAGGGGTTATTATTAACTAAAATTCTAATTTCAGAATTTGGCGAGGATTCGGTCCAATTCTGGTCAATTTTATATTTGAAATTAAGGTGAGCGCTTACAATTTGGGTATTATTTCCACTAATGTCGCTCCCTTCTTGGTTCCAAGATATAGAAGTAAATCGATTGATTTTTTTTACATATGTAAAAGTAAGATTAAAAGATTTAATCCACAAGTCGTCCCATTGGTCTTCATCCCAATCTAAATTGTCTTCGCACCAAATTCTAATGCCCAAAGTAATCGTAAAATTCCTGTTATCAGTGTTTAAAACAGATGTAAGATATTCAATCAACTTATTTTGTGGGATATTATGTAAGAAGGTGTCAAACATGTCATCTGTAGCTCCAGCAGTGTCGTTTCCTAAATCGGTCGATTGATTAAATGCCACCTCATAAACCTTGTTTCCTGTTAAATCTGAAAACAACACGTAAAATCTTACATAATCGTATGTTGCCGCATCTGTAACAGGATCACCTGGAACTTCTATTCCCCCCCATATTCCGTTATTTGCGCTAACAGTTGCATTAACAACCGTACTTAATGATACAGACGTAATTATATAATCAGACATATCAACGGGCATAGTAACATTTCTTTCTAAATGTACACTTGGTGCTTGGTCGGCTTTTTCGTCCCATAAATGACTAGCGTGAAATCCTTGACCATCAATAAATTCAACGGTATCAGGAAAATCGGGAAAATCGGGGTTTTCCTGCATTAACCAAGAATCGTTATTAAGAGGCTCGTCAATGAGTTGAAAAGCGTTTTCATTCCCTAAAATATCGAAATTTGCTTGTCCAAGATTACTGGTTGCATTAACATCTGAGTGATCCCCCTCAATTTGCGAGTACCAAGGGTTAATTGGAATATCAAAAGAAGGATTTTCAAACCATAATTTTGTAATCTTATCTTCGTATGAAAGTTGAATGTCGTTTTCAGTTGAGGAATCAGCAATGCTAAGCGAAGGCAAAAAACAACTTAAAGATATAACAATGGAAAAGCACACAGTAACTAATAAAAACTTTTTTCTGAAAGAATTAAACGCCATAATTAACTTTTACCCTCCATTTTTACTTATTTTAGTTATCTTTTCAGATACTCCAATCTTTTGTTTTGATTCGCTCTTTAAAAATTTTGACGCTTTATTAACTTCTTTTTTGAAGGTTTTTTCAAATGCGCTTTCCCGACTTGTAATACCTGTTGAGGGAGTATTTGCACTTCTCAAAGATCGTCCATATTTTCTAATTTTTCTAACTGGTTTTGGATATTTCAAAACTCTTTGGTATGCGATCAGATAGCCACCAATAGCAGACGCTGCAATAACTGCCGCTATTAGTAAAGCAGTATAAATCAAGGGTTCAGGAATATAATCTGAATATGTTTCAATGTATGAAATGTATAAATAAACATCAGTAATTGATACGGTAATATTATGATCTAAGTCAAATCTATCCGCTAGAAATACTTGGATCGAAACAGTAATATTGATATCTGTCAATATTAACGAACTCACGTCGTATCCTCCTGGTTTTGCTAGTTGAAATGTATCGGTTGCTGAACTCAATTTAATTGTTTCAGTATGCTTCTTATTATTAATCAAGACTCGTAATTCGGAATTTGGAGATGATAAACTTGGCCATAATGGATCAATTTTATATTTAAAATTCAAGTTCGCCTTAGTTATTTGAATACTACTACCACTAATCTTTTTACTAATCTTATTACCTTCTTGTTTCCACGAAGCTTTAGTAAATTGGTCAATGATTTTTTCGTAAGTAAAAGTTAAATTACACGAATTAATACGCAAAGAATTCCATGTGTCGTTATCGCCTTGGCCATTATCAGTACAAAAAATTCTGATTCCTAACGATAACGTAAACGATTTATGTTCTGGATCGTTATTTAAAACAGTTGTTAAGTAGGAAATCAAACTCTCTTCTGGTCTTGTAAACAAGGAAAAGTCAGTTAAATTTGCGATAGTTGGACCAGAATCCTGTCCCAAATTAGTTGTTTGGTTAAAAGAAATTTCAAATACATCATTTTTTTCTATATCGGAAATTAATACATAAAATCTTGCGTAATCATATTCTCTAGTAAAGTCTGGAGAAGCACCATCAACGGTATCACCTTCAACATCTATACCACCTCTATAAAGTGGGGTAGTTCCAAAAGGGGTGACAGATGCATTCACAATGGTATTTATTGAAACGGAAGTAATATTATAATCCGACATGTCAACTGGAAGAGTGATATTTCTATCCCAGTGTACACTTAACGATTGAAAGGCATCAGTGGGATCTACCCATGAATGTGAGATTTCGCAACCATTATCGTCAATCTCGTGAAAGTCTGGCAAAGCCGGAAAACTCGGATTTGTAACATTTAACCAATCTTGGGATGTAGGTGTACCAGAAACATTTGAGAATGTTCTTTTATCTCCGTAAACCTCAAAATCTGCTTGACCTTGGATAGAAGTGGTGCCAACATCCGAAACATCTCCTTCTATTTCAGAAAACCATGGATATACGGGTAAATCAAAACCTGAGTTGTTAAGCCATGGTACATCTGGATAAATATCTTCGCCTGAAATATTTATTACATCTGATTCTAAGTTTGCTTTCGCAGAAAAAGTCAAGTATGGATTTAATAAGATTAAATTTATGGAAATAAGGAACAATCCAAGATAAACGATAAAATTTCTTTTTTTTTTAATAAATTCAATTATCATTTTACAAATTACCCTCTTTTTTTGTTAAAATAACGAATTTTAAATAATTTAATTGATTAAATTTAAGTTAATAAATTACTTAAGACATAATTATTAATTAACAATTATTAATTATTATTACTTATAAAAAATTAGAGGCAACCCAAATTGATACAATCGATTTGTACATTTCAATTTAAATTGAATCAGAATGAAACTACAGGGGAGATAGATCCCGAATTTAGCCCAATTCAATTAGTGTTTAAGAACGATAAATTTAAAGAAGATGACTTTTCAGAACTAATCATTGAGAACGATATCTTTGCTACGTTCTATCAACACACAACGGGCATATTTGGCGTTAAATACGGATTCAGTAACTTCTATACTGGCCGCTTAAAAGAAACGCCTTATAAAGTTTTGTCGTATTTTAAGCAGTTAGCTGATGGAACTCAATATCTTGCGATGTCTATATTTGAATTAGACGACGAAATAGAATTGTTTGAGGATTTAATTAAGGATATGGCAAAAAGATTAGACACTATTTTTGAAAAATTAACTAAAGCTGTAAATATGAGGCAATTGGATTTAGTTTCCAACGTAAACGTCCGTTTAATGAACGAATTAAAGTATACTATATTTCAAATTGAGCGTTTAAGCCAATTAGACAAACTTCAAAAAGTAGCTCTAATCTATAATAGCGACGAACGGTTAAAAATCTTAGAGATTTTAAGAGAACAACCCATTTCAAAAAGCGAAATGAAAAAAATAGTTGAAAAAATGAAACCTACTGCTAATATTGATATTTTGCTTAGACCCTTTATTGAATTGAACTTAGTAAGGCGTGATTGGGTAAAAGGTGAGAAAGATAAAAAGACTGGCGTGATAACAAATCAAGGAGAGTATCTATTTTTAGTCAAAGATTTAATTGTAGCCCGCGTTCCCAACGAGAGTCTCTTAAAGCATTTTAAGGACACAGACAACGAGTTATTACCTTTATTTAGGCAAAAATCTACAGACTATTTCATAAATTACGATCCTTATGCAGAACCTTTTGAAAATACCCAAAAATTGGCTTCAATATTACTTAACCCTGATGTTTATGATTTCTTCGTCTTAATGCGTTCGAATCATTATCCACTAGATAAAATACCAAAAATCTTTTCAGAATTCGCAGTCACGGAAATCTTGCTTGACAATTTGAAAAAATTAAATGTGATTACTGAAATTAAAGACGAAAATAAAAGAAGTTGGATTTGTTTGCTTACGGACATTAAACCACTAACAATTTTTCCAGAATATTTACTACCAAAAATCAGAGAAGCTTATAGAAAGGAAGAAACGGATGGAAAAATTACTTACGAAATCGCTAAAAAGGCCTTAAACTTATTGGAAATATCCTTTCCAGAAAAAATTACTTTTTAAATCACCAATTAACTAAAACGAGAGGAGTAAAGAATTGTATTTATTTAAAGATGATGAAGAAGTAGAGATACCATATACATGTAAATTATGTTTGAAGGAAATACCTTTTAAAATAACCAAGAAGGAATACCAAGATGTTTCTAAATTTCCGATTAAAAAAGAAGTTGTACATGGATCCCCTGAACATAATTTAATTGTTTATTTCAATCAATATTTAGAAGTCGAAAATTTTGAAATAAAGGAAATGCTCAAAAAAGAAGACGTTTCCTATTCAAAAGAACTTACAAAACAAGTTTTGAGCGAAATCGATCTATCTGACGACGAGATTGAATTGTATTTCAGAATCACGGGTCGTGAAGCCGTTAGTATAGGCGAAATGGCAATTTTAACGGGAAAACCTAAAGCTGAATGCCAAGAGATGGCGACTAAATTTGTTAAAAAGGGACTATTTAAGGATATCATTGGAGCAAAACCACATTATAGCGCTTTACCGCCATACGCAGCCTTAGTTAGCCAGTTACAAAAATTTCATAAATATATCTCAGATATTAAAGTCAATATACCTACCCAACTGGAAAAATCCTTTGCACAATTAGAATCAGAGTCTGGAGAGGTTGAAGTTAAAGTTGAAAGAAAGCCCATAAATACTGAGTTAATGAAAGAATTAAAAGACAACATGCTAACACAGATGAAATCACAGAAGAAAGAATTTGACGAGACAAAGGTAGTAATGGATCAAATTAGAGGGATCTCAGATAAAATTTCAAGCCTCGAAGGGTCCACTGGTTCGGTTATAGATTCACCCCAAATCGCCGATCTTAGTAAAAGATTTGATGATATTAACACAAAGACGTCCCAAATCATTAAGGGACAGGTTAGCGATTTGAAGAACGAATTTAATAACATTAAATCAACGGTCTCTCAAAATCTGCAGAAGTTACGTCTTGGAGTAATTTCCCAAACTGTTGAACAAGTGATTGATAAGGTTATTAACGCAAAATTAAAAGATATCTCTGATAATATCAATGTGCAATTATCAGTAAGCCAAGTTGCATTCTCTGACGAGCTTAAAAAAGCGACTCAAGGCGTTGATTCTGAATTAATAACAAAATTGAAAGAATCATTAAAAAGCGCGCTTGAAAATATTGATGGTCTTACTTCAAAGGTAGAAGAAGATAAAGAACAGATATACGGGGATATTACTGAAAACTTTAATAAAGCAATACAAATGGCTGAAGAAAAAATAGAAGGAATCTCTGGTACGACTTTTCAATCGCTTGGCAATTTAAAAGATGTTTTTTACGATCAAATTGTTTCGACTTTAGATAATACGCTTGATGATATATTGAATAAACTCGAAAGATCCGAAAAAGTCACAAGTGAATTCTGGGAGCAAGCAAAAACCGGGAAATCAATTACAATGAAAGATATTTGGTTCATTCGCTCACCTGAAGCCGCTAAGGCACACATTAGCGACGAGATCACAAAAGCAAAAATGAGAGTATTACTCGTTGCCCCTCAAATAAGCGATGTAGATATTGATGCAATAATGGCTCGCCCTTCAAGGATAAATTTCAGAATAGCCGCAAATATAGATTTCAATAACCCCGAACACGCAGCTGTAATCCAACAGTTCGATAAAATGGATAATGTAGATTATAGACACCGTGCTTTGCAAAATTTATGGGGTATAAATCGAGATTACGAAGAGGTAATCGTATGCGTGCTTTCAAAAGCAGAAGTCCGTGGGGAATCTATAACTGAGATTGCTGGAATAGGAAGTATTATAGAAGAACATATCAAAATCTTTGTTCCCATTCTTGAGGAATCTTGGATGGGTGCGAGAAAGGAAGTAATGCATGCTATTAAGTCATCAATTGTACAAGAAACTCCACCACCGAAATTAGCTCAACAACCCGTTAAGATCGCTGAAGAACCCAAAAAAGAACACGTAAAATTAAAACCAATAGTTCAGATACCAAAAGTAATTGCTCCACCTGAAAAAGAGGCACCTATTCCAAAAACAACGCCATCTGGGGAAAAATCTTTGTTAACAAAACAATTTGACCTAATCTTTGATAATGTTGACTCTTTGATGGGTATTGAACTCTCTTCTGCTCTTGAAAAGTTTCAGAGCGAATATATTAAAGAAACTGGATATAACAGCGTGTTAAAGAACATTCATAATACCAGCACAACTCTAAGGAGTAAAACATATGTACTTAGTCAACCGGAAAAAGAAGACCTCAGACAAAAAATGAATTTTTGGCGCCAAAAATTAAATATTTAATCAATTTTTTTAAAACCTTTTTAAATTATTTATATCAAATAAAATACTTCTTATTCGATTTTTTCTTATTATTTTTATGGTACAAGACTTAATCACCATTGAAACTGGGAAGATTAACGAGTATTTATATCATATAGATGTAAAAGCTTACGGAACGCCTCGAATGCTTTCTATTTTCGTCGGGCAATTTGACAATGGTTCTGTGTTAATCGATTGCGGGTCGTCGTTAGATACGAAGAAATTAATTAGAATTTTAAAAAAGCTGAAAATCGACTTATCTTCGTTTAAATACCTCACAACAACTCATCACCATTTTGATCATAACGGAGGATTATGGCAGCTTTACGAGACTTTAAAGGATTACAACCCCGAAGTTAAAATCCTTACAAACCAAAAAACTAAAGAATTACTTAACAATTACGAAGAGCATTTGGCTCGCGGAAAGCGAACTTATGGAAATTTAATAGGTTCGATGAATCCTATTGAGGAAAGTGCATTTCAAATAGTAGAACCTAGCACAAACTTCAATTCAGAAGCAAATAAACTCGATTTTATCGATTCTTTTTCGATTAATGGTTCAGAAGTTAAATTGGGTATTCTAAAAACTCCAGGACACACTCCAGATCACCAGTGTCCTATATTTTTTAAGGATAATTTAATTGACTTCATACAACTTGGAGAAAGCGTTGGTACAATTTACCACGCGTCAGAATTAATAACTATGCCAACATCCATGCCTACTTATTATAATCACGAAGAATACATGGCAACTTTAAGAAACCTCAAGAGCTTATCTCCCTCCAAAGCTGGTTTTGGTCATTTTGGAGTCATTAATGGAAAAGAAAACGTTCGGAAAATGCTGTTAGAGCACGAAGCTTTTATGGAAGAATTTAGAGAATCGATAATTAAATTTTACAGTAAAAAACCAGAAACGAGATATGTACTCGAACAAATCATGCCTATGTTAATCCCAAGGACCGATTTGTTAATTGAAGATAATCCCGTTTTTAACGGTATTGCGTTAGGCATAGTATACGGCATGATGATGGATCTAGGATATCGCAATGAATGATTTTACTATTTTTCAAAAAATTCTAATTTGTAGTAAACATAACATCTTATAATATAATGGAAGGAAGAAATATCGAAAATTTCGATTTATGCGTTGTTGGCGCAAGTATAGCGGGAAATTACTTAACTTATTTATTGTCTAAATCAAACATTAATATTGTTGTTATCGAGGAACACAAAGATATTGGCTTACCGTTTCAATGCGCTGGAATTATATCTCAAAAATTAGGCCAATTAATAGAGCTTCCTGAAGAGATCGTACTAAATCGAGTTAAGACGGCAAAAATCATTAATCCCTCGGGAAATTTCATTAAACTTTCTGGTAACGAACATCCTTTTGTAATCAATAGAATTGCTCTAGATCGCTTATATTACGGTAAAAATAAAATTGCAACCAATATAACTTACTACCTTGGCGAAAGGTTTAGATCGTTTAGATACGGCGTAGAGAATGGCCAAAAATGTGTGTTAATTGATACATCTAAAAGATTGATTAAAGCTAAGATGCTAATCGGGTGTGATGGGCCGTTAACTTCGGTAGGTAAACATTTGAAAGTGAAAAATAAGCTTCTTTATGCTGCTCAAATTAGAATAAAAGGCAACTTTCATGAAAACGAAGCGGTTATGTACTTTCACCCTCTATGGAAACAATTATTTGGGTGGATTGTACCCGAGGGTAATAATGTTTACCGAATCGGCATAGCGTCCTCTAAAAATGTAAAAAAATGTTTCCATATTTATTTAAAGAAGCTAGGTATAGATATCAACAATAAGATAGATCAGCAAGGAGGGATTATCCCGTACGGAATTATGAATAAAAGCGCTTTTAAGCATGTTTTATTGTTAGGGGACGCAGCGGGGCAAGTTAAAGCCACGACAGGAGGGGGTATTGTCATGTTATTGACTGCTGCGAAGCACGCTTCAAATTGCGTTAAACTTAGTTTCAAACAGAATAATTTTTCAAAAAGGTTTATTAAAAAGCATTACGAAAAGCCTTGTTTGAGAACAATCGGTAAAGAATTAAAGTTGCATTACGTTATACGGCTTATTTTAGAAAGATTAACGAACAAAGATTTCGAAGTTTTCTTTAAAATAGTAAAAGAAAATAAAATTGAGCATATTATAACGCTCTATGGCGATATGGATTTCCCAAAAGATTTAATTTTCAAGTTATTAAAAAAGCCCTTAGTTTTTACTTTTTTAATCAAATTTTCGTTAAAAAACCCTAATATATTTATCAAATTGTTGAAGATATTAACTAAGTGAAATTTAAGCGGTTAAATTTAAAGGAGAATTATTATGAATAGTAGAGAAAGAATACGTAAGGTTTTAAATTTTGAAGAACCTGACAAAGTCCCCTCTTTTGAGATGTCCATAGATAATTTCAAAGTATGTAAACACTTTAACGAGGAATATGTATTCCAAGGAATGGTAAAAAGTTTTAATAACACTTACGATTTAAGTCAAGGAGATAAAGACGCTTTAACTAAAACTATTCTTATGGCTACGGAAACAAGATCGTATATGAAAACTACTATGAATAAGCATGTAAATTTGTATAAAAAGCTTGGAATCGACCTAGCAATTTTTCCATTTGATGGTTATATCCTTTTTCCTATAAGCTGTGATAGAACGCGTTTTACTGACGAATTTGGAAGAGTTTTCGATTTGAGAAAAAACCATTCAGATGGTATGGATATCGCATATTATAAGGGTGGAGCATTTAAAAGTTTTGAAGAATTTGAATCGTTTCCGCCCTTAGAGGTTAACACCCCCCGAAGAGAAAAATATTTTAAAGCAATGAAAAAAACAGAAAAAGAGTCTCAAGGAAAAATCTCTATTATTCCTGCTATATGGGGTTTATTTGAGCCTTCCTGGCAAGTTTTCGGATTTTCAACTTTTAGTAAACTATTAGCCGATCCAAAGAAGATCAAGGTTGTTTTTGATAGATTTGGTAAATTTCTTGTAGATTTAGTTAAAACTTTTATCGAATGGGGAGAAACCGATGCGATAATGATAATGGATGATTATGGATATAAATCGGGTTTATTAATGAGTCCTAAAAACTATAGAACTTACGTACTTCCTTGGTTAAAAGAAAGTTGTAAAGTTGCACATAAAGAAGGTTTAAAAGTGATGTTACACAGCTGTGGAGACGTTATAGAATTATTTGAAGATCTTATTGGAGTTGGAATTGATGCCTTTCATCCTTTCGAACCGACAACTGCAAATCCTGAATACGACATTTTCAAACTTAATGAAAAATATTCAGGTAAAGTTACATTTATCGGAAATGTTTCTCCTCAAGATCTCGCCGATAAAGATCAATCTTATATAGAGAATTACACTAAAAGCCTTATCAAAAAGCTTGCTCCAGGAGGGGGTTTTATCCTAAGTTCTGGACATAGCATTAATCCTTCTGTTAAATTAGAAAACTATTTAGCGATGCACGATACATTAAAAAAATATGGAACTTATCCTATTTCTATTAACTAACTATTTATTATATTTGCCACAAAGTATCAGTATTTTTAAATTTCTAATTAAATTTTTTTAAAAATTAAAAATTATTATTCTAAAGAGGGAGGTCCTTGTTTAACT
>Ga0114922_10000766_pt1 | contig 30947 bp, 31 predicted proteins | sample AartaG_FD_100975 | JGI IMG/M metagenome (GOLD analysis project Ga0114922, IMG submission 100975) | Deep subsurface microbial communities from Aarhus Bay to uncover new lineages of life (NeLLi) - Aarhus_00045 metaG | ecosystem: Environmental > Aquatic > Marine > Oceanic > Sediment | place... | reverse complement strand
GAGATCTGACGCAACACGGGAAGCCCAACACGGCCAAGGGGCGTGACCTCCAACCGGACGCCCGCGAGGGTGAACGCGACCGATGAGGGAGCGTGAACGCCGGGCCGTGTGGGGTGGCGGATACCCGTTTCTTCCCACAGAACATCGGCCTTCCCCGAGAAACAACGGGTCGGCTTACCGCAAGTCTCCGCTGCGCGACTTCCAAGCGGGCATGTTTTCGACGTTGCAGTCATTCCTTTACGTTCAGGCCCCAGGTTTTGCTTGCCACCCAGGTCGCTCCTACCGCCGTGGTTTCACCACGAGGCAGCCGTGGCGTTGACACCCGAGCAGAACACATGTCGTTACCTTCATGTGCATCGGGTCTGCTAGTCGTCCGTACCGGGCAATTGACGACGGAGGACTTTCACCTCCTAGACTCGCAGCCTTGTCGGCTGCTCCTGTTTCCGTACATGCACGGGGTCTTTGACCGCGCGGGGGCTCGTCGCATCTTGTGATATCGATGCGCCGAGTGTGGCCTTCCGCCTTCTCCTACGGCGTCGGCACCCCGGAGGGGGTTTCTTTCGCGGCTCAATACCCGGCCTGCACGTACCCCTGTCAACGCTTCGCTCCTACCCTTACGGGCAGCAACGCATAACTCGGGGCCGCTGTGGGCCGCTAACCCTTCAACGTATGACTCTTTCATTCACAACACCCCGCCGGTTTATCCCGGCGCACGGGAGACTATACCATGACCGATGAACCGACGAGGGTGTGGATTCGTAAGCGTAAGCGTGAATCCGGCAAGGTGGTGTATGACCTGCGGTGGGTGTGTCCGGTCGAGCGCAAGTGGAAAAGCCGCAAGGTGGGTACGGACTCGAAGCGCGCCAAGTATGAAGCGGCCAAGCTGGAGGCGGAACTGGCGGCGGGGGTGTATCGCGATATCAAGAAAACCCGCTGGGCGGCATTTGTCGATGAGGTGGTGGCGTTCCGGTCGGGCAGGCACGCCGAGGAGGTAAGACGGGCGCTCAAAGAATTCGCCGATGTGTGCGACCCGGCTTCTCCGAAGATGGTTCGGCGAGCTATGGTCAGGGACTTTGTCCAGCACTGTCGCGACAAGGGCAACGCCGTAGCAACCGTCAACACGAAGCTGCGGTGTCTGCGGCTGGCGTTTCGTGAGGCCGTGTCCCTGGATTACATGGCCAAGTCGCCGATGGATGGGTGGGAATTCCAAAAGGCACCGAAGCGGACGCTGCGGATACTCACTGCCGACGAAGAGGTCAAACTGATAGAGTCGGCCACGAAGCTGTACGGCTTCAAAATGACGGCGTTCATCCGCTTCACCCTAACAACGTGGGCGCGGTTCGGTGAGGCGACCGGCCTACAGTGGGCCGACGTGGACCTGGAGGGGCCGTCTGTATGCTTTCGGAGCACTAAGAGCCATGAGGACAGGTTTGTGCCGATCGCCCCAGAGGCGGGCTTACTGGACGATCTGCGGCGTCTGCAAGTCCAGACGATGATCGACGGCGGGCCGTTCGTGGACTACGCCAACCGATCGATGATGGCTAAACGTTGGACGCGCATCATCGCGGACGCTGACATACCCCACCTGAGCCGTCACGACCTGAGGCGCACGGCGATCACGCGGGCGCTGCTGGCCGGGATGCCACCCGTGGTCGCGCAGAAGCTGGCCGGGCACGCCGACATCAAGACGACGATGGAATACTACGTTGAGGTTGAAAAGGCCGACCTACGCGCCGCGGTCGCCAAGCTGGCGGCGGGGGGGGCCTGATTCCTGCCATTCTCTGCTACCGTTCTGCTACCGAGGGGTTTTGCGTGTCCGATGAAAAAACCGCAGGTTCATAAGTTCCTGCGGTTTAAGGCTTTATGAATGCGGCTGAGAGGATTTGAACCTCCACGTCCTTTCGGACACCAGATCCTAAGTCTGGCGCGTCTGCCAATTCCGCCACAGCCGCAACCGTTGTGCACGGCGAAACGCAAATCAGTGTCTATCTCAAAGATATGTTTGACCGGCTTTCCACCTGGTCAAACGACAGGTTGGAAAACCTGTCCCACAATCTTGGGAAAACCGGTCCCACATTTCCGAGATAGTCTCTGGGCCGCAGACATTATCCGTTAAGCTTGACGCTTTGCCAACAGCCCTCCCGGGCCTGCGCCCACCGTCAAGCTCCGCCCGTTCCTCGCTGCCTTTGTCCGTGCTGCCCGCCAACCGAGACTGACACCCTTGCGTCATCCCTTGATCACGCCCACGGGGCGGAGTTTGGCGACGCGGCGGCTGATGTCGGCTTCGTGCAGGACGTCGACGACCTGGATGACATCCTTGTAGGCGTCGGGTTGTTCCTCCGCCAGGCCGGTTCGGCCTCGGGCGCGGGCGATGACGCCGCGGGCGAGAAGTTCCTTGTGGATGTTGCGGCCCTTACTGGCCCGGATGGCTGCCCCTCGGGACATGAGGCGGCCTGCGCCGTGGCAGCAGCTTCCAAACGTGTGCTCCATCGCACCGGGGCGACCGACAAGAACGTAACTGGCCCGGCCCATGTCGCCGGGGACAAAAACCGGCTGACCGATGGACTTGTAGCGGTCAGGCAACTCAGGATGGCCCGGCGGGAAGGCGCGTGTGGCGCCCTTTCTATGAATGCACAGCTCTCGCTTCTTACCCTCCACGTCGTAGGGTTCCATCTTGGCGATGTTGTGGGCGACGTCGTAGATCATGTTCATGCCGAGATGCTCAGCCGGTTGCTCGAAGATATCCGAGAACACGTCGCGGGCGAGATGTGTGATGATCTGGCGGTTGGCCCAGGCGAAGTTGGCGGCCGCCCGCATGGCGCCCAGATACCGCTCGCCTTCCGGCGAATTGACGGGGGCGCACACGAGCTGTCTGTCCGGCAGATCGATGCCGTATTTGCGCGGGGCGTCGCGCAGGTCCTTGATCGCATCATCACACACCTGGTGGCCCAACCCCCGCGAGCCGGAATGGATCATAACCGTTATCCGGCCCTCTTCCAGACCCATCGCCGAGGCGGCCTCTTCGTCGTCGACTTTGTCCACGACCTGCACTTCTACGAAGTGGTTGCCGCTGCCCAGCGTGCCGCACTGGTTGGCCCCGCGCTGGTAAGCGGTCTGGGAGACGTAATCCGGGCGGGCCCCTTCCACGCGCCCCTCCCCTTCGGTGGCGGTGATGTCGGAATCCCAGCCCAAGCCCTTGGCTACTACGTAGCGCGAACCTTCGGTCATCAACTGCTTTAGCTCCTTGGGCTTGAACTTGATCCGTCCGCCGCGGCCGACGCCGCAGGGGACGTGCTCGAACATCCGGGCGACGAGCTCGTCCATACGTTTCTCGGCCCGGGTGAGCTTGATGTTGGTGCGGATCAGGCGCACGCCGCAGTTGATGTCGTAGCCGACGCCGCCGGGACTTATCACACCACCCTGTGCGGGATCGGTGGCTGCCACCCCGCCGATGCAAAAGCCGTACCCCCAGTGGATATCCGGCATGGCCAGCGAATAACTGACGATGCCCGGCAGGTGGGCGACGTTGGCTACCTGCTCCGGCGATTTGTCGCTCTTGATAGTCTCAATCAGAACCTCGTTGGCGTAGATCACTCCGTCCACCCGCATGCCCGGTCTGTATGACTTGGGGATGCGCCAGCGGCAAGCGTCGATTTGCTCCAACGGTCCGGTGTATGCTTCAGTCATGAGTCAGCAATCCATTGAAAGTCACATTGGTTAACAGCCTGTTGGAAAAAGGGGTCAGGTTGATTTATTTACTTCAAGCATCGCGCAGGCTAAAGCTCGCGGCTCAGATAGTCGTGAGACTTAAATAAATCAACCTGACCCCTTTTTCAGATATCCACAATCACGGTTGCCTGGTATCCGCCGGGTATCTCTCTAATTTCCAGTTCATGGTACGTGATCGCCTTGACTTCGCGGGCGTAGATGGATTCTTCGTCATCCACCGGCGCGGCTTGAGCTTCGACCGCCAGGCGCCCGTTGGCAAACGTTGTGACCTGCGCCCGGGTCACGATTCGCCCATCGACCTCAAGGAGCAACAGCAGCTCTCCCAGGTAATCCCGCAAGAGCACAGCCGGGTCGTTGCCTGTCAGGTCAAACGACACCGGCTCGGCGCCGCCCCGCGACGCCAACTCGCCGATCACGGCGTATAGACCCTGCGAGGCGGGTTCCACCAGCCCGCCCATCGTCGGCGCGAAGATCCGGATGCCCATATCGGCAGTGTGGTCGAAAAGTTCATATCGCGCGTTCACAAGGTAGTATTGTACACGCCGGGGGACGTGCCTGACAAACATCAAACGCAGGGTAAAAGAACCAGGGGTGAGCGTCGCAATTGTGGGTAGAGCAAAGTTACACTTTGCTCAGTGGCGTTGAAGCGGGTGTCAGCGGGCAAAGAGAATCTTTGCCCTCCCCCGCACCTCTCAACTTGACGCTTACCAAGGAATCAGAGTGTCCCGATTTTTCCAGCCGGGATGCCTTTGCTATTGCGCAGCGGCGCCAGGGGATTCCTGACGCTATGGATGAGCAGTGGGGGCGGCGGTGAGTGGCTCTGCGGTGTCGGTGGCCAGGGTGATCGTGTTCGCGTTGTGGTCGATGACAGTTACCTCGCGCGCGCTGTGCGCCAGGCCGGCCGGCCAGACGAACAGGACCAACATGGCGAATCCCGAGAACACCAACCCCCATCGAATGGCCGGGCCGCCGTCGGGTTGGATCTCTTCGATCTCTCGCTCCATATAACAGGTGGCGACGATCCGCAGATAGTACGCAGCCGCGATGGCGGAGTTGATCACGCCGATCACGGCCAGCACGACCAGCGGGGTGTGGAATGCGTGAGTGTCCGCAAGTGAAAACGCGCTGCTGAAGATGTAGACCTTACCCAAGAATCCGGCCGTCGGCGGGAAGCCCATCAGGCTGAACACGCACACGGCCAGCGCGAACGCCGCCAGCGGGACCTTCCGCGCGATCCCGCCCATCTCCTGCAAGGTCTCGACCGGGCGATCTGAAATGCGAAACGCCGCCAGCGCCGCGAAAGCGCCTAGATTCATCACGCCGTACACGGCCACGTAAAACAGAAGCGCCACCACTCCATCGCGCATCGGTCCGCCTCCGGCGACAGGCCCGACCAGTAGCGCCAGCAGCATGTAACCGCTGTGGGCGATGCTCGAATAAGCCAGCATCCGCTTGATGTTGCTTTGCAGCAGGGCGAGGACGTTTCCGAAGGTCATCGTGGCCGCGGCCACCAGCCAGATGACCCACATCAGCTCATCCGGCAGGACCCAGTTTCCGGCGGCGAACAGCTTCATCAGGGCCACAAACCCCGCGGCCTTGGGTACGAAACCCAAAAGTGCCGTCACCGGTGAGGCGGCCCCTTCATACACGTCCGGCGCGTATGCGTGGAACGGAACGGCTGCGATCTTGAAACACAGCCCAGCGAACGCCAACAACAGCCCGATCAGCGCCAGCGAGCCGGCGGCGGGGCCGAACGCGGCCGACAGACCGGCGCCTTCGCCGGGTGGATCGATCAACGTTGTTCCCGTCACCCCGTACAGAAGGCTGAAGCCGTAAGCCAACAGGGCGGCTGACATCGCGCCGAGGAAGAAGTATTTGACGGCAGCCTCGGAGGCGCGCTGGTCCCTGCGCGAAAGGGCTACCAGCACGTAGGTGGGGATGCTGACCAGTTCAATGGCGAAGAACAGAACCACCAGGTCGTTTGCGGAAGGCACCAACAAAAGGCCAAGCAGCGAGAACAGGATCATCGACATGTACTCGCCGCGTTCTTCGACGTCCGGTTGATACCAGTTGACCATCGTCAGCAGCACGCCGATGCCCAGTCCGATGAGTCGAACGTAGTAGGTCAGCGGACCCAGAAGCAGGCCGGGCAGAGCGTGCACGCCGTCCTGCCGGCCAACCGCCACGGTCGCCACGAGTGCGAGAACCAAGCACGCAGTCGCGACCGGAGTGACGAACGGCGCAAAGCGCGAACGGGCCGAGGCCCCCATGATCAAGGCGACGCACCCGCCGATCAGCAGGATCCATTCGGGAAGCGTTTGCACGATGGCTTCAAAGGTCATCCTACCGGCTCCACGGTCTTTTCGCTCGTGACCGACGTGTGGACACGCCGGGTCTGATTATCGCCGGCGCGAGAATCCTCATCGTTGCTGGTGCGAGAATCTCTTCTCGCACCGTTACCGGCGGGATACCCGTCTTTCGCGGCAATGTATGCCGGAGTGAGATGGTCAACGCGCGCGATGGGAACGAGATGGGAATCGCGTTCCAGCCCTTGATGGGAATCTCGCTCCTGCCCTTGTTCCAGCCACTCTCCGGTGAGAATCACCGACGGGCCTGCTGCCTCCACCTTCGCTGTCTCGTCTTCTTGCAGCACGTGAGCGACCACCGCCGATTCGATCGAGGCGAGCATCGGTTTGGGATAGACACCCAGAAACACGCACCCGGCGGCGATCGGCGCCAGAATCGCGATTTCCCGCCCGGTCAGGTCGATCTTCAGGCCGTGGCTGGTGTCCGGCGTGTTGGGCGGTTCCTTGACCGGGCCGAACAACATGCAGCGACACATCCATAGCATGTAGATCGCACTGAGGATAATGCCGGTGGCGGCCGGGATGACATAGGCGTACCCGAGCGGCCCGGCTTTCATGCCGTCCGCGATCGAGCCCGAGGTGGCGGCGCCCATGAGGACGAGGAATTCGCCGACGAAGCCGTTCAGACCCGGCAGGCCGATGCTGCTGAGCGTGAACAGCACGAGGAAAAACGCCATGATCGGCATGCGCCGGGCCAGCCCGCCGATCGCGTGAATGTCGCGCGTGTGATAGCGCTCGTAGATGCACCCAACCACCAGGAACAACGCCCCGGTAGACAGGCCGTGATTCACCATGTACGCCACCGACCCGTTCACCCCAACCAGTTTGAGGCTGAACATCCCCAACATGCAAAAACCCAGGTGTGAAACCGACGAGTAAGCCACCAGCTTCTTGACGTCGCTTTGGACCCAAGCAGCCAGGGCGGTGTATATGATCCCGATGATCGCCAGCACGGCGATGAACGGAGCGAAGGCAAAGGCCGCCTCGGGCAGCATGGGGATGCTCAGACGGCAGAAGCCGTACGTCCCCAATTTCAGCAGGACACCGGCCAGGATAACGCTGCCGGCCGTGGGCGCCTCGGTGTGGGCCAGCGGCAACCACGTGTGCACCGGGAACAGCGGAACCTTGATGGCGAACCCGGCCGCGAACGCCGCAAACAGCCACCACTGCACGCCGTATGGAATGACGCCGCTTTGGCCCATCGCGGTGAGCTTCTCGATGTCGAGCGTGAATATCCCGTCCGGGCCGTGAGCATACCCGTAATAGGCAAGGTAAAGCACGCCGGCGAACGTCAGCACGCCGCCGGCAAGGGTGTAGATGAAGAACTTGTTGGCCGCCCAGCGCTTCTCGGGACCACCCCAAATGCCGATCAGGAAGTACAGCGGCACGAGTGTGAACTCGAAGAACACATAAAACAACAACAGGTCGAGCGAGCAGAACACCCCGAGCATGCCCATCTCGAGCACGAGCATCAGGATGTAATACTCGCGCACACGCTCGCGGATCGCCGAGAAGCTCGACCAGATCGCAAGCGGCGACAAAAACGCCGTCAGCGTCAGCAGCCAGATGCTGATCCCGTCCACACCGAGGCGATAAGCAACATCGATCGTCGAGCCGACTTCGGTGCCCGGAACCCAGGCGACGTTTGCCCTCAAATGATATTGCCCAGGCTCGGCCGGGTCCGACGACGCGGCGCTGCTGAACATCATGCACGCCACGACGGTCAAAAGGAGCGTCAGCAGCGAACTGTACAACGCCCAGTGGCGCACGCGGTCATTCCGGTCTCGCGGCAGCACCAGTGCCGCGACCACGCCCAGCAGGGGAGAGAAGATAACGAATGTGAGAATCCAACTACTCAACGCTCAGAATCCCAGAGCAAGTCTTGGACCGTAGGAGGGCAAAGATCCTCTTTGCCCATCAAAGCAACTGGTTGAGCAAAGAGAATCTTTGCTCTGCTGCTTTGAGCAAAGAGTCCTTGCTCTCGAACGAGCAAAGAGAATCTTTGCTCTACCCGCTTTGGCATCGCGACAACGCTAACGCCAAAGCACAAACACCACCAAAAGTGCCACACCCACGGCCATCGTCAGGGCGTAGCCCTGCAAAGCCCCGCCCTGCAGCCCGCGAAGCACGTAAGCGAGACCGCGAGGCACGGCCGAGACAAACCACACCAGACCGTCCACGACGAAGTTGTCCGAGCTGAAACAGTAATGCCCCAACCGCCGCAGCGGCGAGACGATCACCTTGTCGTACAGCTCGTCCACGTAATACTTGTTCAACAGAGTCGCATATACGCGCGGGAAAGTCGCCCGCGCGGTTTCCGCGATCCACGGTTGCCTGACGTAAACGACGTAGGCGGCGGCGATGGCCACGATCGCCAATCCGCCGGAAACAAACATCAACCCGTATTGGGCCCAGAAACCGCCGTGCGCCGCTTCGTGCCCGGCGACGGCCGGGGCGGCCATGAACGTGCCGGCGAAAACCGGCTCGAGAAAGCCCTGGAAGGCCTCACCCGTAACACCAGCGCCGAGATAGCCGGCCAAGATCGCCCCAGCCGCCAACACCCACAAAGGAGCGAGCATCCATCGGCCGCACTCGTGCGGATGAGCGCCCTCCGGCACGCGCTCCAATCCGTGAAACGCCACGTACACCATCCTGAAGGCATAAAAGGCCGTCAGGATCGCGGTCAGCAGACCGATGACGCCCAGACACGTGCTGAAGTTCAGGGCGTGATGGATGATCTCGTCTTTGCTGAAGAACCCGCTGAGCAAAGGAAAGCCGGCCAGCGCCAGCGAGCCGATGACGAACACCAGGTACGTCTGGGGCAGGATTCTACGCAGGCCGCCAAACCGTCGGATGTCGATGATGCCGCCCATGGCGTGCATCACGCTGCCGGCTCCGAGGAACAGAAGCGCCTTGAAAAAGGCGTGGGTGAACAAGTGAAAGATGGCCGAGTCGGCGGCGTAAACCCCCACCCCCAGGAACATGTATCCCAGTTGGCTGATCGTGGAGTACGCCAGTATGCGCTTCATGTCGTTTTGCGTAAGGGCGATGGTGGCCGCGAACAACGCGGTGACCGCCCCGACGCAGGCGACGACCAGCATGGCCGTCTCCGACGCGGCGAAGATCGCCCCACAGCGCGCGACCATGTAGACGCCGGCTGTGACCATCGTCGCGGCGTGGATCAGGGCAGAGACCGGGCTGGGGCCTTCCATCGCGTCGGGTAGCCAGACGTGCAGCGGAAGCTGGGCGCTCTTGCCGCAGGCGCCGCAGAACAAGAGCAGGGCGATGGCCGTGATGCGCGACTGCTCCAGCATGTTGCCGGCGCCGTCGATCCCCTGTGTAGCCAGCCGGAATACATCGTCGTATTGCAGTGTGCCGAACGTCAGATAGATCAGAAAGATGCCCAGCCCGAAGCCGAAGTCGCCCACCCGGTTGACCAGAAACGCCTTCTTCATAGCAGCAGCAGCCGCCGGCCGACCGTAATAGAAACCGATCAGCAGATAGCTGCACAGGCCGACCGCCTCCCAACCCAGATACAGCAGAAGGAAGTTGCCGCCCAGCACCAGGGCGCACATGGAAAAGACGAACAACGCCATGTAGGCGAAGAAGCGCTCATAGCCGCGCTGCGGCTTGTCGTGCTCCCGCATGTAGTCACGGGAGTAGATGATCACCAGCAGCGAGATGCCCGTCACCGTGCAAAGCATGATCGCCGTGAGCGGGTCAATCAGGAACTCGATGCGGAACCACGTTGAAGCCGCCGCTCCCGCTTCACGCGCGCCGCTGGTGAGCCATTCGTAGACCGGAACTGTGGCTGACACATCAGCGTACGCGACGCCGGCGACCTGGCCGTGTTGGTCACCATGAGCGTCTTGGCCTGCGCCGGGTATCTGAAACAGAATGACCAGCGAAGCCAAAAAAGCCACGGCGACGCCGGCGATGGCGGCCCAGTGGCAACGATCGCGCAGCTTCCACCTGCCCGCGCCGGCGACGACCGCCCCGGCCAGCGGCGCTAGCAAGACAAGCAAGCCAAGAAACCTAAGCCATGCAATATCCATGACGGTACGCTATGTACTTCCTCAACAACTCAATCCGTCTGTGGGACCGACCTTCCAGTCGGTTTCTCTCAGTTCAAGAAGGCTGTCCGACAGGCTGGAAAGCCTGTCCCACATACTCCTGCAGACGGTTCCGACTTCTCCGCCGTTGTCCACCGGGCTCTGATCTCTTTTGGCACAACCAGTCGTAACCGTCGTCAGCCACGCATTACCGACCACACTTCCGCGTCGAGCGTTCCCCGACGACGATACAACAAAACCACCAAACCCAACGCCAGGCCCGCCTCCACAGCCGCGATCACCAGCAGGAACAAGGCATACGCCTGACCGTCCAGGTTGCCGTGCGCGCGGGCAAACGCCACGGCGGTAAGCACCACACCCTGGAACATCACCTCGGTGGACAGAAAGATCACGATCAGGTTGCGGCGGGCCAGAAAACCCACCAGCCCCATCGCGAACATCGCGGCCCCGACGATGATGTATTCAGACACTAACGGCATCAGTACGGCGGCACCTCTCTGCCGGCTTCGCCCGGCGGACGCGACGGTTCAAAAACGCCTTCAACGGGAACGCGCTTACGCGAAAGGGCCACCGCGCCGACCATCGCGATCAACAGCAACACCCCGCCGATTTCCAGAGCGACCACGTACCGCGTCATCACGGCTGAGCCGATGGCGTAACTGTTGCCGGCTGCGGTGAGAACGTCGTCGGCGTCACCGGCGTCAGTCGCCTCATGTGTTGTCTGAGCCGGCGCCGAGGCAAGGGAAACGCCTGGAGCGGTCCTGTCCGCGTCCGGAGCCGGCAACTTGCTCGCCTGGGCGGCGATCGCCGCCATGGTGACAAATCCCGCACACACGGCTAAGAACGGCTCGCGCGAGCGGCGATCGGTGACAGGTGCTCCGCCCTGCTGGGCGAGCATGATGACGAACACGTATGTCACAAGAATCGCGCCGGCATAAATCATCACCAAGGCGACGGCCACGAATTCCGCCTGTTGCAGCACCAGCATCGCAGCCACGGTCACCACGGCCAATACGAAATAGATCGCGCTGTAAATCGGCTTGGGATGCGTGATAACGCGCGCGGTGGCCGCCAGGGCGATCGCCGCGAAAACATAGAAGAACCCGTTGGACGTCTCAGACGAAACGACCGTAAGCCCGATCACCAGCAACAAAGAGGCCAACGCCAGCACGGCCAGCACCGCTCCCGGGATCACCTGAGAGCGCCCAGGTTTGGGGAGCATGAAGTACACGCCCAGCCCGCCGAGCGCGAAAACCGCGTACAGAATGTAAGGCGTCCACGGCGTCACGAGCGTGGGTCTCCCAGGCTGCCCTGCGGGCGTTGCTTACGGTTTCCGTTTCCGTTGTGTGGATGCCCGGTGATCCGGGGGTTTTTTTGCGGCTTGAGGTCCGCGGTCGCGTCGTAGATCGACAACAGTTCCTCTTTGCCGAGTATCATCTCGGCCCGCGAGCGCCCCACCAGCGAATAGTCGGGCGTCAGCTCAATGGCGTCGACCGGACACGCCTCCTCGCACATGCCGCAGTAGATGCAGCGAAGTTCGTCGATGTCGAACTTCACGGGATACTTCTCACGATCGGGCCAGGGGGCCTCGGCGGCCTCGATGTGAATGCAATGGGCCGGGCAGGCCGTCGCGCACATGTAACAGGCCACACACGTCACACGACCCTGTTCGTCCCGGTTGAGCCGATGGACCCCCCGGTAGTTTGCCACCCGAACTGCGCGCTGCTGCTCCGGGTACTGCACCGTCATCTTTTTCTTGAACAGGTGACGCAGCGTGGTCCGCATCCCCTCGATAATCGGGAGCACGTAGAGCCTCTCGGCCGTCGTCAGGTCCGGCTGATCAACGACAATAATATCTTCATCCCGAATCATGGCATCCTTCGTCGAAAATCACGGCATCCCCCACCTCTAAAGAGGTGGGCCACCCGTCCTTATCAGGATCCCTTCCCCCGTCCGCTCAGTCTCCTTACGACGACTCATGTTCCAGGGTCGGCGTCACATTGCGGTGCGTCGGGATATTCCTTACACCCTTCCTCTCGGCAAGCTTCGTATCCCTCCGGATCCTCCGGCAACAACGACCGACAAGCGTTATCAAACCCATCAAAGCCCCACTCAGCCAACTGGCGTTCGCTTGGCGGGAACAAGCTAAGTCCGCATCCAGTGGCGAGTACCCCGAAGAGCACAATTGGGAAGACGGTTTTCATCCACGATTTCATCTGTTGCTCCTTTCAGCACAAGGACAAACTGCCTTAACGCTCCCGCGCGCTTCACTTGGTTTTCGGTTGTCGACTTCGCCGCGCGGGCGGGAAGAGCCCGCCTTGCCATTGACCTTTCACTCAATCCGTGAACAACTCATCCACCGGGCACGAGAACCGGGGCAGAATAGCCTCATCCTCCAAAGTTGCACCGGGGGCGAGTATCGCAGGTTCGGCGTCGCCGCGGAAAATATGGACGCGCCGAGTGTCCGGATCGATCACCCAGACGCGGTCCACCCCCATGCGCAGGTATTCGCCGACTTTCTCGACCTTTTCCGTCCACCCCTGCCCCTTGCCCACAATCTCAACAACGAGCTCGGGCGGCGTTTCAAAGAATCCCGGCGGCATTGAGCCCTTGGGGAGACGGTCGAAAGAGACATACGCGATATCCGCGCCTCGCACAGTATCCGGCTCAGACGCGACGATCAGTCCGGCTTCATTCCCGATGACCCTCCCCCGATTATTCTCTACCGCCCACTTCTCAATCAGAAACGCGATCTTCACGCTGAGCCGACTGTGTTGATAACCGCCCGGCGACAAGGACACCACCTCCCCACGAATCAGTTCACAGGGGCCGAGTTGCTCACAGATCGAAGCAAACTCTGCAACCGACATGAGCGCTTTGGTCACCATTCCGTCGCCCTTATACTCACAATCAATCGCACCGATAAGTTGAGTAAAACTCACCCTGCGGGGCTGTTCCCACTTATCTGCTATCTGCCATTCGACATTCAACCATCACGCCCGCGTGGCGTACGGGGCCGCAGCCGGCATATTCGCCTGCCTTCCGGTCACCGGCACGCTCGACCGGGTGGTCACCCAAAACGCAATAACCACGACCACAACGTTGCCGATCAGCGTCAAGGGCCACGACCGCTGCAAACCGAAGTACAACAAAACAACCGTCAGCACCACCAGCCCCAGCGACATCGGCACCAGTCGCAGCCAGGCGAAACGCATCAACTGATCAAATCGAAACCGCGGTATCGTCCAGCGAATCCACATATACATGAATATCAAGCCGGAAGTCTTAGCCAAAATGACGAATATCTTGACCAGCATGGGCCACCATCCGGTAGCTTCCGCCTGGGTCCACGTCAACCAGGGCAAGTGCCAGCCGCCCAGGAACAACACGGACATCATCGCGCAAGTGGTGACAATGGCCGCGTACTCAGCCAGGAAGAACAGCGCGAACTTCATCGCCCCGTACTCGGTATGGTAGCCGCCGACAAGCTCCTGCTCCGCCTCCGGCAGGTCGAACGGCGTGCGGTTGGCCTCGGCAAGGGCGGTGACGAACAGGACAAAAAACGCCACCGGATGACGGCACACGTTCCAACTGAGCCAATCTCCGGTTTGCGCAACTGTGATTTGTTCCAGCCGTAGCGAGCCGGCTGTCAGCACGACGACCAGGATGCAAAGCCCCAGCGGGATCTCGTAACTGAGCATCTGGGCGCACGCCCGCATGGCGCCGTAAAAAGAATACTTGTTGTTGCTTGCCCATCCGCCCAGCACAATGCCGTACACGCCGATGGACAAAACGGCCAGGATGTACAGCAGGCCGATGTCCGCCGCGGCGACCTGAACGTTCACGACGCGCTCGCCCGGTTCAAAGGTGCCGGGAAACACCGAATGAAAATCGAGCTGTCCGCCCCAGGGAATGACGGCGAACGCCATAAGCGCCACGGCGAAGATGAGCACCGGCGCCAGCACGTACAGCGGCTTGTCCACGTTGGCGGGGATGAACTCCTCCTTGAAGACGAACTTACCGCCGTCGGCTATCGGCTGCAGGAGTCCAACCGGGCCCACGCGGTTCGGGCCGTACCTGTCCTGGACCCACCCGGCGATTTTGCGCTCGTAGTAAATGCAGTAGGCCACCATGAACAGGATCACGCCGATGGCGGCCGCCGCCAGGAGGATGCTGAAACCGAACTGACTGGTGAAAAAGTCAATCACCGATCAAAAAACTCCATGCCGCAACACATCTGCATCTCCGAACCGCAGGCTTTAGCCTGCGCGACGGTTGGTAAAGCAAAGATCCTCTTTGCTGTTTTGCTGTTCTCCAGACCGTTTATCCGGCAAAGAGAATCTTTGCCCTCCCAGGCCATCCGGCAAAGAGAATCTTTGCCCTCCCAGGCTATCTGGCAAAGAGAATCTTTGCCTTCCCAGGAAACTCCCGTGTTCATCAGTGCGCGTGCACTGGCTTTGGCGGCGGTTCACTAACCTCGGCCATGGCCGGGATCGTCTGCGCCATCAACTTTCGCACGCGCTCGCCGTTATATAAACCCTCAAACCCCGCGAGCTCAAACAAAAACTGCCCGTCGCGCCGGGCGCCTTCCGGCGGGTCGATCACACGCTCGAACGGCTGCAGCAGACCGTCAGCGTTGACGAAACTGCCGTCACGCTCCGCCCAGCAGCAGCTTGGCAAAACGACGCCGGCGCCGGCTGCAAGGTCGCTTGGAAACATATCCTGCACGACCAGCAATCCAAAGTGATCCGCGATCTTGGCCGTGTCTTTGTCAACCCACGGTTTCGGATACCCACCCACGATCCAGGCGGCGCTGAACTCATCCGCCAGGCTCTTCTCGACGAATTTCTCAAACGAGACTGTATCACCCCCGGCCGCTTCGAGCAGCATCTCGATGCCGCGCCGGTTGGGACACTTCTCGTGCAGAATCCTGAATTTCACGTCGTCGCCGGTCGCTCCCACCGGGAAGGTCTGATCCTCGCCCTCCGTCGGGATCGGCCCGGTGGCCAGAACGGCCTTCGGATCGACATCACGGACAAACTTGATCAGCAGCCACGCCTCCTCGCACGACATGAACGGCGACAACATGGCCGCAACGCGCCTGCCCTCTCCTCCCGAAAAATGATCAACGAACCGGAAGCGCACCAGTTCGGGCATCGCCGACCAGTCGGGCGTGGTCACGTCGGCCCCGCGCCGGACCGCCGCCGACGTGATCCGCTTGTCGTCCCGGACGTATTTCCACCCGAAGCGGCCGTCGTCGCACATCCACCAATCGTTGACCGCCGGGTTGTAGCGCGGCTTGACACGATAGATCACCCCGTCGTTGGAATCGATGCGGATCGAGCAACCCTTCGCGCAGCCGGGGCAGATCGACGGCGTCCACAGGAGGAACCACACGCGCTGCTTGAAAAGGAAATCCTTGTCGAGATGGCACCCGACCGGGCAGATGTCCACCACGTTTCCCTGGAGCGGGTTGTCCAGCGGGATTCCCGGGAACACGTCGATCTCGGTCCTGGACCCGCGGTTGACCACGCACAACTCGTGCGTGCCGGAAATCTCCTGCGTAAACCGCACGCACCGCGTGCACGTTACACATCGATCTTGATAGAGCAACGTTCTGGGGCCGATGTCTTTCTTCGGATTGACTTCCTTTGGGTCGACCATCCGCGACTCGGCGTTGCCGAACTTGTAGCTGTAGTCCTGGAGGTGGCATTCGCCGGCCTGATCGCACACCGGGCAATCCAGCGGATGGTTGAGCAGGAGCAACTCCATGCACCGTTTCCGGTTGGCCAGCACGGCCTGTGAGTCGAAACGGACGACCATCCCGTCCTGTACCGGCGTCTGACAGCTCGGCACCAACTTGGGCATCCACTCCATCTCACCGGTCTTGGGGTGGGGCGCCTGCATCTCCATCAGGCACAGCCGGCACGAGGCCACCACACTAAGCCCCGGATGGTAGCAGTAATGGGGCACGTCCCACCCGGCATCGAGCGCCGCCTGCAAGACGGAAATCCCGTCGCGGCATTCAACCTCCTGGTTGTCAATGGTTATTCTGGGCATTTACGCCGTCTTCTCGAAATCGTTTCCGCACCCGCAAAGGTCCACGAGGACACATCGCCCATCAGCGTCATCTGCAGTGGGTATAGCTCTCGCTTCAGCGGGTCAAGGGCAAGTTCCATCGCCTCCAACGTTGTCGCGCCCAGCAGGGCGCTGTCTCCCTTCTTACCGAAGATCACCGGCGCTCCACCCTCGTGCTGCTTGTAGATGAAGTGCGCCGTTCCGACATCGCGTTCAACCGAGCTGCCATCGGCCATGATAAAACTGGTCTTTTTGAACGGCTTGATCTTAAGGGCACGCAGCACTTCACCGGGTACTACCGAATGCACGGCCCCCGAGTCGATCAGAAAAACCTGCTCGCGCACGGGCTTCGAGACCGCGTCCTTCTTCACCTTCAGCTTAAGTCGCGTCAGACCCATGGGATCACCGTGACAATTGTGTTCTCCACCGGCCGGAAACCGGTGTCACATTCTTCCTAATTTGCTCTCCCCAAAGGCAACAAATCCGTCTCGCCCTCCGCGGGGTTCCCGCCCGGCACGATCGCGACTGAACCATAAACCGGCGCCACACGAGCAAAGACGATCTTTGCTCTCCCCCTTCAACCTACCAGCGCCAGCACCTCCGCCACTGAGCCTGATTCCTGGCTGCGAATATGCTCCTCGAACTCACTGCGGAACTTCTTTACGATCGTCTCGATCGGATACGTCGCCCCGTCCGAAAGTCCACAGATGCTAAGCCCCGGCATCATGCCCATGTTGCGGGCGGTTTCGAGAAGGATGTCCAGATCCTCGATCCGCCCCGCCCCGTCGGCGATCCGCGATGCTATCTTGTACATCCAACTGTTGCCCTCGCGACACTGTGTGCACTGGCCGCAGGACTCCGTAGCAAAAAAGCGGCAGATGTTGCGAAGCACCATGCGAATGTCCGCGCTGTCGTCCACCACAACCGCCGCGGCCGTTCCCAGGCCGAGCAACCCGTAGTTGGCCGGGTCCTCGAAATCCATCTTCATATCGAGTTCGTCGGCGGTCAGGGCCCCCATCGAGACGCCGCCGGGCAGCACGCATTTGACCCTCTTGCCGTTGAGCATCCCCCGGCCGAAATCGTCAGACTCGATCAACTCACGCACGGTGATGTCCATGGCCGCTTCGTAGCAACCCGGACGGTTGACCGGCCCGCTGACGCAAAACAGCTTAGGCCCGGTGCTGTGCGGCGGGCCAAAACCGGTGAACCACCGGGCCCCGCGATCGATGATATGCGGCAGACAACACAGCGTCTCGACGTTGTTGACGACGGTGGGCTTGTGGAACACGCCCTCGACAGCCGGGAAGGGCGGCTTGATTCGGGGGCACCCCCGCTTGCCCTCGATCGATTCGATCAGCCCGGTCTCCTCCCCACAGACGTACGCCCCAGCCCCGCGATGGATGTACATCTCCAGCGAGAAATCAGTGCCGAAAATCTTCTTGCCGAGGTAGCCCTTGGCGTAGGCCTCGTCGATCGCGTTTTGCAGAATGTGAAACTGCTCGTGGAACTCCACGCGCATGTAGATGTACGCGATCGTGCTTTGGGTCGCATAGGCTGCGATGATCGACCCCTCGATCAGAAGATGCGGGTCGTTTTCCATCAGGACACGGTTGGAAAAAGTCGGCGGCTCCGACTCGTCCGCGTTGACGCACAGGTAGGTGATCTTCCGGTCCTTGGGCAAAAACCCCCATTTGATGCCGGCGGGGAAGCCGGCTCCACCCCGGCCTCGGAGGTTCGCCTTCTTGACCTCCTCGGTGACCCGCTCCGGTGTCATCTTCAGCGCTTTGCGGGCCGCGCCATACCCGCCGCGCGATTCGTACACCTCCAGCGAACGGGAGTTCTCCTCGCCGACGTTGCGCAACAGGATGGGTTCAAACTTCGCCACGCGACCTGCACCTCTCGACTACCACCAACGAATCAACCACTGAAAGTACAACACGCTCCATACGACGCATACCGTCGCCCAGCGACGAGCGACCGGCCCGTCGCAAAACGGAGCAAGCAACGCCAACCATACCAGAATATAATCCAGCGCGAACCGGTAGTAACCAACCTGTGCTCGACCGGTGGCGTGATACATCAAGACGGCCATCATGACCACAAGTGAGCACAGAAGAAGCACTCGGCTGCGCGCGTCGCGGAAGACCGATCGACAAAACACCGGCAGAAAAAGAAGAATCGGCGAGGTTAGCCAGATCGCCGTGCCCTTGGCGTTCGGCTTGACCAGAAGACGCCCTCTGTGGCGATCCAACACGGGCAGCGTGAGATTCATGCAATGCGCGTTCCGCGCGATATATCGCGGCGAGAACAGCCCGACAGCCGCAGTCTGCGCCCATTCGTCGGTCCGACCTACATAGATGTAGCGGTAACCCGATTGAAGCGGATGGCCGAACTTCAGCGCGTTGAGCGTCATCGGCACGGTTGCGGCAACCACGACCGCCGCCGAGAACTGGAGCACAGCCCATCGCCGCGCCGCACCCGGTCCGCACTGCCAGACCACCCACAAAACCGCCGGAAAATATAGCGCCGTCAACTGACGAGACCAGCACCCCGCGATCAACGCCAAGCCCATCAGCCACACCCGGCGCCGGCCGAAATACTCGAGCAGAAAAACCAGCAGGCCGATGTTCGACAGAACGTGATTGACCCAGTAAACGCCGCCCGACCCCAGGCTGTGTCGTACAGACGGGTAAAACGACGTCCCCAGCACATACGCGACGGTCAACACGATCGCCGCGAGAACACTTTGTGTCCTGCGCCGAAAAAGCGCATACGCCAGCGCCGGAACCGGCAGCCCCAGCAAGGCAACCATAAGCCAGTGAGGCACCCCCCCCGGGGACCAGGGAAGAATCACAGCCGAGATCAGCGTGAACAACGGCGGAAAAACGTTGTACAGTCGCCCCTCGTATTGCGCGACGTCCTGGTACGGTCGGGACAAATCCACTCGCCCCTGCCACCATGCCTGGGCCTCGGCGATCTGGATGTTGCGCGACGGGCTTAGAACCTGATGTGGCCGCCACAGAGTCAGGTTCAGCAGCAAAAAGCAAACGACATAGACCACGACCAGCCCGACGTGACCGGGGTGTTTGCGGACAACCCGCAAAAAGTCGCTCAGATGCCACGATCTGTTCCATATTAAACCGGTCACTCAGAAAACCTACGGCCTTGCCTGGCCGGACTCGTCTGGAGCGTCAAACAGGTCGCTTCGTGGAATATCGATCACGTCGTTGTCGGCATCCTTCAGAAGCCTTGGAATATCCTCGACGCGGACACACTTGTGCAACTTCTCGTTGATTAACATGCACGGCGCGTGGTCGCACCCGGCAAGGCACTCCTCCGTCACTATGCTGTATTCCCCGTCGGCGGTCGTCTCGTGCTCATCGATGCCAAGGTGATCCTTCAGCGCCGCCAGCAGCTCAGCCCCACCCATGATCTCGCACGACAGGCTGCGGCAGACCGTGATCACCTTTTTGCCCCTAGGTTTGGTCCAGAAGTGAGTGTAGAAGGAGGCCGTGTCCATCACCTCCGACGGATGAATGCCCAGCACCTCGGCCACTTCCTTCATGGCCGCCCACGAAAGATGCCCGACCGCGTCCTGGGCGACGTGCAGCGCCGGCACAAGGGCCGCCTTCGATGTCTCATACCGATCCAGGAACCCACGGATCTTGTCGCGCACAGCCTCGCTCAAGACCGGCGGTGCATCCGCCGCAACCTGAGGTTCATTCCGATCAATCGCCTTCCAGGACATAAAACCACCAACCTATGGTATGCTTACCCTAGCCAGCATGGCCGGCAGTTGTCGCAGCTCCCTCGACAACGGGTCGATCATCAATCCCATCGCCTCCAGCGCGGTGGCGCCGAGCAGATTCGCGTCGTCCGGCTCTCCGAAGAGCACCGGGGCCATGCCGCCCACTCCTCCATACTCGAAGTACGCCCCCCCCATGTGCCGACTGGTCTGGGAGCCATCCGCCAAGGTTAATGTTAGTGTTCGGTGCGGCGTGATCCCCAGCTTGGTAAGCGCCGAACCTGGCGCGAGCGTGTACGTCGCCCCGGTGTCAACGAGGAACTCCAAGTCCTCATGCTGAGGGTCATCCGGCAGCCGCTTAACCCTGACATTCAGATACGTCACACCCACCCGGCTGCAATCCTTTCAAACGAGGCTGCCTATTTGATGGCAATTCCCATCAGAACTGCGGCGGCTCCGTAAACCACTCCATCGTATCGCGGATTTCGCAAAGCCGCCGGCGAAGGTCCTCGGGCAAGTTGTCGGCCAAGGCGGCGTCAATCAACCCAACGCGAAGCAAATCCTCAATGTGTACCTGGTCAACACGCCGAAAAGCCTGAAGCTTGAGCCGCAAGAGTCCGGGCAAATCAATGACCCGGAATTCCGCAATATCCGTTGCCGCGGTCGCCGGATCGGGCGTCGGATAGGGGTCGTTGGGACGAACCAGCTCGTTGGCAAACAAAAGATGCATGCCGGTCCTTGGATTTGGCCGACGTCGCGGTACAAACATCCGGACGTCGAGAAACTCAATCAACCTGAACCCGTGGGGGGTAAGAACCGATTCGATCCGCGCCAGCTCGTCGCGCCGGACGAGAAGGTCTACATCCTTGGTCGTGCGCGTCGCCTGCTGCTCGACGGTCGCGACCCAGGCGGCCACAGCGTTCCCGCCGATTACCGCGTAGTCAACGCCGGCGGCGTTGAGCGCCCCCGTGACTTTCTCGAGCAACCGTTCAACTCGGTTCACGGCCATGACGTGCGCTCGAAAATCAGGTCTGACCTTAGTCACGATCATTAGCTTGTGTCGTTCCCATGATTGAATTAAACACAGCCTTCCTCACGATGGCACCCGCCGCGCCGGTCACGACCCACCGCCCGGGGCACGTCCCGGCAGCGCGCGAACCCGGATGCGATCGTCATGAACAACACCAAGACATCCCGACCAATCTTCGCGGCTGGTCAGCGCGTCGATGGTCCGATTATTGTCCACGTCAGGATCAGTCCCCGCCAGGCGAAATAGGACCACCCCGCAGGAAGACGACAACCCGAACCGATAAGCCAGCTCTCCGAAGTCCTTATCGAACGTCACCACCGTCCGGCTTTCTAACTGCGCCAGACTGAGTATAGCACGGTCTGAGGCGCCCGGCATCCCCTCCTTCACCCAGGAAACATCGTGCCCCAACTGTCGCAGCGCTCGGACTGCCGGGCCGGGGAAATTCTCGTTGGCGAGGATCCGCAACACCTGGATCACTTCCGCGCGACCGAATACACTTTTTCCGATCGCAGCACATCGCTGGCGTACCCCAGACAGGCTTGGATGTCTTCCACCGAGAGGTGGTCATATTGCTGGAGGATTTGTCCCTTTGTGTACCCGCGGGCCAGCAGATCGATGACCAATTCCACACTGATCCGCGTTCCTTTCACGACCGGCTTTCCTACTAGCACGTCGGGGTCGACGGTGATCCTTTCCGACCAGTCCATGATAACACCCTCAGAACATAGTTGTCCGCAATGTCCACGTGCGGCGATCCGCTTAGTTCGCTTCGACGTCCGTCCCCTATCCGCCCCAGGCCTGACCACCAACCCTCTATCGGTCCAGCTCCGCCGCAATAATATTCATAGAACCCAGCACCGCCACCACGTCGCTCAGCGCGATGGTTAGCAAGGCCGATCCGAGACACTTAGCCTTGCTCACCGACCTTCTGTCCTCCATCTTCCCCACGCTCAACAAACGCCCGAACGGCGGCCACGAAGTCCCGTGCGCTGGCGAGCACTCCTTCGGCCCGTTCGCGAGGATAGGATTCCTTGACCTCGTAATCCCCAACCGTCCGTTCCATGAACCCTTCGTGTAGAGCCTTATGCAACCCTGCGGACAAATGTCCGGGCTTGACAAGGTCGCGCCCAAAGGCGCTGATCACGGCGCCGTGGCTGGAGAACGTCATCCCGCGTGAAAGCAGCGCGGCCTCCGCCAGATAAAACATCGCATAGTACGCACGCGATACGGCAAAGTCGTAGTCTCCCTCCTGGAACAGCCTGCGCCCTGCTGCGAGACTGCGCACTCCCTTTTCAACCAATCGGTCAATCTCAACCGTCATGCCACGCGAATCCCGTCACGCTTTGCGTTCATCAACAGCGGGCTTTTTGGCTCCTCAAGGTCGTCTGCAGACACCGGCAATGCGCAAAGAACTACATCGTGCTCCAAGGAGATCGGTCCCGCAAGGCTCTGCAGGCGGGAAAACTCCGTCCAGAAGTTGCCCAACGGATTCAGCACGACGAGCACATCCACGTCAGAACCCTCATCGGCCGTATCGCGCGCCCGTGATCCGTAGAGAATCATCGTCTGCAACCGCCCGTCATACATCTTGCGTACCCGATCCACAAACTCGTCCAGCGCGGTCTCCCATTCGTTCATGATTGTATTGCTCACTGTGGAATCTCGCGGGTTACCGATCCAGTTCCGCCGCAATAATATTCATAGAACCGAGCACGGCCACCACGTCGCTGATCTGATGCCCCACAACCAACTTGGGAAAACACTGATAATTTATGAAACTCGGCGGACGGCACCGAACGCGATACGGCTTGTTCTGGCCGTCGCTGACCAGATAGAAGCCCAGTTCGCCGTTTGGCGTTTCGTTACAACCGTATACTTCGCCGACCGGGGGCCGGTTCCCGCGGTTGGTCATCACCTGCTCGAAGTGGTGGATCAGGCCCTCGATGCTGGAGTAGACCTCGTCCTTGCCCGGCAGCGTCATCTTCTCGTCAGGGTGCACGTTGATCGGCCCGGCGGGCACGTTGTCGATTAACTGCTCGATGATCTTAATCGACTGACGAATCTCCTCCAGTCTGACCAGGTACCGGCTGATCACATCTCCGCCTGTGGCGACGGCGACCTTGAACTCGACCGGACTTGATCCCTTGCCGTCCCAGTTGTCCGCGTAGCAAAGATAAGGCTCATCCTTGCGCAGGTCGCGTCGAACGCCGCTGGCCCGCGCCACCGGGCCCGTCAGGCTCCAGTTGACGGCGTCGTCACGGCTGATGTAGCCGATGCCCTTGGTCCGCTCGACGAAGATGCGGTTCCGCGTCAGCAGCGCTTCCACGTCCGCGGTTGCCTGGGGGACCGTCCTGCAAAACGCCTTTACGTGTCCCGGCCATTCCGGCGGCATGTCCTGCGCCAGCCCTCCGACGCGCGTGTAGGCAGTGGTGAAACGGTGGCCGCAGATCTCCTCGAACAGGTCGTTAGTGCCCTCGCGCTCGTTGAAGCCGTACAGAAACGCGGTGAACCCGCCGAGGTCGAGGGCGGCTGTGCCCACGCACAGAAGATGGTCCTGAAGGCGGGCCAGCTCCGCCAGGATCGTGCGAAGGACCTTGCATCGCGGTGTTAGCTCAATGTCGAAAAGCATCTCGCAGGCGTGGTGCCAGGCAATGTTGTTGGCCATCGGCGAGATGTAGTTCATCCGGTCGGTGACCACGACATACTGGTTGTAGTTCAGGTTCTCGCCGAGCTTTTCAAACCCGCTGTGAAGATAGCCGATGTGCGGCGTACACGCCAGGACGCGCTCGCCGTCCAGCTCGAGCATCAACCTCAGCGTCGTATGGGTGGCCGGGTGCTGTGGACCGAAGTTCAGCGTCCAACGATCGCCGCTCGGCTCCTCGGGCGCGAACGTCGCCGGCTGGTATGTCGATTCAGATGTTGGTGTGGCGGTCATAGGTCGGCTTCGGTTAGCGAGTTCTCGAACGTATCGTCCAGTTGCCCAGGGAACACCCGTTTGCGTATGGTTTCGCATAATTGCGGTATGCACTTGTCGTTAATCTTAGCCATGACCACTTCCGCACGATCACGATCTCGAGGCTTGAAAAACGCCTCAGGAGTGGTAACGATTCGATGCAGTTCAGATAACTGAGCGAGTAGCGCTTTGGCCAAGTCATATACTTGAGGCACGTAGAACGGTCGGTAGTCGTAAACCGATTCCTGCAGCGCGTCATAACCCTCGCGCAACTTTCATACTTGTTCATCGTGCGTATCATTATAGTCGCGTGTCAATGTGCGAAAGGGAATACCTACCCGCGCCGCGGGCAACGCCCTCTTCCAAAGTTCGAGATAGGCATTGAATTCCTTTTCAAACTGAAGGCGATGAACAAACAGCTCTTTATCGATCCGTTTCCGGAAGTCCTGAAGAAGGGTCTGCATTTGAGTTTCATACTTCGTTCGATCCTGCTGCAATATACGGTTGGCCCAGACTTTGCCCAGCCAGGCCGCAAGGCAAGCGATTATTCCAACCGCCCCCGCTCCCGCAAGCCACTCTGTGAGGATCACTGTCACGCCGACACCATTCCTTTGAACTAACGTCGTCACTCTGTTTCGGGCAGCCCTCCCCTGGGTTAACCTCAGAGCGGCAAGCGGCGAACCCGATGTCGCCCGTCCTCGACCACTACGACCGCGCCGCTTCCCGGGACGTCTTCCACGTCTGCGAGCATGGACGCGAGCCGTCGGATAACGAACTCCGTTGAGGTGTTGTTAAGACGGAACACGACAACGCTCACCGTGTGGTCGCCTGACGACGCTAGAATCTCGCCGAAGTCAAGATCGAACGTGAGAACGATCCGCGACTCGTCCGATGCCAGCGCGAAGATCTCCCCGTTTGGCAAGCGATGCAACCCGCGCTCGGCCAAATGCACAACGTCGTTGCCGCGCTCGCGCAGCCAAGCGACAACTCGGCCAGCAACACCCATGTCCGCAAGGAACCGCATGAATCACGACACCGATCGAACTTCCTCTTGGGACAACCACGCGGCATATTCCAGCGCCTGCTGTACATCTTCCGCCTCGAGATCGGGATAATCCCTGAGCACGTCCTCGTGCGTCGCACCGTGCGCCAGCTGCTTCACGATCACCGAGACCGGTATCCGCATACCACGAATGCACGCACGCCCACCGAGAATCGAAGAGTCGAACGTAATCCGATCGAAGCCAACCATATCGAGCCACTCCCACGGGCGCCGTTGCCGCCGCTATCATCGCTTGGTGCGACAACAAGCGCCACGACATCAACACACATATCACGCACCATTCTGGGCCACGATCTCGAAATCCTCGCGCTCGCTTCGACCTCGCAGGGGGTAGTCCTTGCGCAGAGGATGGGCCTGGAAGGCGTCCCACGTCAGGATCCGCCGCAGGTCCGGGTGCCCGGTAAAACGGATGCCGAACATGTCGAACACCTCCCGCTCCATCCAATCCGCCCCGTGCCAGATGCCGGTGACGCTCGGAACCTCCGGGTTAGGGTCGTTGACGAAACACTTGACCCACAGCCGGTGGCCCTTGCTTAAGGAAAGCAGCGAATAAACCACGCCGAACCGATCGCGAGCCTTGGGCCATTTGAGATAATCAACGCAGGTCAGGTCGCAAAGCTGCTCGAATGAGCATCGCTCGTCCGTGTGGAGGAAACGCATCACGTCCATCAAGCGGCCTGGCTCGACGCGGATGCACGTCTGTTCGGTGTCGGGGTCCTTGCCGGGCGCCAAAGGTGCCGGTGCGAAATCGATGTCCGCAAACGCTTCGCCCAGAGCCGCGAGGATGTTCTCGATTGCTTTGTTCAATGAAGTTGCTTCGCTCAATGAAATCTCTATTGCGATTCTATCCTTCAAGCCCCGCCCCGAGCCGCAGGCTTTAGCCTGCGCGAATCTACGAATCGTGGACTCGTTCTAGTGTAGTGATTCATAAATGGTGCGTCAGAGCCCGATACCGTTCTTCGTGCTTACCAGCTACATAGGGCGTTGCGCTCCCTCACGGTCGCGGCTCGGATAAGATGCGAACTGTGTGAATCACTACACTAGTTCTGAGAATCGCGCAGGCTAAAGCCTGCGGCTCGGTCATTGGTCAATCGCCACTCTCAACCTCAACCTGAGTCGCCGGTTCAATCACGATGCCCAGCCCACGGCCACGCTCGCTGCTGCTTCTGACTCCCTCAGCCATCACGATGCGCTGGATGGCCATCAAGGCTTCGAGCAGCGTTTCCGGCCTGGGTGGACAACCGGGCACATACACGTCCACCGGCATGAACTGATCGATGCCCTGCACCACGGCGTAGGTGTCAAACACCCCGCCGCTACTTGCACACGCCCCCATGCTGATCACCCATTTCGGCTCGCACATCTGCTTGTAGATGCGCTGCAACACGGGCAGCATTTTCATCACCACCCGCCCGGCCACCAGCATCACGTCGCACTGCCGCGGCGTAAACCGCATCACCTCAGCCCCGAAGCGGGCGATGTCGTATCGCGATGCCCCGGTGGCCATCAGCTCGATCCCACAACAGGCCGTCGCGAACGGCATCGGCCAAAGCGAGTTCTTGCGCGTCCAGTTCACACCCAGGTGGGCCGCGTCGCTCAGCACGCCGACTAGCGCGTCCAACCGCGTGGTCATGTAACCCTCGCGACCGACGCGGTGAAGGCCCTGCTGAGTCTTGCTCAATCCCACCGAAACGCCCCCTTGACCCATTCGTAGATCAACCCGAAAACCAACAGCGAGAAAAAGACGGCCATGCCCAGCAAAAGGAAGCCCTTGCCAACCACGGTGCCGTCGTCCAGCGGCACCGTTTGCCCGTTGGCGGCGCTGTCAAAATACACCAGGGCCCAAGGCCACAGGAACACCACCTCAACGTCGAATAGCAGGAAAAGCAAGGCCACGATGTAAAACCGGATGTTGAACCGGCGCCGCGAATCGTGAACGAGCGGCATCCCGGATTCGTACGTCCCGTCCTTCGTCTCGCCATGCCGCTTCTTCGGGCCGAAAACCGTCGAGACGATAAGAAATGCCAGCGAGGCAGCCGTGGCCAGCACAATGACCACGCCGATTGATGCGTAGGGGCTTATTGTCGAGTCCGGCATCGTCGGTCCCGTCCAGACACAAAGCGTCCGTTCTTTGCCCGCCGAGCTCACCAACTCAGGCCCGGATCCGTTGCCAGAACCGGCGTGCAGACTGTTTCAGGATAATAATACAAAACCAGGTCCGCTCTGTACATCGCTCAGCGACGAATTCGAGAGGAATTTGCCAAGTCGTCGCAACCTATTGTCTTGCAGCGGTTTGCGGCGACAAACTCAAGGCGGCGCGAAGCGAATCCTGCGGGGCAACGGTGCGAAAGCGCCGGTTCAACAAACCAGCGTCGGTTGGTCGGGGTGCAGGCTCGACCGACAAATCGGGAATGTTCAACATGCTGATCAGTGGGATCCTCTGGCCTGTCCGCTTGCCCGGTGTTATCCTGTTGGCCATCGGGGGCATGCCACCTTGCCTGAGGCTTCGTGAGCAGCGAGGACGTATCCCCATTATCCCAACAGATCCAGGACATCGCCGCCGGCGCGGCGATGCCCGGCTGTTTGAGACACCTGTCAGAAGGAAAGGCGATGAGCATAAGTCTGATTGGACGGTCGATCGGCGAGTCGGCCACACTCAAACTCAACGAGACAGCCGCGATTTTGAGGCAGAAAGGCGAGCCGGTGATCCACCTGGGCGGCGGAGAGCCCAAAAGCAAAGCCCCCATCGACGCCCTGGTCAGCGCGTCCGCCCTGCTCAACTCGGGGGAGATCCGCTACACCCCGGCCGACGGCATCCCGGCCCTCAAAAAGGCCATCATCCGCTACACCGAGGATTTCTACCACCGCCTTGTCGGGCCGGAGAACGTGATGGCCTCCGGCGGGGCCAAGCAGGCCGTCATGGTCTGCCTCCAGGCCGTCCTCAACCCCCAGGACGAGGTCATCTTCCCCTCGCCATACTGGGTCAGCTATCCGGAGATGGTCAAGCTGTGCGGGGCGATCCCGGTGCCGGTGCTGCCGGAGGACGGCACTTTCTACCCGCGCCTGCAGGATATCGAGCAGGTGGTCACCTCCTGCACCAAGGCCGTCATCATCAACAGCCCCAACAACCCCTCCGGGGCCATGTACTCCGAGCAGTTCATCTCCGAGATCGTGGAGTTCTGTGAGAAGAATGGGCTCTACCTGATCATGGACGACATCTACCATCGGCTCATCTTCGACGGTAGAAGGCCGATCAACTGCTACGACTACGCCAAGGACAAGACTGAGAACTCCCGGCTGGTCGTGATCAACGGCGTCTCCAAGCAATACGCCATGACGGGATTCAGGATCGGCTGGGCTGTGGCCAACAAAAAGCTCGTCGACGTGATGACCAACATTCAGAGTCACCAGACCTCCGGCCCATCGGCTCTGCTGCAGCACGCAGCCGTTGGGGCCGTCAACGGCGTGCAGTCGAGTGTGGAGGGTCTGCGGCTGACCCTGGAGAACAACCGCAACGTGATGATCGAACAGCTCAACTCGTTCGACGGGGTCAAGGTGGCCAAGCCGGACGGAACGTTCTACTGCTTCGCCGACTTCAGCGTCTACGGTAAGGACTCGACCAAGCTGGCGAGTCTCCTGGTGGACAAGGTGCGGGTGGTCACCGTACCGGGCGTCGAGTTCGGTATGGAGGGCTACCTGCGGCTGTCCACCTGCGGCTCGATCAAGGATATCACCGTGGGCGTCGAGCGGATGAAGTGGGCGCTCGACCCGAACTCGCCCAACGAACTCTACATCGGCGATCGCAAACTCGTAAGAGATTGGATGTAAGGAAGCTGTCAGATGTCAGATGCAGCGCCGCCCCTAGTGGGCGGCGCTCTGCGGATCATTACTAACAACTGATAACTGACAACTGACAACTGACAACTGATAACTAATAGCTAAGGAAACCAACATGGCGAAGTACCTCAAATTCGACTCGCCGGCCGTCAAGCAGGCGGATGATCTGGCCAGCGACTACAGGCTCAAGAACCACGGATTGACTTACTTGGACCACGTGTTCTGGAACCTGCCCACCCCGGCCCTGTACGAGGAGGCCATCTTCCGCGGTGAAGGCCACATGGCCTACGGCGGACCGTTCGTGGTCCACACGGGCAAGCACACCGCCCGTGCGGCGGCGGATAAGTTCATAGTGCGCGAGCATTCGACCGAAAACGAGATCGCCTGGGGCGAGTACAACCGCCCCATCAGCCCCGAGAAGTTCAATACCCTCCTGACCCGCTTGCAGGCCTTCCTGCAAGGTAAGGAGCTGTTCGTGCAGGATTGCTACGTCGGGGCCGATCCGCAGTATCGAATGCCGATCCGCGTCATTACCGACAAAGCCTGGCAGAGCCTGTTTGCCCGAAACATGTTCATCGCCGTCAACAGCCGGGATGAACTGAAGAGGCATATCCCTGAGTTCACCCTCATCGCGTCGCCCTCCTTCAAGGCCGACCCCCGCGTAGACGGGACGAGAACGGAAACGGCCATGTTGATCAACTTCGCCGAGCGGCTGGCCATCGTGGGTGATTCGAGCTACGGCGGGGAGATCAAAAAGACCGTCTTCACAATTATGAACTTTCTGCTGCCGCGCGAAGGCGTGCTGGCCATGCACTGCTCGGCCAATGTCGGCAAAGACGGCGATCTGGCCTTGTTCTTCGGACTTAGCGGTACGGGCAAGACCACCCTGTCGGCCGACCCCAAGCGGGCCCTGATCGGTGACGATGAGCACGGCTGGAGCGACGACGGCGTCTTCAACTTCGAGGGCGGCTGCTACGCCAAGGTCATCCGCCTCTCAGCCGAGCACGAGCCGCAGATATACGCCTGCACGCGCCGCTTCGGCACCATCCTTGAGAACGTCGTCTACGACCCCACCTCGCGGCGAATCGACCTGGACGACGACATGCTCACCGAGAACACGCGGGCGTCGTACCCGCTGGAGTTCATCCCCAACGTCGTGCCCGAGCGGATGGCCCGCTCCCACCCCAAGAACGTCATCTTCCTGACCTGCGACGCCCAGGGTGTGCTGCCACCGATCGCCAGGCTCAACCCCGAGCAGGCCCAGTACCATTTCATCAGCGGGTATACCTCGAAGATCGCCGGCACGGAGGTCGGCCTGGGAATCGAGCCGGAGATCACGTTCAGCGCGTGTTTCGGTGCGCCGTTTATGGTTCATCACCCCTTCCGCTACGCCGGACTGCTCAAGCAGAAAATGGCCAAGCACAAAACCCACTGCTGGCTGGTCAACACCGGCTGGACCGGCGGAAAGTTCGGCATCGGCAAACGAATCAGCATCCACCACACCCGAAACCTGCTCAACGCCACCCTGGACGGCAAGCTGCTGGATGTGAAGTACCGCAAGGACAAGCTCTTCGGCTTCGACGTGCCGACCAGTTGCCCGGACGTCCCGCCCGAGGTTCTCGACCCGGCCAACACCTGGGGCAACAAGGACGAGTACTGGAAAACCTACGACGGCATCGCGTCACGTTACATAGAAAACTTCAAGCTGTTCGCCTCCGGCTGCCCCGACGAAGTCCTCGCCGCCGGACCCAAGCGGCTGAAGTGACGATGACCATGTGGCACCGGTGTGTGAGGTACCGGTTTCCAACCGACGGGGTGGCCCGCCTTCTTTGAAGGTGGGCCACCCCGTCCGTGATAAACCGCGAGACAGAACGTGACCTACAGAAGATACAGGGCTTAGCGCGCCCCTGCCAGATGATCCAGAGGCGTGTTATGCGGACAGGAAACCAAACCCCCACGTTGCATAAATCCAAGGCCGCCGCTGGCTGAAATTGCGAATTCTCCCGACGAATCGCAGTTGTTTGCGGCCCGTCCAACGGTGTCGGTAAACCTCACGTTGCGTGAGATCCGCCG
>Ga0114922_10000765_pt1 | contig 30983 bp, 22 predicted proteins | sample AartaG_FD_100975 | JGI IMG/M metagenome (GOLD analysis project Ga0114922, IMG submission 100975) | Deep subsurface microbial communities from Aarhus Bay to uncover new lineages of life (NeLLi) - Aarhus_00045 metaG | ecosystem: Environmental > Aquatic > Marine > Oceanic > Sediment | place... | reverse complement strand
TACGGCAATCTGTTCGACGGCCGGAGCTGGGGCGAGCAGGACGCCGATCTGGCCGCAGGCATGTCGGCCTGGGCCGGCACCGACCGGCGGATGTGCGCCGGCTTCGACAAGAAGGCGAAGGTGATCCACCTGGCCTACGTCGACGCCGAGGGGGGCCTCTGGTATCGCAGTGCCGGCACGCCATACGGTGTGGACGACTGGTCGGAGCCTGTAAAGCTCCAGCCGTTCAAGACGTTCACCACTGTGCTGGGCCTCGACACGTCGCACCAGCCCGCCCACGTGTATGTGCTGTTCGGCAAGACCCTCTTCGAGGACAAAGGGGACCTGCGGAACACCTACGGTGCCCTCTATCTACAGCGCTTCGACGGGCGGTCGTGGAGCAACCCCGTGCTGGTCAGCGAGCCGGAGACGGGGGACAACTGGTTCCCAAACATGAACGCCGACGTGCGGGACGGCATCGGCGTCCTCTACCTGAAGGGAACGGGCCCCAAGCCGCCCGTCGGCAAGCCGCCCCTTGATATCATGTTCGCTTCGACGGGGACGCCGTAGGGACGTATTGCCGCCGGTAAGGCATTGAGCGGCGGAGAGCCCGGAGGAGGCGTAACGATGCGGATCATCACGGCAGTCCTTGCCATGGCCCTGGTCCTGTCTGCGCCCCCGTCCTGGGCGGCACAGCCGGGGGCGGCAAGGGTCAGGCTGGGTTCGGGCTCTTCCGCAGACCGGCGTGTCCCATCCAAGGATGCGGACATCATGGACACTCATGTCGAGGCGAACACCGGGGGCACTGCCAGTCTCATTCCCTCGCACGTTGAGGCCAGGTATCACGCCATCCGTGCGACGCTCATCCAGTTCGACTTCGTGGCGATGCTCAAATCACTCGGGGTCGCCTCAAGCCGTCAGATAACTGACGCAAAGCTCTGCCTCTACTACAGCTGCGACCATGCCGACGTCCAGGCCAGCGACTCCCGCTTCGAAGCGCGGCGGATCCTGATGGACTGGGTCGAGGGCACAACCTCGAAGTGGAAGGACGTGGCCGACCATGGAACCGTGTGCGGCACATGGACGAAGCATGGCGTCAAGAAATGGAATGCGCCTTGTGCCACCGCCAGGACCAGCGGCGTCGAAGGCCAGTCCAGGGAGGATTACGACGCCGCGAACGATACTGGCTTCTCAGTCGAGGGCACGGGCGGAGTCACCTTCGGCACATACGGCGGGTTGGCCATCAGCGGCGCCGGCATGCTCGATGCGGTGCGGTTCTGGTTCGACAACCCCGATCTGAACTACGGATGGCGGATCGAGAACAAGGCAATCGGCCCGTGTCCGCACCTGGTGTCGCGCGAGGGACCGTTGGGCTACAGGCCTTACCTGGAGATCACCTACGACCTGGGGGGAGCACCACCGATGGACGATCAGAACGTTGGCGAACATGCCCCTGAAGTGAACGTCCGCGAGATCGAGCCGTCAGTCGACCACTATCACTGCACGACCCGCCAGTTCCAGCACAAGACCTTCGTCCACGACGGCGTCTGGTTCGTCTTCTACAGCGACGGCAAGGACTTCGTGTATCAGACTTCCGACGACGCCGGCAAGACCTGGCGGCGGGCCGACGAACCTGTGGGCACGGCGCCCAACGGCTCCACCAGCTTCGACCTGCTCAAGGCGGGCGACACGGTCTACGTCAGCCACGCCCTCTATCCGTTGGGCCGCTACGACGTGAACGCGCCGTATGTCAAGGACCCCGCGAGGAGGGGTGAGTACACCCATGAGGGCAGGATCAAGAAGGCCCGGATCGAAGGCCGGACGATCCGCTGGCTGGAGGACGTCAATCCGGGCTTCACCCCCGACTACGGGAACCTCGTCCAGGACACGGCGGGGCACTTCTGGATCTTTACGCGCGAGTCCCAACAGGGCGTGACCCACCGCACCCTCAGGGCGAATGACATCAGCCAGTGGACAGACCAGACCGTGTGCATGGCCGTGCGGAGCAGGCATGCGCTCGACGCCGCGGCGCTTGACCAGGCGAAGCTCTACGCAGCCTCAGTGCTCACCGAACATGGCAAGCTGTACGGCAACCTGTACGACGGCCGAGCATGGGGGCCGGAAGCCGTCCTCATCTCGGACGACATGACGACGGTCGCCGGCGACGACAGGCGGCTGGCCCTCGAATTCGACCCCACGCAGGCGAGGCTTCACCTCCTCTACGTGGACGGGAAGGGCGCTCTCCGCTACCGCTTCCTCGACTCACCGTATCGCATCGAGGACTGGCAGCCCCGCCTGTCGGAACCCGGGCGAGAGCTCGCAACGGGCGTGTTCACCTGCGCCCTCAGCGTGGACAGCTCCACGACACCCTATGGCCTGGTCATCACCTATGGCCTGGAGAAGCAGGTGGGCAGGGACGCGCGCGAACGCACCGGGGAGCTGTACGCCCGACGCTTCGACGGGACGCAGTGGCGGGGCGAACCGGTTCTGGTAAGCCAGCCCGGCACGGTGCACAACTGGTATCCGAACGTGAATCAGGACGCGCGCGACGGGCTGTGCGTGATGTACTCCCGGTCCGTGGGGGAGGCGACCTCGGGCAGGGGCCTTGCCGTCATGGTCAGCGTCTGCCGGCTCGGCCACGTTCCCGATCAGCGACCTGCCGATTCCACGGACTGATCCGGCCGGGGCTGAGGCGGGCGATGGTGCCCGATCACTCCCGCACTCCGGTTGCCCAGCGAGTTGCCAGCCATTTGGCTTGGCTGCCAGACGACTCCGTCATCTGAATCGAAGAGATCGCGCGCGGTCTGGACTCGGCTCCATGTCAGGCCCTCTTTGCTCTGCTCCGCTTTGCCAGACTGGGGCCAGCTTCCTTGGCGCGCTGAAAGGACCTGAGAATCGCAGAGCGGAGTATGCTCGCGAAGTCGCCCGTCTTTGGACTTGAGGGGACGACCATATCGACCAGCCCCACCTTCAGTAGATCCGAAGGTGCAAGTCCGAGGGCGGCGGCCGCTTCTATCTTCTTCTCCGGGTCCCCCCAGAGAATGGCCGCAGCGCCTTCGGGAGCGATCACGGAATACCACGAAGCGTCGGTCATCATGAGCTGATCCGTGGACGCCAGCGCGAGGGCAGCAGCGCTGATACCCTCGCCGGCGATGAGGCCGATTGTGGGTACTTGAACTTCGAGCATCGCCCCGATTAGCTGCCCAAGAACGTAGCCCTGGCCCTCGGCCTCGGAAAGCACGTCCGCATGGGCACCGGGGCTGTCGATCATGGTGAGGATTGGCAGACCTAACCTCTCCGCGAGACGGACCAGCCTGAGCGCCTTGCGGTGACCTGAGGGATGGGGAGCGTTGAGATTATGTCGGATTCTGTCCTCCACGGCATGCACGCCAGCGTGGCCGATCATCACAAATCGCTGGCCTTCCATGCGCACGATCGCCCCGAGAACGGCAGGATCGTCACCACAGATGCGATCCCCGCGGAGCTCGAAGACCTGTTCAGCCATCTCATCCAGCAGCTCCCGCATGGGCAGATTGTCAGGGGAACGAGAAGACTCGACACATTCCCAGGCCGAGCGCTGCACGAAGTCGGACTCGGGCTTAGTTGCCTCGGCTACTGGAGCCCGCCCATCGGGTGAAAGGAGATGCAGGACATCAGCCAGCACTCCCTGCAGGTCTTCCACCGCGACCACGGCATCGACGTGACCGTTTCTGTAAGCCCACTCAGCAGTCTGAAACCGGTCGGGCAGCGGCTTTGGCTCCATCATCTCAACAACCCTGATGCCTGCGTACCCGATCCGAGCACCCGCGATGGCCAGAACGACGTCACCTTGCATGGCAAGCAAGTTGCTTCCTCCGAAAAGAGGGTCCATGGCTACCGTTATCAGAGGAAGATGCTTCGCCGCCAGTACGTTCCGGGCAGCAAGCGCTTGCGACAATGCTGCAAGCGAATGAGCGCACTCCTGCATTCGGGACCCTCCGCCCCTGGCAAGCCAGACCACGGGGAGATTCTTCTGTACGGCCGCTTCGAACGCGGCGACAAGCGTCTTCGTCTCCGCCACTCCCACGGAACCTCCAAGGAATCTCCAGTCGTTGGCAAGCAAGACGGCAGGTGTCCCGCCGATTCCAGCTTCTCCCCACACGACGCCGTTCAACAGCCCTGTCTCCTCCCGTGCCTTGCGCAATCTGTCAGCGTATGGCACCGGGGCGTCCAGAGTGAGTGGCAGTGCCACGGCTTCAACCTGTGGTCCGGCTCCGAATGAAGAAGCGTCCGCCACGGACTGAATGAGCTCATAGGCAGAGTCTCCAGTCACCATCTCCTCTTCTCCCCTTCCTGATCTCATGCAGTGTCGATCCGCCCGCGTATCCTCAGAAGCGCTCGGTGCTTTCGCGATTTCACCGTGCCAAGGGGAAGCCCCAGCAGCTCTGCTATCTGCTCTTCCGTCTTGCTCTCAAAAAAGAAGAGCTGCACGACTTCGCGCCATGTCGGGGGGAGCTCAGCAATGTGTTCCTTGACGGTTCTCACAAGCTCCTTCCTCTCTACGAGCGCGTCCGGAGCAAGCTCAGGGCAGTGCAAGTAGCCCGCATACTCGATCGGTACCTCACACGGGGAGTTCGCACTGCGCCGGCCGCCATGGCGCCGCCAGCGCCCATGGCAGGCGTTGCGCACGATGCTGGCGATCCAGGGCCATGCCCGCCGGCTGGGGTCGTACTGGTCTCTGTGGCTCCAGATGCTCAAGATTGCCTCCTGAACGGCGTCCTGCGCAGCCGCACGATCACCCAGTATCTGAACAGCCAGGGATTCAAGCGGATAACGGAACGAGGTCATCAGCTCTCGCAGGGCCTCCTCAGAGCCTTGTCGAATCGCTCGCATCACCTCGTCGAGGTGTTCCACGCCTGACTCCTTCCGAGCGGGGCCTCTCACTTACCTATATGCCAGTACCGACCAGAAGGTTCCTGGTTTTCGTCTCGCTCGTCAAGACAGCACGAGCAATCCCTGAAGAATCGAAAGGAGGAATGGCGATGACTCGCAAGAGCGAAGAGAAGTGTCGGTGCTGCATCGAGCGCTTTTCGCACCAGGACAGTGCGTGCGACTGCTACTGCACGCACTGCGGCTGGAGGGAGCACGTGCCGAGCAGTCAGGGCCCTGACCCTCCGTCGCCCGAAGAGGTCGGCGAGGCGTGCGTCAAGCACGGCAAACGGCGCGCCCGCAGCGGGGCACATACTTGACAGACCTCGAACGGCGGCCTTAACCTTCATCGCGTCGAAGGCAGGCGAGATTGCCGAATTCCTGGAGCGGGGAGATTCCCATGGTCTCGGGAATACTGGAGGAGATGAACCTGGAGGAGGTGAGGGCTTTCGCTCCCGAAACGGCGCTGCTGGGAGTCGCCTCGACCGAACCGCACGGGCCGGCCTTGCCCTACGGCACGGACTTCTTTCAGTGCGACGCCGTGTGCAGGCGGGCAGTCCGGCAAGCCAACGACGGGGGAGCCCGCGTGCTGATGTATCCCACACTTGCCATCGGCAACAACGTGAACTTCAAGGCCTGGCCGTTCGCGTGCCGCATCCGCGTTCGCACGCTGATGCTGGTCCTTCTCGACATCATCGAGGCGCTCGAAGAGGACGGGATCCGCAAGATCGTGCTGGTCAACGGGCACGGCGGGAACACCGACACCATGCACGCCGCCTTGCGGGAGCACTTCGACCGGACCCCGCCCGACCGCCGGGCCTTCGTCTGCATCACTGGCGGCATGCCGTCCAGGGAGGCGGTCCAGGCCATAGAGCATCCCTCCGACCACGGCGGCGAGTCCGAAACGTCACGGATGATGTACCTGCGCCCGGACCTTGTTAGGACCGACCAGTTGCAGGAGTTGCCCTTCGGCAGGCCCTTCGTCGAGTCAATCGCGGCGGGCAAGGTCCACTATGTCCGTCCGTGGCACCTGCACGTGCCGATGGGGGCCGGTGGCGAAACGCGGAAGTCATGCGCGGAGAAGGGGAAGGACCTCATCGAGTCCTCGGCGGCAGGCCTGGCGGAGTTCCTGGTGGAGCTGAGCAACGCCCCCTGGAATCCGAACTTCCCGTATCCGGCGGACGCGCCGTGACGGTTTCGCCGCCTCTGCGGGTCTTCGGGCCGAAGCACGCGCAGGGCCCCGCCCAAGCTGTTATCATGGCTCCCGAGATCGAACCGCCGGGCTCGACTGAACGTCCGTCAGCGCCGCGTCGGAGGAGACAAGCGTGACCGTCGAAGACCATCCCGCACTCAAGCTGTTCCGCCAGCTTCTGGCCGTCCCGTCCCCATCGGGGCGGGAGGAACGGCTGGCCGGTGTCGTCCGGGGCCGGCTGGACCACCTGGGTTACGCGCACGAGACCGACGGCGCCGGCAACGTCACAGTCCGCCTGGCAGGGAAGGACCCGGCCGCACGCTCGTTGATCCTGGCCGCGCACATGGACGAGATAGCAATGGTGGTCACCGGCGTTGAGGAAGACGGCCGGCTGAAGGTGGCTCGGTCGGGCGGGCTTCACCTCGGCAAGATCGGAGAGGGGCCCGTCGAGATCGTCGGCGACGAAGGCGTCCTCACCGGCGTGCTCTCCATGGGCTCGATGCACCGGCCGGACGCCGACTCCCGCCAGATCACCTGGGAGGACGTGCACATACTGACGGGCCTGACGGCAGAGCAGCTTCGGCAGGCGGGCGTGCGCCCCGGCTCGACGGCCGTGCCCGCGCGCTTCCGCTGCGGGCCGATGACGTTCGGCGATGAGGCCGATCCCCTGGTGGCGGCCTGGACCTTCGATGACCGGATGGGCGTCGTAGCCCTCCTGCGGCTGCTGGAGACCGTGCTCGAGGAGGACATTACGCCCGGCACGCCGACCCTGGTTTGCTTCACGGTGCACGAGGAGGGCGGCTGTCACGGCGCCAAGGTGTTGGCCCAGCGCGAGCGCCCGGAGGTCTTCATCGCGATCGACGGCTGCCCGATGCCGCCCGGCTCGGGCCTGGCCCTCGACGGGCGCCCGGCGACTTGGAGCAAAGACAGCCACGGGCACTTCGACCAGCGCCTTGTGCGCGCCCTCTGCGCAGCGGCCCGGGCCGCGGGAACCGAGCTCTACACGCCCGTCTACGCGGCAGCGGGCTCGGACGCAAGCGCCGTCTACGCCGTGGGCGCAGCCGAGCGGGTGGCCACGATCGGGCACGTTCGCGAGAACAGCCATGGCTTCGAGGTCGCCCGTCTGTCGGTCTTCGACAACCTGCTGGGAACCCTCGTTGAGTTCGTGCGGACCTGGCCCGGCGGCACGGCGCCGAGGACATGACGTGTTCGAGTGGCCGGACCTGACGTCATCGGCTGTCCTTGCCGCCGCAGTCTCCCCGAACTGGCGCATCGAAAGGAGTCGATCATGAAGATCGTAGACGTTCGCACGGTTTTCGCCGATCTGTACCTGTTCGTCGAAATCGTGACCGATGAAGGCATCCGCGGCGTGGGCGAGTCGGGGACCTGGGGTTTCCTGGAAGCGTCCGAGCAGGCGGTGCAGACGTTCAAGCGATACCTGATCGGCCAGGACCCCCTGCGGATCGAGCACCACTGGCAGAGCATGTACCGCTGGACGCACTTCCGGGGCGCGGCGATCATGGGCGCCCTGAGCGCCATCGACATCGCCCTCTGGGACATCGCCGGCAAGCACTTCGGCGTGCCCTGCTACCAGTTGCTGGGCGGCAAGTGCCGGGACAAGGCGAGGGTCTACGGGCACGTGTTCGGGCGGACGACCGAGGATCTGGTGCAGGCATGCCTAGCGGCCAAGGAGAAGGGCTTCACGGCCGTCGGCCACCTGAGCCCGTTCGGCGACGAGCCTCGGGACATCCCATACTTCAAGGCCCATGCCCGCAAGATGGGCGATGCCATAGACGCCGTGAGGCGATGCCGCGAGGCCGTTGGCAGCGACGTGGACCTGTGCGTCGAGATACACCGCCGGCTCACGCCCGCCGAAGCGGTGGTGTTGGCCCAAGGCATTGAGCCGTATCACCCCTTCTTCTACGAAGACCCCACGCTGCCGGACAACCTGGACGCGATGGCGGAGATCGCGCGCAACATACACATCCCCGTGGCCACCGGCGAGCGGCTGCATACTATCTACGAGTTTGAGATGCTCCTCGAACGAGACGCGGTGCAGTACGTGCGAACGGACGTCTGCATGTGCGGCGGGCTGACCCACGCCAAGAAGATCGCCGCCCTGGCCGAGGCGCACTACGTCCAGGTCGTCCCGCACAATCCCCTGGGGCCGGTCAGCACGGCAGCGTGCGTGCAACTGGCCGCCTGCATCCCCAACTTCGCTTTGCAGGAATTCCCCCAGGGCGAGGACCGACCGCCCAAGCGCGACCTGGTGAAGGAGACCCTTGCTTACGAGGGCGGGTACCTTCTGGTCCCGGACGCCCCCGGCATCGGCGTGGAACTCGCCGAGGACGCCGCGGCGCGGCATCCCTACCGGCCCAGGTCCGTGCGCACCCGCCTGCATGTGGACGGCTCGGTCGTGGACCAGTAAGTCGCCTCGTCCGGGCAAGCAGGACGGGACTCCGCCCCGCTCCCGCAGCCAGCACGACGGCTGCACCGAATCCGCCTCTTTCCGATACGGTCTTGCCTGGCCTTCCGCCCGAAGCCGCCAGGGATGCTTGTGCGCCTCAGGCGTTCCGGCGCTACCAGTGCGGGGAATGCGTTCGCAGCCCGTAGCGCCGCCTTCCAGGCGGCTTGTCGAACCGAAGCAGAGAAAGCCTTCTCCGGTTTCCGCAACCCTCACCCTAACCCTCTCCCGGCGGGAGAGGGAATCCCCCCTCCCTCGGGGAGGGGCGAGGGGGAGGGAGAAACCATGGAGAACTCGTGTGGGCTCTCTTAGTACTCGCTGGCGCCGATGTCGGGCCCGGACCCGTTGAACGGCTGGCTCACGCCCTGGCCCTCCTGCCAGGCAGCGGCCCCCTCCACCTGGATTGCGTTGCCGTCATAGTCAACCTTCACGATCTTCAGCCGCTGCAGATCGCCCTCCAGTTGGATCAAGTCTCCCTCCACAACGCCGTAGCCGTCGGTGAAGAACCCCGCGTCTGCAACCGGGATGGCCGTCCCCCGGCCACCGGCCGTAGTGCGGGTCAGGAATCCGCCGGCGTCGATGCAGGGGCTTCGCGGCTGCAAGCGGAAATCCAGGAGTCCCGGCCTGAACGGGTCGGTGGGCGTCTGATCGTTCACAAACAGCGGAGGGCCGGCTTCCTCCCAGTTGTGACTGACCGACTGCTGAGCGCGATCACAGTAGTAGAACGAGATCGCCACGTCTCCATTGTTCTTCCAGAAGATGTTGTTCATGATCGAGACGTCCGTAATGCTCCCATTACCGTGCTTGGTCAGCGACAAGCCGCTCAGGAACGGCACAAAAGTCGACTTTGCGGCATAGGCGTTGCGGAAGAGCACGTTGTGGTAGATGTAGTTGAAGCGCACATCGTGTCGCCTGCTCGAGGAGTAAACGTTCAGCCCGGACATGTCGTTCTCATAGAAGACGTTCCGCCGGACGATGTTGTGCGGTGTCCTCACCGACATGCCGGCCGAGCCGTCCTGGTCCGGCGGCAGGCCGCTGAACGCGAACACATTGCCCTCCACGACGTTCCACGGGCCTCGGCCCTCGATGATTAGGTGTCGATTGCCGGCCTTCCCGCCCGTCTCCGTACGATGCGGAGCACTCATCCACTCCTCATTGTGGAAGTAGTTGTTCCGGATGATGTTGTAGCTGGCGACAACTGATAGGAGGTGGTGACCGCCGTAGAAGATGGTGCTGTTCTCAATCAAGTTATGATTGCTGCCCCTGCCGATCTGCACGACGCCGCCCTTGTCGTCGTTGGCGGTCGAGTAGCCGACGCGTCCGATCCGGCAGTTGTCAATCCAGTTATGATGGGCATTCCCCCTGAAGAGCACGCCATTGGGCCATCCGTCGGTTTTCGAAGAGTTGTCGAAGGTGCAGTTCTTGATCCAGATGTGGTGGCTGTTGTCCACGCGCACGTATTCGTCTGTCCTGTCGCATGCGATCCCGTCCACCGTAACGTAGGCACAATCGCTGATGACGATGCCTCTGGCCACGCCGGTGATCGTCACCGCTTCGTTCGGGTAGGCCCTGAACGTAATGCGGTTCCCCTCCGTGCCGCTGACTTCCGGCGCAATGCTTTCGCGATAGATCCCCCCGCGGATGTGCACGGTATCGCCGGACGTCACCGACGCGTTTGCCTTTGCGATCGTGCGCCACGGCGCGGCGGCGGAATTCCCCGGCCACTCGTCGTTGCCCTGGTTCGAGACGTAGTACTCAGCGCCCTCGGCCGAGCACGCCAGCACGGCCAGCATGACCGGAATGATGATCGCCTTCATATCGGTCCTCCTCTGGAACCAGCACTGCCCGCCCGCAGAGCCGGCGGGGCGACTCCGATGGCCTTCCGAGGACTGCCATGGCCCAGGCAGCGGCCATCAGCATGAGGGACGGCCTTGGACTGAGACGCCCACGATAGCACAGGGAGTCAGGCACTGTGACTTGCGCCGGTTGTGGTGCCAGATGATACGGCTCAGGGCCCGTCCTGGCAAGTGGCGACGGGGGTGCGTTGCGAGCCGCCGCTCCCTCATGCGGGTACTCCTGCGGCGGTCCTGCTTCCGGGATTTGGAGGGCGAGGGGTACTTCGACTGGAAGGGCCTGGTCGCCCAGAAGCAGGTGAAGGCTGGGGACAAGGTGAGGCTCCGGGTCAGCGACGGACAGTATCCCCGGATCTACAGCGTGGAGAAGCTCGGGGACGCGGAGTTCAAAAAGGCGCAGGCTCAGGGCGGAACTGTGCCCTCAGCGCGCGGGCTCGCGAGACGAGTTCATAGCTCGTCTCTCCTGTGCCCGCACGGCGTCGCTGGCTCTCAGCGTAGTGCAGATGCCGGTGAAAGAGAAGGTGAAGGAGCTATTCCACCTGGCCGAGGAGCTCGAGAAGTGGGTTAGGAGCCCGAGTGGAGACGAGGGGTGCTGAGGCGCCCTTCCCCATTGCTGCCTGGGGCGGTGAGGCAACCGTTGACCACGAGTGACAGCCAGACCGATCGCCCTGGAGATGAACTGGGAGGGGCAGAGCAGAATGCAGGGCGCGAGGCGGGATACGGGAGTATCCCGCCTCGCTCTTCAAGCGTGCAGGCACGGTACGGGGCTGAAAAGCCGAGCCCCTTCGACCCATGTGCGCAATCTCACTCTGCACCACCTGAAGCTTCGGCTAGCAGTCTCTTGAACTCGGCTTCGTCTCGAACGACGCGGAGCTTCGTGTCGGCAAAGCCCACGATTGCCCCAGTATCCCAGGCATCGTATGTCTCATACATTACGACTGTCTGACTCGCCACACCCCCCTCCAGATCTCGCATGGAAGGCTTCACATAGACCAGCGAGCCGGGAAGGCCTTCGATCTTGTCAGGCCACTCTCCGTCGTGGCTGCCCGCATATGTGCGGCATGCTTTCAAGTGCCTGTTCATGAGGGCAGCCGCCATGGCTATGTCTGCCTCAGAACGGCCTTTGTGAGGACCGATCACCTGAGCGGTTGGCCCTGCTGGGCCTTCCACCACCCGGGCGTCACGCGGCACGCCCAGATCATAGACATCAGCAGGGCCTGTCTCTGGATAGTCGTATGTGAAGACGGCAGCTTCGCCCTCCCCCCACAGTCCCAAAGGCTTGTCAGCCTCGACGCGTATGACCCGCTTCGCCTCCGTGTCGACTACTATCCGCATCGTGCGGTCTGGCTTCTTATGGCTCCATGTGAAGACGGTACGCTCCTTGCCTTCAATGACCTCCACACTTCGAGCGAGTTCGCCGCCGCTTGAGAGCTCCGATGGCAGTTGGTCATACCACGTGGCCAAGTCCCACGTTTCCGTTGTCTTCAAGACCGCTTCGCAGTCGTCCCCGAGCTCCCCAACGGTTAGCGTCCGCGTGGCCGGGTTGTAGACGTAGGTTTCGCGTTCCTCAACGTCGCAGCCGACTATCCGGTCCCCGATCCGTCCAAAGAATCTTGTGGGCATAGTCCCGAGCCACCACTCAAACGCCATGCCTCCCGGAGACTTCCGTACGTGCATCCACTCGGCGCTCCTGGAATTGTCCACCGCTTCCTTGAACTCCGCATACGCGGACGGCATGGCACCATGCTCACCCAAGAGCCACCACCCTCCTGCGGCGACAACGCAGACCGTAGCGGCAGCCGCGACGAGCCTGGGCCACAGCCTCTCCCAGGTACCATCCCTCTGAACCTGGTTCCTCTCTGCGCTCAGCCGCGCTATCACGGCCTGCGTCAGTTCAGGAGGCGGGCCCTCGGCGATGGTGGTTCCGGCGAGGCTGCTGATAGCTTGCTCAAGCATCTGCTCCTGCTTCTCTTCTGATTCCTCGTTCATTCTTGCTCTCCTTTCTGCTTGGACGCGAGGTCCTCTCTCATGGATTCACGCAGGTGCATGCGTGCGCGGTGAAGCAAGGCGCTCACCGAGTTGACGGTGACCCCAAGCTGCCTGGCTATCTGGCGGTAGCTCATATGCTCCAGGTGCCGTAGACAGAAGGCTTCCGCTTGCTGTGGAGTCAAAAGGGTCATAGCCTCACGGAGCCTCTCCTGCAGTTCTGAAGCTGCGGCTTGCTGCGCCGGGCCGGGGTTCGCAGACGGAAGCTGGCTCAGGTCCGCTTCGCGGTCCGACCTGCCAGCCAACCGATATCGCCTGCGGAGCTGGTCGAGGGCGCGCCGCGTGGCCAGGGTCCGCAGCAGGCCCGACCAGTCTCGAACCCGTCCGTGCTGTGTGATCTGCAGAGCTGACACGAAAGTCTCCTGAAAAGCGTCTGCGGCATCCTCATGATCAGCCAACAGCCGGTACGCCGTCTGCCACACCACATGGCCATGCTTTCTGACTACCTTTGCCCAGTCGATCATCATCGGTACCCATCTGTCATCGGAAGGCGCCTCACCACTATAGTCGCGCCAGGAGGTCCCTTTCTTACGAAGAAACCCAGCCGGGATTCCGTCTTGTCTCGTGGCGAGAACATCTCCACGCGATGGATCGTTCCTGACTGTCTCGTAACCAGATTGTGCCCAAGTGGTTACAGCACATCAACTGTCCCCTCTGAACTGTGCATCGTCACGAAGACATGATCTGTCCTGCAAGAACAGGCTGGCACGGTTGCAGGGGCTGGCTGGCCTGTCGCGGCGCTGGACATGGGGCGGCTGAGGTGGTAGACCACAAGCCTGGAGGGGCAGGGGAAGACGAGGCGGCCATCACCCGGGCGCGATCAGGCGCAGCTTCGGGAAGTAACTCGGGTAGCGGCTCACGTCGCGCGTCAGCAGCGACATCTGCTCCACTGCGGCGTGGGCGCCGATGAGGAAGTCAGGCAACGGCGCCGAACGCTTCCCGCCGCGTCGGCGGTAGTCCATGAAACATTTCCCCGCCAGGAACGCTGCCTCGCAGGGGATGGGCAGGCGCTGGAGGATGTCCGCAGGCAAGGCGGTTTCAAGCTCTTCGATCCGCTCGAACCGGATGGAAACCTCAGCGTAGATCATCGGGTTGATGCACAAGACGCTTTCTTCGGCGCAGCGTTCGAGCGCACCGCTGGACCACTCGAACCATTGCTCGTCCTCGCTCATCACGTCGAGAAGGACGTTCGAGTCCACCAGCACGCGGCTCATTGCTCCCCCCTCGTCAAAGCCATGATCTCATCGGTGCTCATGCGCAGCGTGCCCTTCCCCTTCATGGCCTCTACGAGCCTGCGCCCGCGCCGCCGGGCTCCGGCAACCTTTTTGATGACAGCCTTGCCGCGTTCCAGCTCGAACTCAACCTCGGTGCCGGGCAGCAACCCGGCCTCCTCGCGTATACGGGCGGGAATCGTGACCTGTCCCTTGCTCGTGATTCTCATAGCTACCCTCCGGAAACGGGATAGTCTTACTATTCTTACTCTTACCACACCGCCCATCGGCTGTCAAGCCCCAGGTGTGCTTCCGCAGAAGGAACTCAGGAGGTGATCGCTATGTGCAGCGTCTATGGGCGCGACTTCAGCTTGCTGGCCAGGATCCAGGCCATGCGCAAGGCCCGGGGCGCCAGGCTCGAAGACCAGCGCGAGCGGCTGCTATTCGTGACGGACCTGCTTTGGTTCGACGAGCAACACGGCGTGGGCGCCCTGCTGTCGATGTCCATCAGCGACAAGGACGTGCACAACACCTGCCACCGCAACGCCGAGGAGCTGCTGGGGTCATGAGCCCTGAGTGGCCGGCGGCATGACGGGGGGGCCGCCGCGCTCTTCGGCGATACGCTTGCGGTTGTAGGCGACCCATTCCTTCATCGTCATCATGTCCTCGACCTCGATGAACTTGCCGATGGGCATGGCGGGATCGCTGGACGTCATCAGGCAACCGCTCTCCGCGCTGTGCCAGTTCCAGTTGATGGCGTCGCCGTACTTCTCCTTCACCTGGCCCTCGCGCTCCCAGAGGTACCTGGAGGGCATGACGCGATAGTCCAGGTCGACTCGGGCGACGGCCACCTCGCGGTTCGCCGAGGACTGGCTGACGATGAGTCCCAGCGGGTCGATGATGGGGGACGGCGGCCGCATGACAGACCCTGCGATGTAATACTGATAGCGGTAGGCATGGGAGATCAGCAGGGAGATGCCGGGCGCGGCGGACGTGAAGATCACCAGCTCGGCCTCCTGGGCCGCATAGGCCTCCCAGCCATCGTCGAAGACGACGTCCCAGCATATCTGGATGCCCACGCGGCCGAAGTCCGCCTCGAAAACGGGGAATTCGCGGCCGGGCGTCTGGCCCCCCTCGACCGTGTCGTCTTCAAGGACGACGGGGAAGACCTTGTGGTAGACGCCGACCGGCTCGCCGGCACGGTCGAGCAGGACGGCCGAATTGTGGACCTGCTCCCCGTCGCGCACGTACATGGGCACGACGATGTAGCAGCCGTGGGCACGCGCGCGCTCGGCGACGGCCGTGACGGTGCGGCCGTCCAGCTCTTCGGCCGTCTCGTGGGCCTTGCTGCCGGGGGGCAGGGCGAAGTGCTCCGGCAGGGCCATGATGTCCGGGCTCCAGCCCTGCCGCTCGGCCTCGCGGGCCATATCATCGATCAGCTCCACTCCGTTGGCCAGCAGCGCGTCGGCGTCCCCCGCGTCGCGGATGGACAGCGTGCAGGTGGCAATCACGGCATGCCTCGGTCCCGGCTTGCGCACGGTCATGCGTCCTCTCCCTTCCTTTGCGCGAGGTGGCGCGCGTTCACGTCTCAATCCAGTCGTTGTGGCTCTCGGCCCAGGGCTTCCCGTGGACGCGCAGCCCCCGGACGGTATCGGCGTGCTGAGCGTCGGAGGCCAACATGATGTCGTTTGCGTCCCGGCAGTGTACCCCCTACCCGATCGAGTTAGTCAAGCGGATTTCATGTACACATCTCGCAAAGGAGGTCGGTTTCCCCCGCTTCCCCCTGATTGGGGAACTGTGGTGCCCGCCGTTCGTCTTCGTTGAAGTGCAGTCGGGCGGTCGGAGAACCATGACCCGTCCTTCCTCTGGTGAAAACGTCAGGCACCCTCAGGCTGGAGCAGGCGAAGGCAGTGGGATGCGGCCGAGGATCGCAGCGAGCACTCCCGAGGAACCGCCACCAGTGATCACCGCTCAGCCAAAGGGCGGGTTCGTTCTGCTTGATGTCGAACGTGTCCGCAAGACGGATCTCAGGGGGCCCGAGCAGTGGCGGCGGGAGTTGAACCTGCCGGGAGAAACACCTGCAGCACTACCGGTTCTGCCGGTGCTACTCGGTGGCGTGCCCCGCGGACGAGCCGGGCGACGTGCACGTCTCGACGATCCTATGCCGCATATCGCGTGGGCTGTTCGAGCGGGTCAGGAAGCAGGGCTGGCGGCTGTGAGCCAGGCGGCCGGGCCCGGCTCCCTGGCAGGCTTCAGGTCAGGCGCAACGGGGCCCCTGCCTGAGGAGGGCAGACTGAAGAGCCCGCCGCGTTACTGGCTCCTCGGCCGAGCGTTGGCACTCCCGTTAGCTTGGTGCAGGCGGTACCAGTCAAGCCACGGACCGGCCTCGTCCCCCAGGTCTTGCCCCCCTGCTAGGTCCGTCAGCATGCGGCGGGCAGCATTGGCAGTGTGTTTGTCGCCAAGCAGTTTGATGAGGACTGGCACGGCACTGAACGTCTTGTGCGTGTGAAGCGCGAACAGCACCTTGAACGCCATATTAAGCGCCAAGTCATCGTCGCCCTTGTCCCGGAACGCCTGCCAGACCGTCTCGATGACGGGCAAGTTCTCGTCAGCGGGCATCTCGTGAAGCGCTCCCAGCGCGGCTTCGCATATCTGGTTGTCCCGAATCGTTACGGCCCAGAGCGCGAGGTCGCGGATGAACGGCAGGTCGCCCCTGTCCCTAAACTGCCCCAGCCCGCCGAGGCCGTAGTAGATCTCGCCCCGCGCGTACCGCATCTCCCATTCCAGCCTGGTCTTTTCCTCCTCCGGGACTCCGACAGCATCCGAAGACGCCTTCAGGGCGATGACTCTTGCGCGCAGGCTATCCAACTCGGCCCGCAACGCGTGGTGGAGTTTCTCTCCCCCGAAGAAGCCCGCGTAGTTCAGCAGGCGCATCCTCTCATTGTGTGGCATGTTGCCAAGGCGTTCGGCCAGATAGTCCCCGGCCGGCTCGCCTATGTCCATAAGCGTCCTGCGGGCCAGTTGTGCTGATCCGCGTATCCAGAGGAAAGGCCAGATCGCTGCCACACGGTTCGCCGGGTCCTCGACGGCGTTTGCGTGAAGCCATGCTTGGTGCTGGCGCAGCGCGTCCGACGCGATGTCCCTCAGTTTACCAACTTGCTCCGGTTCGTCCACCCAGAACACATTCCTCGCATGCGGAACCACTCGCCATTCGTCGGAATCAGGAGCAACGCGCTTCAGGAACGTCAGTATGCGGGTGCCTCCCGTTATCGGACGGACCCTCTCGTCTAAGGTGACTTCACCCAGGGTCGTTAGACGTAAGCTGGCGATCTGGATGGGTCCCTTAAGATCGGCAGGGCCGAGGAAGGTCTCCTCCACGGCAAACGAGTTGCCTCCCAACAAGGCAAAGTTGCCTCCCAAGTGGCGCAGCACTGCAACCAGTTCGGCGCTGAGGACGCCGGCAAAGGCATCGGGCTCTACAGGCAGACGACCCTGAAACTCCCCCCCCCTCATGACGCCACGGAATGCGCCCGAGCTGCGAGCCGGAGTGTCAGGGCCGCTCTTGCGCGGACCCTGCAAAAGCAAGGCCGCAGCAACGGCAACGCACAGGGCAACCGCGCCCATGGCGGGCCAGAAACGCAGGATCGCCCATATAGTGCCACGCCGCATGGGCACCGCGGTCGGCGGCATCTCACGGGCGGCGAGCTCTACCAGCTCCCGCCGGAGCCGCGCGCAGAGCTCCTCGACAAAGGGCGGCTCCGGCATAGGCGCCGCGTAGCCAGCAGTCAGTACCCTGGCGACGTCATCATCCTCTGTATGTTCCGCAACCATGGGCTTTTCCTCCTTCCTCAGAGCGCCAGCCCGCGCTTACGCCCAAGCTTGCGAAATGAGCGCCGCGCGCGGTAAAGGAGCGCTTCAGTCGCCTTCTCCGTTCGCCCGAGGCGACCCGCGATCTCTCGCACCGACAGGCCGTCCAGGTACTTCCACTCGAGCACCAGCCGCTCGTTCTCGGCCAGGCTCTCGATGGTCCGGGCGACTGCCGTCCGGACCTCGCCCCTCTCCAGATGCGCTGAGGGTTGGCAGTCCTGCTCCGGAGTCTGCGCGGCGTGGGCTTCCAGCGTCCTGTAGCGGTTCCGAGCCGAGCGCCTGACGTCGGCCGCCTTGTGGCGGGCAATGCCCAGCAGCCATCCCCCAAGTGAGCCCTGCTCCGGGTTGATGGTCCAGATCGACCGGAGGGCTCCTAGGAAAGTCTCGCTCGTGACATCCTCTGCGCATGAGATGTCGCCCCTGAACTGAGAATAGGCGTACCGCCATACCAGCGGGAAGTATCGCCTATACACCTCTTCGAGAGCCGCCGCGTCACCGGCCTGAACCGCCCGGATCAGTTCCGCATCTGTCATCCCGGACCTCCGGCCCTGTCGTGTGCACCTTGGATGCTGCTGGCTAGCGGCTCTAATGTATACTCGTGCCATACGTCGAAATCACGCGCGAAGAGGCGGAAAGAACCTGCTGCTGGGACCGCTCGAGATCAGTCGCCCCTTCGGTGGCCCAGTAGGCCTCCACGAATCAGCCTCGTCCCGTGAGCCCTCGGTGCCTCCTGCACCGTTTCCTGCCGCGCCGTAATCACCTCCGCCGGCGGCGCCAGAGCTCGCACATTCTGGCTTCCGCACGGTGGCTGCCTGAGTATCCTCTCCCTACTCAGCGGGCCTCTGCGCTGCGCTGGCGCGACGTTTGATCGCGTCACAGAGAGTCGTGAGGATGGCGGCGCGCTCGGGTTCCTCGGCGCTGCCGCCGGGGATGACGAGGTCGGCATGGCGCTCCGTCGGCGCGTTGTAACGCGCGTGCTGGTGCCGCACCGACTCCAGGTAGTACCCGGCGATCTCGTCGAACGGCGAGCGGGACATGTTCCGCCGCAGCCGCCGCACGATCCGCTCGTCGGCGTCGGCGGCCACATAGCACTTCACGTCCATGAGGTCGCGGAGTTCGGGATAGTACAGCGCGAGAATCCCCTCGAGGATGAAGACGTCGGGGCTTCCGTCGGCGCACGCTCCGACGGCGCGGCAATGCGCAAACATCCGCTCGCAATCGAACGAGTCGGGGCGGTTGTAGTCGGGGCGCGGGGCGCCGTGCCGGCGCGAGTGGTAGGTGGGCAGCCGGTCCGCGGGCCAGAAGAACCGGTCCTGGTTGACGACCTCGGTGCGGAGGGGGCGCAGCAGGTCGGCAATCCGCATCGCGATGGTGGTCTTTCCCGACGCGCTGCCTCCGCCGATGCCAATGAAGAGGTGGCGGCGGCCCCCGCGCCGCTCCGACCAGCGGTCGAGGAGGTCCTCCACGATGCCTTCGGGGCCGCGCCCCGGCATGGCTGTCCTCCGTTTGTCCATCAGCGCCCGAATCGGTGTCCGCGCGCCGATTCGAGGCCACAAAAGCCTCCGCATTATCGGCGAGAGGCCGCTGGCGCTCAAATGCCGGAGTGAGGTGTCCCGCGTGGCCCCCGGCCCTCCATGAACTAAGAGCGTAACACACAAGGCAGAAATGCTTTGTGATAACGCGGCGTTTTTCGGGGAACAGAACGGCCTGCTGAGGACCACAATAAGATAGGAAGGGACGAGATCAGGGCCGGCCGGCGGTGAGCGGCCCGGCTGCAAGGAGAGGAAGCGATGGTTGAGCTCCAGAAAGCGGCGGTGAGGCGGGGGTCGGCAGCGCCGGGACTCCGCTCGGGGCTCGGTTTCGCGGTAGCCAAGCGGCTCCCGACGGGGTACAATGCATTGAGGAAGCCGGGAGCCCTCCGAGGAGTCAGAAGTAGTGGGAAGGAAGGACCGATGGCTGCCATAAAGCACATAGCAAAAAGACTTTGCGTGATTGCGCTTGCCCTTGCCCTCTCCTGGTCACCGGTTGCTCAGGCCGATGATCCCGCACCCCTCTACGGCCGGCCCAGCGCGCTGGAAGGGCGCCTGGCCGTGAAGGGCACGACGGAGCAGGAGTGGTCGAACGTCGAGCTGAACGGCATCGTGGCCGATGGCGACGCGCTGCTGACGGAGCCCGGCAGCCTGGCGGAAATCGAGCTGCCGCGCGACTTGTTCTTCCGGCTCGGCGGCTCGACGCAGCTCGAGATCGTCTCGGTAGGCGATGCTCGTTACCGGCTGCTGGTCGGGTCGGCTTACATCGTCTCGCAGGCGCCGGAGGAGATCGTAACCGGCGTCGAAACGCCGTCTTGCGACATCGTGGTCGGGGGCGGATCGGTCGCCCGGATTGAGGTGTCGGAGACCGGGACCGCACGGATCCACGCCGTGGAAGGCTACGTCGAGGTGCTCGGCGAAGGCGGTTCGAGCGTGGATCTGCGGCGGGAGCTTGTGCTGACCGTCAGCCCCGAGGGCGGCTTTGCGGGCCTGGGACCGATGGCCCCGGTGCTGGCGGATGAGCTGGCCCAGTTCCACCTGGCGCGGACCGCCGCGCTGGCCGGCAAGGTGCTGCCGGAGCCGGCGCCGTACGACGTCGTCGGGACGCGAGACCTGGCGGCCAGCGGCGACTGGGTTCTGGAAGACGAGGTCCGCTACTGGAAGCCGCGCGTCGTAAGTGCCTCCTGGAGGCCGTATTACGACGGATCATGGCGTCACATGGTCTCGGTCGGCTGGTACTGGGTGCCCCGGCACTCCTTCGAGTACGTGACCTGTCATTACGGCTACTGGCACCACAGCCACCGGCACGGATGGCTCTGGCGGCCGAGCTGGGTCTGGAGCCCGGCCAGGGTGGCGTGGGTCGTGGTGGACGACGGCATCTGCTGGGCGCCGGTCGACATCCACCGCCGCCCGATCGTGCGCCACCGGCCCGTCGCGCCCGTGTCGTTCCGCTTCACGATCGGCGACGGCGACTGGGATCTGTCCCTCGGCCTTTGGTGCTTCGGGAGGTTTGACGACTTCCACCGTGACCGGCCGCACTACACGGTCGTCAAGAAGAAAGTGGTGATCAGGGACGGCATGATCAACATCGGCAGCTCCCGCCCGGTGAACAACATAAACCATCTCAACATCGTCAGGCCGAACGTCTTTCGGCGCGGGCCGCACTACACCATCGCCAGGGACGACTTCGTCAGGTTCCGCGACCGCGGGGTGGCCGTCGAGCGCCGCAGGGAGCGGCGTCCCGACCGCCTCGAGCCCCGGCTGGCCGACCTGCGAGGACGGTCGAGGCGAGACGGTGCCGGCGCCAGCCGCGGGCATGGCGACCGGGCCAGGCAGGCGGGCCCTGACCGCGGGCGGCCGCCGCTTGAGGCACGCCAGGACGCCGGCCGCTTCGACCGCCCACGTCCAGGCGCTGACGACAGGAGTCGCGACCGCTCTGAAGGGCCCGGCCGACCCGAGGGCGCTCCGTCGCGCATCATCGGGTCCGAGCGTGCCGGCCGCGTCGTTGACCGGCCCGAACCCGAGGGCGATCGGCCGCAGCGTACGTTGCGCCTCGGCTCCGTCCTGAACCGGTCCGAGGGGGTCGCGGACCGGAGGGCCGAGCCCTCCCGCAACGGCTCTGAACTGCGTCGAGAGGCCATGGAACGGCTGCGCGAGAGACGGGTCAGTGACGAGCCGGCTTCCGAGCGCGAGAGCGGCGGGCGGATGCTCGACCTCCTCCGCGGCCGCCGCAGCAGGCGCGACGCAGCGACCGAAAGGCCGTCGATCAAGCGCGAGGCGCCGGCCGACGACATCCGCAGCGGCCGCGAGCGAGCCCTCGAGTCCATTCTCCAGCGCATTGAGAGCAGTCGTTCCAACGCGGCCGAGCGCGACAGGACGCGCAGGCGCCTGGAGCTGCCCAGCCTGCAGCTCCGTCGGCAGGGGCCCTCGTCGCAGCGGAGCGCGCCTTCGCTGCGCCGCAACTCGCCCTCGAGTTCGAGTTCGGGCCGCAGCGGCTTCCTCAGCAGCATCCTCGGAGGCAGTTCGAGGAAGCGCGCCAGCTCGAGCAGTTCCGGGAGCGGAGGCCGGAGTCGCTTGACGGAGCGGACCGAGAGCCCCAAGAAGCTGGACGAATCGTCGTCCCGTTCTTCGCTCGCAGAACGGATCGACCGCCGGGGCAGGTTCTCGGGGGCCTCCAGCAAGCGAGGACGTGACTGAGGCCTGAGACGGGCCGGCCCGGATGAGGTGCTCCGGCCGGGCCTTTGACGCTGCTAACACAGGCGCGGTTCGGGGCTTCCCGGACCGCGCTTTCGTTTGGGCTCACAAGTTCCTTCCAACGGCTCATCGTGTTGCACCCAGACTGCCCGCCCTGGACCGTCTCTTGCCGCGCCCGTCCCCGCTCGGCGACCGTTTGACTCGTGCGACGGAATGCCGATAATCGTGACGATGCCGCTGCCGGATCGGCGGCGCGATACACCCGAGTGCGCAAGGAGGGGAAAGTGGACGAGATGACGCCCCGCGAGAGGCTGCTGGCTGCCCTGGCCCACGAACAGCCCGATCGCGTCCCCCGTGACCTCGGAGGGCGTGTGACTGGCATCACCGTCAAGGCCTACGACCGGCTCCGGGAGCACCTCGGGCTCCAGGAAGATATCCACATCACCGACGTCAACCAGCAGCTTGCACGGCCCTCCGAAGAGGTCCTCCGGCGCCTGGGCATCGACACACGCTACGTCATGCCCGCCGTCACGCCCGCCGAGGAGCGGCAGATCACCGAGGACGCGACCGGCTACAGCTTCGTGGACGAGTGGGGCATCACGCTCCGCATGCCGAAGGAGAACGGCTACTACTTCGACATGGTCTCGCACCCCCTGGCCGGCCTGAAGGTCGAGGACCTGGACGCCTATCCCTGGCCCGCTCCGCACGCCCCCGGGCTCACGCGGGGACTCCGCGAGCATGCCAGGCGGCTGGCCGAGGAGACGGACTACGCCATCGTCGGCGACGCCTCCGCCTCCCTGTTCGAGCGGGCCTGGTACCTGCGGGGGTTTGAGAACTTCATGATGGACCTGGTGACGGACGAGCGGTTCGCCAAGGCCCTGCTTGACCGGCTGCTCGAGTTGCGGCTGGCGCAACTCGGCGACTTCCTCGACGCCGTCGGCGAGTTCATCCACGTGATGCGGCTCGGCGACGACATCGGCCAGCAGGGAGGGCCCTTGATCTCGCCGCCCCTCTACCGCCGCCTGGTCAAGCCCCGCCACCGCGAGATCATCCGCTTCGTCAAGGCGCGTACCGACGCCCGGATCTTCTACCACAGTTGCGGCTCGGTCGTGGAGTTCGTCCCCGACCTGATCGAGATCGGCGTCGACATCCTCAATCCGATCCAGGTCTCCGCGAAGGGCATGGATCCGGCGCGGCTTAAGGCGGAGTACGGCGACCGGCTCTGCTTCTGGGGCGGCGTCGACACCCAGCACGTGCTGCCGCAAGGGACCCCCGAGGAGGCGAGCCGGGAGGCGCGCCTGCGCATCCGCCAGCTCGGAGCCGGCGGCGGATACGTGCTCAACGCAGTGCACAACATCCAGGCAGACGTTCCGCCCGAGAACGTCATCGCCCTCTATGCCGCCGCCAATTCCCCATGACCAGCCCATTGGGCCGTGATTGCGTCCGCGCCGTTCTTGCTCAGGTGGGCGCCCAAGGCATGCCGCCGCGCTCCACATCCAGCTCACCCATTGTCAGCGCCCCGAGTTCTCTCGGGCGCCGAGGCAGATAAGATCGTATCGGAGAGAGGCCTAGCAGGTACACCCGTCCTGATGAGCGAATGACAGCGACGGACGCAACGCTGGTGTGGAAAAACTGCCGCCATCGGCGGCATAGCAGAAGTCAGAGCCGATCCGCCTGCTGGTAGACGTCGGCGATGCCGTAGCAGCCAGCTTCATCGAGATCCTCAAGGATGGCCATGCACTTCGCGCGTACCGTGCTGTCTGGGGACCCGTGATAGAGTGAGACGATAGCCGGGATCAGATAGTGCGGCACCGTTGCTTCACGTCGCTGCACGTCGGCCATGGCCCGGCCGAGCTTCTCAGCCGTCCGTCTGCCGAAGTCCAGGGTCAACTGCGGATTGGCGCCAGGCATTTCACTCAGTTTCCTGGCCATCTCTTCGACACCCTCTGCAAATGCCGACGATCCCATCCAGCTTCGGATTAGTTCCTCGTCTTCGCGAAGCGAACGGCCGTCCAGGTGTCGGATGAACTCGCATGCGGCGTCCCGCACGTCGGCTTCCTCATCGTTCCACAAATCCTGCAACATAACCTGGCAAAGGCCTTTCAGGTCCGGCTTGGTCAGGTTGGCCGCATACACTTTGGCTGCGCCAGCCCTCTGTCTCGGGCTACCGCCAAGGCAGCGGTCCCTTAGCCGTTCCGCGGAGGGCTCTCGAAAGGCATGCAGGCACGCCAGACTTGCCCCTCGCTCCTGGGTCTCAGCCTTCCCGTCGTCATCGACCATTGCCTCCACAGCGTCAAGGAGGAGGTCGTTCGATCTGTTCATGGAGTAGTAGATGAAATCGCTTGCTCCTCGAGTTCGCAGCAACGCCTGCCTGTCGCTGCCCAGCAAGCGCCGGAACGTCTGGCACGCCCGGTCCGGGTCGGCGGGGATGGCGTAGGGCAAGAAGTGCACGCAGACAGCTCTCACCGAAGGGCATGGATCCTGGACGACGGCCTCCGCGAGGTCAAGGTACTCCACCATGCGCCGTGGATCGGCCTGCAGATACAGCCGTGCCAACAGCCACAAACAACTCCCCCTGTCCGTGTTGATGCCATCAGTGAGCAAGTCGTCCCGGAAGCTCGGCCTATGCGGCTCCCCAGCTGTGGCGGCTGGATCTCGTGCGCTCATGACCCACTCCTTGATGAGCGCCTTGGCATCAGCCGTTACTTCATCAGGCGGGTACTTGTCCATTGCATGCGCGACATCCCGAATGTTGCTGGGTTCCAGCACAGCACGGAACTTGCGGACAATCTGCCACGTCATGTCAAAGGGAGCACCGCCGTCAGCTACGCCGCGCACGATTGCGCCAACGTAGTCAGCATGGGAAGAGCCGTCCATGCGGCCCATCGCCAAACGGTGGAATCGTGTGGGCTCCTCCTTTGCCCTGCGCTCGAGCGTTTGCGACAGTTGTCTGCGTCCGCCACTCAGTGCGATCGGCCTGTCCCATCCGCGCGGTAGCCGTTCCTCGACATACTTCGTCATGGCGCCAAGCCACCCTTTGTCGTTCATCCTAGCGATCACGTCATCCGCTATGGGCGGGCCGACAACGCCACCCCGAATCCTCTGCAGAGGACGGGGCCTGAAATCCGGGAACTTCCGCCTTAGTTGGGCCAGTTCCGCCCGCCCCTGATTGGACAGCCTGCTCTCGTCGAGAGCGCTGAGAAGCTCAAGCTCGTCAAGGCCGCGCCACCTCAGATCATCGAGGGTCTGCGCCTTCCCCTCAAGACCATCCAGAATGGTGGCCTGAACGGCGCGCGTTTGCTCGTCCGTCCAGAAAGGCGAGCAGCGCATGAGGAGTTGCCTTGTTGACCAGGAAGGGCTGTCATGAGATCCGAGCCGAAGTCGGCGCGTGTCTGCTAGCAGGAACGACACCGCATCTTCGGCATACTCTTGGGGATACCGAGCATAAGCATCGGCAACCAGACGTTGAGCCGGCGCCAGGTCATTGTCCGTCAGCTGCGAAACCAGCTGTCGGAGCTCCGCCGGATCCGTCTCGGCCAACTTGAACACGGCTTGAGCCAGACAGGCCGCCATCTTCCGCGCCGGGCTGTTGTCGTCTTCTTCGATGTAGTCCCACAGCAGAGGATCACTCCGGAACCTCCCTGTCAAGGCGAACCGACACGCCGAATTCATGGCCTCAAGCGTAGCGGACAGGACTGCTCGTAACAGATCACCCGGCGCCTGGTTGGCAAGGACCTTCAGCGCCTCCCAGAATCCGTACGCGTCAGGGAACCGCCCATTAGCTTCTTCGCCCGTGCCCGCAGTGTCGTCCTGCGTCTGGCTGGCAGCCTCTGCTTCGCGTGACATCCGCGAAAGCACATTGGACACTACGTCGCATGCCGCAGCGGGCCTATCCCTGGCTAGATTCAGGAGCGCATGATCCCACCAGCTGGTCTCGCCCTGGATGGCTGTCTGGCTGTCGAGGACCAACCGCGATAGCAGTCCAACCGCTTCGTCCGTCCAGCCGCGTTTGATCTCCTGCAGGCAGAACGCGACCCGGCTATTCCACGCGGCACTTCGCCCAATCAGAGCCTCGAGCAACGGGATCACGTCCCGTGAGCGCTGTCCGGCAATCGATCCGAGATACCGTACGGCGACGCGGGGCTCCGATTCGGCCGGACTCCACAACCACCGCCTGAGCCGCTCTGGCGTCAGCACGTCAAGCCATGCAGCGTTGCCCATCGTGCAGCCAACCGCCCGCGGCAGCTGTTCCGAGTCGGATAGCATAGGCTCGAAGAGAGCCAAGTCGTCGGGGCCTGCATCCGGAAGCTGCCCCAACCATTCGTAGACGAGGAGCTTGAGGTGTCGCCTTATCCGGCTGTCATTGAGTAGTCTGGCTACCTCCTTGCGGGCGGCCGGGCGGTCAGCGTCCCTCAGGTATTGGAGAACCTGTCTGACCAGCGGCCTGAAGAACAGCTCCTGGTCAGAGGACGCGAGATACTCGGTAAGCGACTCGCCGCGCTTGACGAAGCAGCGCGCAACGATGAAGTCGAAGAAGGTCTGGTGAAAGAAGCGTACGGTTCTCTCGTCGCGAAGCAGAATGTCTTGGCTGACAAGCCAGTCCACTTCGCCCCGACGGTCATCAAGGCAGGCAACCGGTAGGGACAGATGCTGTCGTTGCTGCATGTCTGCGGCAACCTGCTCCACTACCTCGGCAATCGCAGTTTCGTTTTGTCCCTGGCTCCTCCCCTTCCGAAGCACCGTGTCCCACAGGTTGTCATACAGCGATTGAATTGTGTAAACATGCGAGGTATCGGGCGACCAGGTTGGCTCAGCGCTTCTCTTGGCGTCAACCAGGCGGACGAAGGCCTCGAGGTGCTGAGGAATCTGCAGCACGGCGCGGGTGAGTGGATGCAGATCCGCTGACTGTATCGCCTTTGTGGCCAGGATTTCCTGCACCTCGTCCGCGCTAAGTAACCTCAATTGGAACTCGCGGGGAGCGCGCTCTCGAAGCTGCCTGATACTAACGTCGAAGTGCCAGTCGAACGACCTGCATGACAGCACGACACGGACGCCCGCGATCTGCGCCAGGCGTGCCACTGTGTCGAGTAGGACCGAAATGGCGCTGGGGTCACGAGCAGTCGCTGTCGAAAGGGCATCGACCTGATCGACCAGTACAGCTACTTTGTGGCCTCCATTGACGAGGGCGGAGGCCGCAACTGGAATATGCACCGGCAATTCCAGACGGGCTGCAAGCTCGCCAGCTGTTCCAAAGTCTCCTACAGCGTCGGCCCTCAGCCCGAGCGCGGCCCAGCCGTCCTGCTCCAGGACGGTCAGAAGGGAAGACATGGCTGCTGTCTTCCCCGTACCGGCTTTGTCCAGCAGGACACCGCACGGCTTCTCATCGGCCTCCTTGCTTCCCATCCACTGTGCGATCTCCTGCACCGCCGGCTGCTCGATGTGCACTCCAGCCGTCTCACGCTTTGCAGTCCTGAGGATGTTACTTGCGCTGCGGAAGGCGGCCGCAATCGACCTGACGGCCACGGGAGGCCTCTCATAGACTCCCGCGGCTGCAAGTCGCTCTCGCAAGATCGCAGCGTCGAGGCGAGTCCCCTTCTCCATTGCCTTCATTGCCAGCTTGAAGAGCGGATCCTGGGCTTTCTGTGCATCGCCAAATAGCACACTGAGCTGGGTTTCGGCCGTTCTTGTGAGGGTCCGTGCAGACACGATTTCAGCGCCACATGCACGGAGCATCGTGTATGCAGCGGCGGGTTCGATGCCCAGACAGCCGCACATCTTCTGGAGCTTTGCCCCCGCGCCTTTGCCCAGGTTAGCGGCGAACTCTTGGAAGCTCTCTGCGTTCGCCGCTTCCTCCGCGACGTGCTCAAACAGCGGACAGCGATTCGGCGTGACAAGGCAGCACGTGGCCTCAGGAGTCTCGTCAATCTGCTTCCTGAACTCCTGCAGGACCCCTTCCTTATGGAGCCTGGCGACAGTCCAGCTGCCTCCTCCGGGCGCAGCGGACTTGGCCTCGTGGAAGATGAGACGACCGCCCCGGAAGACAACGAAGTCCTCGACGAACACAGCCGTGAGCGTTTCTCCGGCAGCGCTGCTTGCACGAGGCAACTCGGCCTGATTAGGCGGGTGGGGTCTAACGTACTCGGATCTGCCAGACAGAACGTCGAGCATCTCGCGCACGATGGCAAGTGTTTGGTACGAGATGCCTCTGGTGGTCGCTGCGCCGCCTCTGACTGACATGTCTCACTCCACGGAACTCCCCCTACGAGGATACACGGCTTAGCTTCGTAAGACAAGATCGACTTGCTCCAAGGCGGGCGAAAAGGTGCGGGCTATCTGGACTCAGATGCCTTCTGTGGCACTGGCCGAAGGCTGCTCTGGCGCGGCGCTTGGTCAGGCCATGTTGCGGGCTAACACCGGGTCGGGATGATCTGGGCTACGCATCCCTGGTTGGTGCGCGGAGCCGGGGTCGCGCCCCTCGCGAATGCATAGCCCTGGCAGCGCCTGCATCGCCCGCGCGGCATCGAGCAGGAGGGGATGTGTGCGGACGTTGCCGCCACGGCGAGCGAGCATGGGGAAGTGGCGGCGCCAGGTCGGGTCAATCAGTATGCGTGTTTGCCGCGTGGAGAGCGAAGCGAATGCGCGCGGCTACTCCTTGGCGGGCCCCGTGGTCTGCATCATGTATAGGACCGCATCGCCGTCGAACGGCGCGGTCATGGAAAAGTCCGCGCCGCCCGTGACCGGTTCGCCTTCGGTTGCCTCGCCGGTGGAGGGGTTGAACCATTCCACTGCCAAGGCTCCCGAAACAGCCGAAAGGTCCACTGTGACCTCTGGCCCCCTGGGCACATACACCAGTAGTTCCGCCTCTTGGGCTGTGGTATTCGCCAGGCAATAGCCCGAGGAGGACAGGATGCCCTGAGGCGTCATGGCGGCCAGGTTGACCCGGTCCGCATAGCGGCGGGTGTAGCCCATGCTGATCCTGATCGTCTCCCAGTAGGGGTCGAGTTCCCCGTCCTTCGGCTTGTTACGCTTCGAATCGTATTCGAGGTAGGGGTCCATGAACAGCGTGCTGTTGCCGCGCATGAAATTCTCCCACACCCAGGCGCGCTGGCCGGCCAAGCCGACCTTCTGGAGCCAGGTGTAATAGAAAGAGTGGTCGGTGTCGTTCAGGACCACCTTGCGCCCCTTCGCGTCGGGCGGGTCGGGCTCTACCCCGCCGTATCCGCCGGGTGTATCATCATTGCCACCGGGAGATACCCAGTCGGCCGGGCTGTCGAAGAGGTCGTCGTTCGTGCCGCGAAGAAGGAACGTCATCCCCACCGGATGCTGCCAGGGCTTTTGCGCCTCGTACTCATGCACGTAGTTGACGAGGTGCCTCTCCCATTCCAGGCACCCGCGGGGCACGCTGTGGCACTCGTTAGCGATCTCGTAGAGCACGTTGTCCAGATCGTTCACCGTATCCACGATCTTACGGACATAGGCTTCCTGCAACGGGGTGACCGCGGGGACCTTCAGCGAGGCGAAGTCCATGCCCCGGCCGGTCTTGTTCGGATCGCCGTCAATGCCGTTGATGTTGTTGTTCACGTTGAAGGGGTGTCCATCCCAACACCACGGTTTCTTTGAGCCAGCAGGGCCGTTCCCGTCGAAGAACATGACGGAAACGTAAATCCCCCGGTCCCGGGCCGCGATGACGCGCGAACGGAGCCGGTCGAAGAAAGCCTGGTCAAACTTGCTCAGGTCGAACTTCGGCTTCCCGTCCAAAGCCAGGCCGGGCCCTGTCCGCGGCCAGGGGTGGGGGCCCGCCACGTACACCATCTTGTCGTCGTATAGCCCCGTGAAGGTGTACTGGGTCAGTTCCTTCCGGCGCAACCGGATGAAGTTGTGGTTGTGGGCCTGGAGGAAATCGAGGTAGGCGTCGAAGTCGAACACCGGCGGGGGATCGGTCGTCCCCTGGTCATTCTGGTTCGACCAGGTAAGCGATCCCGTCAGGTAAATGGCCCTGCCCGTGCCGTCCGTGAAGTAGCGTGAGTTGCTGGACAGGACCTTGAGCGGTCCCTTGGCTGGGCCGACGGGCCGCACTGCCTGCCAGGCCGAAGGGGCCCCCGCGCATGACACGGCCACCAAGATGGAAAGAGCCAGAAAGACGACACTTCCCCCGACGAGCACAGTTGTCGTGCACATGTCCATGGACTCCTGCGTCATTCTGTATGGGGCATTGCCCGCAGCGTGACTATCTCGTGCGGGCGCACCTGGATCGTCACTTCTCCAGACTGGACGGCGGCCTCGCCGGTCGGGGCGCCAAGCAGATCCACCCGTTCCAGTGCCCCGGCATCCCGCACGCGCACGGTGACCGTCTGCGCCGAACCGCAGGCCTCGAAGAACCGGACGATGACGCCGCCCGTGTCGGCGTCCGGATGCACGGCTGAGAGTACGACGCCATCGCCGTCGATGTCTACGAACGGCACGCCGGCCGGAAGCTGTGGGAGACCGGGCCCTCCAGGGCTGGCGGCGACGACTGGACACACGAGTTCCTGGCCCATCCTTGTCGGGAACGCGAGGGACTCGTCCGGCGCCGTGAAACGGAACCGGAATGCGAACTCGAGCTGGCCCGTGTGCTCCCAAAAGAAGCGGGCGTCCGCACCGCTCGGCGTGGTTCGCATCAGGACGGCTTCGAGCCCGCCCGCGCCCCAGTGGTAGGTGGCGTGGAGGGAGGCCATCGCCAGCGCGCTGTCCACACGGCGCTGATGGATCCAGAGCTGCAGCTCCCGGTAGTCGTCCCATTGCTCCGGCGAGCCCATCTCGTCCGGGTTGCGCGGCCCGCTGCCGGGAACCACGTTGGGCCAGTTGTTGCCGTAGAAGGGTGTACCGTAGGAAACGTCATCCCGCGCAGCAGCGGTCGGCATGCACTGGCGCATCTGCACGCGGTGCTGTCCGTGCCATAGTATCGTCGTCTTCAGGTCCACGGCGTCGACCGGAGACTGCCAGACAGTCACCTCCTGCACGATGTGGGCATGGAGGATCGACTTGACCACCCGCGCCGAGGCAAAGAGCGGGCCAGCGGCGGAGACCTCCACGCTACGCACTTCCTGCTGGGCCAGCACGCGCGACTCGTCAACGCGTAGCGGCACGTCGAACGCTTCTTCGTAGACGGCGTAGAGCCGGGCGACCCTGTCCGAGCCCCAGTCGGCGCCCGTGCGGACGTCGCGCAACGTGGTCAAGGCGCCCGTCTGCCTGTCGACCGCC
>Ga0114922_10000764_pt1 | contig 30997 bp, 29 predicted proteins | sample AartaG_FD_100975 | JGI IMG/M metagenome (GOLD analysis project Ga0114922, IMG submission 100975) | Deep subsurface microbial communities from Aarhus Bay to uncover new lineages of life (NeLLi) - Aarhus_00045 metaG | ecosystem: Environmental > Aquatic > Marine > Oceanic > Sediment | place... | reverse complement strand
GAACACAATATACGCCAGATGCCGGTCGAATCGATATTCAGGACGCAGGACGGACAGATACTGCTTCCCTGTGATGCGGTGACAATCAGTAACGGCGGGACGGCTGTCTATCTAAGCAGCGATGACGGCCTGACGTGGCGTGACACATTGGGGACAATAGCGGGGATACACGCGTGCGTGGCGCAGTTAAACGACGGCAGGCTGTTGGCGTTCGGACGAGGTGACAACATCGAAGGCAAAATGCCGATGAGTATTTCAAGTGACATGGGCAGGACATGGCAGTACAGCAAGAGCGAGTTCCCGCCGAGCGAGGGCGGTCAAAGGCCACTGCTTATCAGGCTCGCGGAAGGGCCACTGCTGTTTGTCTCGTTTACATGCGGCAGGAAGAGTTGGGTATATATGCCCATCAAGGATGCCTCCGGCGGCGAGCGCATGGTGACGGGTATGTTTACCACGTTGTCGTATGACGATGGTAAAACCTGGACCAATCATCGGCTGGTAAGTCACGACGGGCCGGATACGAAGGTAGAGATGATGGACGGCCGAAAGTTCCCGCTCGGATTCAGCAGCGCCGAGCAGGCCGGCTACAACTCCATCTGCCAGGCCGACAACGGTGTCATACACCTGATAACCAGCAGACAACACTACCGGTTCAACTTCAAATGGCTGCAAACCCCACCGCCCGCAGAGCCGGTGACATCGGCGCGCCCGGGCTTACAATAACAAGAGTCGTCCACATCAGCAAAGACGGCGGCAGGACGTGGAGCCATCTGAGCAAGACCGCTGATACCGCCGTTCTTGCGTGAAACCGCGCCAACGGGCTTGATTTTCTTAAAGCCGCATCGTGGATTCAAATTCTTGACGGGCGGTGCATGTTTTTCCGACTAAAAGGGCCTGGCCGCTCGTCTAATAGAGTAGTAAAGTGGGTGCTGAGTGAGCTTATTCAGGTGAAAAGGCGAGGTCAGCAATGTAGCTGCTCACCCACTGTATTGGAGGCCGAATGCGCGTTTCGGTATTGTCGTATTTGTCGGACCTAAGGCCCAAGGACCTGTTTTCATTGAGCGATGAGCAGGCAATGTTGCGGGTTCAAAAGGAAAACGACCCGCGTGCTTTTTCCCTGCTTGTCCGCCGCTGGCAGGGCCGGATTCAACAGCTTTGTGCCCGGCTGACGGGAGATGTACATCGGGGAGAGGACCTGGCGCAGGAGGTTTTTATGCGCGTCTTTGCACATCGAAATGATTACCGGGGCGAGGCCAGCTTCGCCACTTATCTGCGGCGAATCGCGCTCAACGCCTGCTATGACGAGCAACGGCGCCTCAAGCGGCGCAACGAAGGTTCGTTGAAACACAACAACCCGGAAAACACTTTTAACGCCGCTTTGGAGGCATCTACGCTCTCGCCTGAGATGGCCGCAGCCAGGCAGGAACGCGCGGAGTTAGTGCGTAAAGCATTATTCCGGCTGGCTGACCAGTATCGCGAGGTTGTTATTCTTCGTCACTATGAAGGTCTGCGGTTTCGTGAGATTGCCGAGGTGCTCGACGTCCCGCAAGGCACGGTCCAGTCGCGAATGGCAGAGGCCTTAACGCAGCTCGGCCGTTTTCTGAAACCAATTTTGAAAGAAGAAACGCATTAGTGAAATGAAATAGAAAGGGGGTCTTATGAATCATCCGAATCGTGAAGAATGGATGGCTTACCTGTACAAGGAAGTAGGCCGAAAGAGGCAGGCTGAGTTGAAGGAGCATCTAAAACTGTGCTCGCAATGTCAGGCTGATGTCACTGCGTGGCGCAGCGTGATGAAAGAGCTGGACAGGTGGCGATTGCCTGAACGTAGAGGCGTCTCAAAGGTGCGGTGGGACATCAAGTGGGCCGTACGTTGGACGGCTGCGGCGGTGCTGTTGATTTTCGCCGGGTACGCGGTAGGCCGGATTACGGTTGCCGCACCGCCGGACCTGGAGCAGCTCCAGCTCGCGCTGGAGACAACTTTGGAGCCGGCTATCCGCCAAAATGTGATTCGCGAGCTTAATCGGGACTGGCGGCTGGCTCTGGCAAATAGTCACCTTCGGCTAAAAGATGAGCTTAGCGGGCAATTTCGGCGCGAGTTAAATGCGTACACGCTGCACACGTTGGCCGCTTCGAATGCCGTCACGAACGAGCTTTTGACGGGACTGATTGAGGCAATTAACACCGCCCAGGCCCAGGACCGCCGATGGGTCGCGGCTGCCCTTGAGCAGACAGAATTGAATCGATTGCGCGACAGAAGTCAGTTCATAAATGGTTTAGAGACATTAGCGGCCGAGACGGGAGACGAGCTGCTTCGCACGAGGCAGGATTTCGCGGAACTGCTGGTTTATACCCCGCCCAGTGCCGTGGTCCCAAACGAATCTGATAATTGAAAATAATCCAAATGAAAGGAGCGAAAAATGAAAACGTCAGTCCGAACAATTAGTGTTTTTGTGGTTCTCATTTTGGTAACAGGGTCTTTAATTTTGGCCCAAGACACGGCGCGAAAAAGAGACGACGAAGCAGTCCGAAGAGACATTGTGGTGCAGGAAATCAGGCAGGCCAAAGAAAAGGAGAGAGAGCTCGAAGCATTACGCAGACAGCTCAGTAAACAAGAGGAGGATTTTCAAATTCAGAGTATTCAGAAGCTTGGGCTGGGCACGACGTCGCAGCCCGGCGCAGGGAGGGTGCTGGTGATTCCCGCTGCACAGAGTACAGCAGAAGAGCTTCTTACCATCACCGAAGATATGAGTGTTATGTCGTACATCTTTGACGAGAAACTCGGTCGTTCGCGCACAGCTTTAGAGTATTATTCCGCTCTTGGTGACTTTGGCGGGTTCCCCTTTTCACACGGGAGGGAAGCCACACAAAGCATTTATCTGGACGGCTATGGGGCGCTGTTTGTAATGAAGGTGGATTTTCTGCTCTCGCCGCCGGCCAAAGCGGGCGAAGAGGAAAAACCAGAGGAAGGAGTCGACTCGGTCTGGCAGGAGGCAAAACGGAAAATATTTCAGCCGGAAGAAGGTAGCAGATACCAGAGGCGCCGGCCTGTCCGCAAGGCTCACCCGGAGGAAAAATATGACGCTGAGAAGGTTGAAGACCTCAAAAGAAAGCTTATCAAGGCGCTGAAACACGCTGCAAATATACGGAATCTGAAGCCGGACGATCAGGTAATTCTTAGTGTCACCGGAAGGGATGAGCCTGGTAAGGTTGCCACTAAAGTTCAAGTGATTTCAGACAGTGGTCAAATTCTTGTGGTCAAGAGAAGCGGAGACCGCGAAGAAGCCAGAATATACAGCGGCCCAGAGGAAGCAGCCGCATTAGCAAGCCAAATGGGCCATTCCTCACCGACGGTTATGACGATTCGCGCCAAAAAAGCGGATGTGGACGCTTTCTATCAGGGCGAAATGGATTTTGACAAATTCCGCCGAAAGGTGCAGATTTTCACACATTGAGAGGACTTTGATTGTCCAAGCACCGATTCTTGCCCATCATTGGCGTGGGGATGCCCTTGGAACGCCTTTTGGTAGCGCCGAGGTTTTGATTTGACGGGGGCAAGGATTTCGGTTACCTTCCTGGTTTTATATGTAGCTGGAGTCTATTATGCCCTATACAGCGGTAGCTATACCTTACACAGCCATAACCATAATTTTCATCGTGCTTGCGACCGGGGTCGGTGCCTTTGTCAGGAGAAGAACCAGGGATAAATGCCTGAAAGACTTCCGCGGTAATATGGTGACGCTCGAAAACACGGCCGGCAAAACAATCTGGGGCAGGTTGAACGTGCAAAGTACCGGCCTCGAATTCGTTTATTCCACCAGGCACAAAGACAAAAAAGGACACGATGAGACCAGCTACATTCTATACAAACACGAGTATCCCAACATCGCGGCCTTGGTACGATATCACGACCAGTTAAGTGAAACCAACAAGAAAGCGAGGGAGAAAGAATTGGAAAGAACGTACCATCCAACATTCTTGAGAAGGCTCAAGAGAAAAATACAAAATGTGTTCAAAACCGTAAGAGACTCTGTGATGGAGGTTGTGAACCTGTTAATAAGTCAGGCCAAGAAGGCCACTCCTGCCGGGACGATGCTCACTTCTCAGGACAAATATGTCTCCCGGATGAAGCAGGAATTAATGGGCTCGGTGGGGACTTCTTATGAGCCTTTGTTGGAAAGATATATCGGCCGGAAGGTCGTACTTGAGCTCATCAAAGGCGACAAGATATTTGAGCGCTCAGGTGTGTTGAAGGACTACACAGCAGAGTTTATCGAAATTATGGACATCGATTATAAAGCGCAAGAAGGCGAACCGGCGAGAAAGGCAGATATTGTCGTTTTTCGCAAATACGGCTTGGTTCGGCATCTCGGAGAATAGCTCCTGGCAAAAAATGCTGAATATGGGACGTTCTCCGGCAAAACCAGCGTAGATTAAAAGCGACGCGTCCGCTTGTCCGATGGAAAAAGGGGAACCAACTCTTGCATACATTTGTCAAAATGTATAGAATATTGCGCAAAAGTGCCGTACGTTGGCAGCGTAAATCACGTTTAGGCAATTTTTAAGGAGATTGTTATGGTCACAAGAAAGTATGTAAGAATTGTAATCTTGCTTGCCTGCGGAATTGCTTTGGTCCTGGCAGCCAGCGGCTGCAAGAAGAAAGGCGAGGAAGCGAAAGAAAAAGGACCAACGGAGGGGCCGACTGTGGAGAAGGGACCGACTGTGGAGAAGGGACCGACCGTTGACCCACTGGTAGAGAAGGGAATTGCTGAGCGTACTGGAAAAACTTTTGTGATTGAGCCCATGGTAGGTATCGGCAAGGTCAGCTTTGGTATGACGGTCGAAGAAATGAAGAAGATTCTCGCCGAGCCACAGAGAACGAGAGGCCCTGTCCACGAATATCGCGATTCCGGCTTTGCTATCTTCACCATAAAAGATAATACTGTTACGATGATAGTGTGCGGTGATAGACACCGCGCGGATTCCCCATTGGTGAAAGACTGCAGGTGTCGGACCAAAAAAGGTATCCGTATGGGTTCAAGCAAGAAAGACATCATAAAAGCTTACGGCGAGCCTTCTTCGGCGCAGCCGACGCGCGACAATGCTGTTATGCTCAGCTATGACCAGCTTAACTCGGACTTTATGCTGAGGGACGACAAAGTCACTTATATGGTGTTCAGAGCCGAGACGTTTAGATTGCCAAGAATGCCGATGCCGAGGAACAGACAAAGACAGTAGCGCTCAAAATAAAATTCCGGATATATCGGCCGGGCTGACATGCAGACCGAAGCCCGCGAAGCCGGCAATGATACCCGAACAATGTGACCATAAAAGGGGAGGTGAAAAACCTGCAGTTGAAAGTCGCACTATGGCCACCGTGAGGTAACGAACGTATGCAAATAAGATTAAGGTTTTTAGGTGCGGCTCAGAATGTTACCGGTTCTCGACATCTGCTTGAAGTTAACGGTGCCAGGATTCTTGTGGACTGCGGACTCTATCAGGAACGCCAGTTCAGGTCAAGAAACTGGGACCCACTTCCAATACAAGCCGAGAGTATAAACGCCGTGCTTCTAACTCATGCCCATTTAGACCACTGCGGCTTTTTGCCGAAGCTGGTTCGCGAGGGATTTAAAGGCAGGATATACTGTAACGCCGCCACCGCGGAGATTGCCAAGATTATATTGTTGGATGCCGCGCACCTTCAGGAGGAAGACGCCGAGTATAAGCGCAGAAGGCACGAACGAGAAGGTCGGAAAGGGCCGTATCCGGAAGTGCCGCTTTATACCACCGCTGATGCCGAGGCCTGCTTCCCTCTTTTCTCGCCCGTGAAATACAGAAAAGCAGTACAGCTTGGAAATGGGGTGGAAGCGACTTTCTACGATGCCGGTCATATCCTTGGCTCTTCCATAATAAGGGCCAAGGTACGCCAGGACGGACAGGAAAGGATTATTTTGTTCTCCGGTGACATCGGCCGGCCTGACAGACCTATCGTATGCGACCCTACCGTTTTTGGCAGGGCTGACTATGTTCTCATAGAGTCTACCTACGGCGATAGAGTGCATAAGGATACCGAGGACATAAAGAAGTTAATTGGTAAGGTGATAAATTCCACAAAGAAAGCCGGCGGTAATATTATCGTTCCGAGCTTCGCACTTGAACGGTCGCAGGAGGTCTTATATTACATAAATGAATTACTACTCGAAAATACTGTACCCCGCCTGATGGTTTTCTTAGACAGCCCGATGGCTGCAAAGGTTACTGAAGTCTTTCAACACCACCCAGAGTTGTTTGACGAGGAGATGACCGAATTTATCAAACAACACGAATCGCCCTTTAATCTGCCCGGCTTGAAAGTGGTCGGCTCTGCCGAGGAGTCAAAGGCAATCAACCATATAAGGGGAACGGTTATGGTCATAGCCGGTTCCGGCATGTGCACCGGCGGCAGAATAAAGCATCATCTGGTCAACAATATTACCCGGCCGCAAAGCACAATAATGTTCGTCGGATACCAGGCACTTGGTACCCTGGGCAGACAAATCGTTGACGGTGCGAAAAAAGTCAGGATACTCGGCCAAAAGTATAAGGTCAAAGCGAAAGTCGTGCGGGTACACGGCTTTTCTGCTCACGCCGACAGGGATGAACTGCTTGACTGGTTAAGAGAATTGGATGCCGCTCCCAGAAGGGTCTTTGTCGTGCACGGCGAAGCCGATAGCGCAAAGGCCTTTGGCAATTACGTCCGCGAGAAAACAGGCTGGCAGGTGAATGTCCCGGCCTATCAAGATGAAGCGCTCCTCGATTAGTCTCCGCGAAGCCCGCGCAGAATGTGCCGGTAAGCCCCACAGTCGCCTTTTTGATAGTCTCTACCAAATGCCATACGTCTATTCCTTTTGCCTAATGGGGCTTGCGTCTCCTCCGTGACTTCTGCCGGCTTTCACGGTCTTGTTTGCTTCTACTTGGCCAAAACCTGGCGAATCCGGTCGTCCATCGCCTTCTGGTCATTCGTGAAACTGTTCAGACCCGCCAGATTCATCAGGCTGTCCAGACCAATCGACCTATCCGCAAGGGCATCGCGCCAGTTCTCAAGTCGCGGAATCTTGCCTTCTGCCGTGCTGGTCGCAATCTGGGAATCGCTCCAGCGGACCATCACATCGCCGCAGTTATGGTCCTTGAAGAAATCAATGAGGTCATCAGGTGTAAAATTGTCGAGGTTCTCCTTCTCGAGTGCATTGACACAGGCGATAAGTTCGTCGTCAATCTCCCAAAGCGTGCCCAACCGTATCGCACGAGGGTCTACGTCTTTATTCAAACCCGGCCTGTAGTCCATAGTGGTTTTGTCGGTAACTTGGTCCACGTCAATACCCATAGAAAGGAATTCGCCGGCCACCTTCGGCGGTATTGTCATCACATCAATCCCTGCCAAATCGCGCACCTGTCCTCCCCCGCGAAAGCTGGCGCCTATCTGTTTCGTCGCAGACCCCATCTTACCGGGAAACGCTGTCAGCTTCATTTCGCGCAGTTCTCGAACGGCAGCCTGTGAGGCCAGCGTGGCCTTTTCTCCCACATAGGTGCCGTCACCAAGCTCGTTGCTCACCACGAAACTGTTCAGCCGGCCCATAAAGACATTCACGTATGCCGGTCGGCCTATTCTCGCAATAACATAGTTCTGACGCCCAGAGAAGCCGAGCGTATGGTTGACGGGAATGCCCTCCGTCGAGACTCTGCGCGTGGCTAAAAGCCCGGCCGGCGTAAAGGGAATCTTTACGATAAATCGCTCCGGACAGATGGCGTGATAACGCCGGGCATAGTCAACCGCCCGTTCCACATTGTGGGCGACAGATGTGTGCTCCTCTACAGAAACATAAGCGTCAAACTTCTCCACAAGCCTGAGGGCATGCCACGCGTTGAGAATAAAGGCTATCTCAAGTATTCGCTCCTGCTCGCTGAGTTCGGGGTGTTTTGCGAGAATTTGGTTTGCTTCAGGAACGAGCGAGTCGTATCGTCCGGTCTGGACCTCTCTGTTGAGCAGAGTGTTGTTCGTGGTCAGAGCTGAAAATTCCTGCGTCCATAGCTTTTGTGAATCTTCAATACTGCCGGTATCAAGCCATAACTCGCTGCCGAGTTCACGAAGACGGTGCCAAAGGGGATTGATTTTGAAACTTTCTTTCAACTGACCAAAACGCGGCGAGAAACCTACTTTCACGAAATCAGAAATTTCGCGGCAAAGGTCGGATTTGGTTGTTTTTGTGTGCATAACAATGTTCCCTTCTGCAGTTTTTCAGCTTTTGCCCAATTTTGATATTGGTCGTGAGTGTTTAGTCGTGGCTCGTAATTCGCGGTTCGATTCACGACTGATTTTTCCTGCGTTTTGTAAAGTGACTCAATAATATCCCCAGCTCAAACAGCAAATACAGCGGAACCGCCAATGTTATTTGAGAAATTACATCGGGCGGCGTGGCAACGGCCGCCACTATAAAGACGCCAAGCAGAACAAATTTTCTCGACCTTTTTAACGCCTGAATAGAAACCAGGCCTGTCCTGTTTAGGAAGAAAATGGCTATCGGCGTTTGAAAGCCAAGACCAAAGACCAGCATTAGCGTGGTTACAAAAGATACATATTTCTGCAGGGTCCAGTTGGGTTCGACTCCAATGAACCTGCCAAACCCCAGGAAAAAACGCAGGGATATCGGCGCTACTACGCGGAGAAAGAATAAAGCCCCTGCCACGAATAACACTGCTGAAAAAGGCACTGCGAGGTTTACATATCGTTTTTCCCTCGGATAAAGCCCGGATACCACGAACATCCATAAATGATAGAAGACCCAGGGGGACGAAATAATCAGGCCTGAAATCAGCGCTATTTTCATGTACACGACAAAAGGGTCAGCCGGTGCAAGCGCTATCAGAGAGACTTTTTCAGGCACCTTGCCAAGAGGGTAATAAATGAGTGATTTTATATGCTGAAAGAAGAAAGGAATGAGACAGATAATAACTGCCACCAACATACCGGCCAGTGCAAGCAGCAGCCGCGCACGCAGTTCCTCAAGGTGGTCGCCCAGACTCATAGTGGTATCGAGGTGGTCTTTTTTCTTCCTGGTTTTGCCCATTTGAATCGGTAAGGTCGAGCCCGGAAAAGCTCTGAACTTGAGTTGTTAGTCTTTTTCGTCTAAGTCGTTCATCCCGGCAGCGCCCTTGGCGTCTTTGACAACGTCATCCTTGATTTGCTTTGCGTCGTCCACCAATTCATCTTTGCTTTCTTTGGCTTCATTGATGCCTTTCTTGAACTCGGTCATACTTCTGCCTATGTTGCGGGCGACCTCCGGCAGTCGTCTGCCGAATATCAGCAGGGCAACGACGAGGATAATCAACCATTCGTATCCGCCGGGGATTCCTCCCCAACCCAGGATATATCGCATATGCTCAGTCATTTCAGTCTCCTAAATTTCTTCACCAGGGCATTGTAGCACGACTCACCCTGACTTGTCAACGAGAAATCACCGCAGGCAAGCCAAATATTGACAAAGCTGCCGTCAAAGACTATATTGCGTCCGAGTTTTAAGGTCAAGTAAATTATCATTATTGGGGTTGGCCAATGAGTTCGATGCCCGGCCGAGCAAAACGGCTTGAATCCGCTGTAAGCGTCTGTTTATTGGCGGTTCTCTTTCTCATCGGCCTTGGGGTCCTCATAAAGCAGTCCCGCGTAGATATGAGCCGGTTTGGAATGGAGGCAGCCGCTGTGCCGGAATCCGAAATTCTTGCCGACTTAGGCCCTCTAACTCCTGCTGGTTTCCTGACACTTTCGAAAACTGAAATCTACGATGCCGCAAATCTTTACGAGAAAATCAACGGCAAGGCTGCCCTTTATCTCGATTCAGGATTTAAAAAACTGCTTACTCAACGGTTTGCAAACAAAAACGACAGTAATCTTTGGATGGAGCTTTTCGTTTATGATATGGACAATATCGCAAACGCATTCTCAGCTTATAGTACGCAGAAAAGACCGGATGTAGAGACGCTCTCGTTTGCATACCCGAGATTTCATTACAGGACCGGCAACGGATTGTATTTCGTGCATGGAAAATATTATGTTGAGGAGGTAGGTTCCTCCAAGTCAACAAAATTGCTCAGAGCAATGGTAGAAATCGCCCAAAAAATCAGCAGTGCCTTGGCACCTGATGATGATACCAGGACGTTTGAAGCTAAAATGACGCTGCTGCCCAAAGAGAATATTGTGCCGGGCAGCATCAAACTGTATCTGGCAAGTACCTTTGGGTATGAAGGATTGACTGATACTTTTACGGCCAAGTACAGGTGTGGCGATGAAGCTGTCACCGCATTTTTGAGCAGGCGGGCCAACGCCAAAGAAGCCCGAACGATTGCCGAAAGCTATTATCAATTCTTAATAGATTGCGGCGGAGTAGAAAAAACCGTTCCACTGGCGGGAAAGCTTCCCGGCAGGGTAATTGATGTCTACGGAACTACGGAAATTGTGTTTGCGATAGGCCCGTTCGTCGCCGGCGTTCACGAAGCCGAAAGTTATGAATGTGCCATCGAAGTAGCGAGCTTGCTACTCCGCAAATTAGTTGACGAGTCAACAGCAGTTATAAAATGAACAAACAAGCAGGTAACAAATACAGACGAAGGGATTTCTTGGGACGCGTGGCCAAAGCGGGAATCTCGGTTGCCGCGGCGGGTACTGTTTCGTATTTGCTTTATGATGGCACCGGCCCAAAGCCGGGCACTGAGCCTGCAGAGCTCGTGACACTACCCTATTTTTCGTTGCCGCATCGAGCCGGCCAGACAATAAGCATTGTAGAAGGAGCGAACAGGGTAAAAAACGTTAACAAGGCGATAGAATTGCTCGGCGGTATAGAAAGGTTTGTCAAGCCGGGTGAGACAGTCGTGATAAAACCAAATGTCGCATTTGCATCGCCGCCAATCTTAGGGGCAACGACACGCCCTGAACTGGTGGCGGAAGTAGTTAGATTGTGCTTGACCAGAGGTGGGGCAAAGAAAGTTATCGTAACCGACAATCCTATCAACGACCCTGCAAGCTGCTTTACACTAAGCGGTATAGCCAAAGCAGTAAGCCAGGCCGGCGCTAAAGTTGTATTGCCGAGAGCCCGCTCTTTCAAGCACACTACACTGGCCGGAGGCAAGCTTATCAAGAATTGGCCTATCTTCTACGGGCCGCTCAAAAACGTGGACAAGCTGATTGGCATCGCTCCCATTAAAAACCATCACAGGGCCGGCGCTTCAATGGCAATGAAGAATTGGTACGGGCTTTTGGGCGGACGACGCAACATATTTCATCAGGATATTAACACCATCATCACCGAGCTGGCAATGATGGTAAAGCCGACATTAGTTATACTTGACGGCACAGAAGTTATGATGACTAACGGCCCAACCGGCGGCTCGGTTTCGGATTTAAGGCGAGCAGATACTTTGATTGCAAGCTGCGACCAGGTCGCCGCCGATTCCTTTGCCTGCACGCTCCTGGACCTCAAGCCCTCGGATTTGCCTTATCTTGCCAAGGCCGAGAAAGCCGGTGTTGGAACAACCAATTATGAGTCACTGAAACCAATTATTGCCGCGGTGAGTTGAAAGTGAAATTATGAAAATTGTACAGACAAGACGAATAAGTCAGGTCTTTTTTTTCTCACTGTTTGTCTGGTTCTGTATTGTCTCCACAGTAGGGGAAGAAATCTGGCAGCTGCGGGGCTGGCCGGTCAATTGGTTTTTGCAGCTCGACCCGCTCGTGGCAATCGGGACAATGCTAACTACGCATACACTCTACCACGCTCTTTTATGGGCGTTGGTGACGGTTGTATTGACAATAGTTTTTGGGAGATTTTTCTGCGGCTGGGTCTGTCCTTTCGGCTCACTGCACCACTTCGTTGGTTTCTTAGGCAATCGAAAAAGGACGGTATCACAAAAAATACAGCTCAACAAATATCGAAAGGCCCAGTGTATCAAATACATCGTTCTCGTATTCTTTCTGTTTATGGCCGCGTTTCCGTCGATTGGCGCCACCTTACAAACGGGCCTGCTCGACCCAATACCGCTGGTAACCCGCTCTTTCAATCTTATGTTGTTGGCTATTGTCGACAGGGCTTTCGGCGTCACTTCAGTGACGGGGCGCTTTTATGAAGGCGCGTGGCTGATATTTGTGATTTTCCTGACAGCGCTCTTGCTTAATCTGGTTGTCCCCCGGTTCTATTGCAGGTTCATCTGTCCGTTGGGGGCTTTGTTTGGCCTAATTGGCAGATTTGCTCTGTGGCGGATTGGCAAAACGCAGCAGCCGTGCAGCGATTGCAAATTATGCGAAAAATCCTGCGAGGGCGGTTGCGAGCCGAGCGGCAAAATACGAATTAGCGAATGTGTGCTCTGCTTCAACTGCCGCCAGGATTGCAAGGACGAAGTTATTGTTTACCAAACACGGCCGTCGCTTGCAGGCGAAGAAACAAACCCGGACATTTCCCGCAGGGGCTTTGTGCTTTCGCTTGCCAGTGGTGTCTTTGCAGTTCAGGCGGTGAGGTTGAGCAATAAGCTGGGCGGCAATTGGCATCACCGAGTCATTCGGCCGCCCGGCGCGCTGGCGGAAGAAGAATTCTTGAAACGATGTATCAAGTGCGGCCAATGTATGCGGATATGTCCCACGAACGTTATCCAGCCGGACGGAATACAAGGCGGCTTGGAGAATCTCTGGACACCTGTATTGAACTATCGAATCGGCTCGAGTGGCTGTCAGTTAAATTGCACGGCCTGTGGGCAGATTTGTCCGACCTCAGCTATCAGACCGATTACACTTTCAGAAAAACTCGGACGCGATGAGTTCGCCGAAGCCGGGCCAATAAGAATAGGCACCGCATTTGTCGACCGCAACAGGTGCCTGCCGTGGGCGATGGACAAACCCTGTATTGTGTGTGAGGAAAATTGCCCTCTCAGCCCAAAGGCGATTTACACCCGCGAGCATTTCGAAACAGTAAGAAACGGCATTTTGACCGTAAAAAAAGCCACCGGCAGTAAAATAGAAATCGTCGAAAATAACCTTTTGCTTGACAAATTTGCTACGGGTGACTATTATTGTATCGTCGAAAGTGGCCGACGAAGAAAAATTACAGCGAATACGGAAAATTCAATAGAAATTTCCCGCGATGAGAAGTTCGAAAAAATCCCCACCCAGGGCAGCAAAATCGAGATTCAGGTACGGCTGCAAAGACCTTATGTTGACATTGAAAAGTGCATCGGCTGTGGAATTTGCGAACACGAATGCCCTGTCAGCGGTAAAAAGGCTATAAGGGTCTCTGCCGAAGGCGAGACAAGGAGCGCTAATAGAGCGTTATTGCTTAAACCACATTAGAAATGAGATGTCACAGACATCTGCCGTGATTTCTAACGTGGCAAACGTTAACTGGTTGTTTTTGGAGTCTATGTGATGAAAGAAAAACAAAACAAGATAGATAGAAGAAATTTCCTCAAGACAGTTGGGGCGGCGGGGTTGGTCCCTGCCTTCACAAAGGCGTCGAGCGTCTTCGCTTCGGCCCAAACAAAACCTGGGCCGAATGAACCTCCACCTTTTGACCTGAATGCTCTGAAAAAGCCGCAAAAGCCCAGGCCTCTGCTGGTGCCGAAACGCAAGTTGGGAAAGTTAACACAGTTAGACAAGACAGGAAAGAAGAAGGTGCCCGTTAAGGTAGCGTGTCTGTCTCTTGGGATGATGTTCAACGCCCTCGACCAGCAACTCGTTTTGAGAAAGGCGATTCAGTACGGCGTCACTTATTGGGATACGGCATATTCTTATAATGGCGGAAACAGTGAGCTTGGCGTAGGCAAGTTCCTGAAGAAGTACCCTAAGTTGCGAAAGAAAATGTTCATCGCCTCCAAAGCATCGAGTACAAGAACGATAGCGGACGTAGAAGACCGGCTGCAGACATCTCTCAAAAGAATGAATACGGACTACATTGATTTGTATTATCTGCACAATATTAAGAGCACCGAGCGCTTGACCGATGAGTTGCGGGACTGGGCCAAAAGTGCCAAGCAGCGCAAGCTGATTCGGTTCTTCGGCTTTACCACGCACACGAAGATGACCGAATGTCTTAACTTCGGAGCTAAGCTCGACTGGATTGACGTCATAATGACAAAGTACAATTTCCGCGAGCTGCAGAACAAGAAGCTGAACGCTGCGATTGACGCCTGCTACAAGGCGGGCATAGGCCTTATCGCTATGAAAGCGGTGGGAAAGGGGTCCGCCGCGAAGAAAATCAAAACCGAAGAAGAAAGGAAGCTTGTCGCGCACTTCCTCAAGAGAGGTTTTACCGAGGGACAGGCGAAGATAAAAGTCGTTCTTCAGGACAAAAGATTCAGCTCAGTCTGCGTGGGCAGGGGAAATGTTAGAGAATTAGACTTAAATGTAGCCGCTGTACTCGATAAAACGGAGTTTACGCCGGAGGATTTGAAAGTTTTCAGGAAAGTCTCTCAGGAGACCTGCAGTGGTTATTGTGCCGGCTGTGCAAATATCTGCAGCTCGGCTGTGCCCGATATGCCCTATGTCAGTGACATTATGCGCTACCTGATGTACTATAACAGCTACGGCGAGCAGGACAGCGCAAGGGAACTCTTCGCCCAACTCCCGGCCGAGGCAAGAAACAAGCTTCTCAAAACAGATTACAGTCTTGCCGAAGCTCGCTGTCCACAGCGAATGCCCATAGCTAAGCTGATGGCTGAAGCCGCCAAAAAGTTGGCCTAAGCAGCAATTGCAAAAATAGCATCTTAAGCCGGTCTTACACGGCACAGCAACATTGTGTTCCGCATTTGATAATTTTGTGCTGATTCGGCCCGCCGGATAGGTAAAAAATTTGGCCATTTCGCGCGCCGTAACTGTCCTGCTAATAACAACTTACCTCCGGGGGAAGATGGTTTTCCTTGCTTTTGAGCACCCCTTTCGGTTATAATAACCATCAGATAGAAACGCCTGTTTGTGCTGGTAGGGACAAAATTATTGTTTTTCCCGGAGGGATGATGAAAAAATTTTATTACGAAATCTGGCTTCCGTTTACCATCACAAAAAGGCGGATTTTGGTGCTGGCAATTGCGACCTATCTTGCTTTCTGTTAAGAATTGTCCAGTTCTTAGGCGTTTCTTCGACCGCTCACCTTTGAGCGGTTTTTTTATGCGCCGTGGTTTCGTTAAACATTTGACACGGTAAGGACACAAAACTAAGCTTATAATAAATAACTGGCTAAAGGTCCTTGTATAAAATGAATGAAATAATAATGCATCCAATTGGAGTGGTCCACTCTCCATATAAAGAGGGCACGCATATCCCGATACAGGGAATTTTTAAAAGCGACGTAGAGGCGTGGATTGAATTAAAACAAAAGTATGCCGGTGGCTTAAAAGACCTGGATAAATTCAGCCATGCGATAATACTATACCATTTTCACAGGTCGCAGAGAGAAGAGACACAGGGCCGGCCATTCTTAGAGCAAAATAAACACGGGATATTCGCGATAAGAAGTCCGCATCGGCCTAATCATATAGGGCTTTCTATTGTGAAAATCAAAAGAATAGAAGCAAATAAACTGTATTTTACGCAAGTGGATATGTTAGACCAAACGCCTGTTCTCGATATAAAACCCTACGTCAAATATTTTGACACCCGGGATGGAGTCAGGTCCGGCTGGCTGGACAAGCACTTCAAAGATGGGAATACCCCGGATAAAACTATCTTAAAATGATAAAAAACGGAATTGATTAGTCTACTTACGGTGCTTAATTGCGAGTTTTTTTCTTTTCTGCCAGGTAATTGTTCATAGCAGCGGCGGCGATTCGGCCTTGGCCCATCGCCAATATCACCGTTGCGGCGCCGAGGACAATGTCCCCGCCCGCATAAACGCCTTCCATAGAGGTCTTACAGTTTTCGTCAACAACGATATTGCCCCACTTGTTGAATCCCAGGCCGGCACAGAAAAAAATCGGCGGGCTTGTTTAACACAACTTCCTTATTGACAAGCACTTATATTCAGGCAAAGGCGATTTCCCTTGCTTTTGAGCGCCTCTTTAGGTTATAATAACCATCAGATGGAAACGCCTGTTTGTGCTGGTAGGGACAAAATTATTGTTTTTCCCTGAGGGGTGATGAAAAAATTTTATTACGAAATCTGGCTTCCGTTTACCGTCACAAAAAGGCGGATTTTGATGCTGGCAATTGCAACCTATCTCGCTTTTTGTTAAGAATTATCCAGTTCTTAGGCGTTTCTTCGACCGCTCACCTTTGAGCGGTTTTTTTATGCGCAGACCTCTGCATCAGAGGCATTCTGCTGATATGGAACCATACATTGAAATTGATTGAATCAGCCATGAGCCGAGCCGCGGGATTTCTTCTTCTCTGCCAAGTAATTGTTCATAGCAGCGGCGGCGATTCTGCCCTGACCCATCGCCAATATCACAGTTGCGGCCCCGAGGACGATGTCCCCGCCCGCATAAACGCCTTCCATCGAGGTTTTGCAGTCGTCGTCAACAACGATATTTCCCCATTTGTTGAACTCCAGACCCGGCGTGGTCTGGCGAATCAGCGGATTTGCGGCATTACCGATGGCTATAATTAGAGTGTCAACCTCGATCGTGAACTCTGAACCCTCGATGGGGATGGGCCTTCGCCGGCCGGATTCGTCCGGCTCACCAAGCTTGTATTTAAGACACTCGATAGCAGTCACGTGGCTATTCTCATCACCTATTACTCGTTTCGGACTTCGCAATATATGAAATTCGATGCCTTCTTCCTTTGCGTGATGCACTTCTTCAATTCTCGCAGGCATTTCCTTCTCGGTCCTGCGGTAGACCAAATATACCTTCTCTGCCCCGAGCCTGACGGCCGTTCTGGCTGAGTCCATAGCGACGTTGCCGCCGCCGACAACAGCGACTTTCTTCGAGCGCAGGATAGGAGTGTCGGCGCTTTTGCCAAAATCGTAGGCCTTCATAAGATTAGAGCGTGTGAGGTATTCATTGGCGCTATATACTCCCACAAGAGACTCTCCTTCGATACCCATAAATCTCGGCAGGCCGGCACCTACGCCGACATAGACCGCATCGAAGCCGTCTTCTTTCATTAGCTGCTCTATGGTCCTTGTTCTGCCGACCACAAAGTTGCAGACGATTTTGACACCCATTTTGGCCAGGACGTCTATCTCTTTCTGGACTATCGCTTTGGGGAGTCGGAATTCCGGTATCCCATAAACCATCACGCCGCCCGTCTTATGAAACGCCTCGAATATAGTGACATCGTGGCCTGCTCTTCTTGTATCAGCCGCGGCGACTATACCGCCGGGGCCTGAACCGATTACTGCGACTTTCATCCCTGTTTCCGGTGCAACGACCGGGACGCTTTCACTGTCCTGGTCGAGGTCAGCCACATACCTTTCGAGTCGGCCGACTGAAACGGCTTTTGTTGGGTCCTTGAATTTTAAGCCGACTGTGCACGTCTGCTGGCACTGGACTTCCTGAGGACAAACTCGGCCGCAAACAGCGGGCAGGAGCGAGTTTTCCTTGATGATATCGAGGGCCTTCTTGAACTCACCGTCAGCGATAGCGGCCACAAAATCCTGTATCCTTATCTGAACAGGACAACCCTCAATACAAGGGGCCTTCTTGCACTGCAGGCACCGCAGCGCTTCCAGGCGAGCGTGCGTTTCCGTATAGCCTGTCGCCACCTCGTTGACGTTTTTCCTTCTCTTGACCGCGTCCTGTTCAGGCATATCCTGAGGAGGTATTTTGTATCTGTCGGCGGGTTTAAGCTCGCCCCGCTTGTGCTTTTCCAAAAGCTGCCGCAGGAGTTCTTTTCTTTCTTTGTCTGTCATCTTTTGAGCATTTGGTCCTTAAATTTTGAATTCTTGCCCGCCGTTCGTCTGGCGGGTGAATCTCGGACTTCAACTTTTATCGAGGCCTATCTTGCATCCGTGCTTTTTGTACTTTTCATAGGAGCTTTGTTCGTGGTCTTTATAGGTGTCCAGTCTTTTCATCATCAGGTCGAAGTTGACCTTATGGCCGTCAAACTCCGGCCCGTCAACGCAGACAAATTTTGGCTGCCCATCGACTTCCACCCGGCACCCGCCGCACATCCCCGTGCCGTCAACCATAATGGTATTGAGCGAGACCAGTGTAGGCACGTTAAGCTGCTTTGTAACCTCGCAGCAGAACTTCATCATTATGGCAGGGCCAATCACAAAGGCCTGGGCCGGCTTCGGTTCACGCTGGCAGACTTCCTTCAACGGCTCCGTTACGAGGGCCTTCCGTCCGTATGAGCCGTCATCGGTGGTCACTATCAGCTCGTCGGAGATTTCGGCAAACTCATCTTCGAGAATCAGCAGCTCCTTGTTTCTCGCTCCGATTATGGTGATGACTTTGTTGCCTGCTTCTTTCAGCGCCCTTGCGATGGGCAATAAGGGTGCGTTGCCGATTCCGCCGCCGACACAGACGATGGTGCCAAAGTTTTCTGTATGGGTAGGCTTGCCCAGGGGCCCGACCACGTTGACAATGTTGTCGCCGACGTTCATATCCGCTAATTCCGCAGTCGTTTTGCCGACACGCTGCCAAATCAATCGGATTGTACCCTTTTGCGGGTCGGCGCCCGCGATTGTCAGCGGAATGCGCTCGGCGTATTCGTTGTTTATGCTGATAATGACGAATTGCCCCGGCTTTCTTGCCTGCGCGACAAGCGGCGCTTCAATCTCTGCGGTGAAAACGTCTTCACTAAGCTGCCTTTTGGTTACAATTTTGTGCGACACTACGTTGTTTCCTTTTCCTTCAATATGCTAAAAAGAAAGCTATTATACGCCTCAAAAGTAACTTGTCAAGCCGCCGCTGCTGTACCCTAAATTTATACCGCGTCGGTGAGGATTTTGTGCGGCGATTGCAATGACTGCAATTCTGGATGCTCAATCATATTCAATATCGGGAGTACACGGCAGTTTTTCCAGTGGCCAGCCCCTCCGCTTACTCGTCCGGAAAGTTCAGCTCCGCGAACTGCCCGTGATACTTCTTCGCCGCTCTGTCCCGGGCCCTCGCCGCCGCAGTCGAAGCATCTGGCCCCCGACATTGGACATTCGGATTCGATATTGGATATTCACTCCCTATCGCCCATCTTAACGCGATTATTCTCCCGTTTAGCCATCGCCGGAACGGCGATGCAGCATGAAAATATCATCCCGACCGAAGCGGAAGCATCTGGCCTACGAATGTAATTCACGCCACACCGCCCTGGTCTTTCGTGCGAAAGCACCCTCAACCACTGAAAAAAAAAACGTAAAACCGGCATTTTGTAATCAACATTTGGCTTGTCAGAGACGACATTATAGCAGTAGGAGCCGCTACGCCAGAGACTGTCTATATTAACGTCGGGGGCGTGGGGCACCACTCCCCTTACTACTGCGCCCTCGGTGTTTTTCTTGAAGAGCCTGAGCCGACTTGGCTCAAGCCGCAAGGAAAAGGGAAAATGGAATGGTAAAGGCGTTAGTTTAAGGAGCCTGCTATGTTCAGAGCAAAAGACATTATGACCAGGGACCTAATCACTGTAAGAGAAAGCACGCCGGTATACGAGGCCGTGGAGCTGGCTGTCAACCACGGTATCTCCGGCATGCCTGTCGTCGAGGATGATATGAGTTTGGTGGGCATTCTTTCGGAAAAAGATTTAATAAAAATAATCCACGAAATGGAAGATGCGGAGAACAAAACAGTTAGCGATTTCATGACACAACCTTCTATCGGCTTTGACCTGGATGAAAGTCTGCTGGATGTGTGTGACTTTTTAATGAAGAATATCTTTAGAAGGGTCCCGATTACGTCGGAAGGAAAGCTGGTTGGCATTATCAGCATAAGAGATGCGCTTCAATATATTCTCGAGCTAAGGCGCCAAGAGGCCGGTACCGGCTGAATTCCGCCCTGCACCCTCGGTATTTTTGATTATTGAAGGAATTGGGCTGACTATGGAAGAAGTTTGCAGGAATTGTGAGTACTTTGTACGAATGAGTATGAGTCTAAGCACGCATCTTTGGGGTGATTGTCGAAAGCCCGCGAGTGGTACCCAACAGATAAATGGCAACAAAGAAGCTGTTTTTAAGTGGGCTGATGCCACCTGCTCTGATTTTAAGCTGGCTCAGGGAGCTCAACAGGACCGGCCGCCGACCGGCCCGTAGCGCACAAATCTGTTAAAAACCGCCCGCACCCCCCACCCACCATTGTCATTCCCGCGAAGAGCCTGCCCTGAGCGTAGTCGAACGGGCAGGAATCTACACTTCGTCATTCGTCATTCCTTGTTCGATATTCGATATTCATTCCCCCCTCTGCCCCCTTGCCCCGTTAGAGGCCTTTTCTCCGCTCTCTAATGGGGTTCCCCGCCATTTTTGCATTTTAATATGTCATTTTGCATTTTGCCTTTTAACTTTTGACTTTTTTTACTTTCCCGACCATAATACAACCCACAAATGCGGAATCCAGCGAGATACGATTCACGAGATGCGAGATACGAAACAATGTAGGGTGGGCCGTGCCCACCAAAATCTTAGTTAATTTTATTGAACCGACCCAGTGGCTGAACTTGGACGCTGCTTAAACCTGCCGTCGCTGAGCCGCCACGTTACCAAACAGTTTGGGAATGAGAAAGAAAACATTATATGCGATAAGCTTATTATTGTTCATTGAATTTCTGTACTTTGATGTTAAGTGCCTTGGTTGGCAGACTGAAAGATGGCAAAAAGAGGCATGCAGTTATTCAATTGGATTTCCATTCAGGTCCATTACTTATACTACGGTAAGTGTTTCCGGACAAATCCATCTGTGGGAAAACTATCCGGAAAGAGATGAATGGACACCTGGCTTTGAACTCAAACCTGTCTTCTTAGTATTAGATATAATTTGCTTATTCCTCCTTTTCTATGTTTTAATAAAATTTGTCCCCAACCGTGTGCTTTCGTTAATAATGCGTGGGAGCTGTCTGGGAATTGTTGTAGCAGGCTTCGTATTTGTCACCGAAGAGGTTTTTGGAGGTAGTACTAGCGAATCTTGGATTTATGATTGTATCGATATCTTCCTGTTTTTTATAATCCTACCCGTTGCTATATACTGTATTTCCTCCCATACCACCAGGCCAAAATCGTGCAGTTTTGCTGTCACTTTCATGGTAGTGCTATTCATGCTCCTCACAAGACATCGGTTGGATGATATTTTCATCAGCTCTGAAACAACCTTGGAAATACTTGATTTGAAAATCGGTATTTTTTTTCTAACAGTCGTATCAATTGAATGCATACTTATACTTTTTTTAAGAAGAAAAGTCTCGGCATTATTTAAGTCTGATAGAAGACGTGGAACCAACCCCAACATAATGAATAATCTCGATGGTCGTAATACGCATGGCCCATCTGGACACTGAACATAATGCTAACACCTCGCTCCTCTCTGACGACAAAAACTCTATGCGGTCTTGTCGCAGGTGAGTTTGCCGTTACCTGCGATTTTGGATTTTAATATGTATTTTTGCCTTTTAACTTTTGACTTTTTTTACTTTCCCGACCATAACAGAACCCGCAAACGCGGGACCGTCTATTAGCCTTGTAGGGTGTGCGACTTGCTGGAAAGTCCCGAGCTGTCGGGTTTGCACACGCGGAATTATTCAATGAAAGAACTTGAGCAAAAAAGCAAGAAGCAACGGGAACTGCTTATACACAAAGAAACAGTCTGCCTTTCCCGTTTTATACAAACTGTATAATTATTGTTAGGGTGAATAGACAAGGAGGTATCCATGGCTCTTGTCAAGTGTACTGAATGCGGCAAGGAGATTAGCAGTAACGCCGAAGCATGTCCGAACTGTGGCAATCCGACACGACTAGAGAGTGCCTCTGCTCAAACGACGGGCACCTATTGTCCCAGTTGCAAAACACACGTCACCCCTGTTGTCACAAGCGTCGGCGGGGGCTCGTGCTCTTTCGGCAAACGTGAAACATGGAAATGCCCGAAGTGCACCAAGATACTGCATCGATCCGGCTGTTTCGTCGCAACAGTGACATATGGCGACGAAGATATCGTTGAAGTACTCTTTCTTAGAGCGTTTCGTGACAGGGTGTTATCGCGATCAATGGTTGGGCGAGTCACCATATGGGTCTACTATCACATAGGGCCTTTTGCCGCAAGGGCGGTGGAAATTACACCGTTTCTCAAGCCTGTCTGCCGACGAATATTTGACGAAATCGTAACCCTGATCGAGAAGAGAACCAATCTGAGAAGGAATGCGTTCCGATTAGTACGAAAATGCCCAAACCGTAACTCTAACAAGCAATTGCAGCCGACGCAAAAAACGCGCGGCTGAAGACCATCGTTAAAATGGTGCGGTGAAAACTGACATAATGAACGGGGTAGAGAGCAAATGGAAGTGCTGTGTATTATTATAGCTGCGGTTCTCCTTGCAATATGTTACAACCTGTACCACCTAAGAGAAAAGCTTGAGCGAACTCAAAAAGAGATAGTGTCCGAGCTCGCCAGCATATGTCGCCTGTTGGAAGAAATAGCACGTAAGTCATATGCCCCAGTGAACACTTTGCAAGGCTTTGCGGCACGTCTTTGGGTAGGGTCGTCCCTGACCCGACATTTAGAAGAGTTGAGGTCCAATGGCAAGTTTACGTAGGGTGTTTTTCCCCTTGAAGAGTAACATCGCTTGGTTCCGGGGCGACGAGCTCAGAAAGGAAATTAACAATAGAATCAAACAGGCCGTTCTCCTCTACGACCAACTACTCATAGAGGACGGGACTTTTGAGGCAAATGTCCTCAAAGTGGGCAGTTCAAGTTTCTATCTGCCCCCCGGATGCGTACCCCCTGACCGCAGGCTCATCGAGTTCGAGCGCGACCTTGCACCCACCACTATCACTCTCAGTATCCAGCCCCACGGGAAATCTCAGAAAACTCCTTTGCTCCACGGGGAGACAACTCAGCGATTCAAGGTAGACTACTTCACTATCTTCAAGAATCTCGACCTATCATCCTGTGATTTTATAAAACTAATCGTTGTCCCTCGGAATGAATTTCCACAGGAAGCAAAGAGCATCATTGCACAGTCTACTTCACGTGACAAGGCACGCTTCACAAGTTTTCATAAAAGCCAGTTTCTAAACGACCTGATCATAAAGAATCTCAATAACGATCTCGTCACTTCCATATGGCTGCGCTCGGCAGTAGTCCTTGACAGCATGCATCACGACCTACTCAAGAAGAAATGCCTGTTACCACAGGAAGCCTTCAAATTCTTCCCGATAAAGGAAGAGGCCGTCTTGAGAGAGCTTTTCTCCGTCACTGTCCCCGACTTTGACCAACTGTCCCTTCAGGAAGTAATTGCCTTGCGCCAAGACAAATTATGGGTTGATTTCCGCGAGTTTGTAGGTCGGATTTCAGATAGCGTTTCGCAAAACCCCAATATGCTAATTGACTACAGGGACCTGCAGCATGAAGTCACGACTGCCATCAATAGGGAGTTGTTTGATGAACTAAAGAACAGGCATCCAACTGGAATCGACTTAACCGTCCAGCTCGGGTTAGGTCTGACGTCGCTAATACCCGGCTTCGGTCTTATCTCAACAGGTATAAGCGCTGCGAATTCAGTTGAGTCTTACCTTCAAGGAAAAAGCGGTTGGTTCTCATTCTTGTTGAAACTGACAAAAAGACCCGCCACATAAGAAGGTTTCACAGAATGCGTTTTAGCTCATACGTCATCTAAGGTACACATCTTTCTCACTTCCCCTCAAAATCAGTTGACTTTGCGATTTGCTCAGCGAAATCTGCGGCTAATTTTGAACCTTTGTATTTAGGTCATTTGAATTTGTTTGCACCGTAAGGTGTCCTGTGGAGAATTCTTGTCCGCCGTAGTCTTGACGTAGGCGGATAGAGCTTAGTATTTGGGATTTCTCCGTTCCCCTCTGCGCCCTCTCCGTAAGGAGTCCCAAGGACTGTGCCCTCTGTGGCCAATTCTCCCGTTTTGAATTTCTCAATTTTCGTCATTCGAATTTGTTTGCACCGTAAGGTGTCCTGTGGAGAATTCTTGTCCGCCGTAGTCTTGACGTAGGCGGATAGTGCTTCGTATTTAGGATTTCTCCGTTCCCCTCTGCGCCCTCTCCGTAAGGAGTCCCAAGGACTGTGCCCTCTGTGGCCAATTCTCCCGTTTTGAATTTCTCAATTTTCGTCATTCGAATTTGTTTAGGATTTCGTACTTCGTATTTCGGATTTGTCTCCGCGTCCTCCGCGTCCAATTCTTCTTGGTGCCTTCGGGCAGATTATAACTTTAGCCACTTTAGCTCACTTGAATTCTTGCCTTTTAACTTTTCCCTTTTGCCTTTTCACTTTCCCTTTAACTTTTGACTTTTCCACTATGGTTTTGCACTTTACATTTTAACTTTTACCTTTTCACTCGTGCGGCAGCCCCTCTAACGGGCACCCCGCGCACCTCGCCTTCGGCTTGCAAAATTCTTTGCCGACTCTCACTAACAGCGCATGGTACTCATTGAACAGTTGCCCCTCTTGCGGCAGATTCGATTGAAACAGTTCCCGCAACTGTTCGTAATCAGCCTCCGGCTCAATCAGACCGTGACGACAAGCGACCCGAGCCGTGTAGGCGTCAACAACGAAGACCTCTCGGTCCAACGCATAAAGCAGAATCGAATCAGCCGTCTCCCGGCCAACCCCTTTTACCCCCAAAAGCTCAGCTCGCAAGCGCTCAGTATCAACATTTTCCAGCTCCGGTAGCTTTCCACCGTAATTCTCAAAGAGCCAGTCTAAGAAGTTCTTCAAACGTTTTGCCTTTATATTGTAGTAGCCGGCCGGCCGAATAAGCTCGGCGAGCTGGGAGACTTCTATATTATGGAGTTTTTCGGGGCTTAGCAGGTCAGCGGATTTCAGATTGGCAATCGCTTTCTCGACGTTCGCCCAGTTCGTATTCTGGGTAAGGATAGCGCCGACGATAATCTCGAACTGCGTTTCGCCAGGCCACCAGTGCTGCGGACCAAAACGCTCGAATAGCAGATGATAAATTTCAGTTAGTGTCTCGTTCATCATCATATCAATTGTTGCTCCCAAAAGCCCTTATGTTTGGCTATTGTATTCTCGCTTCACTTAAAGTAAACTCTGCCAAAAATCGGAAAAAGTTATAAAACAAGAAGACTAAGGGTATGAAGGATAAATCCAAACACAGCACGAGTCAACTGTTGAACTTCGCACGTGATTCCTATTTTGAAAGGACGGGTCGGCCGATTTACGCCGCTGTTTTTCTCCTGCCGTTTATTGTTTTCTACGAATTGGGGACCATTTTTATCAGCACCGACCTGCTCAGACACTACTGGCAGGGCCGGGTGGTTGCCTTCGTCTGGCTGCAAAAATCTCTCGAATACGTTGGATTCAGCAGCAAGTTCGCATGGATTGCAACGCCTTTGGCTGTCGTCGTCATCCTGATATCACTGCAACTGGCCTCACGCAAACAGTGGCGCTTCCGGCTTGGTGATTTTTGGCCCATGGTCGTTGAGTGCATCTTGCTCGCGGTGCCGTTGATTGTGTTGGGCCTGTTTCTAAACAGCCCGGCCAATCCTCAAGTCGATGCCGGCCAATTTGCCGACAGTTCGGCACAAACACAGGCTGGACTGTTGGCCACTTGCTCTTCTGTTGCAGATGAAGGTTCAGCGGCAGCCGCAGAAAACGCCGCCGGCAGCAGCCCGGCGATGAGGCTGCTTGCAAATATAGTCACCAGCATCGGGGCGGGGATTTATGAGGAGCTTGTGTTTCGGCTGATTCTGATATGCGTCCTGATGGTGCTGTTTCAGAATGTGCTCCGCTTCAACCGCAAAAACTCGATAATACTTTCGGTGCTCCTTTCGGCGGCGCTGTTCAGCGCGCATCATCATATAGATTTCTTTACCGGGCAAATATATTCGGCCGGTCAATTTAGCTGGACGCAGTTCGGTTTCAGGACAATCGCAGGTGTCTATTTTGCGATTCTTTTTGCAATTCAAGGCTTTGGCATCACGGCGGGGACCCACGCCTTTTACGATATTATTGCAACCATTATCAACGCGGCCTTCTTCAGCAGCCCCAATTAATGAGTCACTTCGACTATTTCCGAAAATTTCTCAAAAAACTCCGACGCCGTTAGTCTTTTAGTTTGCGTACCTTGCAAAATAATCGTCCTATAAACGCTATAATCGGCCTTATCAGTACTGATATTCTACTTGAACAGCAGGGATAATTTTTGTATAATAGGGGCGAAGTTAGAAGTTCGGTTATTTGTTTGGGGAACTCGCAATTATGGAATGGCCTGAAATAAATGTAGCTGTCGAAGAATTAACTTTCAGCCTTTTTCAAAAGCCTTTGCATCCTGAACTCTTCCAGATTTATGCCAGGCGAGGATTAAAAACCACCAAGTACCAGGCTGATATTTGGGTCACCGGCTGCACACACGTTGCCAGCGTGTATGTCCAGGATATGTGTCTGACGGAGGTGGTAAGCTCTCCCGGGCAGGTGCTGCCGCAGCGAGGCTTGATAGAGCGTTTTCAATTCCGCGGCCCACGCTCCCACAAGTGCACTTTAAATCGCCGCGTGAGCTATATGACGAACTTTCAGGTCGAGAAGATGAGCCAAAATGTGTATCGTCAAAGTCACACTGACCTCAAACGCTTTGCAAGAAATCGCGGGCTCTTCGTCAAATTCGCGACGCTGGAAGTTGGCGGTCTGCCGCCGTTCTGCTATATTGACTTCGAGGCAAGACAAAGTGAGCTGCATATCCATACGTTCGCGGCTTATCCAGACCAGGTAACAATGATCAAGACCCAGTCGTTGTTCGAGTTTAAGTAAGCCGACGACCGTCGGATTCAAGTCAATTCCACTCGGCCAATAATCCATCAGCCGCCTTGCTGCGCCCTTTGTTCGAGCACACTCAGCTTTTCGCGGATTTCCCCGGCTATTTTGCTGTTTGGAAAATTGCGTGCAATCTCCCTGCCGACCTGCAGCGCCTTGGCCCAACTCTTTCCGGAGACGGCGAGCGAGAATTGCACGCCGAGGTTGTGAAGCTTGGTCTTGAAAACATCTTTCGCCGCTTCCTGCAAAGCCAATCCTTCACTGGAAGTCAGGTACTGGTCCAGCTCCCGCAGAATCTCGAGGCTGCGGTCCGTCGCCTGACGCCGTATCGCATCGTCCCAGGCGGCAAGCAATACTCTTTTGCGCTCCTCCTTTTTATCGACCAGCTTCTGACGCAGCGCCTTTGCTTCTTCGGATTCGGGACAAGCCTTGTTCAGACTCTCAATTTCTGCGCTTGCATTGGCCCACTGATAGCTTTCGAAGAGTTTTTCGATATCTGCCACGGCCTGTTTTATCTCTCCGGTATCGGTTGCATCCCGGCACTTATCGGCCTCGGCCCGCAATTGCTCCGCGAACTCCTTATATTCCGGACGCCCGGCGATTTCATCAATTATCTCGTAGGCGCTCTTAAAATCCTGCTGCTGAAGCTTGGCAAAAACGGCCTCCCGCAGATACTGTTGGTTTGCAGCCCGCGAGACAATTGACTTGGCCGTTTCACTAAGCCGAACGCCTTGGTCTATCCGTGTTAGGATGGAGCGGTTCTTTTCCAGTGCCTCGGCTATCCTTTCGAGCTTCGCACTATTTTCCTCAAGTGCGTCAAGCATTTTTACAGTCTTTGAAAGTATCAGTATGACCGCAACCAAAAAAAGCGAAGCAACAAGGAACCATACAAGCTGCGGTATTGAGCCGGCCCTGGAAGTTCGGAAGATATTGGTGAAAAACGTCAGAAACACCGCTACCATAAAAATTGCTACTAACGTGACGTAAATAACAAGGACCTTCCACCTCGATTGCCACAATGTTCTGTCCATAACCGCTCCTTTACAAAACAACCTTTGATGAATGCCTTGACTGGCCCAAATCAAAACAACCTCACTGCCAAACAACAAACATTATAAACCAAAACGCCTATTGTGTCAATAAATCCAGGAAGGACAACACAATTGCGTGCAAAGCCGGCCACTGGACAAAAGACGCGAACAAGCCGCGAAAATCCTCGCTTGCCCCGCACCTTTGGTCTTGTGTCTTGAATCTTGCGTCTGCCCTCGCATTTCTTTGGCAGGGCAATGTGGTGCGGGGGCATCGGCGAAAGAACACTCTATAGAAAAATCAAGGAATACAATCTGTAGGGGCAGCCCCACGTGGTTGCCCGGATTTGTTATGAAATTGTTCTGATGTGTTGTTCAATGTAGGGGCAATCCCATGTGGTTGCCCGGATACGTTGTTATTATCAAGGATAGGGTGCTGCCCCAATCTCAACCCCGTCATTCTGAGCGAAGCGCAGCGCTTTTTCTTCTCTGTCATCCTGAGCGAAGCGCAGCGGAGTCGAAGGATCTGGCCTTCGCATATACTTCATCATTCGCCATTCCTTGTTCGATATTCGATATTTTCCCTTTTGCCTTTTCCCTTCTTTTGTGTTATTCTCTCTCCCTAAATACTGACAACTGACAACCGGCGACTGGCAACTAGTGCTCTGTTACTCTTAAATTGACGGCTGACAGACCTTTTTGCCGATGTATAATAAAAAACATTTGACATGGAGGTCTGTTATGGCAAACAAGCGCTATATTATCGAATTGACAAGTGAAGAAAGAAAACAGCTCAAAAAGCTTATCAGAACCGGCAAAACGGCTGCGTATAAGCAGCGGCACGCACGTATTCTACTATTGGCTGACGAGGTTTCTCATGGTGAGCATATGACTGATGAGCAAATAGCCAAAGCAGTCAGTTGCGGCACTGCGACTATAGAGCGGCTTCGCAAACGTTTTGTCAAGGAAGGTCTTGAGGCAGCATTGGAAAGACATAAATCTCGCCGCAGATATGAGAGTAAGTTGGATGGTGACGGACAAGCCCATCTAATAGCTCTGGCATGTGCTGATCCGCCTGACGGTTGTAAACGCTGGACGTTAAGACTGTTGGCGGACAGGATGGTGGAACTGGAGTATGTGGATTCGCTGTCTTATCAAACGGTGAGACGCACACTAAAAAAAACGAACTTAAACCTTGGTTGAAACAACAGTGGTGTATTCCGCCCAAGGCCAATGCCGAATTTGTCTGCCAGATGGAAGAGGTGCTGGACGTTTATAAAAGGCCGTATAATCCCAAAAAACCTATGGTTTGTTTTGACGAGCGTCCAAAACAATTGATTTCAGAGATGCGAAAGCCTATACCCTCAAAGCCAGGTAAAGTATCTCGTTACGATTATGAGTATCGTCGTAATGGAGTTGCGAATTTGTTTATGATGTTTGAGCCGTTAGCTGGCAGAAGACATGCAAAAGTTACCAATAGAAGAACAAAGAAGGATTTTGCCGAATGTATGCGACAGCTTGTTGATGAAATTTATCCGCAAGCAGAAAAGATTATTACGGTAATGGATAATCTTAACACTCATAAGAAGGCCTCTTTGTATGAGGCTCTCGAGCCAGCTGAGGCAAAACGGATAGCTGATAAGCTTGAAGTTCACTATACGCCCAAGCACGGCAGTTGGCTGAATATGGCAGAGATTGAGATAAGCGTTTTAAGCAGACAGTGTTTGGCAGAACGAATGGAGAATGTAAAGCGATTAGAAAAAGAGGCGATGGCTTGGGCGACAAAACGCAACGCAAAAGAGGCAAAAGTAGACTGGCGATTCACGACAGAAGACGCACGGATAAAACTAAAGAAACTCTACCCATCATTACAGGAGTAACAAAGCACTAGTAGGTCACACCAAGAACCTAAGCAGCGAACGAGTGCTTCCAAAAACCAAGTCGCGACACTCCTTCGCCTGCTCCAAGGTTATCGATATACTGTGTGCCGCTCCGTTTCTGAACGACTCAATGAATCGCCCCCAGTCTTTGATGAATTCCCCTTCCAAAAGACGCGCTGCCTTTTTGTGTTTCCGCACGTGAGCAATGAGCATTCCCAATACCGGAGCCGGTTTCACCTCCTTCCGAACTCGCAATAGTATATGCCACATCGCTCCCATGGTAAGAGGCTTATCTTCGGAGAGAAATGTCCTCAACTCACGGATAGTGCGCTCAACACCACGCTGCTCTGATGGTGAGGGCGGAATCGGGCCAAAATCGCATTTGTAGATGCTTTCATTAGCCAGAAGGCCGTCTTGACGCAAGGATTTTCTGAATGATTCGAAGAACTCTTTGTGTATCTGGTACTCCAACGCTTTTGCGTACTCAATCACAACAGGCGCGTAATCTGCCTTTCCGTCACCTAGTCTTTCGAGTTCTTTGAGAAGTATCTCGCCGGTACTCAAGAACCGTTTCACTTCGTCATCCAGATGGCCCCATTTTTTTCCGAACAGCTCTATAATATCTTCTAACTGGGCATCCCAACCAGTGTCCGGAGCGTATTTGGATTCCAACATCCTCAATTCATGGCTCGTCTGACTGTTGAAGATGTCCATGTATTCAGCGGAGTCTTCTGGAGACTTAGCCGCGCATTGCCGTCTCGCCTCCTGTGCCGCGCCTATCGCTCTATTGATGTCGCTAAGTCCGAGGGTGTACAAGATATACTCGACGTCAACTGAGACTTTTTGCCGGATCGCCACCTCCTCAATAAAGAACTCCATAGCAAGCCTGACGGCATCTTCGCCTATCTCCAGCCGTTCATCGGGCTTTGCGAAGTATGAAAAAAGGGTCAAGGCCCCGGCCAGCTTGATCGCGTTCTGCCGAACGCGGACACTGAATAGAATATCGCTCCTGATCTGTGCCAGGACCAACTCCTGTGCTTTTTCCAATTCATGGAAGAAGGTATCGCGCAAAACAACCGTCTTCCTCTTGAACCGGTCTTTGACCAACGGATGCCCGGTCTGAATGGCGTAAACAAGCGTCAGGTGGTCGCGTATTTCGCCGGCCAGCCGCATCCGAAGCCTACCCATCGCCAATTCTCTTTGATTACG
>Ga0114922_10000763_pt1 | contig 30999 bp, 28 predicted proteins | sample AartaG_FD_100975 | JGI IMG/M metagenome (GOLD analysis project Ga0114922, IMG submission 100975) | Deep subsurface microbial communities from Aarhus Bay to uncover new lineages of life (NeLLi) - Aarhus_00045 metaG | ecosystem: Environmental > Aquatic > Marine > Oceanic > Sediment | place... | reverse complement strand
TCACCTTCAGTTACTGTATTAGTTTCTGTACTTTTTTCACTCTCCTCCAACATTGCTGCGAAGTCTTCACCTTCACCTAATTCAAAATCTTCTAATTTTTTCATTGACACTTGCCTACCCTTTTATAATTTTATTGGGCTATTGTATCAAAAAGAGACTTTATTTCTTATAAGTGAATTAAATATGGTGTTTAGTATGAGGGTTTTTAGCTGTTATTAGACTTTTTCTATAACATTTATAACGTTTTGAATTATCCAATCTGGAGTAGATGCACCTGCTGTGACACCACAAGTCACTTTATCTTTAAACCAATCTAGTTCTAATTCTGTTTCGTCTTCAATATGATAACTTTCTGTATTTTCATTACAAATATTAAAAAGTTGTTTAGTATTAGATGAATTTTTCCCACCAATCACAATCATAATATCAACCTTGGAACTTAGACTTTTAGCAGCAGCTTGATTTTCAAATGTAGCATCGCAAATTGTATTAAATACCCTAACCTCTTTATATCTTAGAATTAAGTGATTTACTATTTCTAGGTACTTCTCTTTTTGTTTTGTAGTTTGTGCAATGGTTGCTATTTTTTCATATTTAAAAACAACATTTTCTAAATCTGATGGTTCTAATACAACGTTTACATCTTCACCATAACTTTTAATACCCTTAACTTCAGGATGTTCCTCATCACCAAAAATAACAATACTATATTTATCTGATGTCATCTTTTTAACGATTTGTTGAGGAGTTGTTACAAATGGACAAGTTGCATTTATAACATTAGCACTTTTTTCTTTTAGTTTTGCCAAATCATCTTTTGGAATACCATGCGTTCGTATAATTACAGTATCATCTTTTTTAGCTTCTTCGATAGTTTCATATAAACCAACGTTAAAATCAGTTTTTAATCTATCTATCTCTTTTTGGTTATGAATTAAAGGTCCCATTGTTGAGGCATTTTTATGTTCATGTGCTATTTTTATAGCTCTTTTAACACCAAAACAAAATCCATAACTTGAAGCTAACTTTACTTGCATTTTAAACCTTTAAAGAGTTTAATATCTCATTAAAATTAGGGAATGATGTCTCGATACATTGAGTATCTTCTATATCCATCCCACAAAGAAGTCCAGCTATTGCAAAACTCATAGCAATTCTATGATCACCATGTGAGTTTACAGTTGCTTTAGATAAAGTTTCATTTCCATTTATCTCATAACCATCTTCATTCTCAGTATAAGAGATACCACAAAGTTTAAGATTATTTACAACTACACTGATTCTATCACTCTCTTTAACTCTTAACTCTTTTGCATTTTTTACAATACTTTTTCCATTTGCAATAGACATTGCAATAGAAAGTGCAGGAAGTTCATCAATAAGCCAAGCGATATTTTTATCTACTGTAACACCATTTAACTCACTGTGTTCAACAACAATATCACCTATTGGCTCATAAACATCTTCTGTTTTTATATAAGTAACTTTTGCACCCATTTGCTCTAAAATTTTATAAGCTTCTATTCTTGTTGGGTTTAATGTAACATTTTTTAAAGTTACTTTAGAGTTTGGTATAATTGCTGCAGCAACTGCAAAGAAGAATGCAGATGATGGATCAGTTGGTACTGTTATATCTAAAGGTTTTAATTTACCTTTAAGTGGTTCTATCTCTATCCAACCATCATTATTTGTTGTAATTGATGCACCCATACCATTTAACATTCTTTCAGTATGATCACGACTAAGTAAATCTTCTTTATAAAAACTTTTTTCATCACTTTGAATACCAGCTAATATAAGTGCTGATTTAATTTGTGCTGAGTCTATTGGGCTATGATATTTAAATGAATCTAACTTTCCACCTCTTATATGAAGTGGTGCTTTATTTCCATTTTCACGACCATCAATAGATGCACCAATACTTCTTAAAGGATCTGCAACTCTTTTCATAGGACGACTTCTTAAGTATTTATCACCAGTAAGTACAAAACTACCCTCTATGCCAGCTAAAAGTCCAGCATAAAGTCTCATACCAGTTCCAGCATTTCCACAATCTAGTATATCATCTGGCTCACTTAACTTTTCTGGGGGAGTTATTGTTATAACTTCACCATTATCTTCAACTACTGCACCAAGTTTTTGAGCTATTTTTAAAGAGTCCATTGTATCTTCTCCACGAAGATAGTTTCTTATTCTTGATGGTTTGTCTGCAAACAGACTAAACATTGCACATCTATGTGAAATAGATTTATCTGATGCGATATTATCAATTACAATATCAAATGGTTTTGTTAGTGGTGATATACTTAAAGTTTCCATTATCTTATCCCTATTTTTAACTCTTCTTGTAGTGTTTCTAAAATTCTGTCCATGATAGATGTTATATCTGATTCTTCCATAGTTTTGTCATCTGACTGTAAAACAAACTTAATCGTTAAACTCTCATCATCTCCTAATTTTTCATCACTATAAATATCTACAAGATTAAATTGTTTTATCTCTTTAATATTTATATTGTTAATTACTCTTTTTAGGTTTTTATACTCTAAAGATTTTGGTGCAATTATACTAAGATCTCTTTTTGAAGATTGAAACTTTGAAATTTTGCTTGCCAATATAATATCATCACTTAACATATCAAAATCAATATCTGCTATAAATGTTTCACTAGCAATATCAAAATCATTTGAAACTGTTGGATGAAGTTTATATAAACAACCTACAACTTTTCCATCTATAATAATATTTGCATTTTGATATGGGTGGATAAAGTCATTATCTATTTTATCCATTGGTGTTAATTCAAAGTCACCAATAACATTTGATACCTTTTCACTAAATCCAAAAAGATCTATTGCAGCTGGTTTTCCACTGTTTTGTACATTTTGTAGCTCTTTATCCCCACTAAAAATAAAACTTAAAGATTTTGACTCTTCTCTATTTTTGTTAAAAATTGTACCTATCTCAAAAAATCCAATAGATTTAAATCCCTGCTTAACATTGTGAGATACTGCTTGCACTAGATTTAAAGCAATAGTTGTTCTAAATGTATTTAGTTCATTTACAATTGGATTTAAAATATCTTTTGCTTTTGACACTGTTTCAAATCTATATTTTTCTAAAAGCTCTTTATTTGAAAAAACATAAGTTATAGTTTCATAAAAGTTATTTGATACTGCTTTTTCTCTAAGAGAGTTTTTTAATATTAAACTATTTGAAGAGGCATTTATGTTTTTTGTTTCTCTTATCTCTAAAGGTTTAGATACAATATTATCAATACCAACAATTCTTACAATCTCTTCTGTAATATCTGCAATATTTTTTATATCATGTCTAAATGGTGGTATAACTACTGAAATAATATCATTTCCATTTGGTCTAACTGAAAAACCTAATGATGTTAATATTTTAGTAATATCATTTTCAGAAATATCTTGACCTATTATTTTATTAATGTTCCTAACATTTACTGTTAATGTATTTGGATTTACTTCATTTATAAAGTCTTGACTTCCATTATAGATAGTTCCACCATTTATTGATAAAAGTGATATAATATTATCTATACCAAATGCTAAGTTAGGCTCACTTCCTCTTGATGCTTTATAGTATACTTCACCTGTCTTTTGCTTTTTATCAAAAACTTTTTGAGCTAAAATTTCTGGGTTTGTATAACTTGCTTCTATTATTACCTCATCACAAATATTTGTGATTTGTCCTGATTCTATACCTATAGTGCTTAAAAGTATTTTTCCACTAACTGTATCAAATCCATTTGCATTTTTTTCTATACATAATGAAACTTTACTTGTATATTCATCAGTTGCAATTGTTTTTGAATATACGTTTAATAATACACCTGTACTATGAGTTGCATAACCAACTGCTGTTTCTATATCAGTATTTTTTAACTTATCAATTGTAGATGCTCTTAAGTGATGTACTAAATTTAATTTAAAGTCACTAATATCAACAGCTTTATAAATGATATTTGATTCACAAGTAGAATCATAATTTACTTCAAATACTTGGTTTATACCTTTATTGTTTGTATTTACAACAGATTCTACATGCTTTAATGGAATATCAAAATATGTACTAAGCTCACGTGCAACTCCATTTATACTTAGACAGTCACCTCTGTTTGCAGTTAATTCAATCTCAATAATCTCATCATTTATTAATGCGTATTCATTTAACTCTTTACCAACAACTAAATCACCAATTGAGTTATCAAGTACTAAAATACCATCATTCAATTTAGGTAATCCAATCTCAGTAGAACTACAAATCATACCAAGAGATTCTACACCTCTTAGTTTTGCTTTTTTAATTTTAAAATCATCTCCTAAAACAGCACCAACTGTAGCTACAGGAACTAATTGTCCAGCATCTACATTTTTAGCACCACAAACGATTTGTACAGACTCAGAGCCAATATCAACTTGACAAATATTTAGTTTATCAGCATCTGGATGTTTCTCTTTTTGAGTAACTTTTCCAATAACAACACCATTTGGTATTAAAATTCTTTCTGCAGAATCAACCTCAAGACCAATTGAGTTTAAAGCTTTACATATAGTTTCTGTACTTAGTTTTGAAATATCAATATATTCTTGTATCCATTGTCTTGTAATAATCATCTAAATTGTCCTAATAGTCTAATGTCACTCTCAAATAGAGATCTTAAATCTCCAATTTCATGTATAAGCATAGCAAATCTCTCAATACCTAAACCAAATGCGTATCCACTAACGTTTTCATACCCAACTGCTTTAAATACATTTTCATCTACAATTCCACAACCTAATACTTCAAGCCATCCTGTATGTGAACAAACTCTACATCCACTACCTTTACAAAATTTACATGAAATATCAACCTCAGCAGAAGGCTCTGTGAATGGAAAAAATGATGGTCTAAATCTAACTTCAACATCACCAAACATGTGATGTAAGAACTCTTCCATTACAAATTTTAAATTTGCGAAAGATACTACACCCTCTTGTTCTACAACTAGACCTTCAATTTGATGAAACATCGGAGTATGTGTTATATCAAAATCTTTTCTGAAAACTGTACCTGGTGCTATCATTCTAATAGGTGGTTTTGTACTCATCATAGTTCTTATTTGAACTGGACTTGTATGTGTTCTTAAAACCGCTCCATCATTACAGTAAAATGTATCTTGCATATCTCTAGCAGGATGGTATTTTGGTAAGTTTAAAGCTTCAAAGTTATGGAAGTCATCCTCAACTAAAGGACCCTCTTCAATACTAAAGTTTAAGTTTTGAAAATATGTAGTAACTCTCTCCATAGTATCACATACAGGGTGTTTAGCTGATGTTGTACAGTTTGAACTAAATTTAGTTACATCTATTTTTTCAGACTCTAACTTTTTTTCTAACTCTTTAGCCATTAAAATAGTTTTTTGAGTATCTAAAGCTGTGTTTACTTCAGTTTTTTGCTTATTTAAATTTTGAGCAAAAGCTTTTTTCTCTGTATTTGGAACATCTTTCATTTTGGCAAATTCAAGTGTTAAAACACCTTTTTTACCTAATAATTCGATTCTATATGATTCTAACTGTTCTAAAGATTCACTAGTGTTTATCTTTTCTATCCATTCTTTCAAATGTATCTCCTAAGTTGACTTTTAAATTTTTAAGTCTTTAATAATGGGCGATTATACTTAAAATTTTATTATAATATGGTTAGGTGTTTTTGTAAGCATTTTCTAAATTTTTATCTGTATTACTTTTATCTGTATTTAGATGCGATAAGGTCGCAAGTAATCATCCATCAACTGGAGATGTAAATATATGTTTAAAAGCTCTTGAAATAGATAAAAAAATAAAATCAAAGAAAGATACTTTAGCTATTGACTACTTAAATATTGGTGTAATTTATAGTAAACAAGATGATCAATTAAATGCATATAAATATTTTATAAAATCTGCAAAGTTAGGTAATATTACTGCTCAAAAAAATTTGGATATTATATGTAAAAAAAGTCCGTGGGCATGTAAATAATGAAAACAACAATATTAGATAAATGGAATTTAAGTGAAATTACAAAAAATGATTTAGATGAAATTAGACTTTATATATCTGAATGTGATAAAAATACAAATCAGGATTGTAAAAAATTAATTGAAAGATATAATAGATTATTTGATATACTTCAAAGACATATAGATGGAGTTGAATATAATCCAAACATACAAAACAATTAAGCATAACAATTCGTTGGAAGAAAAACAAGTGTAATCTGCCGAAATATCTAGATTTTAAGTGTCGTTTAAATAGACTTAAAATCTAAAGTTTTAAGTCGTATCACCCACTTGTTTTTCAACTATGGCGTTATAACAATAATAAGGACTTTCACAAAAGACCCCTTAGTAAACTTATAAAAGACATTTCAGAAGAATTATATTATAGTACAAAAGGTAAAAACTGATGCAAAAAAATCTACAAATACAAAAAACATCCCAATTTTTAATTTACAAATCAGATAATCAAGATGTAAAAGTAGATGTATTAGTTCATGATGAAAATATTTGGTTAACACAAGAACAAATGGCACAATTATTTGGTAAAGCAAAATCAACAATCAATGAGCATATTAAAAATATTTTTAAAGATGAAGAGCTTATAGAATCAGATGTTATACAGAAATTCGGAAATTCCGAATTTCAGCAAAAAGCACCAAATTATTATAATCTTGATACTATTATATCTGTTGGATATAGAGTAAAATCAATACAAGGCGTTCGATTTAGACAATGGGCAACTAAAAGACTACAAGAGTATATCATCAAAGGTTTTACAATGGATGATGAAAGACTTAAAAATCCTGAACAACCATTTGGAAAAGATTATTTTAAAGAGCAGTTAGAACGGATAAAAGATATTCGTTCTAGTGAGAGAAGATTTTATCAACAAATAACTGATATTTATAGTGAGTGTAGTATTGATTATGATAAAAATTCACAATATACAAAAGATTTTTTTGCTACAGTTCAAAATAAATTACATTGGGCTATCACAAAACAAACTGCATCAGAAATAATATATTCAAGAGCAGACCATAAAAAAGCTGATATGGGATTAACTACTTGGAAAACTGCACCAACAGGAAGAATAAGAAAAACAGATGTTGTCGTAGCTAAAAATTATCTACATGAAAAAGAGTTAAAAATATTAAATAGAATTGTAACTATGTATCTTGATTATGCAGAACATCAATCTGAAAGACAAATCCCAATGACTATGAATGATTGGAGTAAAAAACTAAATACTTTTTTAGAATTTAACGAACATGAAATTTTACAAAATGCTGGAAAAGTTACAGCACAAATTGCAAAAGAATTTGCCATAAGTGAATTTGAGAAATTTAAAATAATACAAAATAAATCATATCAGAGTGATTTTGATATATTACTGGGTAAGATTAACATTTAGGAGTTTATATACACAATAAAACTTAGGATATGACCCATATTTTTATGAAGTTAATTTACAAAACTATTCAATAATAATATTAAATATATTTAACAAAAACAAACCGTCATACTAATAATTGGTGATAAAATATTAAAATTTAGCTATACTACAAAAAAATTTAACTAGTTAATATATAAGAGGAAATAGCATATGTGCATATTTTGCAAAATCACAGATGGTGAGATACCAAACAAAACAGTTCTTGAGAACGAAAACTTTTTAGCTTTTGATGATATAAATCCATCTGCTAAAATTCATGTTCTTATCATACCTAAGGTTCATATTAAATCATTTAATGAGATGACACCAAATATAATGGCAGAGATGACTACATTTATTCAAGAGGTTGCTTTGACTTTAGGTGTTAAAAGTGATGGATATAGACTTATTACAAATATAGGAAAACAAGGTGGTCAAGAGGTTGAGCATATACATTTTCACTTATTAGCTGGAGAACAAATGGGAGCGTTAAGATAATGCAAGTTTTTGGTATATTTAAAGAAGTTCATGAACTAGAATATTTAACTAAAAGTTATCTATATATGCACGAAGAGGGTGAAGAGATAACAGTAGATGAGTTAAATCAATTATTAAAGAAAAAAAATAAAAATGTTGCAGGTACTATTTTCTTACACAACCCAAATACTGTTCCACTAGGTTTAAAGTTAAACGAGAAGCTATGTTTTCAAGATTATAAATTTGATGGTAAATTTAGTGAACTTCAGGTTGAAAATGAAATTAGAGTAGTAGGAAGAGGTCTAAAAAGATATAGAGGTAAACTAATAGAGATAAAATATCTTTTTAACTACAACAAAGCGGATATTCAAGCAACAACTACTATGGAAGTACTTGATATGGATTTAGAAAAACTTCATACAAATCTTTTAACAGTTTTTGCAAAAGATGACAACTTTCAAGACTATAAAAATATCAGCTACAATGGAAAGTTTATATTTTTTGCATGGGGTCATAAAATAGATAAACACCATACAACTCTTGCTACTTACGCTTCAAATATTGCACAATGGGCAAAAAAACAAAATAAAGAGATAGGTTTTGTATATGATAAAGTAAGAGATGAAGAGGATAGCTTTAACCATACCCGATTTCATGAGCCGTATAACTATGGTAAACTAAAACATGTAGTACCTCAAGCTATTGCTCAAGTATTTGCATCTGAAACTATAAAACCTTATAGAATGGTATAGATTATTATATAACTAATAACAAGCATAAAAAAACCGTGTTTAATGACACGGTTTTTTTATATCTTTTTTACATACTCAACTAAAGTTGGTAACTCATTTATATCTATAGGTTCAACTTTCATTATATCAGATAAAGAATTACTAGCAGAAGTTAAAAGGTATTCAAAGTTGTTATTAAAAGTAGCCTCTTTTATAACATATATCTCATCACCTAATACTTCAAAAATAAATCCACCCTGCAAAGGCATATGACTCACTACCACACTATAGTGCCCTTTTATAATTGACTCATTTGTATTGTACATCAAACCTATATTATAAGAATTTTGACCAAACCCTTTTATAGCAACTACTAATACATTTTTTTTACCGGATTTTGCTGAGTTAAATAGATTTATAAAATCTGTTAAGTTTTTATAAAATGGTATTTTATGTATTAGTTTATTTAACCAATCACCAATAAAAGTATTTAAAATATATCCAACTGTATATGATAATAAAATAAATAATATTAAACCAATAAGGAGGATAACTGGTACATATTCAATAGAACTAAGACCAATAAATTCTACAATGGATTTATTTATAACTACTATCTTATCAAATAAAATTGTAGATAATACCACAACAGCTATTATTGGAATCAACCAAAATAACCCTTGAATAGCAGTAGTTATAAACTTATTATTTCTCATGTAAATAATAAAAAGTATGTCATACTAGTTGTAAGTCCTGCAAATAGTCCTGCAACCATATCATCACCCATTACACCCCATCCACCTTTTACATCTCTATCAATTTTACCAATAATAGATGGCTTTAAAATATCAAAAGCTCTAAAATAGATAAATGCAATAATAGCTAAAATCCAATTATCACTAGTACAATTAGCAATACCCATTGCTATCCACATACCTGCTAATTCATCTATTACTATCTCTTTTCCATCATGCTCACCTACTTCTTTTTCGTAGATATTTATCTGCTTTACTGCTATAACAGAGATAAGTAATGCAAGTAGAAAAAGTGTTGATATATGTGTAACTTGTAAAAGAGCCATCCCTAAGAGTAATGCAACAATACTACCAACAGTACCTGGAGCTTTAGGGCTTAAACCACTATATCCAAGTGTTAAAAAAATCTTTCTTGCTTTATTCATCTTTTTTACCTTTGTTCTTCTCTATTCCAAACTTCTTTCTTTTTTCCCAAAGTGATTTTCTACTAATCCCTAATCTTCTACTTAGTTCTGTATCTGGGTATTTATTTTGAAAGTTTACAACCATCATTTTTACATAATCATTTATAGTTAATATAGAATCAACCGTAGATATTTTACTTGTAGTTCTTATATTTATCTTTGGATATTGTATCTCACCTATATCTTCTAAAGAACAAACAATTACATCATACTCACTAATAGTATTAAGTATTATCTCTCTTGAGTTCTTTTTTATAAAATGAAAATCATAAATATATAATAACTCATTTGCAAAATTTGATGGCTCTACTTTTGTATGATTTTCTAAAGATATAAATTTTATAGTTTTATTTAGTCTTTTTGCTACATCAAAAACTATCTTATCTGCAACTCTTTGATCATTTGCCTCAATGATAAATGGAAGTTTAGTAGGAATCTCCATATCATATTCTATTTTGTTAAATGCAAAATCTACATAGTTAGTTAAGTTATCATTTTGATTTTGTAATGATTTAAACTCTTTGTAGTGGTTTACTTTACGTACTAATTCATCCATAATAAATGGTTTTACAATATAATCATTTGCACCATCTTTTAATGGTTTTGTAACTGTTGCATCACTCACATAAGATACAAGCAATATGATAGTACTAGTGTTAAACTTTCTAATAATTTTTTCTACATCATTACTACTAATATTTGTAGATAAAAGGATACTATCATAATCAATATCAAAATTTACCTCTTTGATATTTGAGATTTGAGTACAGTTATTCCCCTCTTCTTGAAGTCTAAGTGCAACTTTTTGAGCTAAATGTATCTCTTCTTCTAGTATAAGTATATTCATTTAGTTTAATCCTTTGGATTGATTTGATTGTGTCCAATCATAATATTTTAGATTTGCAATACTATGTACACAAACACCCTCTTCTCTTCCTATGTATCCCATTTTTTCCCCTGTTGTTGCTTTTATATTTATCTTGTATTTTGGTAAATTTAAAAGTTTTGATAATCTATTTTTTATATTGTTTTTATGTGGATTTATTTTTGGTATTTGAGCTAATATTGTTACATCAATATTTACTATTTCAAATCCTACATTTTTTATAAATCTAACAATATGCTCTAAAAGTTCTTTTGAATCAGCACCTTTATACTTTGAATCTGTATCTGGAAAAAACTCCCCAATATCACCTGCTCCACATGCACCTAAAAGTGCATCAATAATACTATGTATTAAAACATCACCATCACTATGTGCTTTAAATCCAAAATCAACATCAAGTTCTATACCACCTAGAACCATCTTTTTATTTTGTTCAAATTGATGTATATCTATTCCTAATCCTGTAAAAAAATCTTTTGAGGGAGCTTTTAAACATTTTATATCATCTAACTCAGCACCATTTGTTAATTTTTTTGATTGTGTTGAACCATCAATATATAAAACAGTTCCACCATTTGATTTTATAGCACTGCTATCATCAGTAAACTCTGTGTTTGTATTCAGTGCATCTTTTAAAGCTTTTGTATTTGATAGTTGCGGTGTTTGGATTATTTTTACATTGTCTCTGTTTATTGTTTCATGTTCATAGACAATTGTATCTGTGGCATTTAAACTAGGAACTATAACTGTTGCTTTTGTTTTATTTTCTATTAGATTTAATATAATTGATTTAGGAACACAACATCTGGCAACATCTGTTACCATAACTGATGTAGTTGTTACAGTTTGTAATGCATTTTTCATAGACTCTTGTCTAGTGCTACCACCTGCAACAAATATATACTCATCTGTAAAGTTTTCCATATAATTTAGCTCATCAACATGACCAACTACAATAACTTTATCAAAATTAGCATAAGATGATAATCTTTTTGTAACGTTTAGCCACAGTGGCTCATCTTCTATTCGAAGCCATTGTTTCTTTGCTTCTAGGCTAAACCTAGTTGAATTGCCTGCACATAATACTACAAGTGTTGTGTCTATCACATATTTCCTTTAGTGTGTAAAAAAGTTACGCATTTTACTAAAAATCTACTTAATAAGTAATTAGAAAATTTATTAAATAAATTTTCTAATTATAAGCATAGTTGGTGTACAATAATGTAATAATAAGGTAACACATTAAAATATAATAGATGGGGTTGTATAATGGCGAAAACAATACTAATTGTTGATGATGCGAGTATGATAAGAAATATAGCAAGTAAAACTGCTCAAGAGGTAGGATATAATGTAGTAACAGCTGAAGATGGCTTAGATGGACTACAGAAGCTTGAAGAGCAAGATATTGATTTTATTTTTTCAGATATAAATATGCCACAGATGGGTGGAATGGAGATGGTTGAGGAGATTCGAAAAAATCCAAAATATGAATTTTTACCAATAGTGATGTTAACAACAGAGAAAAAAGAAGAACTAAAAAAAAGAGGTAAAGAGTTAGGTGTAAAAGCTTGGCTTGTGAAACCTTTTAATAAAAATAAATTTTTAATTGCACTAGAGAAACTTTTAGGCTAGAATATTGCATAATAAATGTAACATAACAAAGGATGATATATGAATGTTAATAATAGTTTCTTTTTAGAAGATGCCCAAAATCAACTTCGTTATTTAGATAATGTGATTGAAAATGTTAAAGATGGTACATCTGATAAAGAGAAAATAGGTGAGTTATTTCGTGCTATCCATACTTTAAAAGGTGCTTCAGATATGATGGCATTGACACTTATTGTTGGTTTTTTACATAAAGCCGAGGATTTACTTGATAAGCTACGAACAGATGAAGTAGTATTTAGTTCTGATATTGGTTCGATTTTTGTAGATCTAAGAGATGTTCTTAAAACTTTAATATATTTAGTAAAGATAGAAACAGAACCAAATAGTGATATTAGAAACTCTATGTTATCAATTGATGCTAGAATTGTTAATAGTTTACAAAATAGTGTAGTTCCTAAAAAAGTTGAAATAGCTACACAAAAATTAAAAACAATTTTATTTGTAGATGATGCTAGTATGATAAGAAATCTAGCATTAAAAACTGCAGAGGCTGCTGGATATAATGTAATTGTTGCCCAAGATGGATATGAAGGACTAGAAAAACTTAGTTCAAATGAGATTGATCTTATTTTTTCAGATATAAATATGCCACAGATGGATGGAATGGAGATGGTTGAGCAGATTCGAAAAAATCCAAAATATGAATTTCTACCAATAGTGATGTTAACAACAGAGAAAAAAGAAGAACTAAAAAAAAGAGGTAAAGAGTTAGGTGTAAAAGCTTGGCTCGTAAAACCTTTTAACAAAAACAAATTGTTAACGGTTTTAGAGAAACTTTTAGGTTAAAATATGATACTTGAAAATGAAAAGTTTACCATTCATCTAATAAGAGATATTTATAAGAATATAAAAGATGAATTTGACAAAGTTGATAACTTGAGTATTGATATGAAAAATATTTCAGAAATTGATTTAAGTGGTTTACAGTTGTTGGTATCTCTTAAAAAAAGTTGTGATAAAGAAAATAAAGGTTTTCAACTTATAAATATAAGTGATGAGCTTCTATATTCTTTTGAACTAAGTGGCATTGATAGTATTTTGGAGATATAGGTATGAGCGAAGATTTATGTTTTTTTTATGAGGATGCTACAGATCAACTTCAATACATGGAAAATGCTTTATTAGATGCAAAAGATGGTACCCAAGATAAGGAGAAAATAGCAGAAATTTTCAGAGCTATGCATACTATGAAAGGTAATGCTGGGATGTTTGGATTTGAAGATTTAGTAAATTTATCTCATAAAGCAGAAAATCTACTAGATGATGTGAGAAATGGAAAAGTTGAACTAGATGCAAATTTGAGTTCTCTTTTTATGAGTGTAAAAGATACTATCTCATTGTTAGTTGAAGAGTGTGTAAATGGGATAGAACTAGATCAAACTACAAGAGATACTATTGTTTCTTTAGAGAATGAACTACTTAATAAAATGCCAACATCAGAACAATCTAAAGAGTTAGAATCTTCTGAAGAGGAAATGATAGAGGATGAAGGCAAAGAGATACTTTGGCATATTTCGCTTAGATTTGAACCAGAGTTTTTAAGAAGTGGCATGGATATATTATCTATATTAAAATATTTTTTAAAAAGAGGAGAGATACTTTTAAATATTCCTATTTTAGAGAATATTCCATTTTTTGACCACTTAGACCCAGTGCAAACATATATGGGATTTGAGATTGACTTTCAATCTAGCTTAACAAAAGATGATATTATAGAGATATTTGAATTTGTTGAGGATGATGTTGATTTAATTGTATTTGAACATAGTGATAAAAAAGAGTTTGAAGATTTATTTACAAAAAGAGAAGATAAATTAAAAGAGATTTTAATAGAAAACTTCACATATGAAGAGGATATAGAACCAGATGAAACTTCTTTAGTTCCAACATCTAATTTAAAAAAAAATATTGAATCGATACCTAAAGTTCAAGAGGCTACAACAAAAACAAAAAATCAACCTAAACCACAATCAATAGAAGATAATGGATTTTTTTTAAAAGTAAATTCTAAAAAGATTGATGAACTAATAAATAAAGTTAGTGAAATGGTTATAAGAAACTCACAAATTGAAGGTTATGCACAGACTAAAGATGATGAAATACTAGAAGATATGACAAATGCTATGGGAACTTTACTTGAAGATGTAAGAGATAGTGTTATGAACGTTAGAATGGTTCAAGTAAAAGATAGCTTTATTAAATATAGAAGAATTGTAAGTGATACAGCTTTAAAACTCAATAAAGATATTGATTTTATTTTAGAAGGTGAAAATACAGAACTTGATAAAAGTGTAGTTGAAAAGTTAAGTGACCCACTTACCCATATGATAAGAAATTCGTGTGATCATGGTATAGAAACAACATTGCAAAGAGTTGAAAAAGGAAAAGATCCAAAAGGGAAAGTGATACTTAGATCTTATCCTGATGCAGGGACAATAGTGATTGAGCTTGAGGATGATGGTGCAGGTATAGATAAAGATGCCGTTTTAAAAAAAGCAATAGCAAATAATATTGTAAATGAAAATGATAAATTAAGTGATCAAGAGATTTATATGCTTATTTTTTCTGCAGGACTATCTACTTCACAAAATATTTCTGACATATCCGGTCGTGGTGTTGGTATGGATGTAGTGCGACGAAATATAGAAGATTTACGTGGTGTTATAGATATTAATAGTAAAAAAGATATTGGAAGTAAAATAACAATTAGACTTCCTCTAACTCTAGCTATTATTGATGGTTTTTTAGTTCAAAGTGGACATAGTAAGTTTATAATTCCTGTAGAAACCATCTCTCAATGTATTGAATTAACTGATGAGTATAGAAGTGAAGTAAAAGGTGCAAATACCATAAATATAAGAGAAGAAGTATTGCCTTTACTCAATTTAAGAAAATTTTATAAAGATAATATTACCCCAGATGAATTAGAAATAGAAAATGATGAAGAGGATGAGTATAGACAAAATGTCGTTATAGTTAGATATTCATCTTATGAGGTTGGATTATTAGTTGATGAGTTATATGGACAGCAACAAGTTGTAATAAAATCACTGGGGGGTATGTTTTCTAATGTACCAGGTATTAGTGGTGGTACAGTCTTGGGAAGTGGTGAGATAGCACTTATTTTAGATATACCAAAACTTGTAGAAAATCAAATAAAAAAAGGGGAATAGCATGGAAGAATTAAATATATCAAAAGAGATTAAGATTCATAACAAAGATATGATAGTGAGTTCTACAGATAAACAAGGAAATATCATATATGTTAATGATATATTTTGTGAAGTTGCTGGATATAAAAGAGAAGAGTTAATTGGGCAACCTCATAATATAGTTAGACATTGTGATATGCCAAAAGTTATATTTTACTTTTTATGGCAATCTATTCTAAAAGGTGAAATTGTCTATGCTTTTGTAAAGAATAGAGCTAAAAATGGTGATTTTTATTGGGTTAAAGCTTATGTTAAACCAATTGTTAAAAATGGTGAAATTGTACAATTTACATCATACAGAAAACCTGTAAATAATTTTGCAAAAAAATATATTGATGATTTATATAAAGTTTTAGTAGATTATGAAAAAACTCATAGTGTTGAAGATACATTTAAATTTCTTGTTAAATACATAGAAGATCGAGGTTTAAATTATCAACAATTTATAGATAGATTATCATTAGGTAAAAGTGTAGATTTATCAAATATAATAGATACTGTTAAGTATAAAAATGCACATATTATATATAAATATCACATAATAGATGCAGTAAAAAATGGAAATACACAAGTTAAAGTAACTACATGTAAAGAGTGTGAATTTGGTAAAATGTGTGAAGAACTTGAAGGTGAGCCATTTACATTAATGCCACAGTGGAAAAGTATGTTAAAGCATCACGAGCATGTGCATGCTTCTTTAGGTGAGTATGTTTCTTTGGCACACAATAAAGCTGATTCGATGCTTTTACAAGATAAGCTAGATATTGTATTAAGCGATACAGAGATGATTTTTGATAATTTAATAGAAGTTATAGATAGTTACAAAGGATAAAATATGGATGAAAATATACAAGAAGAAACATTATTGAAATTTGATATTAAGCTAATTGAAAAAGCATTGAGAAGTATTGCTGATGGTAACTTTGATGTAAAAGATTTAGAATCTAGAGATGAAAATATGATGGGTGTTTGTAATTCTATTAATGATATAAAAAATCAATTAAAAAGTTCACTAGATAGTTCTAATGAAATGGTTGAAACTTTGTCTGAAGGTGATTTAGATTTTAGGGTAAATACTTTAGATTTAAATGGCTCTTATGCAAAGATTATTGATAATACAAACTATATTCAAGATTTAAGTGTAAGTGTTTTTAGGGAGTTGGGTGAAACTATAGAAAAACTATGCTCTGGTGATTTTAGCGCAAGAATTACAAGTGATTATATGGGCAGTCTAGGATATTTTAAAGATATTACAAATAATTTAGCTGAACATATGTCAACACTTATTAGTGATGCAACATTAATTAGTACTGCTATTACTCGAGGAGAATTAGGGATAAGAGTTAATTTAGATAAATATGATAACGATTTTTCGAATATTCATAAAGCATCAAATGTAACAATATCTCTAATTGAAAGTTTGATGAAAGACTTTAATGAAAATCTTGAAAATATGGAAAGAGGAGATTTCTCACAAAGAATTACAACTGAATATTTTGGGCATTTTGATGTTACAAAAAATGCTTTAAATTCACTTTCTGATAATATTCAATCAACATTAAATGCTCTAAATGGAAGTTTACTTAAACTAAAAGAGGGTGACTTTGAAGCAATTATAGAAGAGAAGTATCAAGGTGCATTCGAAGTTAGTAGAAATAGTATTAATTCACTTGTAGAGATTTTAAATGAGATTGTTTCGGAAGTTAGAGAGATACTTGGAAAAATTGGAAATGGTAATTTACAATCAAAAATTATGTTAGAACTACCAGGTGGATTTGGTGATATAAAAGTAAGTGTAAATGGATTTATTGATAACCTTACACAAATGGTTGAAAAAATAAAATCCAATGCGATAGAGATGGGTAAAGCAGCAGCTGAAGTAAATAGTGCATCACAAGATTTATCATCTGGAGCAGAACAGCAAGCAAGTGCAATAGAGGAAACATCAGCTGCTGTTGAGCAGTTAAATGGTGCGATAATTGAAAATGTAAAATTTGCTAAACAAACTAAAGATTTAGCTGTAGAATCATCAGTGATGGCTAGTGATGGTGGAAAATCAGTAATAAAAACTGCAGAATCAATGGATATAATCTCTGAAAAAATCTCTATAATAGAAGATATTGTTTATCAAACAAATATGTTAGCTTTAAATGCCGCTATTGAAGCTGCAAGGGCAGGAGAACATGGAAAAGGTTTTGCCGTTGTTGCAGCAGAGGTTAGAAAACTTGCAAAAAGAAGTCAAAGAGCAGCAAAAGAGATAAGTAAAATCACTAAAGTTAGTTTAAAAGTTAGTGAGGAAGCTGGAAACCTTATCGGTTCTTCTGTTCCAAAAATAGAAGAGACAGCAAAACTAATTACAAATATCTCAAATTCAAGTGAAGAGCAAAGTAAAGGTATGGAGCAAATAGCAGTTTCTATGACTCAATTAGATGGAGTAACACAAAGAAATGCTAGAAATGCATTAGAATTAAGTTCTGCAGCTGAAGAGTTAGATGGTCAAAGTTCTGGTCTTACAAAACTAATGGAATTTTTTAAAACAGATGAGAATAATAATCATAGAATTTTAACACCTAAAAATAATGAAATAGATGATGAGATGGATTTAAGAGAATTTAGTAGAATGTAAGAAGCGTAAAAAGAGTGAATAATTTCACTCTTTTAGCTTCGAAACCGTAGTTAATAGGTAGTAGCAATGAATACAAAAGGTAACTAATGATTGATACAATTGATGATGAATATTTTGATGAATATGACGATGAAAATGATGAACTTTTAAATAGTGATTCAGATCAGTGCTTCTTCTTTTTATGTGGTGGTGTCCATTATGCAATAGATGCATTAAGTGTTAATGAAATTATTGAATATCAAAATATTACTAAAGTTCCTTTGTTAAACTCATATATTTTGGGTATTACAAATATTAGAGGTTCTATTATTGGTGTAGTTGACCTACTTGATAGATTTGAAAATATAAAAGCATCTATTGATAAAAAAACAGCATTGGTTGTGGTAAATACAGTTTATGATAATAAAATATACAATATTGCACTACTTGTAGATGAGATTTATGAGGTTGATGGATTAGATAAGAACAGTATAACTAGTGTACCAACTTTTGGAACAAAAATAAAACAATCTTTTATAAAATCAATGGCTAGATATAATGAGAAAGAGATATATCTATTAAATATAAATGAGATATTAGATATATCACAATTATCACAACTAAATTTAGATTCTAATATTTATGATGATGATTCTATTTATACGAGAGAGGTTAAAAAAAGAAAAATAACAGTTTTTGATGAAGATGAAGAGTATGATGAAGATGAGATAGATATAAATCAACTACCATCAACAAGTTCAAGTGATATAAATCAATACCTTATCTTTGAAGGTCCAAATAACCAATATTATGCAAAGAATGTTTCAAAAATAGAGGAGCTTACTGTAGTAAATGATTTAACTATACAAAAGAACTTTGATGAAAATATTATAAGTGGAACAGCAAATATTAGAGGGGAGATGTTAACTTTAGTTAATTTTGATAAATGGTTAGGTTTTAAAGAGATTGATGAAACTATATATAAAGAGCTTATTATTGTAAATATGGGAGAACATAAGTTTGGATTGATGGTACGAAGTACAGAATATATCGTCTCTATTGATTCTTTAGATATGAGTAAAAGTAGTGATGCTGATTCAAAATCAACATTTATAGCAAATATTGAACTTAACGGAAAAGATATATTATGTACTATAGTAGATAGTGATAAGATACTTATGGATGTATTTCAAAGTGTTAAAGATAAAAGTGAAATAGACTTTGATAATATTGAAAAAATAGATTTTGAAAAGAATATATTATTTGCAGATGATAGTGGTTTAATACGTAACAATGTTAAAAAAATGGCAAACAAACTAGGTATAAAATATGATGTTTTTGAAAATGGACAACTTTTATATGATGCACTTTTAAAAAGTGATGTAGATTCTATTGGGTTAATAGTAACTGACCTTGAGATGCCAATAATGGATGGGAAAAAATTAATATCAAAAATAAGAAAAGATGCAAAATATAATGATATAAGTATAATAGTTTATACAAATATGTCTAATAATATTTTAAAAAAAGAGTTACTAGATTTAGGTGCTTCAAAAGTTATAAATAAATTAAATATAAAAAGCTTAAGTGAATCAATAATGGAGTTTACAAAATAATGAATCTTGAGTTAACACAACAAGAGTTTAGTGTAATTCAAAAACTTCTTTTTAAAGAGTGTGGAATAAGCTTAAACGATACAAAAAAAGCTATGGTTGAAACTAGACTTTTTAAAAGAGTAGAGCATTATGGTGTATCATGTTATGCTGATTATTTAAAAATTGTACAAATAAGTAAATCTGAAAAAAATGAATTTTTAAATGCACTCTCAACAAATGAAACATATTTTTTTAGAGAAGAAAAACATTTTGAATTTTTAACTTCTTTATCAAAAGATTCTCAAAAGTTAAGAGTATGGAGTGCTGCTGCTTCAATGGGTGCTGAAGCTTATAGTATAGCAATGATTTTGGATACTCACATAAATAGTAAGCATTGGGAGATAGAAGCTAGTGATATTAATACTGAAGTTTTAGAGGTTGCAAAAAAAGGTTTATATCCTTTCTCATGGAGTCAAAAAATACCACAACCTTATAAAACTAAATATTGTTTAAAAGGGAGTGGTAGGTTTGAAAATAAGATGCTTATAGATAGGTCTTTATCTACAAATATAAACTTTTTTCAACATAATCTTTTAGAGTCCAATATAACATTAGGGGAGTTTGATGTTATATTTTTAAGAAATGTATTACTCTATTTTAAAGATGATACAAAGTTAACAGTAGTAAGAAACCTTTTATCAAATATAAAAAAAGGTGGATATTTTATTATAAGTATGACTGAAGTATTTGATGACAAAGAGATAGAAGAGTTGAAATTTTTAAAAAATAATATATATCAAAAGGTATAAAATGAAACATAATAATGAATATTTTAAATATGTAGCAAATAGTTGTAATTTATTAATTTTTGGTGATAATGATTTAATAGACTTTAATGATACTTTTAAATATTTTAATAAGCATATTTATCAAGAGATAGTGAAATATAATTTAGAAAATTTAAGCGCTACAATAAATAACTTTGATATAGATGTTATTATCATAACAACAAAGCAAGATAGAGATATTATTTTTAAAATATTAACAAATATTAAACAAAGTAGAGATATACATATAATACTATTCAGTGAAGATAATGAATTATATTTTAATGAAGATTTATTAAATATTTGTGATTCTATTTTCACAAGTAATATATCAAAAGATAATTTAGAGTATAAAATTTATAACTCGATTAATGATAGAGTAGCTTCATTACATATAGACTCTGAAATTGGACTAGATGAATCATCAGTAAAAAGAAATAGATATAGAGATGCCTTTGATACAGAGGTTATGTTTATAAGTGAAGATTTAAGAGATATCTCAACTGCAATAAATAATGGAGATATCTCTCAAGAGGTATTTGATAGATTAGAAAAGAATATTTCAAAAGTTTCTTTTATCATTAATGGTCACTTAATGTCTTCAAAAACTATAAAAAATCTTATTAGTAAGTTAGATAGCTATTTTAAGGAGTTTGATTTAGAAAATATTGATATATCATCTATAGAAGGGTTTACTCATCTATCGTATATGATTCAAGATATAGCAGTGTTTTTAGATAAATATTTTATATCAAGACAGATGGATGATATTTATGTTATTGAAGATAGTTTATCTAATTCTTTTGAATATGTTAAATCGGTATTTGAAGGTACTGATGATAGCGATGCTGATGACAGTGAAATGGAGTTTTTTTAATGATAAAAGTTTTTGTTATCGATGATAGTTTAATGGTAAGAAACTCTATAATTAAAATATTAAAAGATGTACCAGATATTAAAGTTATTGGAGAAGCTGTAAATCCTGTAGATGCGATGGAAGTATTTAAAAAAGTAGGCTTTCCTGATGTATTTATACTTGATATCGAGATGCCTAAAATGGATGGACTTACATTTTTCAAGAAGTTAAATGAACAAAATCCAACACCTGTAATTATATGTTCAACACTAGTAAGTTTAGGCTCTTCAACAGCGATAGATGCACTAAGGTTGGGAGCTATTGAGATCATTCAAAAACCTCAAATAGGGGTAAAAGATTTCTTTCTAGAACAAAAAGAGGAGTTTATAAGAGCAGTTAAAACAGCTTCAAGAGCAAATATAAAATATAAACCAAAAGTTGAAAAAATATCAAATATTTCACAAGATGATGTTTGTGAGGGTGCAATATCAAAAAGTTTTATTGCTATTGGTGCTAGCACAGGTGGAGTACAAGTTATAGAAGATATTTTAACAACAATAACACCAAATCATAAAGCAATAGTTATAACACAACATATGCCTGAGGGGTTTACATCTTCATTTGCTAATAGATTAAATAATTTAACAAAATCAAAAATTGTTGAAGCAAAAGATGGCGAGGTACTAACAAATAACAAAGTGATAATAGCAAAAGGTGGAACCCATATGGAGGTTGTGCAAAAAGATGATACTTTTTCTATACGACTAAGAGACTTTCCAAAAGTAAACTCTCATAAACCTAGTATAAATGTACTTTTTAATTCTATATCTAAAATTTCAACTCAAAATATAATGGCTTTCATCCTTACAGGAATGGGAGATGATGGGGCAACAGGTCTTAAAAAACTAAAAGAGAATGGAAATGAAACTTATAGCCAAGATGAAAAATCGTGTGCAGTATATGGTATGCCAAATATTGCAACTCAAATAGGTGCAGTTAAAGAGCAACTGACAATAGAACAGATAATTGAAAAAATTAATAACTTTAAAGGATAATATATGGAAGAGATACAAAATAAATTAAAAAAACTAGCAAAAGGTAAAAAACTACTTTTAATAGAAGATGATATACAAACAAGAGATGTTCTACAAAGTTTTCTAAGTGAATATTTCTCTCTTATTAAAGTAGCAGGTGATGGAGCAGAAGGTTGGAAAGTATATAGACAAGAGCATTTCGATCTTGTAATTAGTGACATAGAGATGCCAAAAACAAATGGTGTGATGTTAAGCAAAGGGATAAAAGCAAAAAATCCAGAACAAGCTATCATAATTAGTTCTGCATATACTGATGAAAAATATTTAGTAGAGCTTATAAATATTGGTGTTGATGGGTTTATTAAAAAACCCGTAAATATAGAGAACCTTTTAAATACAATTATAAAAGCACTTATTCTCGTTCAACAAAGAACAGAGTATTCTAGAATCAAGTTTAAAACATTAACTCAAGAGATAACTCAAAAAAAGATTACAATAACTAAAAGTCCTTATCAAAAAGCTGTAGAAGAATCAGAAACAAATAATATAAAGACAAGTGTAAAAGAGTTTATGGAAAAGATTAAAGTTGAAGATCCTGAGGGTTATGACTTTTTAGTATCACAAAAAGAGATTTTATTTGATATATTACATGAGATGGTTGATAATTATGAGATGTTTTCATACAAAAACTATGCAGATGAAGATCGTTTTGAGGATATAATTAGTCATCTATCACGGTTATATTCAACATTAGAGTTTTTTGATAAAGTTAAAAAAACTGCTAATGAAGTTTTAAGATTATCAGATATTTTAAAGAGTATAGAACTCGGTGATTTAACTGAGCCTCAAATGGAAGCATTTGATATACTAGAGTTTTTATTAAATGATATTAAGCAATATATATTAGATATGTTTATAGAGGAAAATGTACAAGATATAAACTATTTTCATGAAAGTTTGAAGGATAATATCACTAGTTTTGAGGATGTTTTAAATGAAGTGGATGATGAAGATGATGAAGAGATTGAATTTTTATAAATAAAGGAGAGTTATGAGTATATTTAAAATGAAGATGACTAAAACGAACCTTCTTATTAGTACATTTATATTTTTATTTTTAATTGGTAGTGCAGATTTTTATATAACAAAAAATTATTTAAATGCTATGTTAAAAGATAATATAGACACAAAGTCTGAACATATAATACATGCAATCAAGCATGAACAAGAAAGAATGATTAATGCTCAAAAAAAGAATATTGAGATGATTTTATCTGTAAAAGGTGTTAAAGAAGCTATTAGTAGTAATAATAGAGAAGAACTCTATAAAATTTTACTACCTAGATATAATAATTTAATGTATCTAGATAAATATATAAATCTTATACATTTTCACTTATCAAATGGAAAGTCTTTTTTACGAATGCATAAAAAAGATAAGTTTGGAGATGATATTTCTAAATTAAGAGAATCGATAAAAATGATTCATAAAAATAAAAAAAGTATTGTTATTCACGAGAGTGGAATATTTGATAAAAATATTTTAACATTAAGAGTTATTGAACCAATCTTTTTAAATTCAAAATATATAGGTGCTATTGAGATTGGAATTGATATATCTAAGATATTTGATTCTTTTGTATTAAATGTAGAAGATAATACAGATTTAGCTATATTCATAAATAAAAACAGAAGATTAGAAATATCAAAAATAAATTTAGATAGAGAAGAGATATTCAATAAATATTTGTTTAAACATTCAAAAAACTATAATAAAGAATTTAAAAATCATTTAAATGAAAATGGTACTTTTGAATATGAAGATAAATACTTTTTTAATATAGTATATGATGAAATATTTAAAAAAATTGATCTAGAAACATTAGGAAAATTACAAATTGTTATAGATATTTCTACTCAGATGAAACTATATGAGGATAAGGTATTTTTATCTTTTTTAAAATTTATTTTAATTCTTTTTATTTTAACACTTTTAGTTGGATATTATTTAAATTATCAAGAAACCCTAGAAAAAAAAATAAAAAGTCAAATAAATGAGATAAAACTACATCAAGATACAATCGTATCACAAGGTAAATTTGCAGCAATGGGTGAAATGATAGGAATGATTGCACATCAATGGAGACAGCCATTAAATGTAATAATATTAAATATCTCAAGCATTCAAATGATGGTACATCAAAAGAAGATGAAAAAAGCACAGTTAGATATCATAATTAAAAACATAACTCAAACTGTAAATTATATGAATCAAACAATTGATGATTTTAGAAATTTCTTAAAAGATGATAATAAAGTGAATGAAGTAAAAATTGGAGACTTAGCATATAAACCAAAACATCTAATTGAAGCAGAATTAGAAGCATATAACGTTAGTTTTGAATTTGAATCATCTGTTGATACAAATAAAGTGATTTTATTAGATAGTACAAAATTTTATCAGGTTGTATTAAATCTCTATAAAAACTCTATTGATGAATTTAAAACTAAAAATATAAAAGATCCATATATAAAAGTAAATATATCTTCAAATGAACACTCTTTAATAATTACGGTAGAGGATAATGCAGGTGGAATCCCTGAAGAAATTATTTATGATATTTTTAACCCATATTTTAGCACCAAAGGGAAAAATGGTACAGGTATAGGTTTGTATATGTCAAAGAAAATTATTCAAGATCATATTATGGGAGATATAAAAGTTGAAAATATAAACAGTGGAGCAATTTTTACAATAGAGATACCATTTGAACAAGACCTAATATTTAGTAAAGAATATAAATGTTTAAATTGGAATAAAAACGAAGAGATTTTTATAAGAGATAAAAAGTGCAATAATGAGGAACTTTTAAAAGAAAGTTCAAAGATAACAAATATATTAGATTGCTTTTTTATAAACTATACTGTTAAAGACAATGGAGATATAAAGGTGTTTATATCTTAAAATAGTCTATAATGTGCAAAATTAATAAAGGATTTTAATGCCGTTTGTATTAAAAAAGTTTAAGGCAGTAGAGGGTAAAAAGATTCAGCAGTTTTTAATAGATGATGCCAAATTAAATATATCAAGTTCGCAAAAGATGTTAGCTAAAGGTAGAGTTTTCGATGAAAATAATAAAGTTTTACAAAATGGTCAAAAAGTAAAAGGTGAATTTATACAAGTTGCAATGTTTGTAGGTTCAACAAGAGGTTTAAAACCACTTTTAAATACACCTGATTTTGCAATATTTGATAAACCATCAGGAGTGATGGTACATCCAACTTCAAGAAATACAGAGTATACATTGTTAGATGAGATCAGATATCACTTTGGTGATACAGCAAATTTGGCACATAGAATTGACCAAGAAACTTCAGGGTTAGTACTTGTTACAAAAAGTAAATATAGTGATATGATACTTAAAGAGATGTTTGAAACAAAGCAATATAATAAAAACTATTTAGCTGTTGTTGATGGGAAAATTGATAAAAATATAACTATAGATAGTGGAATAAAAAAAGCAGTAAATAGTAAAATTGGTGTAAAAATGACAACTGCGGATGATGGAAAAGAATCTACTACACATATTAAACCAGTAAAATATGATTCAGTAAAAAACCAAACTTTAGTAGAAGCTACACCAATTACAGGTAGACAACACCAAATAAGAGTTCATCTAGATTCTATAGGACATAGAATAGTTGGTGACCCTATATATGGAGTTGATGAAGATATTGCTGATTTATATCTTTTAAAGAAATTGCCATTAGAAAAAAGAGTTGAAGTAACTGGTCACGATAGATTACTTTTACATGCAAACTATTTAGAGTTTGTATATGATAATAATAAATTTAAAATATACTCTAAACAAAAACTAGTATAAAGCTAGTTAGTTCCTCTTTAATTAAAAGGAAACTCAATATAAAACTTAGCACCATTTGGTGTATTTTTTACATATAACTTACCATTTAAACTTTGAGTAACTATTTTATAACATATATTTAGACCCATTCCTGTACCTTGAGATTGATGCTTTGTTGTAAAATATGGTTCAAATACTTTTGATATTATATCTTCAGGAATTCCACCACCATTATCCTCTATAGTTATTTGTGCATTATTATCTATTTTTTCTAAATTAATTTTTATCCATTTTTCTTTTGGATTTGATATTTCTAATATATCTTTAGAGTTATTTAAAATATTTATAATAACTTGAGGTAGTTCCCCTGGAACCATATTTGTTACAATAGAATCATCATAATTTATATTATTAATTATCTCGATTGCATTATCATCATAACTACTCTCTACAATCTTTATGGCATTATCAATTCTATCTTGCAAAACTACCTCTTTTAATTCTTTATCTTTATCCATAAAATGCATGAAAATATTTATTGTTTCAGATAAAAACTTAGCTTTTCCAAGAATTGTATCAAGGTATTTTGGTATCTCTTCATTAGTTAATATTCCAAGTTGACTATTAAGTTGCATACCAGATGCAGTAGTAGAAATAGCACTTAGAGGTTGTCTCCATTGGTGTGCAATATTTCCAATCATTTCACCCATTGATGCCATTTTTGATTGTTCTAATAGTGATGTATCTTTTTCTCTTAATTCGTCTATTTGCTCTTGAACTTTTTGCTCTAGATTTAAAGCTAATTGATGTAACTCTTTTGTTCTCTCTTCAACTTTTATTTCTAGTTTTGAGCTTAGTTCCTCTACCTCTTTTTGTGCAGTTATCTCTTGACGAACTGCGGAGTAACCAATCAGGTCTCCATCATAATCATAATCTGGTTCGACTTTACTAAATACCCAATAAGCACTGCCATCTTTTTTTCTGTTTTTAACCTCACCAACCCAACAAGCTTCATTTTGTATTGTACTCCACATCTCAGCAAAAGCCTCTTTTGGCATATCTGGGTGTCTTACTAAATTATGTGGCTTACCTAAAAGTTCTGATTTTGTATAACCACTTATTGTACAAAATGCTTTACTAACATGAGTGATGATACCTTTAGTATCTGTTCTAGAAAATATAACATTTCTATCAAAAGAGTCTACAAGCTGCTCAAGCTCTTTTTTTTGTTTATTTATATCTTTTGTTTTTTCATCTACTAGTAACATCAACTTATTGTTATTTTGAGTAATTGCTTCTTTTAGTTTATTCTCTTTTGTTATAAAAAACACAATACCAACTCCACCAAATATAAGTATAAATATACCAACAATTATATATGTGTTTGCACTATTTGTTACTATTTCAAGCTCTTCATTAGTAGCATTTAGTATCTCTTGTATTAAAGTATCTTCAATATTTTTAAGATTATTAATTTTTATTGTTGACAGATTAAACCAATTTAATGGGTCTTGATTAAATCCACCTGTATTTATTGTATTTTTTGCAACATTTCTAAACTGATTTATATTTTTTTCATCATATGAACTATAATGTTTATTGTAAAATGATAAGAAATCATCATTTGCACACATCTTAAAGTTTTTTAGATATGTTTCTTGTTCTGTAATAAGTTTGATAAATCTTGTTTTAAAACCTGTAAAAAATTTATTTCTTGCAAAAGCATTTGATAAGATTGCTCTTTCTAAACCTAACAACTCTTTAATCATCAAAAGATTATATAATGCTCCCAAATCTTTTAATTCTGATGTTGTTTTTGCATCTTTTAATAGTTCACTAATTAATTTTAAACTTAATAAATTAATAGATCTATAATATTTAATAACTTTATTATCTTTATTTTTAAGTTTATCAACTTTTAATCTTATTGAAGAGATAACATTTAATTCTTTTTCAATATTTATTAGTATTGTTTTTAATACTTTATTGCTATTTTTACTATTTTTCTTTATTTCTAATGTATAAATATTTATAATACTATCTGTTAAAAGTCGTTTCTTTAAAAGAGCATCTTTAAATTTTTTACCATTTGAACCAATAAATCCAGCTGTTGTACCTCTTTCATTTTGTATTGCATCTAAAAGTTTTGATGTTATACCTATAAGAGTTAATTTCTCTTTTAATTTTTTACTATCAACTCTTAAATTTGCAAGAATATGTTCTTGTACAGTACTTAACTGATCAATTTTAAGAGTAGCTTCATTAAACCATTTTTCAGCGTTTACATTAAACCCTCCAACTTCATGTGCATTTAGAATGATTTGTCTAATTTTATTTATTTGTTTTATCTCATCTTTATTTAAAGTATTTGAATATATATCTTTAATATTTTTATTTGAATGTTCCAAAAACTTCTTCTCATGATTTTCTTGAGATACTATTATGTTGTTAAACATCTTTTTATCATCTAGCATCATAAAGTCTTTTGTAATTATTGACGTACCTAGTTTTCTTTCAATAGCAGAATCCTCTTTTAATAATAAAAAGTTTGAATATCCAATTAGTTTATCTGAGATATTTACATAATCTTTAGTTTTAAATATATCTATATTTACCTCTATTAACATTTTTATCAAATCAGTATAATAAACAACATGAACTGTGCACTTCTCAGATAGATTAGATATATCTTTTCTTCTTACATCTATTTGTGTCATACTTTTCAAAGCATTTTCTAATTGTTCATTTAATTTATAGTTATTTACTTTTATAAACTTTTTTAACTCTTTTATTCTTTTATTTGTTTGTGTTATTTGATTTTTAAGTTTACTACTAAAGTTATCACCTTTAGAATTAATATATCCAGAAGACAAGCCTCTCTCTTTTTGTAGTTCATGTATAGCTTGAGATATATTTGCAGAAAGATTAATAGATGTTTGAAAATTCTGTATATTTGCTTTTGAATTAAATGCTTTTGTAAAATTCACTGAAACAATTGCTAATAAAACTAGTGCAACTGTAGCTGAAACAAAAAATAATTTTATATTATGTTTATTCATTATTATATGCCTTTTTTTTAATAACTTTCATTATAATAATATTTTCTTAAAATTGTTATCTAATTCTATTTAAATATGACAGAAATATAGAATTTGATTATTATTCAATAAAATTATCAATTAAATAAGTTTTTATTTTATTATAAACTAAGTCTAAAAAAGTTAAAATCTTTATTATGAAAAGTCAAATGATAGAACTAATAAAAGAAGCATATAACGATAAGAGTAAATTTAAATCTCTTGAAAATATATATACTTTATATGAACAGCTACAGTACTGTGAAAACTTAAATGAAATGGCACTTAATCTATACGATTGGTTAAACAAAAGCTACAATATCAATAATTTAAACTTCTCTTTATTTGATATGAAAACAAATCAAAGTGATGTTGTTTTTAAAACAGGAAGTGAATTCTTTTTAGATGGGGAATTATCTTTTTATTTTATAATAAATACACATACTGAACTAAATGCAGTATTATCTTTTACAGCAAACTCTGCTGAGCATTATAATAAAATAAATGATAGCTATAATTATATAGAAGCTGCATTTTTTCAAATATCACCGATATTACAAAATGGTATTGTTAAAAAACATCATATAGAATCTTCATCGTTTGATAGTGTAACACATGTATATAATAGAAAGTATCTAATAGAACATATACATAAACTAACAACTCTTTCAAATAAAAAAGAAGAAAATATAACATTTCTAATGATAGGAATTGATCATTTTAAAGCTGTAATTGATGAGTTCGATTATGATATTGGTGATAAAGTTTTAGTTGAATTAGCAAAAGTTATACATGGAAATATAAACGACTTTGATATTGTTGCTAGATTGACAGGTGATGAGTTTTTAGTAGCACTTGTAAATATATCTAGTCCAACACTTGCATTAGATATTGCACAAAAAATAATATATGAGTTTTCCATGATTGAAGTTATTGTAGATAAAGAGACTAAACAAACTCTTAAAAAAACAATATGTATTGGGCTATCTTCATATCCCAAAGATAGTGATGATATAAACCAAGTATTAAAACATGCAGATAGTTTTCTATATGAAGCAAAAAACAAAGGCAGAAGTAAAATAGCAATTTATAAAAAAGAAGAAGAAAGTAGTATCGATTTATTTTAAATTTATTAAGTTTTGAGTATAATCCACGAAATTTAACTTCTAAAATAAAGGGCGACAATAGATGCGTACCTTTAAAAAAGAAAAAACAAAAGGAAATAAAATGAAAAAAGATATACACCCAGATTTTAAAACTTGTGCTGTAACATGTGCTTGTGGAAACGCTTTCGAAACTAGATCAAATGTTGAATCAATGAGAATTGATATTTGTAACGCTTGTCACCCGTTCTTTACAGGTGAAGAGAAAATTGTAGATGCAGCTGGTAGAATCGAAAAATTCAAAGCTAGATACGCAATGAAATAATGCTGACATTTATCCCCACTCCTATAGGAAATT